>Ga0247813_10002437_pt1 | contig 12777 bp, 11 predicted proteins | sample UWRJL169409C1_FD_180719 | JGI IMG/M metagenome (GOLD analysis project Ga0247813, IMG submission 180719) | Plant litter microbial communities from Arlington Agricultural Research Station in Wisconsin, United States - UWRJ-L169-409C-1 | ecosystem: Environmental > Terrestrial > Plant litter >... | reverse complement strand
GCTGGTAAAAGTACCTTGCTGCCTTTAGCCTTAATGGACGAAGCCTGGTTAGGCGGAAAAAAAATCATCATGTTGGAGCCGCGCAGACTGGCGACCAAAGCTGTTGCCACACGCATGGCCGATCTATTGGGCGAACAAATTGCACAAAGAGTCGGTTACCGCATCCGTTTTGAAAACCGCACCAGTGAGCAAACACAAATCGAAGTGGTGACAGAAGGGATTCTAACACGCATGATACACAGCGACAATTCCTTGGAAGGTGTTGGTATGGTTATTTTTGATGAGTTCCACGAACGCAGCATCCATGCCGATGTAGCGATGGCCTTATGCAGAGAAGCTCAACAAGTACTCCGGCCGGATCTTCGCATCATGGTGATGTCAGCAACGCTCGATATGCCGCAACTTACCAAATTGCTCAACTCTCCCATGGTGCAAAGCCAGGGCAGACAATATCCGGTGGATGTTGTTTATACAGGAGAAACTGATGAGTTCATGCTGCCGGAAATGACCGCACGAACCATCCTAAAAGCCGTGAGAGAAAAAGAAGGCGATGTACTGGTTTTTTTTCCAGGACAGGGTGAAATTAAAAAATGTGAAGAGTTGTTGAAGAAAGAACTGCGTGACTTTGCCATTCATCCTTTATACGGTCAACTGACACCGGCTCAACAACACAGCGCCATCATGCCTAACAAACAGGGTAAGCGAAAAATTGTATTGGCCACTTCTATTGCGGAAACCAGTTTAACCATAGAAGGCATCAAGATCGTGATCGATACGGGATTTGGGCGCACGTCTAAATTTGATCCCAACTCCGGTTTGTCGCGATTGGAAACCGTAAAAATATCCAAAGACTCCGCTGATCAGCGTGCAGGCCGCGCCGGACGATTGAGCCCTGGAACTTGCTACCGCATGTGGTCGAGAAGCATTCACGAAAGTTTATCCGATCACCGCTCTCCTGAAATCCTGGAAGCCGATCTGGCTCCACTGATGTTGGACATGGCGCAATGGGGCATCATGGATATCTCGCAATTGACGTGGTTAAGTGTCCCTCCTAAAGGCACACTGGCTCAAGCTTCCGACACTTTGCATCAACTGGAAGCATTGGAAAATGGGAAGATCACCGCACATGGGAAAAAAATTCATGGGCTACCCTGTCATCCAAGAATCGCGCACATGTTGTTATGGGCAGAAGAGAACGATATGCTGGAACTCGCCACAGATGTAGCTGCGATATTGGAAGAAAAAGATCCTTTGCCTAAAGAAGCCGGTATCGACATCAACCTGCGTGTGGAAGCCTTAAGACGCTTCCGCAGGAATGACGGACAAGGCAGCGTGTTAGGTAAAATAGAAAAAATCGCTTCTTCTTATCGTAGATTATTTGAAATAGAACCTAACAACGGAAAATTTGATCCTTTTGAAACAGGGATTATTTTAGCTCACGCTTATCCCGAGCGGATTGCCTTTGCACGTCCCGGCAACAATGCACAGTTCCAATTGTCCAACGGCAAATATGCACAAGCCGGACACCGCGATGACCTGGCCAATGAAGCCTGGCTGGCTATCGCGCACGTGGATGCACGCCAAGGCTTGGGTAAAATCTTCATGGCTTCTCCTCTTAATCCAAAAGATCTTGCGCCGCTTGTGAAAACAGTAGAGACCATCATTTGGGTTACTTACAAAGGCGGACTCATCGCTACCAAAGAACTACGCATCGGCAGCATCATCCTGCAATCTAAAGCCTTGCCTGATCCCGATGAAAGTCATTTGATACAAGCCATCAGCAATGCGATCAAAAAAGAAGGCGAACGCTTACTGGATTTTAATGAAGAAGTACAAGCATGGCAAAACCGTGTACTCAGTTTGCGTAAATGGAGACCGCAGGATAACTGGCCGGATGTATCTCTGCAAGGACTATTGATGACGAATGACGAATGGCTGGCTCCTTACCTCCACAACATCAAGCGTCCGGAGGATTTGAAAAAGTTAAACCTGAAAGAGATTCTCAACAACAGCCTCGATTGGGAGAAACAAAATGATTTGAACAAGCTGGCGCCTCAACGCATAAAAGTACCCAGTGACTCTGAAATTAAAATAGAATATACCCATAACGGTGCCTCGCCTATCTTATCGGTGCGTTTGCAGGAAGTATTCGGTATGCTGGATACACCTACGGTAAATGAAGGTAAAACACCTTTAACGATGCATTTGCTCTCACCAGGTTACAAGCCCGTACAGATCACGTCTGACTTAAGAAGCTTCTGGAACAATACGTATTTTGAAGTGAAGAAAGAATTGAAGAGCCGTTATCCTAAACATTCCTGGCCGGAAGATCCGCTGACAGCGCAGGCGGTGAGAGGAGTAAAAAAGAAAATAAGTGGTCAGTGATCAGTGGTCAGTGAAGATATCTTTATTGCCATGCATGAATATAAAGAAGAAAGCTTTGAATAAATTCAAAGCTTTCTTCTTTATCTGATCACTGATCACTGACCACTTATTTATAAATAAATCGCTTCCAACTTTGCCAAGGTCTCTCCTTCCGTATTCTTCAAATACAAGTATTTATCATCGGTAAGATAAGAGACTGTTTTCCCTAATACCTCTGAAAACTGACTTTCAATGGCTTGATCTTCGCAAGCCATTTTAGTGGACATCAAAGGCCCTATGTTTATCTCCGGTCCTTCAGATTCATACTGTCCCTTAAACTGATTACATCCTAAAAAACCTTCTACGTTTGTTTTATCTACGAAACGAATATAGACATCCGATGCAGGCTTCATTGGTTTTTCACCTATTTCACGCACTACCCAACGCGCATTGACCAGGTCAATATGAGGCGGTTCCGCATAATCTTTCTTGGGTTTATCAATAGAGGTGTCTGAAGAAACATTATTTACCCTGTTGCAGGCAGTTATGCTGAGGATGCTCAAAAAGGCCAAAGAAAGAATAGAATACTTCATAGAAAGAGTTTTACTACAATCAAGTTAACAAATTTTAAACCAAATCCTCTTTTGGAAGACACCTTGTCTTATGAAATAAAAATGTATTTTTATCCTTTCACATGGCTTATTAAACATGCGCGCTTACAAAAACATACTGATTTACTTTTTCTCCTTCGCTCTGCTATTGGGAACAGCTTATAATACCTACCTGGATTATGATGCAAAAAACAGTTCCGATTGCAAAACTTACATGTCCATTGCCAATGGAGAGTTCAAAGATCAAAGCTTGGTTCGTCGTTACAGGATCATTGTTCCTTTTATCGCTAAAGCTGTGGCGCTGCCTTTTGAACAGGTCTACACCAAGCTTTGGCCACACAGAGGAAGCACGGAGTGGCCTTTACGCATGGGATTTCTTTTGGTAAACGTAAGCCTTATGGCGCTTGTGGGATTAGTGATTTTTCATTGTTGCAAAGCCTATGAGATTTCTGACACTGGAAGTCTATTAGCCGTCATTGCAGTATTAGTCGGCGGACGTTGGGGAAATTTATTCGCAGCACTTCCTCTTACCGACAGTTTATATCTACTCGTACTTAGTGTTGTAGTGTATGCCTTAAAAACGAATCATCACCTCCTACTGGCTTTGTGCATCATCATCGGACCGATAGCAAAGGAATCCTTCCTTTTCATAGCACCTTTAATTTTCTTCCTGTCTTCTTTATCTAAAGTTAAACAGGTTGCTTTGTTCGCCTTCTCAGGATTATTGGTCTTCTCGATCCGGTATGTGATCGATCAACAGGCCGGTACTGATATGGCTGCCAGCGTAGCCACCGACTCAGAACATTTTTACAACATAGGGATTACCCTGAAACGTCTGGCCTCTGTAAGAGGATTAGGAGAATTGTGTACCGTATTTGGATTGTTTACACTGATACTTCTTGCAGGCCTGTTGAAGGGTAAAAAAGCCATCACCAGCTGGACAAGTCATACAGATAGCATCATCTGGTGGTTCATTCCGGCGATGCTGGTGCACGCTCTCCTTTCTACGGAAGCCGCACGCATGCTTTACTTAGGCGCTGCAGCCTGGGCGGTTATGATTGGTTTGATTTGGGATAAGCATCCTTTATTACTCAAGTTAAGAAGGCAAGAATAGATTATAATTTGCGTTAGGGATCGAGTGGAAAGCCCGAAGTGCGTGAGCCTTTGTGCGGTGGGCGGACTTGGAGCGAGAGCCCGACCGCCACTGCGCAGTGGGTCTGGAATGGCGGTAACGCCCCATTCATTTTTACATCAAGCAAAAATAAGTTCTACCTTTCAGTAAAAAAATAATCCTCTCTCTCTGCTAAAAAATAGTCAAGCCTGTTGCGAACAACAAACAATGCATGGCAAAGAATACCAGAAAAAAACTGAGCGACAAAGCGAAATAACGAATCAAAGATCGGCTTCCTTTTTTGAAAATCGCCAGGATCAGGTGCACGATAAACGTGAGTAAGGCAATGATAAAATTGGCCGATACCAGTACGCACAGGAAAGCCAACATGAAAGCAGCAGGCTGCAACACAATGCCTGCAACCAGTCCGTATAAGGCGCCCATCAAGGTACCTATGCCTACAAACCATAACGCGTATAGAAATCCTTTTCTCATGTTCTGGATAAAATAAACCCAGGCGGAAAGTTTTGTCGTTGTATTCATTTCTAATTCTTTTTCTTTCCTGCCAATTTATCCCTTTGCTTTTTCGCTCTTGGATACCAAATGATAAAGCCTGTCACAAACAATGCAGCAGGAATGAGCGATCCCAACAAAGCGAGTATTTGCGTAGGCAAACCACCGAAACTGCCGTAATGAAGCGGTGTGAGCCAGCTCAAATAAGCTTTTCCTGCATTCGGAAAATCTCTGCGACTGTTCAAGTAAACCTTTCCATTATATTGATCAATGACCAGCATCTCTCGTTCTCCCGCATGAGAAATACCTTTACTTAAAATATCCAGACGATAAGAACCTGTAGAATCTGCCGGTAATGCGACGCCTCTTACTTTTCCTTCCGGCATGGTACGCGCCGCAATGCTCATGATCTCTTCCAGAGGAAGTGGTGGAACGCCTTTGCTGTAGGCTGATTTCGCGCCCAAGAGTTGGCCAACATTCTGCGGTGATTTGAAATTGAGTAAGAACAATAAAGGAATAACAACCTGAGAAAATGTAATGCAAAAACCGGTGACGGAAAGCACCACGATCACAGGTGAAGAATACAAACCCAGTACCCGATGCCAGTCGTAATTTTTCCGTTTGAAACTGGTGCTGAAATCAACGCGGAGATTTGCTTTGACTTGGGACCATTTCTTCGGAAGCCAAAGCCGAAGACCGCTGATGGTAAGGATCAGTAAGATCAAAGCGGAGGTGCCGACAATGTATCGTCCGGCTGCGGGAATGAGTAAGGTGCGATGAAAATCAGTGACGAAGCCGATCAGGTAACTTTCATACAACCGTCTGCCGGAAATTTTTCCTGTATAAGGATTGATAAAAATCTCTTCTCTTTTCACTCCGTCGAAAACACGGTAAGGACTTGTCAATTCCTCCTCCTCCATGTAAATGTATTGTAACTTTAACTCCGGATGATTCTTTTTTACTGCGGGTATAATTTCGGCAAAAGACAATCTGTGCTGTTGCTCCAATACCTTAAACAAAGCGGGATTCAGCGCACGGTCGATCTCTTCTCTAAAAACCAAAATACTCCCTGATAGTCCAACAATTGCGATGATAAAACCCGCAAAGCCTCCCAAAATCAAATGCCATTGACCAAACCATTTTTTTTGGTGTTTGGTGGAAGCTTGCCATTTTTCTTTGATGTTTGGAATGACTTTCATTGTGCTATAATACTTGTGTCTAAACAGGTTTGCAAAACTAAATAAAAGCAGAGAGATTAGATAAGGAGCAATGCATTATACCCTAAAGACGGTATATAGTTGTCAGTGGTCAGTTGTCAGTGATCAGTTGAGCCTTCGCTCTCAGCTCTGTTTCTGCGCTTTTCTTGTCTCCTTTAGCGGATTAGGGGCAAGACAGATAGGGTCAACGAAAACCATGTGCTATTCCCGACAGAGTCAGGTCTAAAGACCCGACACCAAAAAAACCTTCCTGTTTTCACAAGAAGGTTTTCCTAATTTCTGTTTTCAGTTATCCGTTTTCAGATCTCTGTCCTTATCTATCTCATGTTATGGAATGTATTGACCACGTCATCGTCTTCATCAAACTTGGCGATGAGTTTTTCCAAATCTGCTTCCTGTTCTTCTGTCAATTGTTTGGTATCAACCGGAATGCGTTCAAAGTCCGCACTGATCAATTCCCATTTCTTTTCCTCGATGAATTTCTGAATGCCTCCGAAAGCTTCGAAGGGACCGTAGATGACAATCTCGTCTTCGTCCACTCCCATCTCATCTGAGCCTACATCGATCAACTCCAGTTCCAACTCATCGGTATCGATATCGGCTTGCTTACGCACGCGGAAAATGCATTTGTGTTCAAATAAGAACGCGTTAGAACCTGTTGTGCCCAATGTACCGCCAGAACGTGTAAAGTAAGAACGAACACTGGCTACGGTACGTGTAGGATTGTCTGTGACACATTCAATAACGAAAGCGATACCATGAGGTCCGTAGCCTTCGTATACCATTTCTTTAAGATCACCATCGTCTTTGGATGAAGCCTTCTTGATCGCCCTGTCGACATTGTCTTTGGGCATGTTGGCATCCTTGGAATTTTGGATGATGGCCCTCAAACGAGAGTTGTTATCGGGATCAGGTCCACCCGACTTTACAGCCATAGCGATCTGCTTCCCAATCTTGGTAAACGTTTTGGCCATTGCGCCCCAACGTTTTAGTTTTCGTCCTTTTCTAAATTCAAACGCGCGTCCCATAGTAATTAATTCGTGTGATCAAGGGCATGATCCCAATTGTAAGTATCTAATTCTTCTAAAGTCACTTTTAATAAGTGGATGCTTTGTAAAATATCATCCTTGTGCACCGTTTCAATCACCTGATGAATATGTCTGGTGGGAATAGACACGGCACCTGCGATAGAACCGTTTTTACCAAAACGCTGTAAAGGCGCAGTATCAGTACCTCCGGCCGTTAACAATTCAGGTTGCCATTTGATGCTGTGCTTATCAGCTGTCTTTTTCATGTAGTTGACCATGCGGTAATCTGCAATGGTAGAAGAATCCAAAATCTTAATGGCAGTACCTTTACCCAACTCAGTAACTTTCTCGTAATCACGGGCGCCGGGTACATCGTAAGCAATGGTAGTATCCAATGCTATGGCAAAGTCAGGATTAACAGTATGTGCAGCAACTTGTGCGCCTCTCAAACCAACTTCCTCTTGTACCGTGAATGTAGCATATAAGTCATAGGGTACTTCGCCGATGCATTTCAATGTTTCCAATAAAACAAACACAGAAATACGATTGTCCAATGATTTACCATTCACACAATCTCCCATCCATTCGAGCGTACGCTCACGTGTGATGGGTGTTCCAACGGTTACATATTTATCGACTTCTTCTTTAGGCAAACCAAGGTCAATGAAAAAGTCTTCCATCTTAGCCGGTTTGTTCTTCTCGTCAGGAGACATCACGTGCACAGGTTTAGACCCCATTACACCCATCAAATCTTTTTTACCGTGTACAATGACACGTTGAGAAGTCAGGGTTTTAGGATCAAAACCTCCTAGCGCATTGAAACGGAGAAAGCCTTGTGAATCCACATGCGTCACAATGAATCCGATTTCGTCCATATGGGCGGCAACCAGGATTCTTTTGCTGGAATCTTTACCTTTCTTAAGAACGATCAGATTACCGATGGCATCAATGGAGTATGAAACTCCTAATGCCTTTAATTCCTGCACCAGAAAATCCCTGATGGGTTTTTCATAGCCGGAGACACCGGGAGTTTCACTTATTTTTTTCAGCAAGGAAAAATTAACTGCTGTAGGTATGTTGCTCATGTATAGCGGTTGCTTATTCTACTACTCCCAATTTAAGGCTGTTCGCACGAATCGTGTTTGCCATCGGCATACCCGCTGTCGTTACATACACATCTCCTTTTTGAAGTTTACCTGCTTTTACCAATTGGTCTTTCACTTCTTCAATCGTCTCGTCTGTAGAAGTAAATTTGTCAAAGTAAAATCCTTTCACACCCCATAGCAGGTTCAACTGCGTGAGTTTATTACGATCAGAAGTTACCAAGAAGATATCTGCCTTAGGCCTGTGAGCAGAGATGCGGAAAGCAGAGTAACCTGTTTGACTCAAACCGATAATCGCTTTTGATTTGGTGCTGTGAGCAAGGTCACAAGCCGTATGAATCACATTGTCTGTATAGGTAGACTCGTCTTCGTTTGGAATCTTGTTATAGATTTGGTCGGCATCTTTTTCGATCGACATACAAATACGTGCCATGCTTTGCACCGTCAACACAGGATAATTACCTGATGCCGTTTCAGCACTCAACATCACCGCATCAGCGCCGTCAATGATGGCGTTCGCCACGTCATTTGCTTCTGCACGCGTAGGACGAGGATTGGTGATCATACTTTCCATCATTTGAGTCGCCACAATCACTGGCTTGCAAGCCAGGTTTGATTTGCTGACAATCATTTTCTGGATCATCGGTACATCTTCCATTTGAAGTTCTACTCCAAGATCACCTCTTGCAACCATCAAGCCGTCAGACTCAGCGATAATAGCATCGATATCAGCTACCGCTTCAGGTTTCTCAATCTTAGCAATTACACCAATTTCTTTACCTGACTTAGCAATGATGGCTTTGATATCGATCATATCAGAAGCTCTGCGTACGAAAGATAAAGCGATCCAATCCACTCCCATCTCTATACCGAAAGCTAAATCTTCTTTGTCTTTTTCTGTCAATGAAGGTTCAGAAACGTCTGTGTTCGGAAGGTTGATTCCTTTACGTGATTTCAGCATACCACCATAGATGACCATGGCTTCAACTTCTTTGCCTGTTGATTGCAACACACGCAATTCAAGGTTTCCGTCATCAATAAGGATGGTGTCACCTGGCTTTACATCTGAAGTAAGTGCCTGGTAAGAAGTACTGATCTTATTCTTATTACCAACCATTTTCTCACTGGTGATGATAATTTTTTCACCGGCGATGATTTCTACACCGTTATTTTCAATTTCGTTTGTTCTGATCTTAGGTCCTTGTAAATCCTGAAGGATACTGATGTTTGTACCGTGTTCAGCATTCAGTTCTCGTATATATTGTACGACCTGGCGGTGGCCTTCGTGGCTACCGTGTGAAAAATTCAATCTGAAGACATTAGCTCCTGCCTGTACCAATTCCCAAAGCTTCTCTTTGTTATTACATGCGGGCCCAACTGTTGCAACAATTTTCGTTTTCTTATTTACCATGTTATTCAAAAATTAAATTCTCTTTTGATTGTAAGCTATTGATATCTATTTGTTGTATTAATTGTACAATGGGAACAGCAGACACCTTTTGTATCCACTCTTTTAACTCGTATAACTCTGCCGGATCCTTTACCATCAGCAAATAATCGTACTGTTGCAGTTCTGGCAACAGGAACGGTTTGGCAAAGTTAGCATATTCACTGCATTTGTTCCTAATAAGGTGGATAGAAGAATGAGTGGTTTTGAAACTGTAGTTCGACACACATAAGGATTTACCTTTTAAAAAATCGATCGATATATCTTCATCTTTCTGTAAGTCAATGCATAGGACTTTATTGAACCACCAGGCCAGCTTATATTCCTTGGCGGAAGAAATAATAGCGAACAGGTCGAAATCAAAATCTAACTCTATGATAAACCCCTCATTTTTCATGTAAAGCCCCTTTAGAGAGGCTAAATATAAAATTAAATCACTCTAAATTAAAAGAATGTGCATAACTGTTAAAAGATATAATCGATTTTCATTGACATAAAGCCCTTAAATAATTTTCTTTGCAATCGGTTATACTAAAACATTTAGAACAATGTCTGAAATTTCACAAAAAGTAAAGAGTATCATCGTCGACAAATTGGGCGTTGAAGAATCAGAAGTAACTCCTGAGGCAAGTTTCACTAACGACCTGGGTGCTGACTCTCTTGACACAGTTGAATTGATCATGGAATTCGAAAAAGAATTTAACATTTCTATTCCTGATGAACAAGCTGAAAACATCACTACAGTAGGTCAAGCAATCGCTTACCTGGAACAACACGTTAAATAAATCCAATTTTAGAGGATACTCTCCCTTTTATGTCTTTAAAAAGAGTTGTGGTTACGGGGCTGGGAGCACTTACGCCTATTGGCAATACTGTCGAGCAGTATTGGACTTCGTTAGAAAATGGAGTAAGTGGTGCAGCCCCGATTACAAAATTCGATCCCGCTAAATTCAAAACTAAGTTTGCTTGTGAGCTGAAAGGTTTCAATGTGGAGGACTTCATCGATAGAAAAGAAGCCCGAAAGATGGATCCTTTTACTCAATATGCCGTGGTATGCGCTGAACAAGCGGTAAACGACGCCGGTATATCCAAGGACAACATAGATGTAGACAGGGTCGGAGTAATCTGGGGAGCCGGAATTGGTGGTTTAAGAACCTTTCATGATGAATTGATCGGCTTTGCAGCTGGAGATGGTACTCCACGCTTCAATCCTTTCTTTATCCCGAAAATGATCATCGACATTAGCGCAGGCTATATCTCTATGCGTCATGGGTTCAGAGGACCTAATTTTTCAACGGTTTCAGCTTGTGCTTCGTCTTCGAATGCCATTGTTGATTCCTTTAATTACATCAGACTTGGTATTGCTGACATCATCGTAACAGGTGGTTCTGAAGCAGCGATCGTAGAATCTGGTATGGGTGGTTTCAATGCCTTGAAAGCGTTGTCGGAAAGAAATGATTCTCCCGAAACAGCTTCCAGACCTTTTGACAAAGACAGGGATGGCTTTGTGATGGGTGAAGGTGCCGGATCTCTTGTATTAGAAGAATACGAACATGCTAAAGCACGTGGCGCTAAGATCTACGCTGAAGTTATTGGTGGCGGACTTTCTGCAGATGCGTATCATTTAACGGCGCCTCATCCGGAAGGATTAGGAGCTAAAAATGTAATGCTGAATGCACTAAGAGATGCTAAGATCAAACCGGAAGATGTTGATTACATCAACGTACATGGTACATCTACACCTTTGGGCGACATCGGAGAGATCAAAGCCATTCAGCATGTCTTCGGAGATCATGCGTACAAGCTGAACATCAGTTCTACCAAATCGATGACCGGTCACCTTTTAGGTGCTGCAGGTGCCATTGAAGCCATTGCCTCTATTATGGCTTTGCAAAAAGGCATCATTCCTCCTACCATCAACCACTTTACTGACGATGAGTCCTTTGACCCTCGCTTGAACCTGACTTTTAACAAGGCTCAGAAAAGAGATGTAAAGATTGCAATAAGCAATACATTCGGTTTTGGAGGACACAACTGTTCTGTTATCTTACGAAAAGTAGAGTAACCCTTGGGCGTTTTTAAGCAAATCATCGGGTTCTCGCGCTTGTATCTTTCACCCGCGAAGAAACGTAGTTTGCGTAGAAGTATTCAAAACCTGACAGGTGTTGTACCTTATAACCTTGCGCCTTATCGCATGGCTCTTATCCATTCGTCAGCTGCGGTCACTAATGTGGCCGGAGAAAAAGATACGTATGAAAGATTGGAGTTTTTAGGTGACGCTGTGCTGGGTTCAATTACAGCCAATTTCCTTTTTAAAAAATACCCTTTCAAAGACGAAGGATTTTTAACTGAAATCAGATCTCGTATAGTCAATCGTGAATCACTGAATCAAATCGGTCGTAAGATCGGCCTGGATCAATTGATCAGCTTCAATGGCAAGTCTACCTCCTTTTCACACAAATCAATCTATGGAGATGCACTAGAGGCCATGGTGGGCGCCGTATTCCTGGACAAAGGATACGACGAATGCCAACGTTTTGTATTGAAGAGAATTCTCTATCCGCATTTCAACCTGGATGAACTGATTCAGAATACCCGCAACTTCAAAAGTCTGCTGCTGGAGTGGTGTCAAAAATTCAACCGAAAACTGGTTTTCGATATTGCCAGTGAAAGCGGTGATAAGTTTCACAAGGAATTTACCGCTCATGTACTCATTAACGATGAAGTCGTAGGAATCGGAAAAGGCTTTAGTAAAAAGAAAGCGGAACAGGCTGCGGCAGAAAATGCTTGTACCGCTTTGAAGATTGTCAGCAATTAATCCCTCTACTCTCCTATCCTTATTTTCTTTTGTACAGAATGCTGACCCATTGCAGCATTCACAATGTATATGGCTTGTGCATGCGGAAGTTTAACCGTAAGCTTGTTCATCCTACCTGGATCAATAATAGCTTTTGTTGATACAAGTGTTCCTGTCATTGAATACACTTCATAATAAAGTTGTTCTTCATCGCTCTCCGAAAAATAAATTGTGAACCCTTCTTTTTCAGCGAGTATGACTAATGGGTTTTCATCTGAACGTATACTTTTTATTTTACTGAAGAAAGCTGTTCCATCGTGATCTACCTGCATCAATCTATAATAGATAAAGCCTGATTCATCCAGGTCTTGATCTACAACGGAATAATATATTTTCTCTTTTGAAGTAGAACTTCCCTTCACCACAGCTATTGTTTGAAAGTTGACGCCGTCGTAGCTGCGCTGTACATTAAAATGATCGTTGTTCTGTTCAGTAGCCGTAACCCATGAGACGTATACGGTGAGATCTGAGGTTCTTAATAAATCAAACGAAATTAAATCCACCGGCAAGGGAACTGCCGCACAAG
>Ga0247813_10002436_pt1 | contig 12779 bp, 6 predicted proteins | sample UWRJL169409C1_FD_180719 | JGI IMG/M metagenome (GOLD analysis project Ga0247813, IMG submission 180719) | Plant litter microbial communities from Arlington Agricultural Research Station in Wisconsin, United States - UWRJ-L169-409C-1 | ecosystem: Environmental > Terrestrial > Plant litter >... | reverse complement strand
AAGGAAAATGTGGTGCGCTGTATGCCACTTCCAAAAAGAAATTTTTATTGGAATCCCTTTTTTCTGAAAGCCATTGAATAGCCTCATCTGTAATTAAATCTGTTGCATGGCCTTTCTCTTCGATAAAATCACCATTTCGGTGCCAGCTTTTGTCTCCATTTTTATAAAGATGTGTATATTGATCAATTTGCCCATGTAAAAAGCCATACGAATAATCAAATCCGTACGCTTTTGGACCGCTGCTTTGGTGCAATCCCAAATGCCATTTGCCGATAAGAGCTGTTTGATAATTGTTTTGATGCAATAGTTTTGGCAGGGTCGGAATAGAATCCGGCAGTTTAAACTGGCTTTTATCGCTTATTGGTGCTACAATTCCCATACGGCTTGCAGGTCTTCCAGTGAATAAACTGGCGCGGGAAGGAGAACAGGTTGGATTGGCATAAAACCGATTTAATTGCACACCGTTTTTAGCCAGAAAATCGATATTGGGTGTTTTTATTTCCGAACCATTATACCCAACATCATTCCACCCTGCATCATCAGCAATAATCAAAATAATATTAGGTTTTTCTACTGCCTTAACTTGCTTTTTCTGGCTGTACGAAATAGAAAAACTAATCAATAATACAATCAAAAATTGCTTTTTTACATTCATAATTTTAAATTTTGATTCAACTTAGATTTCAAACCCGCAATGAAATTAGTCTTTAACAATGATTTCATAAAAAAAAAGGTTCTCGATACATTTTTTGTTCCGTTTCTCTACACAAAAAACACTCGAACTGACGTTTTGAATGATTAAGATAATGGGTTTAGATTTTAGTATTTATAGTTGTATAATCCAGAACAATTCCGGTTTGATTTACAGCAATTTTGATACTGTGCTTTCCTCCTTTTATAGTAACTGGTAATTTTACTATAGCGCTGTTTCGCAACACATTTTCTTTCCAGGTTTTATCTCTGTCTTTGGTGTTAATTAAAAATGATTTTGTTTCTTTTGCGTCAATTTGTACTTCAATTTCATGATCAAACTTATTGGCGTGGGTTGGCAGCAAATGAATTTCTATTTCGTAATCTCCGTCTTTTTCAACTTCAAATTCATAGGAAATCGAGGGCTTCACATCAAAATAAGAATGCTTAAACGGAAACAAGGTAACCGAGTTATTGCTATATCCTAAGCCGTTAATCGTTTTCCATTTGTAGTTTTTTTCCGCTTTGTTAGTCACAAAATTATTTGCATTAATGGTAATAATTGGTTTAGAAACTGGTTTTAAAGTAACTCCTTGTAAAGTCGCAGGCGATTTTATCGAATCAAAAACAGGCAAGTTTCTTGGTTTCATAGACATCATGTTGTTCCATTTTCCATTGCTCATTTTTGTATTATAATAATCCGTCAGTTCTTTGATTCTTTCATAGGCTTTAGCCGATAAATTCAAATAGTCTTCCTTTTGTTTCAAATCGGTTGTCATTGCAGCCAGATTCCAATATAAAAATTTATGGTTCATATTGGCCGCCGCTTTAATTGGATAACTTACTAATTGGAAATAAGCATCTTCTCTACCATCAGGAACAGCAGGTCCGATATCTACAGCAACTGCGGAACTCCACATATCTACCTGGTCAATTAAATCATCATACGCCTTAATTCTTTCAAGACATTCTTCTTCCGTAAAATCAGAAAGCTTTATTTGCGTTGTAGGTTCTGTCTGGCTCCATCCCATATATTCCGGTTTTCTGAGAAATGCCAATCTGTAATATTCTTCGAATACAGGACCTAAATATTCTGCAATTTGGAGAGAAAACTCTCTGGAAATCCAATCTTTCAAATACTGATTGATTCCATCCGATTTGATGCTGTTGATATCCCAGGCCAAATCCAAAAAAAGTTCGGTGTCATATTCTGCAGGTTTAATATCTCCTACGTTTACAATCCACATTTTTTTAGCACCGTTTTCATACGCTTTGGTCATTTCGTACCAGATTAATCCCGGTTGTGTCGTACTCAGCCAAAGATAATCGTGAGGCCTTCCCCAATAACTGATGTGATAATAAACACCGCTTCCTCCTGCCCTTTTTTGTTCTTCTTCATTGCTTAAACGACGGATATAGCCGTAATTATCATCAGGCCAAACGAGCGTTATATCATCCGGAACTTTAAGTTCGTTGTCGTATAATTCCAATACTTCTTTGTAAGGCACAAAGGCCTGAGGAATGTCTTTTAGCGGTTGTTTGAAAGTGTTTGAAAGCATTTCACGTTGGTTCACAATGATTTTCTCAACCATTTCAATTGATTCTTTCAAATCTTTAGCACCTTCCATTTTGCTGTCGTGAACGCCACGCATTCCTAAAGTCATAATCGTTTCATTCTGAAAAGCTTTTACTTCATCCAAACGATCCTGCCAATATTTGTCAACCTGGGTTTTATTGGTGAAATAATTATAATCGCCATGCACTTTCGGCTTCCATTCATCCACATTGTTTCGAAGCATTGGTTCCGCATGTGAAGAGCCAATTATCATATGGTATTTTTGTGCCATTTCCTTATTTCCCGAAAGGGTAAAAAAACCTTTTGTAGACGGATGCATTGCCGGCCAGATCGTGTTGGCTTTTAAGCGGAGCAATAACTGAAAAATTTTCTCGTAGGTTTTGGGACCAATATTCGCGACTTCCGGTTCAAATGTTTTTTCTGCCCAAGGCTCTAATCCCCAGTCTTCATCGTTTAGAAATATTCCTCGGTATTGTACTGATGGTGATGAAACTATGCCGTTTTGAGGAAGTTTCAGGGACAGCTTTTCTTTTTTTATGGCATTGACATCTGCCCACCATTTCCATGGAGAAATCCCTAAACGTTCCGTAATTTCAAAAATAGCGTAAACCGTTCCCCTTACATCGCTTCCAACAACTAAGAGATTATCTTTCTCTTTTTTGATCGAAAACTTTTCCCATTGATTGGATAGTTCTGTCTGAATTACTTTTGATTGAAAAAGTTTAGAAGAAGCTTGTCCTATATAAATTCCGCTTTTTGATACTTTATCAGATTGAATTATTTCGGGACGTTTTCCGGTTATCTCTTTTACATCATCAGCCAATTCATTTACAGCCCAAACAATTAAGGGATCCGTGTTTTTATCAATATAAATTGACGCCACTTGATTGGAATCCGCAATCAAAAAATCTACTGAATTTTTATCCTGACTATAAGAGCTGATACTTAAAAAACTGAGCAGTAAAAGGAATCCGGTAACTATATTTTTATTCATTTTAATCATATTTAAAGGTCTTCTAAAAAACAAAAGTTCAAAGTTTACAACCATTTCCGTTACAACTTTGAACTCCTGCTTCTTTAAATTCTTAGAAAGAATTACTCAACCGGCTGATTGTTTATCACAACATTTTTCAGCGTAATTCCATCCACAATGCTTTTGTCGATAGCTGCTTTAGTCGCTTCAATTTTCAGGTTCTCGAAAGTAAAATTAGACAAACGAACATTCGGGTCTTTTTCTACATTAAAAAATGTATCCGATTTCATATCGATATTTTTCAAAGTCACATGATCTCCATAAGACAATGGAATATCAGGACGGCCTTTTAAATCAAAAAATTGCTTCCATGCCAATACAACCAGACAGTTTTTTGCCTGTCCTTTTATGTCTTCAACCCTGATATACTCATATCTTTGAGGCGTATCTGGTCTCATTTTTAACCAAAGCATTCTTGTTGCTCCGTCAATCTGGCAATTACGCATAATTACATTTCGGTTATGAATGGATTCACTTCCGTTTGTTAATGCGGAGTGACAGAATCCAAATCTACAGTCTTCAATAATAATATTTGAGTTTGGTCCGTTGTTTTTATCCTGGTCTGCATAAGGTCCTTTTCCACCTTTTAATGCAATCGCATCATCATTTACAGACAAGAAGCATCCTTTCACTAATACATTTGTACAAATATCAATATCAATGGCGTCTGTACTTGGCGCTTTAACTTCTAAATGCGGAGAAAAAATGTATAAATCAAGGAGTTTTACATTATTACATTTATAAAAATGATTCGTCCAGAAACCGGAATTAATCAGTTTTACATCCTGAAACTGCACATTATTTGAATTCCATACAAAAACCAATCTAGGCCTTGAAACCTCAAGATTGGTACATTTTGGGTTTATTTTACGTCTTGCCCAGAAAGCTTCGTAATATTTATAACCATTTCCGTTAATGGTTCCTTTTCCTGAAATAGAAAAATTATCTACACCATAAGCATTTACCAACGCCGGAAAATAATCCAGATTCTGGCCTTCCATTCGTGAAGCCATAATTGGATAATTAGCAATATCATCAGAACCTTTTAAAGTTCCGTCTTCAGAAACGTACAAACTTGTTTTAGGCTTAAAGAATAAAGCACCGCTAAGGAAAACCCCTTTTGGAATTACAATTACGCCTCCGCCACTTTTAGCCGCTTTATCAATCACTTTCTGAATGGCAACAGTCTGGATTTTGGTACTGTCTTTACTAACGCCAAAATCGGTAATGGTGTATTGTTTCCCTAAATCTTTCAATTGAAGTTTGGTATAATCTTTAAACCACGGGGTAATTTCACTTCCGTCCGGAAAGGTGTCGTTACTGTATTTTTGTGAACATGCAGACTGGGATAGTGCCAGAATGCAGATTGCAAGTGTCAATAATCTTTTCATTGTATCTTTTTTGGTTTTTAAATTTTATGAGGTTTTATTTTAATTTGGCTGATAGCAATATAATATCCTGTACTTCCGTAATTTGTTTTCTTTTATCTGACCAATTTGGTCTTTCGCTTTTCCAAACGAAATATGTACTTTATTAAATAGTTCGAATTATTCCTTTAGTTAAAAACCTGAAAATAAAACGATTATTTATTAGCATTTTGTGTATTTAAGCTTCCACTGTAAAATCAAATTTAGTTTTTCCTTTACTCTTCACTATCCTGTTGTATGCTGTTATTATTTTTTGACTATTGTTTACGTTTTAGCCATTCTTTAGGAACATTGACAATACAGATATTCATGGTACGATTATCAGCCGAAAGCATCGCCGACTGAATTTGGATTTTTGTTCCGTCCCTGTTAAATGTCGGATGAATATGATCTGCAGCAGTTTCCTTATGACCTGTCGTAAGCATCATCATTTCGTTTGTTTTTCTGTCAATTAGATACAAACTTCTTGAGAAATCATCACCCACAGCCCATCTTCCATCAGCAGAACCATGTACATGCCACAATCCGCTGCCGCTTTTAGTTTGTCCGGCAATAATCATTTCACGGGTTCTTAAATTTACGATTCCCAATCCTGTTGGTTTTTCACGGGTTCCTGTAGCTCCCCAATTACTTTCCTGACCCGGATTGACCGGATTTCTGATTTCACCATTTTTAGCAATTTCAACAGGAACTTCTTTCTGAATATCTATTTTTCGATGTCCCATAATAGCTATTGCTACTTCATCTTTTGAAATCACAGCTTCATGCGTAACCCATTCAAAATCAGATTCGGGATATAAAGGTCTTAAACCCGTTCCGTCTGCCATAACTGTCCAGGTTCTTTGAGGCGATTTTCCTCCGGTTTCCCAGCAAAAAACAAGTTCGCCCGGATTCCAGATATTTGACTGAATATGTCCAACCTGAAAAGGCACCGAAACCACATGTTTGCATTCACCTGTTTTCAAATTCATACTCCCTATTCCACCCGGACCTGCTCCCATATTTCTTGGTCCAAAACTTTTTTCGATTTTTATGCCTGGATCGATATGTCTTGCGGCTTCTTCTTTTCCAATTCTAAAATAAACCCGTTCTTCATCAGCATCCAGAGCCATATCACCAGAAGCACCCATTTCTGGAGTTGTTACACCGCAAACGCGTTCGTAAGCCGAAACCGGTTTCATTTTTCCAGCCTGACTGTCTTTAAAAACAGCTTCCAGATTTACTTCCATAATCTGTATTTTATCGCCATCCGCTTTGCGCATAAAATACAATTTCATTGACTTTTGAGCCATACATAACGTTCCGGTATAACCTCCTTCGGTAACCTGAACCATTATGCCTGATTTTTCGTTGACAGCTACTGCTTCTCCATTGGCCCTTTTGGTTCTGAAAATCAGCCATTCTCCATCTGCTGTCCATTGTGGATGTGTGGGATAGGTTTTAGAATCACCTGCTGATTTAGTCGTTAAAAAAATCAATTCCTGACCTGTGACCGGATCTTTTATAATTTTTTTCTCAGATGGAAATCTTGTTCCAATCTGACTGAAAGTTGTTAGGGTAAATAACAGGAAAAATATATTTATTGTTGGACTGAGTTTCATAAATTATAATATTTTAGGAAAGAATTAATCTTGCAAAGTCGCAGAATCGCAAAGTTTTATTTAAAAGAATCCTTTAAATCTGCGTGAAAAAACTTTGCGAGAAATGACTTCAACACATTGCATAAACGTTAACGCTTAACTTTTAACTTCGTTATTTATGAAGATTATCCTTTCCTTCTATTTTTAATTGTATTGCACTGTCGTTTATTTGAAACTGACTGTCTTTTAACAACAGAATTACTTCGGCTCCGGCCAGTAAAACCGGTCCATAACCGTGAGCTGCGAATACATTTATTGGACGATAGTAATAAAATGCAGGATCAAATCCCATCCCTGTTCCTACGCAAGTTCCTTCTACCTGCCCTTTATCGTTTACTTTTGAAGCCACTGCATTCCAACCCAATAAAACAGCCGGACCATAGGTCATTTTATCTACATAACCGCGATTAATCGCTCTGGCAATCGAATAGGTATAAATTGCAGTTGCCGATGTTTCTAAATACGAATCATTTCTATCGAGTAATTGATGCCAAAAACCAGTTCCGTGCTGATATTGTACTAATCCGGCGATGTGTTTTTGCAATTGTAATAAAACCTGAGGATAGCCAGGGTGATTCTTAGGTAAAACTTCCAGTAATTCCACCAAAGTCATTACTGCCCAGCCGTTTGCCCTCGCCCAATGAAACTGCGGATGCACTTCCATCGACTCCACCCACCCGTGCATGTAAATACCTTTTTGCTCGTTAAACATTCTTTTAGAAAACTGATTCACCTGTTTTACAGCATCATCAAAATATTTAACTTCTCCGGTATGGCTTCCCATTTGGGCAAGTGCCGGAACACTCATAAACATATCGTCTAACCATAGTGTGTTGTCCTGAGGCCTGTTTCGGGCTAAAGTTCCATCTTTTAATCGAAATTGTTCCTTACTAATAAAGTGAATATAATTGTTTACCAAAGGATCGATATTAGCTTTCAGTCCGTCTTTTTTGGCTTTGATAAAGGCTGCACAAAGCGCTCCTGCAAAATCCAGTGCTTCAGGATGAAGCGTTTTTAGCATGTCTTTATCCTTAATGTTTTTTTCCTGAATATTTTCAGCAACATCGGCGATTAATTTTATTCTTTTATTCGAATAATCTGCAAAATATTTTTCTCCTGTTGCTTTAGATGCCAACAACATTCCGGCATAGGTGACACCCCATTCGTAACTGGTCAGCCTAAAAGCACCCGGTTCAAAAATGATGTCGTCCTTATTTTTCTTATAATCTGTAATTTCAGCTTTTGTTGTAGCATTCACAATCTTAGAAGCAGAGTTTTTATCTAAAAAAAAGTATACCCTGTCTAATACAGCTTTTATATTTTTCTGTTCGGGAATAATATATGGCGTTGGGTAATCTGGCTGCATTAAATGTAATGGTGTTGTAGCATCGTTTGTCTGAGCAGTTACGGCTGTACAAATACCAATAGCAAATAATGCTGCAATTTTGGTTGATTTATAGGTCATGGTTAGCGTGTTAGTTTAAGATTTATAATTATTTCTGTTTTTTATTTTATCTGAATTTGATTAGTACATTGCTTACTATAAATTGGTTTGAAAAACATGAAAATTTTACTTACTGTTTTTTAAAATCCCAAGTATCTTCTATACTTATTTTCACTGGTCCAATTAAACCTGATTCTAATAATGGGGTGTCTTTTTCAAAGAAATCTACTGTGCAAAAGGTAATACGGTTTTTACTTGGACGTTCTGTTTTATTAATAACCCATTGCGGTATTTCCTGGAGGTTACGTCCAATGACGGGAGCAGGTTTAACATATGGAAAGTCTCTAATTGGTCCCCAAACACAATCTTCGGGTTCATTTTTATCACCAATAATTCTATTAGGCCAAAGGTTCGTAACCATTACTTCCAGTTCGTTTTGCCCTGATTTACAATAGTCGGTTATATCTACAGAAAATGGCGGTTTCCAAATTACAGCGACTTTTTTCTGATTAACTGTAACCGTAGCAATATTTTTAACTTTTCCTAAATCCAAAAAAAGACGTTTATTGTCTTTAAGTTGTTTCGAATTGATTTTAACTGATTTTTTATAAGTGGCTGTTCCAGAAAAAAAACGAATACCAGAATCTGTATGTAATGGCCAGGAAATCAATTTTTCAAAATGAGCTGAAGGAGCTGCTCCACGATTCTTCTCAAAACTAACAATCCAATTATTATTCAATAAAATAGTTTCAGGATCTTTATTTTGTGTTATGGTGGTTGTTTTATTGTCTTTAAAACTTATTTTATAAATTCCTTTTTTATTTAAAATCAGATTATTATCAATCGTTATATGAAGTTTAGTTTTTAGATCTTCTCCATTTAATGATATTGCCTTAACAGCGTTTGAATTACTTTCGCTTTTTTTACGAAATACAATAAAACAAGAACCATTCGCTTCCAGATCAAGCGAAACAGAAGTCTGATTTTTATCATTTTCCCAAATTAATACATCAGTCATTTTTCCGGAAACAGGATCCCAAAGTTCCGGTTTCATGTCTTTTATTCTGAAGTTGATTCGGTATGATTTATTATCTGATGTTGGATTGGAAATAAAGTAGTAATCTTCATTTTTATCATTTCTGTGAATCCAATTGAGGTCTTTTTCATTGTCTAAGACTTCCACATCTTTTGAGATTTCTTCTAATGCCAAGACCTCTTGTGCGGAATATCCGCTATATACTTTGCCTTTACCAATATTAAATACTATTTTTTCTGATTTTTTTTCTCCAAATGAGCCAAACAATCTTTCACTAATGCTTTTTATTTCAAGATCATTTTCAGCAGATTTATTTAAACCAGGACTTCCGGTAAATCCGTTGCCAACAACTATAGCGCCATCTTGAACCAACTTTTCTATTTTTCGGGCCAGTTCCGGTTCAGGTTTGCAATCATTTGGCACTACCATGATTTTGTAAGACATTCCATCAGGAAGCTTTAGTTTATTTTCCTTAACCGAAAAACGGGTCAATAACTCTTTTTCGTTGCAGATGTCTGCTTTATAGCCTTCCGGAATAAAGGTTTTCTTTTGTCTTGATAACTGCAAATAACAGATATCGCTGACAAACAATCCTTTTTGAAGTAAAAGCTGGCAACGGGATACATATTGTATCCATTCAGCCGCTCCATGGTCCCAACATGTTTGTGAAGGACCGAATTGTGTTCCCCACCATCCCATTGTCATTCCCGGTTTCAAGTGTGGCCAAGGCTGATGCGCACTTGCATGAAGTACAAAAAGGTTGACTCCTTCACAAAATGCAAGGTCTCCTGTGGCTTTCAAATCGGCTAAATCATTTTGAAAAGCATATTGTGGCTGTCCTGTAAAAGCTTCTGCTGCTACAATTTTTTTTCCGTTTACGTGTGCATTACTGGCAACAGGCAAAATGGAATCCCATCCCCATGTGGCAGGTTTTGTCCAAAATTCACACATCACCATATCTCCAATACCACGGATAGCTGTTTCGTCAAAATTTTTCTTTCCGGTTCCATAAGGTTCACATAAAAATTCCAATCCCGGAGTTTTATGTATTAATTCTTCCAAATATCCATAATAGTTATCGGCATAAAGTTCATTGATAGTCCGCTGCATATCATATTTAAAACGCTCTGTACTATCTTTTGAATCAATAACATAACCAGCCTTAACCAACAGCCATGGGAGTAATTCATAACCTCTGCGGTTTTTAAATTCAGTCGCCATTTTAGGAGTCCAGTCCTGAAAACCGGCTTCATAGCTATCAATTTCGATTCGTTTGAAAGTTTTTCCGCTATGTTTGCCTGCTAAGTCTAATAGTTTTTGAGGATATAAAGCCCAAAATTTATCAAGCGCATTTCGGTCCATTTTGTCCACTTCTAAACCTTGTCCGGAAACCGGGGCTGTCATATTCATTTCTCCTGTAGTGGTATGTCCAAACCGTAGTATTTCCCACTGACCTTCAGGCAATGCTTTTTTTAATCTGCCTTCTTTATCAAGTCCATCAATAATAACAATAATATTATCCTTGGTGAGATTTTCTTTTCCTTTTGGTATAGCAATCAGGCATATATCTTTATAATAATTCCATTTAGCTTCTATTTCTGCTTTTTCGACAATACTTCCCTTAGCCGTTTTTCCGGAAACTGATGTTTTAGCCCAAATCAGTTTTTGCATGGAATTTTCAACACTTAGACCTGGTGCCCCACTTGATGACCACCCGGGGCTGTTATGAGTTCCAAAATCCATTCCTAATCTTTGGCATTCGTCTAATGAAAATTGCATTAAGCCATTCCATTGATCTCCTAAAACAGTAATATTTGGATCGGTAATATCGGCTTCAGATCCGCCTACCAAAAATTGCTGGACATTTTTTATACCCATCTTTTTAAAAGCTTCCAAATCAGATGTAATTCCTTCTTTAGTAACACAGCCATTCATCCATTGCCATAAAATATAGGGAGTTGGTCCATTCGCATTGGCAAAATCTTTCGCTATTTGATCCTCATTTGGATTATCCTTTATAATAAATGATGCATTTACTATGACAATTGACAATAGCAACATGAAAGCCAGTACTTTTAAAAAATATTTAATTTTCATCTGTTTTATCGTTTCATAGTTAGAAATTGTCAATGCAACTGTCAGATTACTTATTCAGACTAACTGTAATTTTTGCAGAAAGCTGTTTTGCCAAATTGGTTACATAATTGGTAAAATAGGCTGAATCTTTGAAGTTTTTATCAGCACTCAATTCCCAGCCTGCTATTGGATAATAACTGATTGGCTGAATGTTTTTTGTATTGACTTTTATCAAGTAAGAATCGGTTAATTTGCCTGTTTTAGGAGCTTCGATATAACCCTGGTAACTCTCTTTTGGAATTATAATAGCCGTTCCCAATATCCATTGCCTTTCGTAGGTTAATTTATCATGCTGAATAAAACAAACATAATCTCCCGCTTCAATTACCTGTAACGGATTTTGATTATTAATGTTAGAAAGCGCAATAGCTAAGGTTTCATTACCTTTTAATCCGTTTAACGAAACTGTGTTTTTATATCCGTACATTCCAGGCCAGATGGATGCTGTTTCCTGTACCTGATATTTATTTCCTGAAGCCTGCCAGTTTTGATAATTATAGCTTAAAACTGAATTTACAGGACCTTCGCTTACAATTTTAAAAGTCGTTTTTTCGACATTATTCTCTATATCATTGATCAAAATTCCAAGTCTGTTGATGTCATTTCCAACAAGCAACCCGTAACCGCCTAATCCGGCTGAAGTTCCAACAGGAAAAATATCCCTGCCCCAATCGTGCATCTGATGGTAATTATCTTCTACGGCTCCTTTGCTATCAATACCAACGTTTTCAGGGGTGATTCCTGGAGTTATCTTTCCAAATACGTCTTTACAATTTCTTCCATCCAGATAATGTCTGAAACCTACTTTATCATTTTCCCAGGTTGGACCATCAGTCTGGTATTTTTGAAAACCTAATTTCTTGTACACTTGATTCGCTAACAAAACTTCTTCGGTTGCCGGCTGTACGGGTAAATTTTCAGCTTCACGCTTTCCGAATCTGGCACTTGTTTTTACTGTATATTTAGGATCTGTATTTGACCATTTAAGAGTTACTGTTTTCTTTTCTTTTGCTGAAAAATCAGCTGTAAAAAACAACTCATCCCATTTTCCGTCACCATCAAGATCGTTTACCTGAGCAGGAATTGTATCTGAATTTTGCAAAACTATTGGAAAATATTTTTCGGTACCCTTCAGTTTAAGCGTACTTCTTTTTATTGAAATTGCTTTTTGAGATAACGCTACATCAGAATTATTGGTTAAGACAATTTTAGTCGATTGTAATTTTTGAGCTTTACAACTTATAAAAATCATAGCAGATAAAGCTATTGAAAGACATAGTTTAGATTTCATTATTCTTAGTTTTTATTTTTTTTCTACTATTTTACTGCTACATTCCAAATTTTAGATAATCTCGATTTTCCTTTCGGACCTTCGATATCTAAAACCACGATATATTTTCCGGCTTCTTTATATTCATAAACCGGATTTTTTTCTGATGAAGTGTTTCCATCTCCAAAATCCCATTTGTAGGATTCAATTTCACCTTCAGACTGATTGATAAAAGCGACTGTTCTTTTATTTTTATCAATTACGTTGAAAGTCCATTTTGCATTGATTTCCTTTTTGAATTGACTTTCTAAAGGCATCAATTTAAAAGGAAGGCTGTATGATGCATTTCCATACATTTTATGCTCTTTTGAAAGATTCCAAAAGCCGTTGTTCGCCTCTTTATTCACATCATCATAATCGATAATTGCCCAGCAAAGACCTATGTTTTTGTTTTCCTCCAAAATAGATTCAACAGCTCTCGAAGGATCATTTCCAGCATAATCAAAAGGAGTAATCCAAAATTCCAA
>Ga0247813_10002434_pt1 | contig 12788 bp, 7 predicted proteins | sample UWRJL169409C1_FD_180719 | JGI IMG/M metagenome (GOLD analysis project Ga0247813, IMG submission 180719) | Plant litter microbial communities from Arlington Agricultural Research Station in Wisconsin, United States - UWRJ-L169-409C-1 | ecosystem: Environmental > Terrestrial > Plant litter >... | reverse complement strand
CACGGCGTTGTAGTCATTGTGGTCCACGACGACGGTGACGCTCTCGTGGTTCTTCGCTGCGCTGCGCAGCATCGACGGACCGCCGATGTCTATATTCTCGATGGCCTCCTCGAAGTGCACGTCCTTCTTGGCGACAGTCTGCTCAAACGGATAGAGGTTCACCACAACCAGATCGATCATGTCGATGCCGTGCGCCTTGGCGGCGGCCTGGTGATCGGCTTTATCGCGGCGGGCGAGCAGGCCGCCGTGGATCTTCGGGTGAAGGGTTTTTACGCGACCTTCCATCATCTCGGGGAAGCCGGTGTGCTGGCTCACCTCGGTGACGGGCAGGCCTTTTTCCGCAAGGAGCTTGGCGGTGCCGCCGGTGGACAGCAGCTTGTAGCCGTGTTGTTTCACAAGGGCGGTGGCAAAGTCCACCAGACCGGTTTTGTCGCTCACTGAAAGGAGGGCCAGTTTTTCCATAAAAGGCCGTTTGTGCGGCCGGGGAAAAACAGAGGCAAGCCCGCAGTGTTTTCGCCCCCCCTGCCCCGCCCCGATGCGCGCCCGGCTCATGCGCCATAGAAGTTGCAATGGCATCGCCCGTGCATTGGTTCTCCCCCGTGTCCGCTTCCCTCGCCCTTCCCGGCCTCACCGCCCGCCTCGACAAACTCGTGTATCACCATGGGGGAAAGAGCCTGCCGCCCGACAAACCCCACGCGTTTGTTTATTTTATCACGATTCACAACGGCTCCGAACACACCGTCACGCTGCTCGGTCGCAAGTGGGTCGTCACGCATGAGGACGGCAGCCAACTCGTAATCGAGGGCGACAAGATCGTCGGCGAGACCCCGCGGCTCTCCCCGGGAGAACAATTTTCCTACAACAGTTATCACGTCACCGCGACCTCCGCCCGTTCTCATGGAAGTTTTCACGGCGTCGATGACCTCGGGCGCCATATCCATGTGATACTCCCCGCTTTCACGATGGCAGTCCCTCATGGTCTGACTGGCGATGCGACGGGTGAAGAGTGAGGCGTGTATTAAAATTGAGCTGACGAATCTGCCAAAGTTGCGCTTGCGCCCAATGGAGGCGTTTGTCTGTCTGACCGTTTATTAAATGAAGTTAATTGATTTGAATCCAGAGGGTGGCATCGGTGCCAACTCCATGTTCGTGCAGATCGGGGACTTGAACATCCTCATCGATTGCGGACTCAACCCCAAGCTCGCCGGCCGCGCCGCCACACCGCGCTATGATCTGATCCGCGATATCAAGCTCGATCTTATCATCATCACGCACTGCCATTTGGACCACATTGGCAGTCTCCCGGTGGCGATGATGCAGCACCCCAACACGCCCGTCGTGATGACCCAGTCGAGCCGCATGCTCATCGAGCGCATGCTGCACAACTCGGCCAACGTCATGATGCGCCAAAAGGAAGAGGCCAACATCCCCGACTACCCGCTCTTCACGCACAACGACATCGACCGCATCGCCGGTCGCATCATCGGCCTTCCCTTCAACCACGTTAAGAAATTCACGGGCACGGGTGGCGATGAGATCGAACTCCTCTTCCACCGCGCCGGCCACGTTGCCGGTGCCGGCGCCGTCGAGATCCATCACAAAAATCTCCACTACTTCTTCAGCGGCGACGTGCTGTTCGAGAACCAGCGCACGCTCCAGGGCGCGCAATTCCCCGCCGGCCACTTCGAGACCGTCGTCATCGAGACCACGCGCGGCACCACCGAGCGCAGCAGCGGCAAGGAGCGCCTCAATGAGGTCAACCGCCTCATCGCGTCCATCAACGACACGATCAATCGCGGCGGCTCGTTCCTGATTCCCGTGTTCGCCCTCGGCCGCATGCAGGAAGTCCTCTCGGTCATCCACGACGCGCGCAAGTTCGGCCGTCTCGTGAACTGCCCGATCTTCTGCGCCGGTCTCGGCATGGATCTCGCGGATTACTTCGACGAAATCTCCCGCAAGACCAAGGACGTGCAGTTCAGCCGTTCCGTCATCAAGGAGCTCAACGTCCAGCCCGCTCCGCGCAAACTCGTCGCCGGCGAAGACCCGAAGCAAAACGCCCTCTACATCATCAGCTCCGGCATGTTGGTGGAGCGCACGCCCAGCTACACGCTCGCCTCCGGTCTCATCGGCAGCGACAAGAACACCATCGGCTTCGTCGGCTACTGCGATCCTGATACACCCGGAGGCCAGCTCCTCCAGACGAAGACCGGCGAAGAGTTCCTCTTCGCTACGGCCAACGTCACCGCGAAGCTCAACGCCCGCGTCGAGCGCTACGAACTGAGCGGACATGCAGATCGCGAAGAACTCCTCGAGTTCGCCGTGCAGACGCAGGCCAACAGCGTGATCCTTACGCACGGCGACCCGCTCGCCCGCGCCTGGTTCTTGGAGCAACTCAAGGCCAAGATGCCCAACAGCAAAATCATCGACCCCATCCCGCTCCAACCTTACGAGGTTTGACCGGTTCACGGCCCATCCATCCCGCCGCTCAACTCGGGCGGCAGTGATGACATGAAAAAGGCGCTCCCGTTACGGAGCGCCTTTTTCATGTCGGAATTCTGCGTTTCTATCGTAGCACCACCTATTATCGCTGGAACTGGAATGCCGTGAACTCCGCGCTGCCTTGCATGGAATGACGGCTGCGAAAAACACGATTATCGGGCTGTAACGACGAGCGGCCATCGAAAGCCTGCTCATCCACGACCACTTGCTTCAACTGAAGCGCATCGACGCGCTTCATCCACTCGACGGCCTCACGGTCATTGGCCGCCACTTCCACTTCACGCGGATTACGTGTCGCGCCCAACGAAGCCGGAACAATCACCGGCTGAAACTCAAAAGCCGAGGAACCGGTCGCCGTGGGCACGGGAGCCACTGACACAGGTGCCGGGGCTACCGCCGAAACCAGCACGGGGGTGTGCGCGGCAAGGGCGACGTCGGGCTGGTTAACCGCGACGACGGCACCTGTTGCGGCGGGCGAAGCACCGCCTTGATCACGATTGACGACGAAAACCACCGCGACGCTGGCAGCCATCGCGGCGCCGGCAAACACGCCGACGTAGGCCGTGCGCCAGACCGGAACCGCACGACGCGGCTCGGCGATCTTGCGCTCAGCTTCGCGCAGTGAACGCGCGAATGCCTGCGACTCCGGAGCGATTGCGCGCTCATGAGCACCCAGCAGCGAACAACCGCGCTGCATGCGGCAATACCGGTCATACGTGCGACGCCGCTCGGGATTGCGCAGCACCTCGGCTTCCAACTCGGCGGCTTCGGCGGGGGCGATCTCGTGATCGAGGTAGAGGTTCAGCAGTTCGGTGAAACGACGGTCGTTCATTGAAAATCCTCCCCGATGGCCTCGCGCAGGCTTTCGCGGGCGCGGGCGATACGACTCTTTACCGTGCCCACCGAGATGGAGAGCACTTCGGCGATTTCCTCGTAGGCCATGTTTTTAACGTTTCTCAAAATCAAAACTTCGCGGTGTTTCGCGCTGATCTTTTCCATGCCGACCGCGATATGGTCCACCAGTTCCTGAGTGACGGTGATGTCACCCGGCGTGGCCATCTCCGTGGCGAAAACTTCAGAGAGCGGAGTGTCGTTGTCGGCACTCACGGGCTGGTCAAAAGAGACCGTCTTATCCCGCTTGCGACGCCACCAATACCAGTAGCGATTGCGGGCGAGATTCGTGGCGATCTGGTAAAGCCACGTCGAGAAGGCGGACTCACCGCGAAAATTCGCGAGTCCGCGATGGGCGCGGATAAACGCGTCCTGGGTGACCTCCTCGGCATCCTGCTGGTTGCGGAGGAGTTGGTGAACCATCCCATAGATACGATCCCAGTAACGGGTGATCATCTCGTTAAAGGCGGCTTCATCCCCGCCCTTAAAGCGATCAACAAGGAGGCGATCCATGGCTACTTCCTGTGCTTTCGTGGACATACGTTCAGAGGAAGTGTGATTCGTATATTTTTGGATTGTTCCCAAATTTGTCCGTGATGTTTGGCAGGGCGAGTGAGCCGGCTGAGTCGTGAGTGTGCGGGACACCGGATACCAGACGTTGCGGGCATGCCGGAAGTGTCAAACGGCAAAGTTTCCCGAGAGCGGGCTGTCCGTGCGCGGCATCTCCAGAAGCGGTGGGTTAATTCGTCATCGCTCGCTCGATTAACTTGGAAAGTTGCGAGGTCCCGATGGCCTGTAACGAACCATCCAGAGTAATCGGTTCGGACACAGGAGCGTAACCTTGGGCGTCGGGACTGCTATCGATGAGCTTCAGGATGCGCAGGTTGTCGGCCAACTGGCCCTTGGCTCCGAGTTGCAGGTTTACCAGCAAGGGCTGCTGCACCAACGGCACGCCGGGTTGATAGGTAATTTGCCCCGAGCCCGAGAGCTTCAGAAGCGTCGAAATCAGCGAAAGATCCTTAATGCCCAGATTATTTTTATCGTCGCGAGCGACGACGAGGCTGAGTTGGTCGAATGGAATCGCCGAGAGCTGCTGCACCACATCGGCACCGGCACTGGCCCGGCCTGAGTATTTACTGACAGTTTCATTCCCTATGATTGCGCCGAACAAGCTGCCGGCAATCGCCGCCGCTTTCACCGTCCCCACCGTGCTGCGGTTCTTGACGCTGAGCGCCCGGAACGTGCCATTGGTGCCCGTGAGTTTGATGTCGCCGATCACGTTATCACCAAACCCGGCGGGATCGACGGCGCGGCCGGCCACCAGGGTTGTTAGGGTGAATTTGCCCGCGACCGCCGAGGGTTCGCCTCCGGGTGAGAGCGCATTCATGAGTCGCTCGGCATCGACCTCGGTCACGGCGACATCGGCTTTGAGCGCGTAAGGTTGCGTCTGCTTGGCGTCGAATTGCAGACCGCCTCCCGCCTTCAGTGAACCGCCGGTGCTCAAGAGCGCGCTGACGTTTTCCAACGTAAGCGCGGCCGGTGTGATCTTCACCGAGCTCTCCACATTGGTGACCTGAAGCACACTGGAATAAACGACTTGTTTAAGCGCGAGCTTGAGCTCGCCCGTCACGCCATCCCAGAGCGGTGTGATCGGCGCCGGTTGGGGCGCTGCGGGCTTAACCGGGCTGGTCGCGGGTTTCGGCGACGGAGCGGCGGCGGCCGGTGCGGGTGCCGGAGTGAGCGCGGAGAACAACGCAAGATCGGGGATGTTAAGCGAATCACTGGTGATCTTCGCCTGGATATCCGTGGTTTTCGCCGACGGAGTGACAACCGCGGCCAGCGTGAGATCGGAGCGGCGGCCGGACTGCGTGATGACGACCGGCACGTTGGCCGTGATACGACCGTCGGCAGCCACATCGGCACGCGCCTGCAAGGCGACCGAGGGCAACGGCTTTGCGCCTTCGGTGGCGGCCAGGAGGTCGGCAAGTTGGAGGGTGAACGTAGCCGACTTTAACTTGGCCGCAGAGGCGGTGAACGCTCCGCGAGCTACGCCTTTTTTGAGTGAGGCGGAACCAGCGGCGATCGGTTGCGCGAGCACGGCTGACAAACCCACTTCGTAGGTGCCGTTGGCAACCAACGGCGCATCGGTGCGATCAGTTTCCTGCGAAGCTTTGGCGCTAAATTTCAGCAATGAGTCCGCCGCGCTGCCCACGGATAGATCCGTGATCTCGGCGCTCCAACTGCGAGGCGTATAATCGGCCTGCGCGGAGAGCGAGATGTTGATGGCGGAGACCAGCGGTTTACCTGCCTGCGCCACGGAGAAGTTTGTTAACGTGAGGGGCGAAGCGGCGCGCAGCTTAAATCCGCCGTTACTGGCCGAGGCGACGAATTCACCGCGCACGTCGTCACCCGTGATGACGAGATCGCCGAGGAACGGCTTGGCCCAGGCGAGCGGCAGTCCGTTAAGCGTGACCCGAAGGAGTTCGGCGGCGGTGTTGTCCGCCCTCAGCTCGTGTGTGGCGGTATTAAAGGCCACCGGTTGCGCAGTGGTTATACTCACGACCGGCTGGTCTCCGGAGAGGCGCAGTTCAAATAGGTTCAGACGGACGACATCCCCTTCGGTCGCGGCATCAAATGTGGCCGCCAAGACCAGCCGGCCAAGCGCGGCGAACTCAGGCTGGATCGCTGCGAGCTTATCTAGCGTGGCGTCCAGTTTCCCGGTCGCTTTCACGTGGGTGAAGGCTCGATCCGTAGAGAACGCCCCCTCGCCCTTTGCGACGACATCCGGCAACGGACGGCCCAGTGCAAACGGCGCGGCATCGGCCGTCGTGACATCGAGGGTCCAGAGTCCGATCAACGGCGCGGCACCCGACGGCAGATTGATTTTGGTGTGGAAAATATCCCGTGTGCCGGAGCGCAGGGCGACCGTGTAGGTTTCACTGTCGATCTCGCGCACGGCATCGAGCGCGACGCGGGCCTCCGCACCTTTCGGCAATTGCGGGCTTTTCACCGAAACATCAGTCGCCAGGGACAGTTTCACGAAGCTACGAGTCGAATTCATCGATGCCGCGACCACACTCTTCACCGCAAGCGCGGTCTCGCCGGATTTGATGTCGGTCGTGAGCGTAAACCGCCCCTCCTTGCCGGCGGCGAGGCCGCCGCCGCTCAGCGAAATCTGCGCACGGCCTTCAGGGAGTATGACTTCACCGGAAATATCCACGCCATCGACGGAAAGATCCACGGGGAGTTCGAGCAGTTTGAAAACCCCGTCAAAGGCGTCGCTGGCGGCTTTGTTCGGATCTTTGACGGGCGGCTTGGCCGTGCCGGGTGCGGTGAGGTCAAGTATCCAGCCCTTGGCGACGAGACGACGGACTTCGATCTTGCTTCCGGCGGCATCGATCGCGTTCACCTCAATTTCGACGGAGGGCAGTGTGAGCACGAGGCCGGGTTGCACGACGCGCACATCGGTGACGCGTGTGGCATTGAGGCCGGCATCCACCCGGCCGACGGTCACCGTGAGTTCAGGCGTGGCAGGGGCGAATTTGTGAGCCGCCCAGGTTTGCACGCCGGGGGTGAAGGCGAGGGCGACAACCACAACGAGCAGCACCGCGAGGACGGCAGCACTGATAAGAAAGAAACGAAGAAATTTCATGACGCGAAAGGGTTAGAGACGGCGCAAGCGTGCGCGAATTACCGGGGACAAAGCAAGCGGCACGGCGTTCCGGGTGAAGACTGCGGGAACACTAAAAAACCGGACGTGCTCAGGGCGCGTCCGGTTTTTAGTAACGAAGAACGGGGATGTGCTCCCCTGCCCTGCGATTTATTTATTGGGTTACCGCGGGTGCGGCGGAAGTGGCCGGCGTGGTCGCCGCTGGGTCGGCCAGGTAAACGTCGGGTTCGCCCAGCGCGCGGCGCAAGTTGGCCAGCGCCACGTTGTAGCTGTAGTTGGCCTGAAGCTGGTTGTTGCGGGCATCGGTCAATGCGACCTGCGTCTGCAACACATCGAGCTGCGTCGCGCTGCCGGCACCGTAGCGGGCATCGGAGAGGCGCACGGACTCTTCGGCTTGGCCGACAACCTTGATGGCCGCCTCGGCGAGTTCGCCGGCTTCTTGCAGGGCCGAAAGCGCGGTGCGCACCTCGACCTCGACGGCGAGCGTCTGCTGGTTGAGCGTGAGACCGGACTGGCGGAACTGCGAGCGCGCCTGGGCGACACGACCGGCGGTGGCGCGTCCGTCGAAGATCGCCCACTTGGATTCAACGCCGACGGTCCAGCCCTTGCGCGAGTCGTCGAAATCATTCGAGCCATTGTCTTTGAAAAGACCGTAGCTGCCTACGAGATCAACGGAGGGGCGATAGCCGGCCTTGGCGTAATCGATGTTACGCTCCTGGGCCTGCACAAGTTTGGCGGCGCGGAGGAGTTCGGGGCGATTCGTGTGCGCGGTGTCGAGCGACGTCTGCAAATCATACGAGCTCGGCGTGAAATCCAGCGAGCCGACGAACTCGGGCGTGCGGCGGAGGTTTTCCGGCTTGGTGTTGATGTAACCGACGGACTGGCGGAGTTGATCGGTGGTGGTGCGGTAGGCGTTGCGGGCCCGGATGAGCTGGGGCTTGGCATTGGCGAGGGCGACCTCGGCGCGGAGCACTTCAAAGTTGGACACGCTGCCGGCCTCGAACCGGTTTTTCGCGTTGGTGAGCTGCTCTTCGAGAAGCTTCACGTTCTGCTCCTCAACCTTGATCGTCTCACGGGCGAGCAGGACGTTAAAGAAGCGCGTGCGCACCTCGAGCAATGCGTCGTTGATCGTGGCGCGGAGATCGAGCAGCGCGGCCTCGCGGACAACCTTCTGAGCATCGAGCGCGGACTTGATGCCGCCGCCGGCGTAGAGCGCCTGGCGGGCTTCGATGGCGATGGTCCAGTTCTGCTCGTTGGGCGGAGCGGACTGGGAGATCTCCTTGTCGTTGCGCGAGTAATTGCCCACGGCGGACACATTGGGGAGCGCGGCGGCCTTCACCTCGATGATGAGTCCCTCCTGCTCCTTGATGCGTTCACGCGCCTGCTGGATCGCGAGATTGTTATCGATGGCGTAGAGGATCGCCATGCGCAGATCGAGTTTGAGCGGCACATCGGGCACTGCGGTGTCAGCGGCGGGGTTGGCGGGAGCGGGTCTGCCGGAAGCAACCGGCGCGGGCGACTGGGCGAAAAGCGTCGGCGCGGCCAAGAGGGCGAACGAGTAACGAAACACGGATTTCATAAAAGAAGGCGGAATGGAACGAGGATTGATTAATGCGCAACCTGCGGAGGCAAAACCTCGGCGGGTTTTTCAGTAGCGGCGGTGAGTTTATGATCGCGGGCAATCAGCATGTAGAAGGCGGGCACCACGAAGAGCGTGAAAAACGAGCCGATGGCCATGCCGACGACCAGCACCCAACCGATGCTGTTGCGCGAACCGGCGCCGGGGCCCGTCACGAAGATCAGCATGATGTGGCCGAACACCGTGGCGGCCGAGGTCATCAACACGGGGCGCAGGCGCGTGGCCGACGCCTCGCGGATGGCATCCCGCTTTGAACGACCCTGCTCCTGGAGCGAGTTGGCAAACTCGACGATGAGAATGCCGTTCTTCGCGATCAGGCCGACCAGCGTGATCAGACCGATCTGCGAATAGATGTTGAGCGTCGTTTCCCAGAGGAAGATCGGGAGCATCGCACCCACCAGCGCCAGCGGCACCGAACCAAGCAGAATGATGAATGGATCGCGGAAGCTGTTAAACTGCGCGGCGAGCACAAGGAAGATCAACAGCAGCGCGAGCACGCCGGATTTCCAGAGCGCGGAACCTTCGTTTTTCACCTGGCGCGACTGACCGCCGTAATCGATCGAGTAGTCGGGCGGCAGGATTTCCTTGGCCTTGGCTTCGAGCTTCGCGAGCGCGCCGGGGATCGACGGACCGACGCCCGTGATCTTCACCGAGTTGAGCTGCTGGAAGCGGTTCAACGTGCGCGGCTCCACGGTTTCTTTGAGCGTCGCAATGGTCGAGAGCGGGATCAACGAGCCGTTCGGGCCACGGACGTGGTAATCGAGGAGTTGCTCGGCATTCAGACGGCTACCGCGTTCGACCTGCGGAATCACGCGGTAGCTGCGTCCGTCGTTAACAAAGCGGTTGACGTAGCCGCCACCGAGGAGCGAACCGAGGTCTTGCGAGATATCGCTCAGACTGAGGCCCATCGCGGCGACGCGATCCTTGTCGATGACGATCTCGACCTGCGGGAGGTCGTATTTGAGATCGCTGTCGGCAAAGAAGAACGTGGGCAAGGCATTGGGTTCGTTGGCCTCGCCGTTGGCATAAAGCAGGAGCTGATTGGCGAACTCGTTCATCTGCTGGTGATCGGCCGTGGAGCGAATGACGAACTCGATCGGGAACTGACCGCTGGAAGGCAGCGCATCGGGCGTGTTCACCACCGCCTGCATACCGGCGATCTGTGAAGCCGGACCGTGCAAGGCCAAGGCAACCTCCTCGGTCGAGCGCGTGCGTTGCGACCACGGTTTGAGAATCACGCCACCGAAACCGAATACCGTGGAAGTGATTTGAAACGAGTTCTCGTATTCAGGCAGTGACGTAAAGATTCCCTGCATCTCCTCGGAGAACATCTGGTTATGCTCGATCGTGCCGTTGGGCGGCGGAATCAGGATGGTTTGCACGAAGCCTTGGTCCTCTTTCGGCGCGAGCTCTTTTTGCGCGAACATAAAGAACGGCACCAGCAACAGTGACAGCAAGAAGGCGAGCGTGAGGGTCACCGGCACCCAGTTTAAACTGGAGTCGATGATCCGGTCATAACGCGTGCGCACACGGTCAAACAGACGGTTGATCTTGCCGCTGAACCCCTGCCCTTCGTGGTCATGATCCTGGAGCAAGTAGGCGCTCATCATGGGTGAGAGCGTGAGCGCGATGATGCCGGACACCATGACCGCACCGGCCAATGTAAAGGCGAACTCGCGGAAGAGCGCACCGGTGAGACCGCCCTGGAAACCAATCGGCGCATACACAGCGGCGAGCGTGATCGTCATCGAAATGACCGGGCCGACCAGTTCACGGGCGCCGAGGATGGCGGCGTCGATGCGTGTCTTACCCTCGCGGATGTGGCGCTCGATGTTTTCCACCACGACGATGGCGTCGTCCACCACGATACCCACGGCCAGCACGATGGCCAGGAGCGTGAGCAGGTTGATCGTGAAGCCGAAGATTAACATCAGGAACAGCGCTCCAATGAGCGACAACGGCATCGCGACGATGGGAATCAACACCGAGCGCAGCGACCCGAGGAAGAAGAAGATAACGATCGAGACGATCAGCAGAGTCTCGAGCAGGGTCTTCACGATTTCCTTGAGAGCATCATCGATATACGCCGTGAAATCGTAACCGATCTCGGCCTTCAGCCCCGCCGGCAGGCGTTGCTGCAAATCGGGAATCGCGTCGCGAACGCGTTGGATAACTTCAACCGTGGATTCAGTCGGGAGCACCCAAATGCCCATGAACGTGGCCTTCTTTCCGCCGAAACGAACGGCGTCGTCGTAGCTCTCCGCGCCCAGTTCGACATCGGCGATATCCGCCAGGCGAATGACCGCGCCGTGCCGTTCGGCGACCACGAGATCCTTGAATTGATCGACATTTTTAAGATCCGTATCGGCCACCAGGCTGACGCGAATCATCGAGCCCTTGGTCGAGCCCACGGCGGCAAGCGCATTGTTCCGCGCCAGCGCCTGGCGCACCTCGGAAGCACTGATGCCGCGGGCGGCGAGCTGGTCGGGCTTGAGCCAGATGCGCATCGCAAACACGCGACCGCCGAGAATATCCGCGCGCTGCACGCCTTTGATCGAAGCGAGTTGCGGCTGAATAACGCGGTTCAGGTAGTCCGTGATCTGGTTTTCGGCGAGCGTGTCGGAGTAGAAACTCAGATACATCGAGGCGAACTGGTTGTCGCTGGTCTCGACGCTGATGGTCGGCGCCTCGGATTCGGGCGGGAGTTCGCTGCGCACCTGATCGATCTTGGAGCTGATCTGGGCGAGCGCCGCGTTGGTGTCGTAATTGAGGCGCAGATACACGTTGATCGTGCTCACGCCGGCAATGCTCTGCGAATCCATGTAATCGATGCCGTCGGCACTCGCGATCACCCGCTCGAGTTGAGTCGTGATGTAGCCGCGCACGGTCTCGGCGCTCGCGCCGAAATAGGTCGTGGTCACCTTGACGACCGCACTGTCACTGCGCGGGTATTGGCGGACGTTAAGCTGATTATAAGAGACGAGGCCGATCACGAGGATCGCGATGCTGACCACAAGCGCGATGACGGGCTTGCGGACGAAGAGGTCGGTAAAACTGGTTTTCATGACGGGACGCGGACGATGGTGTCGGAACGCTGCGGGAAGCGGACGCTTCGCGATCAGGTGTTATCCGGCTTAGGCTCGGGATTATTCGTGGGCTGGCGTGTGTTGTTCACCTGCACGGGGGCGGCGTTGCGGAGCTTGAACACGCCGGACGTGACCACGGTCTCGCCGGGTTTCACGCCTTCGAGAATGGCCACTTGGTCGCCGCGCTTGGCGCTGATTTTCACGAACTGCTGGCGGACGCCGAGATACTCGGGTTTACCCTCGGGTTTGATCGTTTCGACGATGTAAACCGAGTTGCCGTAGGAGGCGTAGGCGATGGCCGTCGCGGGGATGACCACCGAGGATTTACCGGTGGGAAGCTGCACATCGACCTGGGCAAACATACCCGAACGCAGGAGCTCGTCGGGGTTTTCGATCAGGGCTTGCACGGAGACGTTGCGGGACGTGGCGTCCACCTCGGGATTGATCGCGACGACCTTGCCGGGGAATACGCGGTCACCGAAGGCATCAACCTTCACGTGGGTTTCCTGACCGACGGCCAGTTGCTGCAGAAAGCGCTGCGGAATGTTAAAGTTCACGTAGATCGGGTTGAGCTTCTGCAGCGGCATCAATGCGGCACCGCGGGCGACGAACTGGCCCGTATTAACGAGACGGATACCCACGCGGCCATCGAACGGAGCGCGCACTTGTTTCTTCGCGAGTTGGGCGCGGAGTGCATCCACATCGGCGACGGTCTGCTTGAGCTGGGCTTCGGCCTGGTCGAGCTCGGCCTGGCTGTTGGTGTTTTTCTGGCGAAGTTCGACGGAGCGGTCGCGGTCAAGTTTAACAATGGCGAGACGGGCTTCGCTGGCGGCGAGTTGGGCGACTTCGACCGAGGTGTCGAACTCAAGCAGGAGATCGCCGGCCTTTACGGCGGCGCCGTTTTCCACGGCGATGCGGGCGATCGTGCCATCGGCATCGGCGCCGAGGGTAACACCCTCGACGGGGGCCAGCGTGGCGATGGCGCTCAGCACCGGGCGCCAGG
>Ga0247813_10002433_pt1 | contig 12792 bp, 11 predicted proteins | sample UWRJL169409C1_FD_180719 | JGI IMG/M metagenome (GOLD analysis project Ga0247813, IMG submission 180719) | Plant litter microbial communities from Arlington Agricultural Research Station in Wisconsin, United States - UWRJ-L169-409C-1 | ecosystem: Environmental > Terrestrial > Plant litter >... | reverse complement strand
GACGTCACCTACTGGAACGAGATGCAGCAGATTCTTGACTGGACCCACACCAATGTCCATTCGACGCTGAACATCTGCTGGGGTGCGATGGCGGCGATCTACCATTTCCATGGCGTGCCGAAATATACGCTGAAGGAAAAGGCGTTCGGCGTCTACCGCCACCACAACCTCAACCCGTCCTCGCCCTATCTCAGCGGCTTCTCGGATGATTTCCAGATCCCGGTGTCGCGCTGGACCGAGGTGCGCCGCGCCGATATCGAGCAAAAGCCCGAGCTCGAAATCCTGATGGAATCCGAGGAAATGGGCGTCTGCTTCGTGCATGAGAAGGCGGGCAACCGGCTCTATGTCTTCAACCATGTCGAATATGATTCGACCTCGCTGTCGGACGAATATTTCCGCGATGTCGATGCCGGCGTACCAATCAAGATGCCGCACAACCATTTTCCCCACAATGATCCGACGCTGACGCCACAGAACCGCTGGCGCAGCCACGCACACCTGTTGTTTGGCAACTGGATCAACGATATCTATCAGACGACATCCTTTGATCTCGCCGATATCGGGAAGGACAGACGCTGACCGCATCCCTCACTATCCGCCCCATCGAATCCGGAGACGAGCAAGACTGGCGCCGTCTGTGACAGGCGTATCTCGCCTTCTACGAGACCACCCTGCCGGAGGACATCTACGCCCTCACCTTTTCGCGGCTCTTGAGCGGTGCTGCGAATGAATACGCAGGATTTCTAGCAGTGCTGGATGGCAAGCCCGTCGGCCTTGCGCATTTCCTCTTTCACCGGTCCTGCTGGCACCGGAATTCCATCTGCTACCTGCAGGACCTGTTCGCCGATCCGGACGTGCGCGGACAGGGGATCGGCCGGGCGCTGATCGAGGCTGTCTATGCCCGGGCGAACGCGGAAAAGGCCGAGGAAGTCTACTGGATGACCCAGGACTTCAACGCCAATGCCCGCAAGCTCTATGACCGGATTGGCGGCAAGACGCCCTTCATCGTCTACCAGAAGACGTTTTGAGACGAATCTGCTCCATCTTTGCTTCGCAACGCGCCGAAGCGGTAAGGCACGGCGGATGGCAGTAATTTGTATGACTTTTCGGTTGCCGCGATCAGCGAAATGACGCAGTTTGCCGCCCGGGAAGAGTGGAGGAAGAATGGCCGTGCAGACAGAGACTGAAGTGTTCGGCCATATGCCGTCCGGCGAGCCCGTACATCGCATCGTCATCAAAGGCGGCGGACTGACCGCACATGTCCTTACCTGGGGCTCCGTCATCCAGGATCTGCGCCTTGATGGCCATGCGCCGCCGCTGGTGCTCGGCTTTGAGAATTTTTCCGATTATCTCGCCCATTCCCCCTATTTCGGCGCAACGCCCGGCCGCAACGCCAACCGGATCGGCGGCGGACGTTTTGCCATCGACGGCGTGTCCTATCAGCTGGAATGCAACGAAAAGGGCGTGACCCACCTGCACGGCGGCAGCGACGGCATTGCCAAGCGCCTGTGGAGGCTGATCGAGACGGCGGAGAACCGCGTCGTGCTGCAGATCGTCGACCCCGATGGCCGCGCCGGCTATCCCGGCAATTGCACGATCACCTGCACCTATACGGTCAGCGACGGCGGCGTCCTCAATGTCCTCTATGAAAGCACTACCGACCGTGCGACGATCTGCAACGTCTGCCAGCACAGCTATTTCAATCTCGATGGCACCGCCGATGCGCTTGGCCACGACGCGATGATCGCCGCCAATACCTACCTGCCGACCAACGAACTGCAGGTTCCAACCGGCGAGATCCGTTCCGTCGAGGGTACCGCCTTCGACCTGCGAGCCATGACCCCGCTGCGCCGTCAGCTCGAAGGCGACAAGATCGGTTATGACCATAATTTCTGCCTGGCAGAAGCCCGTGGCCCCAAGCAGTCCGTAGCCCTGGTGCGCAGCATCAATTCCGGTATCTCGCTGGAAGTGCGCACCACCGAGCCCGGCGTGCAATTCTATACCGGCTTCAAGATGAACATTCCCGTGCCCGGCTTAGAGGGCCGCCACTACGGCCCGTTCGCCGGTTTCTGCCTGGAAACCCAGATCTGGCCGGATGCGATTAATCATGCCAATTTCCCGCAAGCCGTATTACGGCCCGGCGAAACCCTGCGGCAGGAAACCGATTACGTCTTTACCCGGGATTGAAGCCTTCGCAGCACCGCGTCGGACCATCCGCGCCGCTTGGATCCGCAGACCGCAGACGATCAGCCTTTCAAAGGCCGTTGGCTTGATGTGGCAGCGGCGCATCGGCTGGTACCGGCACGCTATGCGCAAATAGTCTGGGCTTTCACCACAAAACCGGCTTTGATGCGCTGGCAGATGGCGGTGACCAGTGGAGGATTTGCGTCATGACCGAGGCAGGCAAAACGAAAATCGCACTGGTGACCGGCGGCGGCACCGGTATTGGCCGTGCGATCGCCAAGGCACTGCTGGAAAACGGCTTCACCACCGTCATTTCCGGACGGCGCTTTGACGTTTTGCAGATGGCGGCAAAGGAGCTCTCCGCCGAGACCGGCGGCACTGCGCGGGCGTTTGCCGTCGATGTCGGCGACCCGCAGGCAGTCGCCACCCTGTTTTCAACCATCCGCCATGATTTCGGCCGTCTCGACCTGTTGGTCAACAATGCCGGTATGGGCCTGCCAGCCATTCCGATGGAGGACATCACCTTCGACCAGTGGAACGCCATCGTCGGCGCCAACCTCACCGGTGCCTTCCTCTGCACCCAGCAGGCCATGAAACTGATGAAGGCACAGACGCCGCGTGGTGGCCGAATCATCAACAACGGCTCGATCTCAGCCTCGACGCCCCGCCCGATGTCAGCGCCCTATACGGCGACCAAACACGCCATCGCCGGCCTGACAAAATCGACCGCCCTCGACGGCCGGCCGTTCGATATCGCCTGCGGCCAGATCGATATCGGCAATGCCTCAACTGAAATGACATCAAAGATGAGCGGTGGCGTGCTGCAGGCTAATGGTGAGATCGCCTCCGAACCGACCATCCCGGCAAACCTGATCGCCGACGCTGTCGTCTATATGGCGGGACTGCCGCTCGACGCCAATGTGCTGACGATGACCGTGATGGCGACACAGATGCCGTATGTTGGGAGAGGATGAGGAAAATACACAAAGAAAAGTCGCCTAGGCGACTTTCAACTTTTGCATCTCAGTAGAGAGAAAATGGAGCGGGTGAAGCGATTCGAACGCTCGACCCCAACCTTGGCAAGGTTGTGCTCTACCCCTGAGCTACACCCGCTCATCATCCAAGGTCCGGGGGTAGTCGGTGGACCGTGGCGCCGCTGCGTTTGTTGTTTGCTGCGACGACGGCTATATGGCCCAGACGATTTTTAAATGCAACAGGGAAATGACGGCAGATCCAATAATTTTTCCTGGAAATGTCGCAAGCCCCTGAAAACAAGGCGTTTTGCAGCCTGCATTCTGTGGAAGATTGCGATTTTCTGCCCCTCGACGTAAGCAAGACCGTCATTTTAAAGCCAGAAGGATGCCGTGATGAGTGAAATACAGCCGAAAACGCAGGATGAATTATTCCTGTTTCTCGACAGCCTCGGCATCGCCCACAAGACCATGCGGCACGAACCGGTTTTCACCGTCGCCGAATCGGTGGCGCTGCGCGACGCTATTGCAGGAGGGCACACCAAGAACCTGTTCGTGAAGGACAAGAAGGACAATTATTTTCTTTTGACCGTCGAGGAGAACGCGACGGTGGACCTGAAGACGGTGCACACGATCATCGGCGGCGCCAGCAAGGTCTCCTTCGGGCGGCCGGAAAAACTGATGGAATATCTGGGCGTCATTCCCGGTGCCGTCACCGCTTTCGGCGTGATCAACGATACCGGGCGGAACGTGAAGATCATCATCGACGAGGCGCTGATGAAGGACGAGATCGTCAACTGCCATCCGCTGTCCAACGATGCGACGACATCCATCGCGTCGAAGGACCTGCTGCGCTTTATCGAGGCGACGGGACATGAAGCCCTTGTCTTGAAAGTGACGTCCTGACATACGATCTTTTACGGGAAGACAGTCAGACGGACGAGGATGTCCGCGAGGAGACACGATGAGCGGCAACGACAATCCCTATGCAGCATCCTACGGCAACCAGATGACGGCAACCGCCAGCTATGGCAGCGCCCCGGCGCAGGCTCCGGTGGCTGCGGCTACGGCCGCACCGGCCGGTGAGCTTATCAAGGAAACCACCACCGCCAACTTTACGCGCGACGTGCTGGAAGCCTCCCGTCAGCAGCCGGTATTGGTCGATTTCTGGGCGCCCTGGTGCGGCCCGTGCAAGCAGCTGACCCCGGTGATCGAAAAGGTGGTGACCGAGGCACAGGGGCGGGTCAGGCTGGTCAAGATGAATATCGACGACCATCCCTCGATCGCCGGCCAGCTCGGCATCCAGTCCATTCCGGCCGTCATCGCCTTCGTCGGCGGAAAGCCGGTCGATGGTTTCATGGGCGCGGTGCCCGAAAGCCAGATCCGCGAGTTCATCGACAAGGTCGCCGGTCCGATGGTCGATGACCAGCAGGCCGGGATCGATGCGGCGCTCGCAGACGCAAAAGCCCTGGTTGAGCAAGGCGACATCGAGAACGCCGCCGGCCTTTTCGGCGCCGTGCTCCAGGCGGACCCGGAAAATGCCGTCGCATTGGCGGGGCTCGCCAATTGCCTGATAACCGCCGGCGAGTTGGAGCCGGCCCGCGAAGTGCTGGCCGATCTCTCGGAAGAACTGGCCAAGGATGCCAGCATTGCCGCCGTTGTGAAAAAACTCGACCAGATCGAGGAAGCCCGCAAGCTCGGCGACCCGAATGCGCTTGAGGAAATCCTCGCTGCCGATCCAGACGATCACGGCGCCCGTATCAAGCTCGCCAAGATCCGCAATGTAGAGGGCGACCGCGAGGCGGCGGCCGATCACCTGCTCAAGGTGATGAAGCGCGACCGGACATTCGAGGATGACGGCGCGCGGCGCGAGCTGCTGCAGTTCTTCGATGTCTGGGGACCGATGGACCCGGCAACGCTGTCAGCACGCCGCAAACTGTCGTCGATCCTGTTTTCGTGATGTCTTCACAGAGGCGCCTTTGTGACAATCTCCCTTGAGATTTGCCGTGGGCGCCCCATTTCTTGTCGATAAGCGGCGCGGCACCATAAAGGTCGCCACAAGAACGCCTGACAGCGACGGGGTGAATTGCGACATGCAAGTAGGTAATGCACGTTATCTGAGGCCTCAGGACCTGCCGGAGACGCTTCCGGTATTCCCGCTGACGGGCGTGCTGTTGCTTCCGGGTTCACAGCTGCCACTCAATATCTTCGAGCCGCGCTATCTTTCCATGTTCGACGATGCACTGGCCGGAAACCGCCTGATCGGCATGATCCAGCCCTCGTTCGGCGAGATTCGCGAAGAACCGGGCCAGGCGCATGTGCAGGCGCTTTGCCAGGTCGGCTGCGTCGGCCGGATCACCTCCTTCGCCGAGATGGAGGATGGCCGCTATATCGTCTCGCTCACCGGCATCTGCCGCTTCCGTCTGTTCGACGAAGTGCATCTGACCAAAAAAGGTTACCGCTCCTTCAAGATCGCCCCCTTCGCCACCGACCTCACCGGGCCGGACGATGAGGCGCAGGTTGATCGCCAGGCTCTGCTGGCCGCCTTCAAGGCCTATCTCGACGCCAACAAGCTGGAAGCCGACTGGGAAAGCGTCGAGCGCGCCAGCAACGTCACGCTGGTCAATTCCATGGCGATGATGTCGCCCTATGGCCCGGCGGAAAAGCAGGCGCTGCTGGAGGCGCCGGACCTGAAGACCCGCGCCGAAACGCTGATCGCGATTACCGAAATCGTGCTCGCCCGCAATTTCGGCGATATCGAAACCATGCTGCAATAGGCGGATGTGATGGAAGACAGGACCAGCCGGGTCGATCCCAAACTGCTTGAACTGCTGGTCTGCCCGCTGACCAAAGGCCGCCTCAGCTACCGCGCCGCAGACAACGAGCTGATCTCGGAAAAGGCAAGGCTTGCCTACCCGATCCGCGACGGCATCCCGATCATGCTAATTTCCGAGGCGCGCAAGATCGAGGATTGAGTTTGGCGTGTCCGTTTGGATTTGCCCAAGTCGTCCGTCATTCCTGTGCTTGTCACAGGAATCCAGCCACGCGACGTCGGTCGCGTGAAAGACTCAAAGTACTACGAGTGAAGAGTCCTCTCGTCGCGCGGACGCGCGACGGCTGGATCCCGGCACAAGGCCGGGATGACGGGGAGTATGGGCTATTCCAAAGCAAACCAATTTCAAATCGCCTGCCCACCCAGCATCTTCGGTTCGGTCTGCCCACCTAACCCCGATGCCTGGCGGATGAAGAACGATTTGACCGATGGCATCCGGTCGACGAGCCCGAGCCCGAAATCGCGCAGTGCGCGCACCGGCGTGACATCGTTGGAGAACAGCCGGTTCAGCACGTCGGTGGTCACGCCCATGCGGAACGTGTCGAAGCGCCGCCAGCTCTGGTAGCGTTCGAGCACGGCGAGAGAGCCGATATCGAGGCCGAGGCGGTCGGCATCGACGATGGTTTCGGCGAGCGCCGCCACATCCTTGAAGCCGAGATTGAGTCCCTGGCCGGAGATCGGGTGAATACCGTGGGCTGCGTCACCGGCAAGAGCGAACCGCGGCGCGATGAAATCGCGCGCCAGCGTCAGCCCCAGCGGAAAGGCGCGGCGACCGCCGACAACCTTCAGCGTGCCGAGCTTGTGGCCGAAACGGCGCTCCAGCTCTTCCTCGAACACCAGGTCGTCGCTGGCAATCAGCCGGTCGGCATCGCGCGTCCGCTCCGTCCAGACCAGCGAGGAACGGTTGTTCTTCAAGGGCAGCGTCGCGAACGGGCCAGCGGGCAGGAAATGTTCTTCCGCCGTGCCGTCATGCGGCCGCTCATGCTCGACCGTGGTGACGATACCGGACTGGCCGTAGTCGAAATCGACGGTCTTGATGCCGGCGGCATCGCGCAGTTTCGAGCGTACGCCGTCGCAGGCGATCAACAGCCGCGCCTCGATCGTCTCGCCATTGGCCAAAGCGACGGAAACCGAATGATCGCCGCTCTTGAAATCGGCGGCCGCCGTCGATTGCCGGATTTCGACGCCAAGCTCCTGCGCTGACTTGCGCAGTGCGCCGACCAGCGCGACATTGGGCACCATATGGGCAAACGGCCGGCCCTCGACCTTTTCATCCTCGAAGGTCAGGAAGACCGGGCGCACCGGATCGGCAGTTTGCGAATCGGTAATGACCATGCGCTTGATCGGCTCGGCTTCCGGCTCGATCTCGTTCCAGATGCCGAGCACGTCGAGCATCTGCGCGGCGGCGGCGATGATCGCCGAGGCGCGCTCGTCCTTTTTCCAGGCATTGTCCGGAGCCCCGTCGATCAGGCTTACGGCGAGGTGCGGAGCGGCTTTCTTGATGGATACAGCCAGCGACAGCCCGACATAACCGCCGCCCGCAATCAGCACATCGATCATCTCTCATTCTCCCGTCGCTCTTGAGCATTGCTTGTGGCCTATATAGATCATTGATGCGCTCGTTCCTACCGCTTGAGCGTTCGACCTCTGGAGATTGCCGAAATGTCGCGCCCCGCTGAAAACCCCGCCCCGATGGATGTGCTGTTGCAGACGCTCGATCTGGAGAAACTGGAGGAGAACCTGTTTCGCGGCCGCTCGCCGCAGGTCGGCTGGCAGCGTGTGTTCGGCGGGCAGGTCATCGGCCAGGCGCTGGTGGCAGCGCAGCGCACCGTCAGCGAAGGCCGGTATGTGCATTCGCTGCATGCCTATTTCATGCGGCCGGGCGATCCCGCCGTGCCGATCATCTACGATGTCGACCGTATCCGTGACGGCGCAAGCTTTGCCACCCGCCGCGTCGTCGCCATCCAGCATGGCAAGGCGATTTTTTCGCTGTCGGCCTCCTTCCAGTTCGACGAAGAGGGCTTCGACCACCAGATCACCATGCCGGATGTCGCAGCCCCCGAAACGCTGATGGGCGAGCAGGACATCAAGGACACGTTTCTGGTCAATGCACCGGAAGCGATCCGCCGCTACTGGGAGCGTCCCCGGCCGATCGAGATCCGCCCGGTTTCGCTGAAACATTATTTCTCGCGCGACAAGCTCGAGCCGTCGCAGGACGTCTGGGTCAAGGCAGTGGGCGCTGTTCCCGACGAACGCCACATCCAGGCGGCGGTGCTGGCCTACATTTCCGACATGACCCTGCTCGACACCGCTCTCTACGCCCATGGCACCTCGGTCTTCGACCGCGACCTGCAGGTGGCGAGCCTCGATCATGCCATGTGGTTCCATCGCCCCTGCCGCATGGATGACTGGCTGCTCTATACGCAGGACAGCCCCAGCGCCTTTGGTGCACGCGGGATGACACGCGGCAGCCTTTTTGATCGTTCCGGCACCCTCATCGCCTCTGTGGCCCAGGAAGGCCTGATCCGGAAAAAGGCATCTGAATAAAAAAGCGCCGCTTTTTCGATTCTGCTTAATTTTTCATCGTTTAATTTAACATTTTTTTGACATTCCGCCGAATGCGCTCGGCGGAATATGGCATTTCCGTGTCTTTTCATGGACTTACCCGTCCACTCTCAAACTGGCACGCCCCTTGAATAGCAAGGAGCGGTCGTTGGGGATTTGTGCTCGGCGGCAAGGAGAGACGGCCCCGAGCCGAAGATGAACAAGGATGGAAAACCAGATGAAAATTGTGATGGCCATTATCAAGCCGTTCAAGCTCGATGAGGTTCGCGAAGCCCTCACTGCCGTTGGCATCCAAGGCCTGACCGTGACCGAAGTAAAGGGTTACGGACGTCAGAAGGGACATACGGAAATCTATCGCGGCACCGAATATGCCGTGAGCTTCCTGCCGAAACTGAAGATCGAAATCGCCGTTGCCACCGAAATCGTCGACAAAACCGTCGAAGCGATCGCCGCATCAGCCAAGACCGGCCAGATCGGCGACGGCAAGATCTTCGTCTACTCGATTGACCATGCCGTGCGCATTCGTACCGGCGAAACCGACACAGAAGCGCTGTAAGTCACGGCCGTTCAGGGAGCTACATGTCAATGTCTTCATTTAAACTTTCCACCTCTCTTGGACGCGTGAGCGCTGCAGCTGCAGCCCTCCTCGCCCCGGTCGTTGCCTTTGCGCAGGAAACAGCGCCGGCCGCCGCCGAAGCGGTCGCCGCAGCACCGGTGCCGGACAAGGGCGATACCGCCTTCATGTTCATCTCCAGCATCCTCGTGCTGTTCATGCTCGTGCCCGGTCTTGCCCTGTTTTACGGCGGCCTGGTGCGCGCCAAGAACATGCTCTCCGTGCTGATGCAGTGCACGGTCATCGGCGCCGTCGTTATGCTCATCTGGGTCGTCTACGGCTACTCCTTCGCCTTCGGCGGCTCCGACAGCCCTTACTGGGGCGGCACGGCCAAGCTCTTCCTCTCGGGCGTGACCAAGGATTCGACAGCGGCCACCTTCTCGGCCGGCGTCGTCATTCCGGAATATATCTTCATGATCTTCCAGATGACCTTCGCAGCCATCACGCCTGCCCTGATCGTCGGTGCCTTTGCCGAACGCGTCAAATTCTCGGCCGTCATCCTGTTCTGCGCGCTTTGGGTTACCTTCGTCTACTTCCCGGTCGCTCACATGGTTTGGGATGCGAACGGCCTGCTCTTCAAGATGGGCGCGCTTGACTTTGCCGGCGGCACGGTCGTCCACATCAATGCCGGTGTCGCCGGTATCGTTGGCGCCCTGATGGTCGGCAAACGCACCGGCTTCGGCAAGGACATGATGGCTCCGCATTCCATGACGCTCACCATGGTCGGCGCTTCGATGCTCTGGGTCGGCTGGTTCGGCTTCAACGCCGGCTCCAACCTCGAAGCTTCGGGCGGCGCGATGCTTGCAACCGTCAACACTTTCATCGCAACGGCTGCTGCCATCGTTTCCTGGTCGCTGGTTGAAACCTTCACCCGCGGCAAGGCCTCCATGCTCGGCGGCGCATCCGGCATGGTCGCCGGCCTCGTTGCCGTCACGCCTGCAGCCGGCATTGTCGGCCCGATGGGTGCCATCGCTCTCGGCCTCATCGTCTCGCCGCTCTGCTACTTCTTCGTTTCCGTGGTGAAGAACAAGTTCGGCTACGACGATACGGCCGACGTGTTCGGCGTCCATTGCATCGGCGGTATCTTCGGCGCTCTGGCAACCGGCATCTTCGCCAGCGCCTCGCTCGGTGGCATCGGTTACGCCGAAGGTGTTACCATGGGCGGCCAGCTCGCCACCCAGGCAACGGCCGTCATCATCACCATCCTGTGGTGCGGCATCGGTTCGGCGATCCTCTACAAGATCGTCGATGTGATCGTCGGCCTGCGTGTTCCGGTCGAAGCCGAACGCGAAGGTCTCGATCTCTCCTCGCACGGCGAAGCAGCCTACCACTCCTAATGCATTTGCGGGGCCAAAAAACCGGCCCCGTATCCAGTCCCGTCGCGGTTTCGCCTCGTGCGGAACCGCATTTGACCCGGACCTCGTCCGGGTCTTTTTTTGCTCTCTCGCACACTCGAAGTTGCCCAAAAGCGGGTTTCGATGGGGAAAACTGCCCTTACAGCAGCGTTTCCCGTAAACGAAGCGTCAAGGTTAATAGGGCTTTAACTCTCCTCTGTTTACCTTCGACGCATGCGCGCATGGCGTTTTTCGGGAATAACAGGCAGCAGGTCATCATGAGCAGAAGCAATCAGGCGGTATACGACAACCGTTCCAACCGGTTTGTGCTTTCCACATTCGTCTGGAAGCAGATCGCCGCCCTGGCGGGATTTGCGGTGTTCGTCGCTCTTGGTTTCGCGATAGCCGCATTGTCCAGCTGGAACGTTGCCGATCCCAGCTTCTCCTATGCGACCGCCGATGCCCCGACCAACCTGCTCGGCTACACAGGCGCCGCCTTCGCCGATATCTTCATGCAGTTTTTCGGCATTGCCAGTGTCGTGGCGCTTCTTCCCGTCGTCGCCTGGGGCCTTGTGCTGATCATCGGGAAACCCTTCGATCATATCGTCAAGCGCGCCGGCGCCTGGTTCTTCGGTTCGGTGCTGGCCTCGGCTGCGCTGAGCTGCATCCCTGCCCCCGTCACCTGGCCGCTTCCCAACGGCCTTGGCGGCGTGTTCGGCGACATGATCCTGCGCTTTCCAGCCCTGTTCACCGGCACCTATCCGACCGGCACGTTCGGCACCGTGCTTGCCGTCTTGTTCACGCTTCCCGCCGCCTATTTCCTGATCTACAGCGCCGGTCTGATCGGCGTATCGGACCCGCAGGACGACATTGACGAGCCGGCACAGGCGCCGAGCAAGGCCCGCACCGTCAGCGACGAATCCGAAGACGACGAATCCGAAGGCATCATCATGGTGATGGCCGGCGCACTCACTCATATGCGCTTTACCGCGCAGGCCCGTATCCGCCGCCTGTTTGGCTTGAGCGGCCGCCGCAAGCAGCCATCGCGTGATTATGACGAACCATACGATTTCAACACCGACGAATTCGGAACACTCAACGAACCGTCACGCCCGAAGGCCGTTGCCCGCTCCGAGCGGGTCGATCCGTCGCTGGACCGCAGCGAACGCCGCACTGTCGTAGCGCCGCCCATGTCGATGGACGACGAAGACGACGATTTCCCCACCATCGACAACCGCCGTGCATCCACCGACATTCTGCCCGGTGATGACGAAGACGACGACATCGACCCCGCTGCCGACTGGGCGCCGGTCCCGGCACCGCGCAAGCAGGCCATGCCATCGGCCACCGCACGCGTTATCCCCCCGGCACCCCGTCCGAAGACTGGCCAGCGCATCGAACGCGAAGCGCAGACGTCGCTGGTCTCCGACGATGACGATTTCACCCTGCCGCCGCTGCATTTCCTCGCCGAACCGAAGAATGTTGCCCGCGACGCGACGCTATCTGCCGACGCGCTGGAGCAGAATGCCCGCATGCTGGAAGGCGTGCTGGAGGACTTCGGCGTCAAGGGCGAGATCATCCATGTCCGCCCCGGCCCCGTCGTCACCATGTATGAGTTGGAGCCCGCCCCGGGCATCAAGTCGTCGCGCGTCATCGGCCTTGCCGACGATATCGCCCGCTCGATGTCGGCCATCGCCGCCCGCGTCGCCGTCGTCCCCGGCCGCAACGCCATCGGTATCGAACTGCCCAACCAGCGCCGCGAGACCGTCTATCTGCGTGAACTGATCGGCTCCAGAGATTTCGAGACCAGCAAGACCCGTCTTGCCATGGCGCTCGGCAAGACGATCGGCGGCGAGCCCGTCATCGTCGATATCGCCAAGATGCCGCATCTGCTCGTCGCCGGCACCACCGGCTCGGGTAAATCGGTCGCCATCAACACCATGATCCTGTCCATCCTCTACCGGCTGAAGCCGGAGCAGTGCCGCCTGATCATGATCGATCCGAAGATGCTCGAACTTTCCGTCTATGACGGCATTCCGCATCTGCTCTCGCCCGTCGTCACCGATCCGAAGAAGGCCGTCGTCGCGCTGAAATGGACCGTGCGCGAGATGGAAGAGCGCTACAAGAAGATGTCGAAGATCGGCGTGCGCAACATCGACGGCTTCAACAGCCGCGTCGAGCAGGCGATGGCCAAGGGCGAGCAGATCAGCCGCACCGTCCAGACCGGCTTCGACCGCCAGACCGGCGAAGCCGTCTACGAGACGGAAGAATTCGACCTGCAGCCGATGCCCT
>Ga0247813_10002432_pt1 | contig 12796 bp, 8 predicted proteins | sample UWRJL169409C1_FD_180719 | JGI IMG/M metagenome (GOLD analysis project Ga0247813, IMG submission 180719) | Plant litter microbial communities from Arlington Agricultural Research Station in Wisconsin, United States - UWRJ-L169-409C-1 | ecosystem: Environmental > Terrestrial > Plant litter >... | reverse complement strand
CGGAACCCTTGAGAGCCTAAACCACCCCAAGCTCCGGTGCCGCCTTTGCTAGAAAAGAAATCCTCCGGCAAAAGCTGCATCCACAAAATAATCAACTAATCATGAACGAGTTACACGATAAATCTCAAACACTAACTCCATTCTCAGTTCTTGGATATGCTGCACTGAGTGCAGCCTAATAACACTGGTAGGCAAAAATATGAAAAGACATCCCGCTATTATTATTTCGGTATTCGCATTATTTTTGGCCGGCTGCACCACAGCTGATTTTAAGGTCGTCGATGCGATAAAGCCCGGGATGAGCGCAGTTGAAGCGAAAGCCGTCATTAACTCTTACGGTTTTGAAGTCGGAAAATCGGAAGCTCGCCCCGCACAGGGTTGGCCAAGTGAAAGGGAAGATTTCACTGCGCTAGGTTGGCGAGCCGGTCAGGCAGAAAAGCAGCTGTCGAAGCGCATCACGCTTTCGGAGTATTATCCTGTCGGTCACGGATTATTCGGAGCAGGTCAGCTATTCCTATTTTATGGAGAAGACGGACGTCTTCTAGACTTCTATAGATACCAAATAAACTGATGAAAACCACGGAGCCTACCCAGCCGCTACAGACAACGAACCGCACTGTCACGGAATGTGCTCCGAGCCGCACATTCCGCGCCAGCGCGATTCGTGTCTGACCTCAAACGTTCGGCAAAAAAACATGACCACCGATAACACAAAAAGACACGGCTGCCTAACTGCGACCCTAGTATTCATGCTGGCGGTCAATAGTCTTACATTTTTATTTTATCTATTTTCGCGTGAAAAAATAGTTGCGGCATTTCCAGAAGCTCCGCCTTGGTTTGTGTATGTTTTAACCTTGGCGTGCGGCTTTAATATATTCCTTACGATTTCGTTATTTCGATGGAAAAAATGGGCATTTTATGCGTTCTGCATTGTCGCATCAGTGATTTTTTCCGTAAACATCTCATTAGGGGTTCCACCAGCAAGTGCAGTAGCCGGATTATTAGGGCCAGCCGTTATTTATGGGGTTTTACATATCGGAGGACCGAATAAGGGCTGGTCGAAGTTAAAATGAAAACGGAGCCGAACCAGTCGTTACAGACAATTTCGCGCAGTGTCACAGTCGCGGCGGAGCCGCTTTGTGTGCCACCGCACGAAATGTCTGATCTAAAGCGTTCGGCAAAAATTATGACGGCCAAGAAAAAAGTCGCAGTGACAGCTATAGGCGCCTGCTTGGGATTCGCCCTATGCATGGCGATTGATTATACTTTTAGGGAGCAGGGCTCTGGGTTGACTTCGCTCCTTCTGTTTCCAGCCAGCTATTTAGTCTTGATCTCGATCCTCTTGCATATTGGCGACATCAAGGGACTATTCGATTACGCTTGGATTTTTCATGCCGTCCAGTTTGCCATTTACGGATTCATCTTCGCCCGGTTTTGGATACTCGATCGACGAAGGAAAGGTGCGATACTTCTGATTATTACACATCTAGTGATGATCATCATTTATTTGGGACGTGCGCTACTTCATCAGCATTACAGGATATGAAAACTGAGCCGAACCAGTCGTTACAGACAATGCAGTTTGCTGTCACGCCGGTTGCTTCGCACCCGTCGCGCCAGCAAACCGCATGTCTGATCTAAAGCGTTGGGCAAAATGAAGAATCTACTTTTACAGCTTCAATTGCAGATCGAATCGCTGCTGGTCGAAGCCGGATTCAAAAAGCGCGATGTTGAGATTTCCAGTGCCATTCCAGAAGAAGTTACGCTCTCTCGATATAGATTACGCCGCCATGACGGCGGATGCGGTTTAATCGGAAAAATTTCGATCCCAGGCGACGCAAACAAAGTTTTGCTGCAAGCGACTTTTTTAGATCAAGAAGGGAAAAGATGTGATTATCAGGAAAGGCAGATATTAGTCTCCCGAGGAGATAGTTTTATTTTTAGTTTAGGCAGTCAGGCTCACACTATCTCGAAAGCACTTTTAGCGATTTCGACATGAAAACCACGGAGCCCAACCAGGAAAAGGCAAAAGGGGTCGAAAAGGCAAAAGGGGTCGAAAAGGCAAAAGGGGTCAGGCCGAAACATGTTAACATTTGGCGCTGCTCGTATTCTGAACGCCGGCCACTCCGCCAAATCAGTCCAAATTTAAAGCGCTCCCCTTACTCCCAAACCACCTGCACGGGTTTTCCATTGGGGATGATGTCCACCAGTAGATCGTGTTCGCGCACTATAACCGCTAAACCTCCCGCCGTGGCTTTGCGCGCTCCGGCCACGGGCACGATGACCGTGAGCGGGTGATCGAATATCGCCGGATCAAGCGCGCACTCCACGGTTACCGTCACCGCGTTATCCGCCCATTCGGCCGTGGCTTTGGCGACTTTTTGCTCGCGGGTGTAGCGCGCCACATTCGCGAAGGTATCGACCCAGATCTGTTTCTCCCGCGATTTAACGTAATCGAGGTGCTCCGCCAGCACGTCGGGCGAGGACAACCGGAAGCCTCCTTCGGTGATGCTGTGGCTCATCGTCACGCCCCACTCTTTCTTGGCGATGCGTTCATCCGCCCAGGCATTGCCCTGCGCCGCCGTAAACGTCTCCTTGCCGATCTCAAATTGTTTCGTGCGGGCCGCGATGTGCGTTCTCAACACCCATTCCAGCGCCTTGGCGTTATATCCATTGCCCGGAAAACAATAGGTCAGCGGCGGTGCCCCCATCTTCTCGGTGATAAGCTCCCGGGCTTTGTCTATCTGCAGTTCAAAGCCTTCATCGGGCCCGTTGACGAAACCTTGGTGCGACCAGCTGTGGTTGCCGACTTCATGGCCGTTCGCGCTAAACTTCCTCAGGCTCTCCCAACTGATGCGGCCATGCGCACTCGGCCGCTTGGCGTCCGCCTCTGCATCCGTCTCCGGCGTGATCGAGGCGATGATGAAAAACGTCATGCGCATGCCCCGCGCCTCAAACATCGGCCGCGCCACATCGGCCGAGTCTTTCTTCCCGTCGTCAAACGTGTAGCTGATCGCCGCCGCACGATCTCCGTGGAAGCGCGCGATGAGCAATTCCTTCGGCCTCTCCTGCGCCGGCAGCATGGCGGCAAGAAACAGTCCCAGCGTGGTGAAGGTTCGTCGGAAAACCATGTCTGTCCTTACACGCCGAGCGCGCTCCGCACTTCGGGCAAAACGCTGCGTTGATAACCCTCCGCCTGCGGATGCAGGCCGTCAGGAACCCAGGCGCGGAATTGCGCTTCATCGCGATTCAACAGCTCCGTCCACGCCGGCATGTGGTCGATGCACAGGAAACCGCGCTCACGGGCGACGGCGCGGTAACTCTCCTGATACGCGACGAGGTGCGGCCGGTGTCCGTCGTGACCGGCCGGCCGGTCGAGCACGGGGTTCATCACCTGCAGGATCATCTCGCACGCGGGGTTTTGCCCGCGAATGCGATCGATCATGTTTTCCAGGTTTGCCCGGGCTTCCGCCACAGTGATGCCGAAGCGGGCGCAGGCGTCGTTCACCGAAAACTCGATGAACACCACGTCGGGCGCGTGCGCCAGCACCCGCGTATCCAGATTTTCAACACCCCAACGCGAATGCATTCCTGACTCGGCGCCATTGAAGGTCGTGACCAACCCGGGGAAACGCTCCGTCAGCACGGTGATGAGCTGCGGCACCCACGCCCCGGCCGCCGTGAGGCTCGTGCCGTAGAAACCGATACGCTGTGCTCGACCTGCCGCGAGACGCTGAATCAGGGGATGGCTGCGAGATGTCATGCCCCTCAAGAATGCAAGTCCGCGCCGGAGGTGTGAACACCCTTGTTCGATGCAATGACGAACGCCTCGTTATCACTGTGAACCAGCCGGATCATGCGATCACCCGCTCGGTCTCGCCGTCGAAGAGATGAGCCTTGGAGAGGCGCAGCGTGACCTTCACGCGTTGGTCGGGCTCGAAGCGATCGGTCGGATTAACGCGTCCGATAAACGACGAGGCACCGGTCGTAAGATAAAGATACGTCTCAGAGCCCATCGGCTCGGATACTTCGACCTTCACCTCGATCGTCGCGCCCGGATCGGGATTCGTCACGGTCAGCGTGTCCTGCACATCCTCGGGACGGATACCGAGCACCACCGGTTTTCCAATGTGCGCCGCACCGCGCGCGGCTAGAGCGGCATCAAGTGTGACGACGACCGGCGCGCCCACGGTGTTGGTCTCGACGAACTGAACCGCATCGCCCCGCCGCGCGAGCGTGCCGCGCAGGAAGTTCATGGGCGGACTGCCAATGAAACCGGCGACGAACATGTTGTGCGGGGAGTTGTAGAGCTCAAGCGGTTCGGCGACCTGCATGATGTGGCCGTCCTTCATCACGCAGATGCGGTCTCCCATGGTGAGCGCCTCGATCTGGTCGTGGGTCACGTAGATCATCGTAGCCTCCAGCTTTGTGTGGAGTTTGGAAATCTCGGTGCGCGTGGTGACACGCATCTTGGCGTCGAGATTGGAGAGCGGTTCGTCGAAGAGGAACACCTTGGGCTTGCGCACGATGGCGCGGCCGACGGCGACGCGCTGGCGTTGTCCGCCGGAGAGCGCCTTGGGCTTGCGGTCAAGGTAGGGATCGAGACCGAGCATCGCGGAGGCCTCGCGCACGCGCTGGTCGATCTCCTTCTTGGGAAACTTCCGCAGCTTCAGACCGAACGCCATGTTGTCGTAAACCGACATGTGCGGATACAGCGCGTAGTTTTGGAAAACCATCGCGATGTCGCGGTCCTTGGGCAGCACGTTATTCACGACCTTGCCGTCGATAGAAATGGTGCCTCCGGATATTTCCTCCAGACCCGCAACCATGCGCAGCGTGGTGGACTTGCCGCAGCCCGAGGGACCGACGAGCACCATGAACTCGCGGTCTTTGATCTCGAGGTTGATGCCGTGGACGACCTTCACGTCGGGTCCGCCGGAACCGGGGTAGATTTTGACGAGGTCTTTGATTTGAACGGTGGCCATGGAAGTTGGGTAAGGATTGCGATCGGAGTTACTTCATCGAAGGCACGATGATACCGCGCATGATGATTTTTTGGCAGAAGAGGAAGACGAGGAGTGTGGGAATCGAGGTCACGACGAAACCGGCCGTGGTGATCCACGGAGACGCCGACCACCAGGAGTTTGCCTGGTAGAGCCACACGGAGAGCGTCCACATGCTCTTGTCCTGACAGATGATGAGCGCCCAGGCCCAGCCGTCGTAGGCGGCCATAAAGGCGTTGAGGGCGTTGATCGCGAGGATCGGCGTCACCATCGGGATGGTTACGAAAAGGAATATCTGCCACTCACGCGCGCCGTCGATCGTGGCGGCTTCGTAGAGTTCCTGCGGGAGCGAATCGAAGAAGCCTTTCAGGATGAAAATACTCATGCCGCTGGCCGCACCGGGAAGCACGAGTGCGAAGAAGGTGTTCAACATGCCGAGGTCGCGCATCAGCAGGTAACCGGGGATGGCGCTTACCATCGCGGGGAATGCCGAGGTCGCCAGACAGAAGAGCAGGATCTTGTCCTTCATCTTCAGGTTGAACCGGGAGAGCGCGTAGCCCGCGAGCGGGTTGACGGTGAGCGACGTGACGATGCTCAGCACGATGAGCCAGATCGTGACCGGAATGGAATTACCCTGATCGACCAGGAAGCGCAGGATCGTGCTGTAATTGAAGCGCACGGGCTCGACGGCGAAGGCGAGCTTGTGGGTTTCGTAGGTAACGGCGTAGGCCTTGTCCAAAGGCAGGCGCGCCTCCTCCCAATGCCGGAGATTCCAGCCGTAGGCGGTGTTGAGCGCGGCGAGCGTGGTGTATTTGGTTTTAAGATACGACTGCCAGGCAGCGTCCCCGGAACCCACGGAGCGGTCGGCGGCGGGCAGGCTCTTGGCGAAGGCAAACCACACTTCGCGAAGGCTGGTGCTGCGGTCGGCCTGGGCCGGAGGCAGGGTCTCGGGCAACGGAACCGCAGCCCAATCGGCGTAGGTCGAGCTGAGCAGTTTGTTGAGCGAGGCGATGGTTTTATAGCTGTTGCTCAGGAACGTCTCGTAGCGCGCACGGAGCTCCGGCGTGACCTGAAGGCGGGTCAGGCGGAGCGGGTATTGTTCCTCGACGAAGCGTTTCCAGAGGGGTTGCAGGCCGGCGAAACCATCGGCGGGCAGCGGAAAAGGCGTGTCTTCGAGACGCGCGTAGGCGGTGCCTCCGAGGGCGTTGTAACGGGCGATGTCGAAGCGCTCGGTCGCCTTAAGCTGGAAATATTCGCGGGTGTCGTCGCCGGAGAGGTAGTTGAGCCAGGTTTTGCGCAACGAGAGCGGAATGACCGGCGACAGCGGCGCGTGGGTGCGGGCAAACTCGCGCCAGTGCGCGGCAGCTTCGGCGGGCGCATCGGCGGGCAACGGGCTGAGGTGCTTGATGTCGGCGGAATTGTAACCGCGTTCGCCAAGATAGTCTTCCCAGTCGCTGAGCACGCCGGGGGTCTGCAAGCCGTGCTGCAGGGCAAAACGCAGGGTGTTGTAGTCGGTCCACTTCGCGCCGCCGGGCGGAACCCAGGACTGCTGGGTCATGGGATAGCGGTTTTCGCGGTCGAAGCGGATGCCGATGTAGTTCTCGACGGGCACGCCCCAGTTTTCGGAGAGGAGCGCGAGCGCGGCGCGTTCGCGAACGGCTTTGCGCTCTTCGGCGAGCGTCGGATCACGCTCCAAGGCCTGGCTGACGTAGTGGGAGAGCATGAACTCGGCGGCGATCTCGCGGTTGATCGTGGCATCGGAATCAACCAGCGGGTAGTCGAGGGCGAAGTCGGAGTAGTCGGCGGCCTGACGGCTCCACAGCTCGCGTTCGGCGGGCGTGGCGTCGAGATAACCGCGGGCGATGCGCTCGGCGGCGACACGATCGAGACCGACCGAACGCCAGGAGGTCCAGAGCGCGGGCTTTTCGGGGAACACTTCGCCGGGGCCCGCAAAGTAAGGCGTGCCCTTCATGAATCGGTCCTCGGCGGACCACAGTGAACGCGGCGCGATCGAGTAACGGTCGTAGTCGTAGCTGTTGGACGCCGAGCTGGTCAGCATGATCATGAACGGCACGGCCATCGTGGCGCCGAACAGCGTCAGCGTGCCATAGATGAACCAGACGAAGAGTCGCTGGGACCAGGTCTTGTTGCCTACGTTGGAGAGAAGGGGCATCGGAGTGAAAGGGGTCGCGGAATGGGAGACGGCGGAGGGATGGAGCGATCAGTCCTTGGACCGGCGGAACTCGACGCGTTTGAGCACCTGCATTTGCAGGAAGGTGAAACTGATAAGGCACGCGCCGACGATCCACGCCATCGAGGTGGCGATGCTGAAGCGCAGGTTGTTGTAGGCTTCGATCCAGATTTTCATGCTCACGACCATCGTGGTCTCTCCGGGTCCGCCGAAGGTGAGCAGGAAAATGTTACCCATGTTCTGGAACGTCGCGATGAACGCACCGAGGAAATTGATGATGATGAGCGGCATCAGCACCGGCAGGGTGATGTGGCGCAACTTCACCAGGATTCCGCCGCCGTCGATTTCGCAGGCTTCGTAGGTGTCCTCGGGCACGCTCTTGAGCGCGGCGAGGTAGATGAGGCTCGCGATGCCGGCGCTGGCCCAGGCTCCGGGCAGCACGACGCAGATCATGGCGATGGACGGATCCTCCAGCCACGACTGCGCCCCGATCTCCACGCCGGGAATGTAGTTAAAAATCGCCACAATCTGGTTGAAGATACCGTTGGGACGCGGATCGAACATCAGCTTCCAGAGCAGCGCGATGACCAAGCCGCTGGTCACCTGAGGCAGGAAAAACAGGGTGCGGTAGAGCATTTTCCCGCGCGGAACCTCGGACAGCATGATCGCCAGCACGATTGGCGCGGTGAACGAAATGACCATCGTGAGGGTGACGTAATACACCGTCGTGCCCATGCTCGCCCAGAAACTGCCGTCGAGCGCGAGCGTGATGAAGTTATCGAGTCCGACGAACGGGCTTTCGCCGGCGACGCGGAAATTCTGGAACGCCATCACCATGCCGCGAATGAGCGGGTAATAGCCCCACGTGCCGATCAGCACGAGCGCGGGCAGCAGGATGAGCCAGGGCAGGAAGCGGTTGTTGACCATGCCGGCGGCGCCGGCCGAGCGCTTCTTGAACATCGAACGCACGATCATCACCGCAAAAGCGACGAAGGCCGCGGCGATCACCGCGAAAATCACACGCGCCAGCGGACGATGCTCGTCGAGCTCAGCCTTGGGACGGGCGAACATCACGCCGGAGTTGGCCTTGTGGTTCACCATCTTGAGCGCCGAGGCGTAGTCGAATTTTTCGCCGCTCTGCGAAATGAGAATGCCGAGCACCTCGCGGTTGATGGAGCCGTCCATCGTGGTCCAAAAACCCTGGTAAGGCTCGGTGAAGCTCTTGATCTCGCCGGTGTTCATGCGGCGATAAACATCCCGCAACGCGGACGGAATGGTGCGCACGTAATCGTCGTAACCAAGGCGGGTGAGAGTGCCCGGATCGACAAAGCGGGCCAGGCCGAAGGCGACCATGCGCGCCGAAGTGGCGTCGCGCGCCGCGCCGTCGGTCACGCCTTGCATGACCTCCCAAACCTTGTCGCGCTCGGCCTTGGGGCGGAGGCTGACGTTGGTGGACATCGAGGCGTAGTGCCGTTGCAACTGCACGACGGGCGCCGTGTCAGGCGAACCGGCGGGAACGGGGAACCAGCTGAGCAGATCGGGGTTAAGCCCGGAGGTGTTGCCGGTGCTGAGCAGATCGGTGACGAACCACGTCATCATCGCCACTTCGCCGCGGCCGAGTAACTGAAGGGGATCGGTGTCGCGTGAACCGAGATGCGCGCGGCCCACACCTTGGCGAACCTGTGCGGGAGTGAAACGCACGATGCGTTCACCGACCTTGATTTCTCCGGCGGCCAGTGCCGCGTCATCGAGCACCAAGGGGTCGCCCGTCTCGGGATCAATCATCCAGCGGCCCCATCGCAACCGGTGGTAGAAGCCGGCGGCCTTCACGGCTTCGGGAGAATCAAAATTGGCGCGGAACTCGGGCTCGACGCCGGCGAGATCGGTGCCGTCGGGCAGCGTGAAGGTTTTCGCTTCCAACGGGAACACGTGCTCCTTGCCCGTCTTCGGATCGGTGCGCACCTGCACGATCGGTTCGCCGCCGGCGCTCTGCACCCAAGGAAGCCAGGTGAAACCGTAGGGCACCATCGCCATGGCCTGCTGGCCTTCGTTGTAGATGCGGCCAGGCACCGGCACGCCGGGATCGGTGAGCCGCATGGCCCATTCGTAATACTCGGCCCAGGTGGTCGGCGAGTTGCTCGGATCGAGACCGGCGTTGCGTGCGAGGTCGGTGCGGAAGAGCACGCCCATCGTGGAGACACCGGCCTGGGGAAGACCGTAAACCTTGCCGTTGACCGTGGCGACCTTGCGCCAGAGCGGGGGGACGTCCTTCCAACCGGCCCACTTGGCTTCGTCGAGGTCGATCTCGCCGTTGCCGTTGGTATCATCGCCGATCCATTCGTTGAGCGGATAAAGAAAACCCTGGTCCACGTCGTTGCGGATGACATGGAACCACGAATCCATGATATCAGGCGAAGTCTGGCCCGCGATCGACATGATGATGGCCGAACGACCGCCGCCACCGGGCAAAGCCAGTCCGCTCCACATTTCAATTTTAAGATCCTGATCGCGCTTCATCAGATCGATGAGCTGCGGCGACGCCTCGGGTTGGTTGGGATCGTAGAAACGACTGACAACACTCACCTTGACCGGACCGTCGGCCGGAGCGTCTTCGGCACGCGCACCACCCAGCACGGCAAGCACGGTCGCGGCACTGCAAAACAAACGACGAAGGAAAGATACGCTCGACGGGGTAGGAACACTCATTGGGGGCCCGCCAACTAACCACGCGCGCGAAAAATGCCGCGATTGAAACACAAAGCATACTAACGATTCGACTGCCCTGTTCAGGAGCGCCTCTCCGCCCCTTACCCCAAGCCTCCTGATCTCAGCGACGGCGACGGATTCCCACAACGCACGCCACCACGAGCCCGCCGATCAGCAGCGCATACGTCGAGGGCTCGGGAATAAGCGCAGGGCCAAAGGTGAAGTCCACGTAGTCCGCGCCCATGGTGAGATAGCCGTCCCAGCCTGCGGGCAGAGTATCCAAGACAAAGGTCCCCGTTACCGAACCGCCATTGAGACTGAATAACCGGTAAGTGGTCCCGGTGGTCGCACTCCCATTCAGATCACTGATCGAAAGAATAACGGTGTCGCCGATCACCAGATCGTAACCCGAACCCAGCAACACCCGTCCGCTTCCCGCGGTGTCGGCCCCCAGCGCGAACAAAACCTGCGCACCATCATCAAACGTGAGGTGGGCGTTGAAAAGGAGTTCTCCCGCACCCGCGCCTGCCCCGAGCGTATCCGCGACCACCACACGACCCGCGGAACCAATGATCACATCGATACCGGAAACGGTGCCGACGCCTCCGAGATCACCGCTAGTGATAAACACGCTCTCGGCGGAAAGAAGTCCTCCGCGTTCCAACAGCGTGCGCACACCCGCGCCGGACTGCGTGTAGTTGCCGCCCGAACCGGTGACTGTGAAAGAGGCACCCGTGTTGCCGGCGTTGCCCTTGATGCGGACAGTGCCCTCGTTGGTGATCGAATTGACCGAGGTGAAGGCGGCCGTGGCACCCGCAGCGGTGGCGTCGTTGACGACCCGGATGGTGCCCGTGTTGCGGAATGTTGCCGTCGTCGAACTGATGCCGAATACGAGGGAATTCGTGGTCAGGCTCGCACCGGTGCGGGTCGTGTCATTGGTGATGTTCAAAAGCCCCCGGTTATCAAACGAAGCGTTACCGGTGAGCGTGAAGCTGGAATTCAGCTGGGTGGGCTGGAGCCCCGTGCCGCCGCCCGTGTTGAGAACATTCACGGTGCCTCCGACTGCATTGGTGAAAACGGTCGTTCCCATGAGAATCGTGTCCACCAGACGGATGGAACCAGCGACAGTGCCGGTGTGTTGCTGAGCCGAGGTGAAGGTCCCTTGATTGTCCACCGTGACATCGGTGAGACGCAGATTTGCGAGCGCGGCCGCCGAATCCGAATTGATGATGGTGCCACCGGCCGCAGACCGGAGCGTGCCACCTATGACCGTTTGCGTGGTGGTCTGAGCAGTATTGATCCGCAGAGTGCTTCCACTTTTCGCCAAGAGCAGGCCTCCTGTATTGGTCAGGTTCGGTGACGAAGGGCTCACTGAAAGATCGAGCCAAAACACACCCGGGTTTGCCGCTTGAATAGTGCCGCTGTTCGTCGACACCGCCGTAGGGTTGGTGGCCGCCGGATTATTCAGCTGAAACCAGACATTGCCCGTGCCATTCTCGATGATACCGCCGTTGTTGAACGCGCCCGTGAAACGGAGGAAATTGGTGGCGGGAGTGGTCGTGACGGTAAACGTGTTATAGGCGCCCGAGGTGAAATTCATGATCAGGTAGTTACCCGATCCGACGAATGTCGTAGTCGCGGGCGCACCCACTACACCATTGGTCAAAAAGACACTATTACCGCTGGCGGGCGCGGAACCACCCACCCAGTTTCCACCGGTGGTGAAGGCGCCCGAAGTGGCATTCCAAGTGAAATCGGCCGCCTGCAGAAGACCGAAACCGAGAACAAACGTAAGCGCGCAGCCAAGTGCACGACGGGAAAAAACGGGGGTTTTCATGGGTGGATAACTGAAGGAGCCAACAACGGGACGTTTCGCTGTTGATCGACATTGCGCCCGGTCGCTTCGCGCGCCACTCATTCAGTATTCAGTCGGATATGCCGCGCTCCCCCGTTCAATCCCACCTGCCCGCGCTTAAAAAAACCCTGCCGCGTTTCACACGACTTAACGCCGGGCTGGGGAAACTCGATCAGGTCGCCGCGCTCTTGCGCAAAGTGGTCGCCAAGCACCGCACGTCCCACAACCAGACCTTTCACTCCACCCGGCAAATCGGCCGGTTCTTCGGAGTCAGCCAGCAAACCGCCAACCTCGCCGTTGCCACACTGGAAAAGGAAGGCCTGCTCCGCCGCGTGCGCGGGGCCAAGACCCTGCTGCTGGGCTCGCACGTCATCACGCGTTCATCGATCCGCGCCATTGCCGGGTTTCCCATCGAGTCGATCGAGACGCATTATTCATACACTCACACCCGGCTCAGTCGCGAAATCGGCGACTTGCTGTGGCCGCACAACATCGTCGTGGATCTCATCACCTACTTCGACAAGGCCGTCAGCGGCCCGACCCTCGATGAACGCCTCCACCGGCACGGGATCGATTTTTGCATTTGGATCATGCCGCCTCCTCATCGTCGGGAAACAATCCTGCGGCTGCAGGATCGCGGCGTGCGCAACCTTGTCGTCAATCTCGATATATCCGAATCACGGATACAATCTGACATCATCATCGAGGTGATGGACGCCTACCGAGAAACGCTGGTCCATTGGAAAACCCGGCACGGCATCAAGACCGTCCGGGTGGTCGAATCCGCCTTGCTGCCCCGAAAACGCATCCATGCCTTTGTGCGTCTGGCGAGAGAGCTCGGCATTAAATGCGATGTGGAGACCTGCACGCCTTCGCTGGTCGGTGAACTGCACGAACGCTACCGCGACGCGGCCACCATCGGCGTCGTCCTTCTCGACGAACACGCCGTGGCCGAGTTCGTTTTCTACGATCCGGAATCCTTCGTGAAACTGGCGCGGCGCCACCGGATTCTTTTTGGCAACAACTACGTCAACATCCCCT
>Ga0247813_10002431_pt1 | contig 12803 bp, 10 predicted proteins | sample UWRJL169409C1_FD_180719 | JGI IMG/M metagenome (GOLD analysis project Ga0247813, IMG submission 180719) | Plant litter microbial communities from Arlington Agricultural Research Station in Wisconsin, United States - UWRJ-L169-409C-1 | ecosystem: Environmental > Terrestrial > Plant litter >... | reverse complement strand
TTCTTATATAGAAAGTCTGGATACTGCTAAAGTGCCGACTCAGGATGAGCTGTTCACCAACTTCAGTAATATCAGGTCTAACAAAATTACCTATCTGAATATTCCCGCGTTTGAAGATCTGAAAATCTACAAACAGATGCTGAGGATGAAACTCGATTCGGCACCGGTATACCAGCAGGACATGTTGTCTTTTTACCTGGATCCTTATAAAATCAAGATATTAAATACCAGGCCGAAACTGTTTCAGAACATACGGATAGAACCGTTGACTTATGATCCGCTGAATACGTCTGATGAGTATATTGCGACAGAGATTACATTGCCGGGTCCGTTTTCAGATTATAAGCTTTATTTTCTCTCCGCAAAGTCGTTCGTAGACAAGGAAATCCTTAGTTATTTCCTGCCTATTGCCCTGGTGATGCTGCTTTTTTATAGCATTCTGGTACTTGTTGCGTTTCTGATTTACAGGAACCTGAATATTAACCATAAGATGTTCAAGCTGCAATATGACTTTATGAATAACCTGACGCATGAATTCAAGACACCGGTAAGTGTAATTAAAATCGCGGGGAACAACATTAAAAGCGCAAGCTCATTATCAGAACGTGAACTTAAGCTATATGGTAAAATCCTTGATGAGGAGGCTGATAAGCTGAACGGACTGATGAATAAGCTGCTTGCCTTTACACAGATTGAAAATCATGCGATCCAGCTGAACCAGGATGAGATCAATATGGAAGATTTTATTGAAAGCACAGTAGAATCCCACAAACTGAAACATCCTGAATTTATAGTCACCTATGAAATTTCCGGATTCAGTACATTTATAACCGATCCTGTGTTGTTAGGCAGTCTTTTTGATAACCTGGCAGAGAATGCCTATAAATATTCCCCTCCGGAACATAAGCGCCTGCACATTACAGCAAGGCTGATTAAAGGAAAAATAGTATTCCGCTTTGCGGATCAGGGAATAGGTATTCCTGCACCGGAAATAAATAATATATTTAAGAAGTTTTACCGGATACAGAATCAGTATAACCAGAATGGCAGTGTTGGTTTGGGTTTAGCCTTCTGTAAGGAAGTAGTTAACTTCATGAAGGGTGAAATTTCAGTAAAAAGTAAAGTAAATAAAGGAACCGAATTTAAAATAGTACTGCCTTATAATAATTAAAGATATGTCTAAAGGAATTAAAATACTGATCGTTGAGGATGATGAAAATTTAAGGTTTTTAGTAGTACACCGTTTACAGTCGGAAGGATATGACGTCCTGGAAGAAGGTGAAGGCGAAGGTGCCGTGAAAACTATACTGGAAGAGAAACCTGACATTGTTTTGCTCGACTGGATGCTGCCTGGTAAACAGGGATCGGAAGTTTGCGAAGAGGTGCGTCAGAAAGGTTTTGAAAACCTGGTGATTATGATGACAGCTAAAGCGCAGGACGTAGATAAGATCGATGCCTATAACTTCGGTGTGTCAGATTACGTAACGAAACCATTTAACATGGATGTGCTTGTTGCGATGCTGGAAAGCAAAGTGAAGTTCCTGCTGAATAACGACAGGTCTGAGATCCATCGTTTCGGTGATATGGAGCATCACCCGAATATCCATACACTTTATCGCAGCGGACGTAAAATAGAACTCACCATATTAGAGAACAGAATCCTGTTATACTTCCTTAGAAACCCTAATAAGGTGATTAACCGGGACGAGTTGATGCTGGTTGTGTGGGGATATAATTCTGATGTGAACACACGCACGCTTGATATGCATATTGTGCGTTTAAGAAAGAAAATAGAGCTTAACCCGGATAATCCTCAGGTCTTGCAGACAGTACGCGGTGTGGGTTACCGTTTCAACGCAGGATAATCTACATAAGATAGATAAGGAGATTCATATTAATTCGATCTCGCCTCAAAGCTGCCGAATAATATTTTCCCGCGGTTTCAACTCCAATAAAAAAGGGCAATTTTTCGATTTGAAAATTGCCCTTTTTTATTGGAGTTTTACGCTTTCCGGATTGTTCAGAATTAAATTCTGTTCATGAGTAGTGAGTTTGATTAATAATACAGCCTCTTTTTTGTTGTTTACTCACAACTCCTTTAACAATATTTCCAGGTATTCAGTTTAACAAGGCCCATCCGCATTTTATGATCAAGCTTGTTTTTGAAATGTCTTGTTTACTAAAGTTCATTTTAAATTAATCCTTCGGAGATTTAACCGATCGGTCATAAACTCTTGTATTATGCTCTTTTCAGCGTAAAAATCGTAATTTCTGGTAAGATGCCCACTCTGCCCGGGTAACCTAAGAAACCATACCCAACGTTTACATATAACTGCTGTTGTTTCTCCTGGTATAATCCCGCCCATTCTTTATAGATATATTCAACAGGGCTCCACTGGTATTTTTCTGTACGTACGCCAAACTGCATACCATGTGTATGGCCGCTGAACATCGCATCGATCTGAGGGTATTTTGGAAGTACTTCCGCACGCCAGTGTGAGGGGTCGTGTGATAAAAGAAGCTTAACAGGAAGGTCATCTGTATTTTTTGTAGCCAGGTCCATTCTCCCGTATTTCGGAAAGCGGCCCATTCCCCAGTTTTCGATTCCCAGGATACCGATTTCTTCCCCACCAACTTTTAACCGTCTGTGTTCGTTCATCAGCAGGTCCCATCCCATCAGTTCGTGGGTTTTAATAACATCCTGTAAGTTTTTAGCTTTAGCCGGCGAAGCTTCTTTCCCGAAGTGATAATCGCCGTAATCATGGTTTCCCAGAGAAGAGAAAACACCGAGGGGCGCTTTAACCTTACTGAAGATATCCTGGTAATCTCTCATTTCAGTAGCCATATCATTTACGATATCGCCAGTGAAGAAAATGAAATCCGGCTTTTCGCCAAGTAACATTTCAATTCCGCCCTTAACCGCGGTTTTGTTATAAAAACTTCCCGAATGGATGTCTGAAATCTGTCCCATCGTGATGCCATCAAATGCTGCCGGCAGGTTAGGGAGGATTAAGGTCTTCCTGCGTACCTGGTAATCATAAGCTCCCGATGTAATACCCCAGGTCAGCGACGTAAGCGGTACCGCCGCCGCCACTAATCCGGCTTTCACAATAAAAGCAGAGCGGCTAATCGGTTCGCCGGTTGTTTTTTCTGCCGGAGTTTCCTTTTTCGCACTAATTTTTCTGAACAGCAGGATGGCCAGCCTCCGCAAATCATCAATAAGCAGGAATGGCAGCATTACAATTTTGCAGGCCGTAACCAGGAAAAACGCAACCAGGATGATAGAACGCAGTGTAAGGAAAATATTTAAAAAGATGCCGCAAAACACACCGAAGATCAGCACCAGGCTGACCAGCCAATAGATTTTCGCTACTGTTTTTTTTGTTTTGTCGCTCCAGCTTTTAAAAACGGATAAAATCGCATTGATAAAGTAATAGTCGAATGCGATAATTAAAGCGCATCCGGCTATAAGAAAGGGTAATCGGCCCATTAGTAAGTATTAGATAAATTATTTTGTACTATCTGAAATCCATTGAGTCGTCGTCTTCATCATCATCCCCGAGCTCAGTATTAAATAAGCTGTCGAACATATCAGAGAAACCAAAACCACCATCCAGATATTTTTTATTCAGTTGTGAATATTCTGCCAGTCCGTGTAATGCAAATTCCATCATCAGCAGCGTTTGGTTGCTGCTTAGCTTGGGATGAAATTTCTTCACCAGCTCATTCAGTCCTTTTACCTGCATCAGTTCTTTTTTGTACTGTGCTTCAGTCAGGTTATCAGCGATATCCAATGTGTTTCCGTCTGTAAACCAATCAGTAATTAACTGGTAAGGATTTGCGGTTTTTGCCTTTTTAGCTTTTTCAGGATCCGGGAAATAGCGGTTAAACAATGTTTTAATTGCTTTACCGATCAGTGTATTGGCAACTTTTGCAGGGCCTTCCAGCTCACCTTCATAAACCAGCTCGATTTTACCAGTCACCGCAGGGATAATTCCCGTTAAGTCAGACAATCGTACAAAAGTACTTTTCTCGCTATTGATCAGCATTCTTCTTTCGGCGGTGCTGATCAGGTTTTCGTAAGCGGATATGGTTAAACGTGCGGAAACACCGGATTTCTGATCAATAAACTCACTTTTACGTGCTTCAAAGGCAACCTGCTCCACTAAATCTTTAACCAGGCCGTCAGATTCGATCAGGCGCTGCTCATCTGTCAGTTTCGCCTCCTGGAAAGTAATTTTTCTGGATATCGCGATTGTTTTAGGATAATGCGTTAAGATTTGGCTTTCGATCCTGTCTTTCAGCGGCGTTACAATAGATCCCCTGTTTGTATAATCTTCAGGGTTGGCCGTAAATACGAATTGCACATCCAATGGCAGGCGTAACTTGAATCCCCTGATCTGTATATCTTTTTCCTGCAGCATATTAAACAATGCCACCTGGATACGGGCCTGTAAATCCGGAAGCTCATTGATTACAAATATACTGCGGTGCGCCCTTGGGATTAGCCCGAAATGGATCACACGTTCATCATTATAAGTCAGTTTAAGCGTCGCCGCCTTAATCGGGTCCACATCACCAATTAAATCTGCCACGGTAACATCCGGTGTAGCCAGTTTTTCTGTATACCGTTCAGAACGGTGCTGCCAGCTGATCGGTAGAGCATCACCATGGATTTCGATTTCACGTTTGGCAAACCAGGAGATCGGGTTCAGCGGATCGTCGAAGATTTCACTGCCGGTTACATAAGGAATGTACTCGTCCAGTAAGTTCACCATCAGCCTTGCGATACGGGTTTTAGCCTGTCCCCTTAAGCCTAATAATAAAATATTGTGGCGAGAGAGAATAGCCGTCTGTAATTCAGGTATAACGGTTTCATCATAACCCAGGATGCCTTCGAATCCTGCGTCTTTATTCTGAAGCTGCCGGATCAGGTTCTTACGTAATTCGTCTTTTACTGATAATGAGATGTAGTTTGAGGCTTTTAAATCGCCAAGAGTCTTAATTAAGTTATAATCCATATAGTTGATCTGCCCGGATTACCGAACTATTTTTCTTCTGTTTTTAATATAATCTTCAAAAATGTATTCTCCCAATCCTGTCAGCGAACTATAAAAAGCCCTTCCGCCATTGATCTGGGTGAACTCTCTTACAAATTGTTGCAGGTAAGGATCCTGTGCGATCATAAAAGTAGTGATCGGGATTTTAAGCCTTTTGCACTGTGCCGCCATATTCAGTGTTTTATTGATCACTTTACGGTCCAGCCCCATACTGTTTTTATAGTAACGGCCATTTTCTTTTAAACACGTCGGTTTCCCGTCTGTGATCATGAAGATCTGTTTATTGTGTGTTTTGCGTCTTCGGAGCAGGTCTGCCGCCAGTTCGAGTCCGGCGAAAGTATTGGTATGGTACGGCCCCACTTGTAAGTAAGGCAGGTCTTTCACAGAAATCGGCCACGCATCGTTACCAAAAACCACAATATCAAGTGTGTCTTTCGGGTAGCGGGTTTTAATCAGTTCGGCCAGTGCCATCGCCACCTTTTTCGCAGGTGTGATCCGGTCTTCCCCATATAAAATCATGGAGTGGGAGATATCAATCATCAGCACCGTGGAAGTCAGCGTTTTAAAATCCTTTTCTTCCACCTCAAGATCGCGCTCGGTGAGCGTAAAGTTACCGATGCCATGATTGATCTGCGCATTTTGGATGGAAGCTGTCATATCGATCTGGTCGAGACTATCCCCGAAAGAATACTCACGGCGGTCGGCATTTTTTTCTTCTCCTATACCGGAGATATTACTGTTATGATTACCCTTACCAGCTTTTTTCAGCTTACCAAAGATTTCTTCCAGTGCGGATTTACGGATTGTCTGCTCAGTTTTTGAGGTGATATCCATACTGCCGTCTTTAGGATCTTCCTTGATGTAGCCCTTTTCCTTCAGTTCGTCAATAAAGTCGCCCATGCCATAATCACCATTGGTAAACTTATATTGTTTATCCAATTCGTTCATCCAGGCCAGCGTTTCGCCTGCGTCGCCGGCGGTATAATTCAACAACTGCGTAAATAACTTAAGCAGTTCATCAAATCCGCCTTTAGGCAGATCATCGGGTTGAAAGTCAGAAAAATGGAAACCTTTCATATGCTTATCTTAACGGAATATCGAAGGTAAAAGTTTGGATCTTTAATAATGTTACCTGCTTGTAAAAATACCCTGGAACAAATTAACGTGACAGAACTCCGTAACTCAGCGATGTTAAGGCGCAGGCGAACCTTTTGCCAGTGCTTTTTCCGCTCTTTTTATAGCCAGTTTTTCCCGGAAATGTGCATAGGGAGCTTTAAAAGCCATTTTGAGTACACTGTCCAATCCTCCTTTGATGGCGAGGTTAAACAGGCTCTGTGTTTTTCTGATCAGTGAAGCATCCCATGCCCTGAGGCTCAGCGAAAAGGAACCATCAAGATATTTCATCCAGTGCCACATTCCGGTAGGCATGAACAATGTATCCCCATGTTCCAGGAATACCTCGTATCCTTCCACACCTCTCAGCGCCGGGAACTTATCAAAATCCGGATTGGCCACATCATAATCTTCCAGCGCATAGGTTGCGTTGGGGATACAATAGAGGCGTTCTTTCCATTTATTGTCGAATAATATAATGTGTTTGCGGCCTCCGAAGTGGGTATGGAAAAGATGGGGCAGGTCAATATCGTAGTGGAGGAACGTTACAGAATTGGAGCCGCCAAAAAACATTGCAGGCATACTTTCAATGAAGCCGCCCATCAGGTCTTTCGGTAATACAATATCTTTAATCAGGCTCGGGACATGTTTGAACAGGTTAAAGAAAAATATGCGCAGTTCGGTCGGTTCTGACTTGATCAGGTCGAGGTAATCGCCAAAACGCATATGCGCGACAGCCGAGTTAATCGGTTTAGATGGATCTACCTTTGCATTGTCATATAAAGGAACTTCAAGGTCTCCGCCAATTTCTTTCAGATAGTCTGTAGTCCATTTTTCTCTTGCCGGCCAGTTTTTCGTTAATCCTTTTATGATTAAAGGCTTTCTGGGTTTCAGGTAGTTTTTTTTAAAATCTGCGGGGCTGATGCTCTCAACGGTATCTACCGGCTTTAGTATAAAGCTCATAATAAGAAAGATCTTGTTTGAAAAGCAAAAGTGTAAATTAAAATCTACTTATTTTAAATAAAATACCCGTAGGCCCCGCTAATTATTCAGGCAGCTGGTCAGCAAGTGCTTTGCCCGCCCGTTTAATCGCCAGTCGTTCTTTCCAGGCCATATATTTTTCTCTGAAGTTCGCCTTCATAAAATCATCAAACTTCCGCTGTACGGTCAGGTTATATAAACTTTTTGCTTTAACCGCCCAGGACTTGTCCCACGCCCTGAGGCTGATCGAAAAAGAGCCGTCCAAATATTTCATCCAGTGCCAGTAACCTGTAGGCATAAAGAGCGTGTCCCCATGTTCCAGGTAGGCCTCCACACCTTTTACACCCTTTAATGCGGGGAACTTATCAAAATCCGGATTTTCAACATCATAATCTTCCAGTGCGTAGGTTGCAAAGGGAATTTGATACAGGCGTTCCTTCCATTTGTTTTCAAACAGGATCACATGTTTTCTGCCATTAAAATGGGTATGAAAGATGTGTGCCATATCAATATCGTAATGAAGAAAAGTCACAGAACCTTTACCACCAAAAAACATATTCGGATAACTATCCAGGAAACCTCCCATCAGGCTTTTAGGTGCAATATAATCGTTCAGTAATTTCGGAGCCTGTTTAATCGGATCAAACAGGAAAATACGGAGATCCGTAGGTGTGCTTTTAATGAGGTCGATATAGTCAGAAAACTTCATTTCCGCCGCGGAAGCATTGATTGGTTTGGAAGGATCTGCCTTTGAACTATCATAAAGAGGCACGAGTTTATCGCCCACCATAGTTTTCATGTAATCCATCGACCATTTTTCGTACGCAGGCCAGCTTTTAGCCATATTTTTTATGACCAATGGTCTGCGGGCCCGCAGATAATTTTTTTCAAAATCCTCTTTGGAAATAGTATCAACGCAATCAATCCGGGATAGATCAAACTTCATGTTAAATTAGTGTTAATCATGTAAAATTAATTATTGTTGACACTTATGCAAGATTGAAGGTTTTAAATATCAGATTTTCTGACAATAAAAAAACACAGCTGTGTAACTGTGTTTCTGCTAGCTATTTAATGAACGGGAAAAATGTTACTGTGGTTTTCTCATGCGCTTTGAAAAACGCAATGGAAACAGGCGTTTAAACAGTACTGCTTTAACTTCTTTGCCGCCGATATAAACCTCTTCTTTATTCAGACGGATAGCCGTTACGATTTCTGCCGCACAGGCTTCCGGAGACATACCATTTTCCTGTGCTTTGTCCATGATACCGTATGGTGTGCCGTCCTGTGTTGCTGCATTAACAGATAATGAGGTCTTGATAAATCCCGGGCAGATCAGTGAAATACTGATATTCCGGTCGTACACTTCCGATCGCAGCGAATCAAAATATCCATGAAGCGCATGTTTGGAAGCTGAATAGGATGACCGGCTGGGGCGACCGAATTTTCCTGCCAGGCTGCTGATACAGGCAATCTTTCCACCACCTTGCGCGATCATAGCTGGCAATACCGCTTTAGTAAGCGCAACTGTTCCCCAGTAATTTACGTTCATGATTTTTTGTTCTACAGCAAGGTCTGTTTCCAGCGCCAGGGAGCGCTGACCGATTCCGCCGCTATTAATGAGCAGGTCAATCTTTCCGTAAATCCGTTGGGCGTCTTTCGCTTTATCACTTAAATAAGCCGTGTCTTCCAGGTCGAATGAAAGTACATGTACGTTAATCTGGTTTTTGCAATTGCCTTTTACCCTGAAAAGTTCGTCCCTGTTTCTTGCCGAAATGATAAGTTTAGCACCTGCTTTGCTGTAGGCGTATACCAGTGCTTCACCAATGCCCGAAGAAGCGCCTGTAATCCATACTACTTTATTGTTCATATTCTCTCTTAACGTTTTTCTGTTTATTTAATCTTCAGGGTGTTCATCCAGCAGGAAAAGTTCTGAAGCGATATAATCCGCAAACAGTTTGCCGTCCGCAGTCAATACCAGCTTGTCATTATCCGCAGTTAACCAGTTCCTTTGTACGAAGGGCTTGATATTAAGCATCGTTTCTGCCAGGAACAGTTTCCCGAAATCCATTTCGATCTTTTTCAGATCGGTGCCCCACATGGTACGCAATGAGGTCATTATATATTCGTTAAACCTGTCGTAGATATCAAGCTCTTCCACGGTTTCTACCAATCTGCCTGCCGCAAGCTCAGACATATATTTGGCATTGCTGGCGAGATTCAGGTACCTGATATTGCTGTTAAAGCCATGTGCTGAAGGTCCGATTCCGAGATAGGGTACACCCCTCCAGTAATTGGTGTTGTGTACCGCATGGCGCCCTGGTAAACTGAAATTTGATATCTCATAATGGTCGAACCCTGCTATGGCCAGTTTATCAATCAGGGAAATAAACTGAGCGGCGCTTTGTTCGTCGTTTACCGGCACCTGTTTTCCTTTTTTAATCGCTGCCGCTAATGCTGTACGCGGTTCCACAGTTAAGGAATAAGCAGATATATGCGGGGTCTGTAATTCGATAGCTTTACTGATGTTACGGTGCCATTTTTCATCTGTTAATAATGGATAACCATAGATCAGGTCGATACTCAGGTTTTCAAAACCGGCATCCTGGCTGCGTTTGATGCATGTTTCCGCTTCCGTAGAATTGTGCGCACGATTCATCCATACCAGGTCTTCATTAAAAAATGATTGTACACCGATACTGAAACGGTTGACCGGCAACTGGCGCAGTTCCGCTATTTTCTTCGCATCAAGGTCGTCCGGATTTGTTTCAATAGTAATCTCTGCATCAGCAGCGATGGAAAAATGAGTGGTCAGCGTATTAAATATTTTTTCAAAAGATTTCTGCGGCAGCAGCGAAGGGGTTCCTCCTCCGAAATAGATACTGCCTACGTGATCTGTGATCCTGTTTTTCTTAAGGAGAATCTCGGCGCATATCGCATCGGTCATCTCATCTACATATTGAAGTGAGGTACTGAAATGGAAATCGCAATAATTACATGCCTGTTTGCAAAAGGGGATATGGATATAAATTCCGGACATCCGGCAAAGGTAAGTGCAATTATGAATATCTTCAGCTATTTATTATGCTATGCGTTGTTGAGATAGATGTTTCCGTAATTCTATAAATATATATTAAATCAGCTGATATTTAAACTATGCCTTACCCGACCCTGAAGCACTCCGGGGCAAGGCCCAAACTATATGATAACCCTGTCATGGATACCCCAGGCATACTATAACTACACCTTAAACTTACTACTAATACACCCTGTAAGTAGAGTAGTGGTAGGTTTAGGGTCAGTTTAGGGTATACATGATACGGTTAAAACAGCGTATAAGTAATGTTAAACTATTTTTTGGCCTTAACGTTGGTACGATTCGTGGTGGGGTGATGTAAAGTACGTAAATGAAGAAGTATATCGTTGCCCTTATAGGTGTAATAGCCTTTTTGACCGCCGCTATTCCGGCAAATTCTCAGTCGAAACTGAAAATCGTAATCATCCGCCATGCCGAGAAACAACAGAAACTGGAAAACCTCAGCTGTACGGGATTTAACCGGTCGCTGAAACTGGTTAATGTACTTTATCGTACAATAGGAGTGCCGGATTATATCTATGTGCCTTCTGTAGGTAACGGAGCTACTACCACTCATTCAAGGATGTTCCAGACCATTACACCATTTGCCGTTAAATACAATTTGAGTATTAACAGCGCCTTTAAGGGGTCTGACTTTAAAAATATAGCTAAGGACCTTCATGGTAAAACAGGGACAGTATTGTTTGTCTGGGATCACGACAATATCCAGGCCCTGGCAAAAGCGCTCGGAGCAAAAGCTAAAAAACTGGATTGGGCTGACAATGATTATGATACGATGTGGATCATTTCCGGTAAGGGAAAAAATACAGTGCTGAATATAACCCGGGAAGGTATTATACCTGCATCAAACTGTCCTGTTTTTTAGATCTGAAGTAATAAAATTCCGTAGCTTTGCGCAAAGGAATGGTCATGTTACTTTTTATAGCTCAATGTACAAATACCTTATTGTAACTCTTTTTCTGTTCTGTGCCACCGGCTTTAATCACTTAAATGCACAAGCTGTTCCCGCTGCCAGAGATTCTACTGTAAAACCCCGTTTTTATAAACCCCGCATAGTGAGAGACTCCGCCTTTCTCGCACGTCAGAAATTTGTTACAGATTCCATTATGACGCATACATGGATCCTTCCCGATTCATTAATTGATAAGTATATCCTGATTGACAGTATTGTTAAAGCTAACGTTTTTGAAAAACTTGATCTGGACGCCTGGTTTAAAAAATACGGGCATTTAAAAAAGGAAAGCAGGTTCAGGACAGGTATACCAATGCCGAAAGGGGATACCTGGGTGCTGGCATTTATTGTTTTGTTACTCATTGTTTTTGCTGTGCTAAGAATCTCTTTTGCTAAACAATTACAAAATATTATACAAGCATTTTACAGTAACAGGGGCTTAAATAACCTTAATAAAGAAGATAATGTATTTAGTTCATGGCCTTTTTTATTTTTATTTATCCAATTTGGATTTACAATCGGCATGTTTTTTTACCTCGTCGCACAGTATTACAGGGTTGCTTCCGCTTACCAGGGATACCGTTTTTTCCTGATTATATCCGTGCTGATCATCGTTTTATATGCCTTTAAAATTTTAATATTAAGAGTGCTTGGACATATTTTTAATATACAAAAAGCTGTTAATGAGTATGTTTCAATATTATATTTAAGTTATTTTAACATTTCGCTGATCTTCATCCCGCTGGTAGTTGCCTTTGCGTTATCGCCACTTAAATATGGTATCTATTACATAGTTATCTCCTGTGTACTGGCAGCGATAATTTTTACCATCCAGTTTATCAGGGCAGGTGTAAATATTTTATCTCATTATCGGTTTTCAAAATTCTATTTAATTATGTACTTTTGTGCCCTCGAAATATGTCCTATTTTGATATTAATCAAGGCAATAGGTTTAGAGCTGTAAACAGGTAAAATGCAAGAAAAAACAGAAGATAGGTTGCGTAAAGTCAAGAGTATACTGATTACTTTGCCAAAACCCGAAACAGAGAAATCCCCTTATTTTGATTTGGCAAAGAAATACAACTTAAAAGTTGATTTCAGGTCCTTTATCCATGTAGAGGGAATTCCCGCAAGAGATTTTAGAAAAGATAAGATCGCATTAGGTGATTTTACCGCGGTAGTGTTTACCAGCAGAAATGCGGTGGACCATTTCTTCAGGATTTGTGAAGAAATGCGGTATGAGGTGCCTGCAGATTTGAAATACTTCTGTATTTCAGAATCAACTGCGCTATATCTTCAGAAATATATCCAATACAGGAAGAGAAAGATCTTTTTTGGCAAACAGACAGCAGCAGATTTATCTGAGGTGCTGAAGAAACATGCCAGTGAAAAGTTCCTTTATCCATGCTCTGATGTAGCCACTGAGGATACCATGAATTTCCTGCTGAAAAATGGATATGATCTAACGCCGGCGGTATTATTTAAAACCGTAGTGAGTGACCTTTCCGATCTTGCAGATGTAACTTACGACATCATTGGTTTCTTTAGTCCTTCCAGTATTCAGTCGCTCTATATTAACTTCCCTGGCTTCCAGCAGAAT
>Ga0247813_10002430_pt1 | contig 12805 bp, 12 predicted proteins | sample UWRJL169409C1_FD_180719 | JGI IMG/M metagenome (GOLD analysis project Ga0247813, IMG submission 180719) | Plant litter microbial communities from Arlington Agricultural Research Station in Wisconsin, United States - UWRJ-L169-409C-1 | ecosystem: Environmental > Terrestrial > Plant litter >... | reverse complement strand
CAAAACGGTCGACATACGGCTGGCCGCCCAGGAACTCGGCGTCCGCTACGTTCTGGAGGGGAGTGCCCGACGCGCAATGGGCCGTATCCGCATCAATGCCCAATTGATTGACGCGATCGGCGGCCAGCACCTGTGGGCTGACCGGTTTGACAGGACGGTGGAAGATGTTTTCGAACTCCAGGATGACGTAAACGCCAAGATTGTTGAAGCCCTTGTCGGCCGGCTGACCATCCCGAAGCAGCGCAATCGTCCGAAGAACTTGGAGGCGTACGATCTGTGTGTGCGCGCCCGCCTGCTAACGGAAGAGTCGCCGCAAACTGAGCGTGAGGCCTATATGCTGCTCCAACGCGCGGTCAAGCTCGAGCCGTCCTATGCCGAGGCGCTCGGCCTGCTCGCCTATAATCGTTGGCTTGCCTGGACACATTTCGGCGAGCCCGAAGATCCGAACCGTCGGATGGCGGCGACGTTCGCGCAAAAGGCGGTCGACCTGGACCCCAACGATGCCGGCTGCCGCTACGTTCTGGGGACCATTTTGGCCTATGAGCGGCGATGGGAGCAATCGGAGGCCGCTTTCGCCAAGGCCCTGGAGCTGGATCCCAACCACGCCGACACCTTTGCCGCCATGTCGGACATGTCCGTGCTGGACGGCAGGATTGCCGAGGGATTAGCGCAAATCGAAAAAGCTCTGCGGCTCAATCCCTATCCAACCTGCTGGTATCTTTGTCATCTTGGGCAGGCGCAGTACGCCGCGCGTGACTATGAGGCGGCAACCGCTACCCTGCGCAGGGAAGACACGTATCGTACCAACTCACGCAAATTTCTAGCGGCGACACTGGCGCAGTTGGGCCGCCGTGAGGAGGCGCGGCGCGAAGCGGAACTGTTCCTGATCGCCCACCCTCATTTCACCATCGGCCATTGGCTCAGCTCCCAGCCGCTGCGCGATGCATCTGTACGAGACCACTTTGTCGACGGCTTTCGAAAGGCGGGCCTGCCGGAGACGTGACAGCGGGTGAAGGCAATGATGACGCCGTCGAGAACGTGATCGACCGGTAAGCGTTGCGCGGGGAACGGCGGTCTGGATCGCAGTCCCAAGCGTCTTTGGACGTTTTACACAACACCTCAATCCACCCGGGCTTGCGTGATTTGCCGCTTTGACGCGTCTGCATCAGGAATGGCGGTCATGAGCAATATCTCAAGTCCGGTTCGCGTAAGGGACGTGCCATAGCGGGGGGGGGCCGAGTATTGAAGCAAATTTGTGCTCTTGGTGCGAAACGCGACGGCCGACGCCATCTCGAACGACCGCCTGGGCATTCGCTGATTTCTCTGTCCGGACAAATGGCATTCGGATGGCCCTCGCGCCAAAGGGCGATTGCTTGAAGATGCACGGCATCTGCGACACGTGAAGACGGGGTGGATGCCACCGGGGGGATTTTCGCGTATCCTTTGCACACTCTTGAGGCGGATGGAGGCATGGATGTTCATCAAGACGATCGAACCCGACGAAGCAACGGGTGAAATAGCCGCGCTATATGATGCAGAGAGGCAATCGATGGGCCGGGTGATGCAGGCGACCCTATGCTGGTCCGCGCGGCCGGATGTCATCGTCCCAATCGAGAACCTGCTCCACCAGATACGGGACGGCTTTTCCCTCGGGCTTCTCGACTTCCGCCTGATCACCTTCGTCGTGGCCGGAGACGTACCTTCAAGCTATTGCTCGCACGTCTATTTCCGCACTCTTTCGGCTACGCTGGGTCGTGAGCAGGCGCTTGCGGTCAGGCGGGACTACCGCAACGCCGGACTGAGCGGCCAACAGGTCGAGATGCTGACCTATGCGAAGCAGATCACCCGCGACGCATCGCAAGTCACGCGCGCAGATATACAGCGCTTGCGAGACGTCGGCCTTACCGACGTAAACATTGCGGACATTGCGCTGGCCGCTTCGTTCAGAAACTTCGTCAGCCGCTACTTCGACGCGGTCGGTGCAACCGTCGAGCCGGAATTCCTCGATGACGATCCAGTCGTCAGAGACATGATGGCGGTCGGACGGAAATAGATCCATTCAGACCTGGCGGCGGGCCGTTGTATCATTGTCCCGGCTGTGCATGGCGGGTCGACGTGCAGCAGCCAGTTGAAGCCGATAGCGTCGCGAACTCAGCCAGCAAGGCATTCATCGCAGATACCGCAGCCGTCGTCATCCATCCACGTACGGGCGCGCTGGCAGCATAAACAGATGCGGGTGTTTTCTCTCTCTTCGTGGTCGTCCGGAAGGATGATTTCCACCGCCGCGTCGAGCAGAAAATCGGCTACACGTTCCGTCATTTTGTCGCTCCCTACTGTGGTGGAGATGAAATAGGATCGCCAACTGCCGACGACAAGATCACGCAATTGATGGTGCCTGACGGGCTCCCAATCCAGCTTGGACACTTCAGAGGCCCTGCTCGAGCCACCGTGACCGATCACCCGGTGCCGGCTCGCGATGATCACCCTCATCGCAGCGCCGACGACCACGATGATGAACCACGAGCCGTCCACAGCCGCCGATGCGCTCTGAAACGGAAATCCGGCCCCGCAAGGAGGTGCATGGCTTCGATGAACAGTGATATACTGATCGGCATCACCTCAAGCCTGCAGTGCAGTGTCGACGCGCAAACCGCGTTGGGGAAATCCTGCGTCCGTTGCGGGGTGGTCGCAGACCACAGGCAATGGCGCGTCCTGCCTGAAGAAACACGCCCCTCGCAGCGTTGACAGATAGGTTTCGTCGACAACGATGCGATCAAAACATCGGCCTAGAACGAGAGTTGGACTTTCATTGATTTGCGCCGATCGCTGGCCATTTCGAAGGCAGCGACGGCCTCATCGATGGGGTATATATCAGTGAGCAACGGCTTCATATCGACCTTGCCCGAATTGATAAGGGCGACCGCCGTCCCGAACTCTTCATGGAAGCGGAAGGTGCCCTTCATCTCGATCTCCTTGGCCACCAGCATATTCTGTGGGATTGAGATGTCGCCGCCCAGCCCGAGTTGAACCAGCAACGACCGCGGCTTTAAAACCTCGAGCCCGGATCGCACCGCCTGGCCGTTCCCGGAAGCTTCGAAGTGAACGTCGAAGTAACCCTTGTTTGCAGCATAGGCCGACAGTGCGTCCTGATCCGACTCGATGTTGATTGTCCGGTCAGCGCCAATCACGCGGGCTTTTTCCAGGACGGCACGTGTCACATCTGTCGCAACGATTTCACGGGCACCATGAATGCGGGCCGCGATGATCGCCAGGCTCCCAATCGGGCCACAGCCAGTGACCAGAATTCGCTTACCAAGCAGGGACCCTGCCCGTGCGACAGCATGCAGGGTCACGGCAAAGGGCTCGGCAAAGGCTGCCTCGTTGATTGACACCCCATCGGCAACTTTATGACACTGCCAGTCCTCAGCAACCAGCCGCTGGCGGAAGGCGCCCTGGATATGCGGCATAACCATGGCACTGCCGTAAAAGCGCATATTCAGGCAGTGGTTCTGCTGTCCTGCCAGGCAATAGCGGCAGGCATTGCAGGGGCGGCTTGGTGATACCGCGACACGATCACCGACAGCAACACGGGAAACGCCCTCGCCCAATTTCTTTACCGTACCGGCAACCTCATGCCCGAGGATCATCGGCTCGCGCAGACGGACTGTACCGAAGCCGCCATGATTGTAATAATGCAGGTCCGATCCGCAAATGCCGCCAGCCTCAACGGCAATCTCGACCTGGCCCGGAGCGACATCTTCGACGGGACGCTCCTCGAGACGCAAATCTTTTGCGCCGTGAATGACGATCGCTTTCATGATCTCTTCCTCAAAAACATGCGTCTGCGGCAATCTGCCAAATGGCGGGTTATCCGATCCGGCCCCCAAGCTCATCGTCCACATGAATGCGAATGATCTCAGCCATGGTGCTTTCCGCTCGAAAGCCCAGCGATAGCGCCAGCACCGGTGCGTAGTCGAAAGCCCAGCCGTCAACGATCGCCTTGATGCGCTCGTCCGGCAAGCGACGGATCAGCTTGACGGCATTTTCACCTGCCACGTCGCGAAGCGCTTCGATCTGATCCGCAACCGTTGCCGACAGACCCGGCATGATCAGGTTTCGCCGCACGCCGAGGCCGGACAGATCGATGGATGCGGCGTGCAGGAGGAAGCCGATGGCGGAGCGCGGGCTAGCGAACCAGTGTCGAACCGTATCGTCGACCGGCAGGATCGCCTCCTGACCGACCAGTGGCTCGCGCAGGATGTTGGAGAAGAACCCGGATGCTGCCGCATTCGGCTTTCCGGGCCGGATGCATATCGTCGGAAGGCGAATGCCAACGCCGTCGAAAACGCCGCGGCGACTATAGTCGGCGAGCAACATTTCGGTGATTGCTTTCTGCGTTCCATAGCTTGTCGTCGGTGCCGTCAGGAAATCGTCGGTCATTGGCGAGGCGAATGGCGGGCCGAAAACGGCAAGCGACGAGCAGAAGACCAGTCGCGGGAAATAGCCGTTCGCTTCGCTCTCGGCTCGGATGGCTTCAAACAGCAACCTGCTTCCGTCGAGATTGATCCTGTAGCCCTTGGCGAAATCGAGCTCGGCTTCGCCGGAAACGATGGCCGCAAGATGGAAAATGACATCCGGTCGCTGAGCGATCAGACGTTTGGCGCGTCCGGCCTCGGAGAGGTCAACGACCTCAGTCACGACCGCGCCGGAAAACCCGTCGGGAGGACGCGGCGGGAAGATATCGGCCAAGGTCAGCTTGGTGACGGTCTTGCCTGCCAGCGCGCCATCCAAGCCTATGCGGGTGGCGAGCTTGCGGCCGATCATGCCGGCCGCCCCAATGATCAGCACATGCATCCTATTTGCCCTTTGTTTGGAAAGCACGACCGAAGCCGTATCCGTAGCGAACTCTTGGCCGGTGCCACCCGAAGCGCGTGCTCATCGCGCCAGCCAGCCGCCATCCACCGGCAGGACCGTACCATGGACGTAATCCGATGCGGAAGATGCCAGGAAAACCGCTGCGCCACCGATATCGGCCGGATTTCCCCAGCGGCCGGCCGGGATACGGGCGAGGATGCCGCTATTGCGATCCGGATCCTGCCGCAGCGCCGTCGTGTTGTTGGTAACGAAATAGCCGGGGGCGATGGCATTGACGTTGATGCCCCTGACCGCCCATTCACAGGCCAGAAGCTTTGTCAGCCCGGCAATGCCGCTTTTCGAGGCCGTGTAGGACGGGATGCGGATGCCGCCCTGGAAGGACAGCATCGAGGCGATGTTGATGACCTTGCCCCTGCCCTTTTCAAGCATATGGTGCGCGGCCGCCTGGGTCAGGAAGAACGCCGTCTTCAAATTGATGTTCATCACCGCGTCCCAGTCTTCCTCGGTAAAATCGATCGCGTCGGCGCGACGGACGATACCGGCATTGTTGACCAGGATATCGATGCTCCCGAATGTCGCAAGGGTTTCTGCCACGATCGGCTTGACCGGATCGAGGGAGCCGAGATCGGCAGCGATCGCATGAAACCCGGCGCCGGCCTGGCGCACCATGGCTTCGGTTTCGTCCATCGATGAGCGGCCGACTGCGACGATGGTGGCGCCGGCCTTTGCCAGTGCCACGGCGATAGCCTGGCCGATGCCGGTATTGGCCCCGGTCACGATGGCTGTCCGGCCCGAGAGATCGAAGGGATTTGTCATGGAAGTTACCTCAACTCGCCGATTGCGACGTGGTCCATGTCGGTGAAATTCTTGTTGTCGCCGGCCATCGCCCAGATGAAGCTGTAATTGCTGGTACCGGCGCCGGAATGGATCGACCAGGGCGGCGAGATGACCGCCTGCTCGTTGCCCACCAAAAGATGCCGCGTCTGGGTCGGTTCACCCATGAAGTGGAAGATTCGCTGATCTGCGGGGATATCGAAATAAAGATAGGCTTCCATACGGCGGTCATGGGTATGGGAGGGCATGGTATTCCAGACACTGCCGGGCTCCAGCATGGTGAAGCCCATGGTCAGCTGGCAGGATTGGCAGACCTGCGGATGGATGAACTGGAAGAGCGAACGCCTGTTGGCCGTTTCCAGCGCACCGATTTTCATGTGGCGCGCTTTTTCCGGTGTCAGATGAACGGTCGGATGAACCGCATGGGCCGGCGCCGAGACAAGGTAGAATTTTGCCGGATTTTCGGGATCGATGCTTTCGAACAGGACCTCGACGATGCCCTTGCCGATATAGAGGCAATCGAGCCGCGCCAGATCATAGGCCGTTCCATCAAGACGAATGCGGCCGGCACCGCCGATATTCAGTGCACCGAGCTCGCGTTCGGCAAGAAAGGTCTCTTGGCCGACGGGCTTGGGTGCGGACAAGGCTAAGGGCGTGGCAAGCGGCATCGCGCCACCCAGAATCATCCGGTCAAAATGGGAATAGGTGAGGACGATTTCACCTGGAGAGAAAATGGTTTCGATCAGGAAGTGATCCCTGAGCTTTTCAGTATCGAAGGCCCGGACCGCCTCCGGGTGGGAAGCGTGCCGTACGTCAATTTCCATTGTTTTCATCCCTTTTTATCAAGGCGATCCGGTCAGAATTGTTGGCCGCCTTGTTCGATACGACAGACAGCGAACAGCAAACGCGCATATCCCCCTGTACCATATCATCCTGTTACCTTGTTGTACGACAAGTTTTATGTCAATGTCTTTATGCTGCGTGACGACGACCGGACCGCGAAATTGACGCGAAAATGGCGGCGCGCAAGAATGACATGCAGGGAGTTGAGATGAAGAAAATTCTGTCGAGAGCCGTGACAGACGGCCTGAGCGTCACCACCATGGGGCTGGGAGGAACCGGGCTCGGAAACATGTATCGCTCCACCGATCCGCAGGATGCCTATGCCACCGTGCATGCGGCCTACGAGAACGGCATCCGTTATTTCGATACGGCGCCGGTCTATGGTTTCGGGCTGGCGGAAACGCGTCTCGGCGAGGCGATCAGGTCCCTGCCCCGCAAGGAGATCGTGATTTCCTCCAAGGTCGGCTATGACCTCGTTCCCATCCCGCCATCCGAGATGACGCCGCAATTGTGGGACGACGCACCGCCATTCCGGGCGGATTTCGATTATTCCCGCGATGGCGTCATGCGCTCGATCGAAAGCACCCTGAAGCGGCTCGGCACCGACTATGTCGACATGCTGGCGATCCACGACCCGGATGAAGCCATCCATTTCGCTCCCGGCGAAGATCCCTATGCCCGCAGCCGTTTCCGCGAGGCGATGGACGGTGCCTATCCTGCGTTGGACGCGCTTCGGGCGCAGGGCGTGATCAAGGCGATCGGCGTTGGCATCAACCAGTGGCAGATGCTGTCGGATTTTGTCGTTGCCGGGCATTTCGACTATTTCCTGCTTGCCGGGCGCTATACCCTGCTGGAACAGGAACCGTTGTCGGTACTCTTTCCGGTCTGCGAAGAACGCGGCACCAAAATCGTCATTGGTGGTCCCTACAATTCCGGCATCCTGGCGACCGGCGCCAAGGATGGCGCGACCTTCAACACGCGGGCAGCACCGCCGCTTGTGCTCGAACGTGTCCGCCGGATCGAAGCCGTGTGCGATCGCCACGGCGTTCCGCTGCCAGCCGCAGCCCTGCAGTTTCCGCTCGGTCATCCCTGCGTGGTCAGCGTCATCCCGGGTGCACGGTCCGTTGCCGAGCTGACCCAGAACCTCGACTATATGCGCGTGAAAATTCCGTCAGCACTTTGGGACGACCTGATGGCGGAAGGTCTCGTGGAATCCGGCTCGCCCCTGCCTCTGGGCGCTGCGGCCTGACATGGAAACACCCGCCGGACATGATGTCCGGCGGGTGTTTTCAAGAAAAAGATTGCACCTAGCCGATGTTGTCGATTTCGATCCAGAAGCCTTCCGGTATCGGATATGTCGACCATTCCAGGTTTTGCGCGATCCGTTCCGGCCGGCTCATGCCGAGCACAGCGGCGGATACCAGCGGATTGCGGAACGGAAACTGGATCGCGGCGGCCTGCAGGGGAACGCCGTGGCTTTCACAGATCCGCTCGATCCGCTGCGCCCTTGCGGTAATCTCGGCAGGCGGCGCTCCATAGTCGTAGGTTGCGGCACTCTTGTCCGACCCCGTCGCCAATATGCCGGAATTGAAGACACCGGCGACGACGATTTCCGTCCCGGCTTTTTTGGCGGCGGGGAATAAGTCGCGGGCAGCGCTGTGGTCCAGAAGCGTATAGCGCCCGGCAATCATCACCGCATCGAAATGCCCGGCTTCGACAAAGCGTGTCGCGACATCGCCCTCGTTGACCCCTACACCGATCGCCTTGACGTGGCCGGCCTTGCGCAGATCGTCGAGCGCCCGGTAGGCGCCCTCCATTGCCTCGCCAAACCGCCGATCATAGGCATCGCCATGGGTGAACCGGTCGACATCGTGGATATAGACGAGATCGAAATCCGCAAAACCGAGGCGATTGGCCGATTGCTCCAGCGAGCGCATCGTCCCGTCGTAGCTGTAGTCGAACACCGGCTTCAGTCGCAGCGGTGAGGCCCAGAGGCCGTAGTCCACAGTTTCGCCACGCGGCGGCACCATGTACCGCCCGACTTTCGTCGACACGGTGATGCTGTCGCGCGGCACGGTGCGCAGATACTGCCCCAGCCGGAGTTCACTCAGGCCGTGGCCATAGAGCGGCGCGGTGTCGAAATAGCGCAGGCCCGCACCATAGGCCGTTGCCAGCACCTCGCGGGCCGCCGCTTCCGATACGTCCCGGTAGAGCGTACCAATCCCGCTTGCACCGAAACCGAGACGGGATGTGAAAGGAATGCGGCGATGGCTTTCCGGAACGTTCGCCATGACGGTCACACGCCTATCGGGGATGAGAACCCCGGCAGCCGGTAAGCTTCGATTGCGTTTACTCCGAAAATCTTGCCGAGATCGCTCTCGCTCAAATCCTTCAAGCATTCGCGCAGCGCATCAACGATGCGGTCGTACCTGCCGGCAACGAGGCAGACAGGCCAATCGGTGCCGAACATGCAGCGATCGATGCCGAAGATGTCCAGCACCTCGCGGACATAAGGCTTGAGGTCTTCCGGCGTCCAGTTCTGCCAGTCCGCTTCCGTGACCATGCCGGAGAGCTTGCACCAGACATGATCCCGCTCGGTGCGGAAACCGCGCATCAGCCGTGCCCAATCGTCAAACTCGCGATCACGGATATTCGGCTTGGAGATATGGTCGAGCACGAAGCGCATGTCCGGAAACGCTTCGACGGTGCGCACGCAGGAGGCAAGCTGCGGCAGGTTCGGGACGAGATCGTAAACCAGTCCCGCCGCGTCGACGGCCTTCAAGCCACGCCGAACATCGTCGCGCAGCAGCCAGTTCGGGTCGCTCTCCGTCTGGATGAGATGGCGAATGCCGACCAGCCATTTGCCCTGAGGACTGGCTTGAAGCGCCGCCAGCGTTTCTGCGACATCCGGATCGGTGAGGTCGACCCAGCCGACGACGCCGGCGACGAAATCCGTCGCGTCAGCCGTGCGGATGAAATCCCAGGTTTCGCCGAGATCGTTCCAGGTCTGGACCAGCACGGTTCCGGAAACCCTGTTGGCTTCCAGCGAGGGCCTGAGATCAGCGGGCGCGAAGACGCGGTTGATCGGCTCGAATGGGCCGCTCAGCCAGCCATAGTCGCCGCCGCTCTTCGGGTCCCAGAAGTGGTGATGTGAATCAATGATGGGTGTGGCCATGGACATATCCGTTGGTTTTCAGGTGTGTGACGGGGTGCTCTTTCACCACTTCTGATGAACGTGCTTGCGGATATCCTCGTCGTAAATCTCGACGATCTTTTCCATGACATCCTTCGACAGCGCCGGCAGGGCTGCCGCTTCGGCGTTGGACTGGGCCTGGGCCGGATTGCGGGCGCCGGGAATGGCGACGGTGACGGCGTCGAACATCAGGATCCAGCGCAGGGCGAACTTGGCCATGGTCGTATCGCCGGAGACCAGCGGACGGATGCGTTCGACCGCATCAAGGCCGACCTCATAGGGCACGCCCGAGAAGGTCTCGCCGACATCGAAGGCTTCGCCGTTGCGGTTGAAAAGGCGGTGGTCCGTCGTTTCGAACTTGGTGTCGCGCTTGAACTTGCCGGAGAGCAGGCCGCTGGCAAGCGGCACGCGGGCTATAATGGCAACGTTCTTTTTCTGAGCAAGCGCGAAGAACCGCTCGGCGGGACGCTGGCGGAAGGCGTTGAAGATGATCTGCACGCTGACGATGCCAGGATACTCGATCGCCTTCAGAGCTTCCTCGACGCGCTCGACGCTGACGCCGTAATTGCGGATCTTGCCCTGCTCGACGAGCCGGTCGAGCCGCTCGAATACTTCCGGATGATAGTAGAGGTCCGTCAGCGGGCAATGCAGCTGCACCAGATCGAGCGTATCGGTTTCGAGGTTTTTCAGGCTGCGCTCGACATAGGATGTCAGGTTTTCAGCGCTGTAGCCGGCAACGGTCTGCTCCGGCAAACGGCGTCCGGCCTTGGTGGCGATGAACGGCCGCTCGCCGCCGCGCTCTTTCATGACCTTGGCGATCAGTCGCTCGGAATGGCCGTCGCCGTAGACATCGGCCGTGTCGATGAAGGTGACGCCGCTATCCAGCGCTGCATGAAGCGCCTTGATGGCGTCGTCGTCATTCACCTCGCCCCAGGCGGCGCCGATCGCCCAGGCGCCGAAGCCGATTTCGCTGACGTTGCGGCCTGTCCGGCCAAATGGTCTGGATCGCATTTCATTCTCCCAAGCTGTTGGACCGACTTTCGGCCGGGCGGAAGCAAGCTCGCAGTCGCTTGACATCCCCTCTCTAGGGTATTAACAGAGAACAGGGTTGTACGACAACCCGGTAAGACTGCAATATTTTCATCGGGAGGATGAAACAGTGAAAATCAATCTATTGAGGGGCGCCGCAACGGCGTTATGCCTTGGCGCGTATGCCTACACGGCATATGCACAAGATGCAGGAGATACAGTCAAGATCGGTGTCGTCGCAGCGGAATCCGGTGCCTTTGTTTCCGCCGGACACACGCTGCCGGCGGGCGTCGGCCTTGCCGTCAAGCAGATCAACGACGCTGGCGGCATCAATGTCGGCGGCAAGACCTACAAGCTCGAAATGGTCAAGCGCGATGACCGAACCGACATCGCGACAGCAATCGCGGCAACGCAGGAACTGGTGCGCGACGAAAAGGTCGCGGCGATCTTCGGATCGGAATCCCACGATTTCACGCTGGCCATGGCGAAGATCACCCAGCCCGCCAAGGTCATGCATTTTGCCGGCAACTCGACGCTTGGCAAGGTCCTGACGCCGGAAGCCGTCAAGGCCGGCGGCGAAAACCACTATCTCTTCCAGTCAGAACCACAGGAATTCCAGCGTTCCGGATCGACAGCGCGCGGCGTTCTCAGCCTGCTCGAGCCGCTGCTCGGCGCCAAGCCGAAGAAGTCGGTCATCATTGCCGGCAATGATGCCACCGGCCAGTTCCTGTCGTCCTTCTACATCACCGCCCTGAAGGCGGAAGGCCAGGACGTTCCGGACATCATCTTCTACCCGCCGGAAACCACGGATTTCTCGCCATTCCTGACCAAGGCCAAGAGCTACGATCCGGACATCATCCACTTCTGGTATAATGGCGATTCAACGCTGACGGCGCTGCCGCAGGCTCTCGAACTCGGAGCGGCGAAGAGCTACTTCATGTTCGGCGTGGATCCCGGCATCTGGAAGGAACGCGGTCTGACCGCTGACGTTCCGGTGGCCATGAGCTGCGTGCCTATCTGCTGGGGCGCATCGTCCAACCCGGGTTCGAAGCCGTATTTCGACGCCTATTTCGCAGCGGGCGCCCCGCATGGCGTCACGTCGTCGGTTTCGCTACTTTATCACGACTACGTGCATTTCCTTGCCAAGGCCTGGGAGAAGGCTGGTTCCTTCGATCCGGACAAGACGGTCGATGCGCTGATGTCGATGAAATATTCGGGCGTCGTTTCCGACACGCTCGCCTTCAACGATACGCACCAGGTCACCCATGCGACCGAAGTCTGCGCCGCAGCCCCAGGCGGCGACATCACCTGCTCGATGCAGCAGCCTCCGGAAAAGGCTCCGCAATAAGGTCTCTCCCAGAGAAGGCGGCGATACTCCTTTAGCGCCACCTTGCGTCTGCCGGACGTCCGCGTCCGGCAGACAATCACCACCAACAAAGGCCGTGCAGCTTTCGGGAGCGGCATGGGAAATGACGGAAGAACAACCGTGGATATTCTCCTGCAACAACTCCTCAACGGATTGTCGATCGCCAGCGTCATCACGCTGATCGCGGTGGGCGTCACTCTCATCTTCGGCTTAACCGGCATCATCAATTTTGCACATGGCGAATTTCTGATGGTCGGCAGCATCGTCACCTGGCTTGCCGTCAGCAATGGCCTGCCCTTTCCGGTCGCCCTCGTCCTTGGGGTGATTGCCGTGGCTCTGATGGGCTTCGTGCTGGAGCGCGTGATCTTCCGTTTCACGCTGGAGCGACCAACCAACGGCTTCATCGTCTCGCTTGGCCTGATCGTCGTTCTGCAGCATGTCGTCATCCTGTTCTGGAACGCCAACCAGAAGAGCATTCCGCGTCCACTGACGACCGTCTGGGACATCGGCGGCGTGCGCATCGCGTCCGTCCGGGTGATGGTCATTTTGATGACGATCGCGGTGGTTGCGATGACCTATGTCATGATCACCCGCAGTCGATACGGCCGGGCGCTGCGCGCCAGCGTCGAGGATCGCGATACGGCTGCGCTGATGGGCATTCCCGT
>Ga0247813_10002429_pt1 | contig 12822 bp, 9 predicted proteins | sample UWRJL169409C1_FD_180719 | JGI IMG/M metagenome (GOLD analysis project Ga0247813, IMG submission 180719) | Plant litter microbial communities from Arlington Agricultural Research Station in Wisconsin, United States - UWRJ-L169-409C-1 | ecosystem: Environmental > Terrestrial > Plant litter >... | reverse complement strand
CAACACCGTCCCGAACAGCCTCCAACACGGGGCGCATGACACTTTGAAAATCCGGGATCGACATCGTTTTTCCTCTTCGGTCGTCGCGACGCTTTCAGGACGGTCGTCGTGAGGGTTGCTCACGCTCATTCGGCATGATGCCGCATTGATATCTTCGCGCAAAATGCCAGTTCGCAGTGGAAGCAGCAAGCCTAGCCCCAACCGGCTTACGAGAATAAATCCGACGCGCTTTTCTTTTACATCCACCTCAAGTACCGTCGCAGCCGGTCGATACAAGCAAATGGCCACAATTCATTTCGCACCCATCACCTCGACAAATGGAATTCTCGTGTGAACATTCCCCTGCGCCGCACATTTGCTCTGCTCAGCCATTCGCCCTCCGGCCTGGTCATCTGCCTGCCCCATAACCTGAGGCAGAGCTGAGCATGTCTTCCAGAGAATACCTGTACAAAAACCTTCGTCCTGAACTCGTCGCTCCCGACGCACCCGCCCTAGCTGACGCCTGTGCACCGCAACGCAGCAGCGAACCGCGCTTCACCCTTGAGCGGGACGTGGTGCTCTCGGCCAGTAATCGTCAGCAACTGGATGAGGCTTTAGTCAAGATTCGCTATCACGACGTCATCTATGAGACCTGGGGTTTCGCGCAGGTCGACCCAAACGGCAGAGGCACGCTGCTCAATTTTCATGGCGCCCCAGGGACCGGCAAGACCCTCACCGCCGAAGCATTCGCCGGCAGTATCGGCAAGCGGCTGATCAATGCCAGCATCGCTGACCTGGAAAGCAAGTTCATGGGTGACACCTCGAAGAACATCGTCAGCCTGTTTGCCGCAGCGCGCAACGAGGACGCGGTGCTGTTTCTCGATGAGGCCGATACGCTGCTCGGTCGTCGCCTATCCTCAGTGACCCAGGGCATCGACAATGAAGTCAACGCGATGCGCTCGACCCTGCTGATCGAGTTGGAGAAACACCCCGGGATCGTGATTTTCGCCAGCAACTTCGCTCGCAATTACGACTCGGCGTTCGTCAGCCGCATCTCTCAGCATATTCATTTCGAGCTTCCAGGTGATGACGAACGTCGAGCGATCTGGGCCAAGCTGCTGGTCCAAGGCATCCCTCTGAGCCTGGTGCGCGAAGATCTGATTGAGGCGCTAGTGCAGCCCTCTGCCGGTCTCTCTGGCCGGGAAATCCGCACCTGCCTGCGCCTGGCGTTGCCCAAACCCTTGCTGGAAGGCGGCGGTGGACGGCTGACGCCTGAGCATGTGCTCGGCGCCATCGAGCAATTGCTCCTGACACGCAATGACATAAAAGTTTCCACACCTGGCGAACAGACCGGGCGTACCGATATCGCACGCAAATTGTTGGGCGTGAACTCAAGGAGTGACGGGTAAATGGGCTGGTTAAGCAAGATCAAAGGTTTTGTCAGCAAAGCGGTTCAGGTGGTCAAGGAGAAGGTCGTAGAGGCGGTCAACTGGCTGGCTGACAAGGCCGAAACCTTCGTTGGTGAAGTCAAGCGTCTATACAAGGCCGCCAAACCCTATATCTCCAAAGCCCGTATGGTGCTGAGGACCATCGCCGCGAATGTGCCAATCCCTTGGGTTCAGGGCATCAGCATGGCGCTCGACAAGGCACTGGCTGTCTTGGAGCATCTGGATAACCATCCGCTTATAGCCAAGGTCGATGCGGCGATCAAATGGGTTATCGCCCGCGCCCGCGACATCAAGCGCCATCTGCTTAACGATCAGGAAGTCAAAGAAGCCGAACAGCGTGCCGCCGACCTCGAAGCCGCGATGGAGCACGTTGATGAGTCGGGCCGCCAAGCGCTCGAAGGCCTGGCCATGAGCAACCGCTACGAGCTGGTTCGTGCTCGGATCAGCCGACTGGTCGAGGATGAAGCGTTCGTCAACTTCGAGCACTACCTACGCATTCGAGCTGTGCAGAAACTGCTGCCCCTGTACGAAGAGCAGATGGAGCACGTCAAAGAAATTCACAATGTGCTGGATGAGCCGCTGTTCATCATTCAGATCGCCAGCCAGTTGATAGAAGGCCACGCCGAACTCGATGACGATGCCATGGAGCGCCTCGACAGCTTGACCACCGCTCGATTCGGCAAGCCGGTCATCCCGTTCGTGTTCGAAGAGATGATCAACGTGTGGGGCTTGGACCTAAAGCAGCATCAAGACACCTGGGAGGAGTTGGGCAAGCGCGTGTCCCGCGACCAGGTGATCGTCAAGCGCCTGAACAATTTAGCGAAGCTGGAACCACTGCCGGTCGAGGAGGCCAAGGTGCTCACCGACCTCGAAAAACTGTTGCCTACCGACGAGGCCCGTTTGGACAAACTTGCCAGCGATGTCCTCGCCAAGCGCAACTATGTCTATGCAGCCGAGGGCTTCCTGCAATTACTGGAAAATGACGAGCAGCGCCTGATCGACCAGGACCGTGAATACCTTATCGACGACGGTTTTGAGGTGGGTGAACTGCTGATTCGCTGCGCCCAAAACGGCGAGAAGTGGGAGAACCTCAAGCGCGAGGAACAATCGCTGATCATCAGCTTCGCCAACATCTTCGAAGCCGACTGCCGCAAGCGTGCCGAACAATTCACCCAGGTTGAGGTGGCAGCGTGAGTGGCACAGTTCTGGAGTTCCTATCGCCATCGTTGGGGAACCCGTTGGAGTTGGTATTCTGCACGGTGATCATAGGTGGCATGCTGGTTTCGCTGATCACCGCCGAGGTGTTCGGCCGCGCTCCGGCTTGGGAGCGCAACTGGCAAGGCGGCACGCACAAGGGCGCGCTGGACATCGAGCACGGGGCACTCGGTGAGTTGAACCAGGCAGTGGCCACTCTACCCGAACGCATCGTAGCCAATATGCCGGGGCTGCTGTTAATCGTCGGCTTGCTGGGAACCTTCCTGGGCCTGGGCATGGCCTTGGACAAAGCCTCTGGAATCCTGCAGGGCAACGCCGATTCTCTGAACGCAATGAGCGACTCGTTGGGCCAGCTCACGGGCATGATGAAAGACTTGGGTACCAAGTTCAAAACCTCGACCTGGGGGATCATCGCTTTTATCGCGCTGAAACTGTGGGACTCTGCCCGCTGGTCCGCTGAAAGCCGCCGGACCGGCTGGTGCGTCGACCGCATGAAGCGCGACATCGACAACCGCCGGGATCAGCACAAGAACGCAACCGAGCTCCGTGACCAACTCACCCGGCAGGCCCTGGCCGCCGTCGGTGAGCAACTGGTGCAGGCCATTGCCGGTCAGAGCCAATTGCTGGGCAATGAACTCAAGCAGCTTAAGCTGATCGAGTTGAAACGCGGACAAACCTGCGATGAGCAGTTCGCGCGGACCGCCGCCAATCTGGACGGGCAACTGCAGCAGCTGCAACAACTCAGCGGAGCGGAAGGCTATCTCGCGGCACTGGCTCGCTACGCCGCCCACCTGCCGCGCCTGGACCTGCTCGAGGGCCAAGGAGAAACCCTGCTGGGCCTCGACGCTGGCCTCGGCCGCCTACAGGCGCAACTGGAACAGTCGAGCCAGCAGCTCACCGGGCTGGGGCAGACACTCGAACACGGCCACCAGTTGACGGAGCGCCTACAACAGACCGCTACCCTGCAATGGGAGCACGCGCGAGATGAAAGTGAGCGCCGTGAGCGCCAGAGCCAAACCTTGCTGGCGACCCTGACTGGGCAGCATGGCGCGCAACTCGACGCAGACCGCGCGCAGGCGACTCATCTGCAAGAGCGGTTTGATGAGTTGGCCACACTTTCGACTAAAGGTATCGAAGCGACACAGGCAGTTGGCGCGCATACACAAGCCAGCCAGCAGAGCCTGGAGTTGTTCGTCACCACCAGTACCAACAACCTCAATACGCTCGAGCAAGCCGGCATTACCATGGGTAAAGCCGCGAAGCAGCTGGCCCAATCTGCAAGTGCCTTGGAAGGCAGCGTATTAACCATGGAGAAGAGCGTCGGTGCGGCCATCGACAAGCTCAACGATGACTTCCATGCCCACCTGCAGACGATGCAGGGCAGTCTCGATGCCAACATCTCACGCCTGAGTGACGTAATGAACGAGCTGCAGACCGGGATGATGGATAACGTCAACCGGATGAGCCAGGACTTCACTCACAACACCACGACGATGTCGGAGAACCTGCGATCGGCTACCGACAATATTTCCGAGGCCGTAGTCCGGCTCTCTGGCGAGGTCAATGAGGTGATGGCGAGCGTGAGCCGCAACATCGAAGGGGCCAACAGGGCTCAGACCAACGCCAGCGCGATGTTCACGACGACCAACGACGAGCTCAACGGCGCCATCAGTCAGATGGAAAAAAACATGAGGACGCTGGGAGAACAGATCACTCAAGGGCTGACTGATATCTCTGAGAGTAATAGGAACATGCGAGCCACGGGCAAGAAGCTCGAACAGTTGAAAGAGCTGCCCGATAGCTTTGACAAGCTGCATGGGCATTTCCAGGAACTGCTCGCCCAAGGCACGCAAACCTTGCTAGTGCTCGAAAAACTGGCAGGTGAGCTGCGCAGCGACCCGCACCAGCGCGGCCAACTGCTCAGCGAAGCGGTGAAAAACCTGGCGCAGCTGTCCTCCCAACTCAAGACGCTGACAACCAGCACGCAGCAAGGCACGCAGCAGGTCGCCAACCTGCCCCAAGCGCTGGCGGAAAAGGTCGGACAGCAGTTCTCCAATCACCTGCAACCCCTGCAGCAAGCGGCGGGCTCTACGGTTGCCCTGCTCCAGCAGATGGCCGATCAAGCCCAGCAGTCGCTGGCACGCAAGCCTTCCGACGAGCCTCTGACAGCGTGAGACGGCCATGAAAGAAAAACCCAATGAATGGGTCTCGATCTCCGACCTTATGGCTGGGGTAATGGCCGTAGTGATGCTGATGCTTGTGGTGTCGGTGCTGCAGAACAAAGCGGCCGAGGCTGCGATGGCAGTTGAGAAGCAGCAGATGGAGGCCGCTCGTCAAGAAGAGCGCAGCAAGGGCGACGCAGCCCAGCGGGCAAGCCTGAGCAAACTGCTGGCCGCTATGCAGTCGGACCTGCAGCGCACCGGCGAAACGGATCTGGTGGACATCGACATTCAGAACCGCCGTCTGACCCTCCCCGATAATGCTTTCGCCCGAGGTAGCGCCTGCATTACCCCCGCAGCCAAAGGCGCACTGACCCTGCTCAGTGCACGGGTGGCCACCTTCATCCAGGATTACGGCCAGGGGCAAGTGCTGGTAGAGGGGCACACCGACAACCTGCCGGTTTCCCGCCCGGTCACTGACTATGAGCGTTTTTGCACGGTGTATGACGACAACTACACCTTGTCTGCCGCACGGGCACGCGAGGCTCGCAAGCTACTGATTCAGGCACTTGAGCCACAGCAGGCACTGCGCGTGGTGGTGGCAGGCTACGGTGACTCACGCCCCAAACCGGGCGTGGATCCTGCCAGTGCTCTCAACCGTCGAGTGGAGGTGCAGCTGGTAGTGGCCACGCAGCTGCCGACGGCAAATTAGCGCGATGCAGCCCACGTTCTATATTGGCCGGCTGCTCCCCTGAACTTGATTTAGACACCGAGAGGTAAGGACACGATGGCAACTACAGGAATCGATTGCGACGACGAACTCTTCGCCAGCCTGCTCAGCGCCAAGCCCGATGAGGTGGACATGTTGGTGGACATCATCACCGACTTCTCAAGAGGCCGCGCCGGTCTGGACGCGGACGTCAAGAAGCGGCTGGTACAAGCCAAGCACAGCTCCCGACCTGCCGGCTACGACCAACAGCAGCTCAAGCTGCTGGGGCACGAACTGCAGCAATTCGGCGGGCACTCGGCGATGAATCTGACGCGCCGTTTCCTGAAAAAGTCTGCTGTGTCCTATGCCGAAATCGTCAACGACGTTTATCAGAAGCTCAATGGCAGCGACGCAGCGAGCCGGTCCGTCGCCGACAAGGAACGTCAGATCGCCTTGGCGCTGTTCGGTGCCGGTTGGCGCGAATTGGCGCCTAACGATCGCTTTGAGCGCGCCACCAGTACCAAGGTGCTGGCCGGGCTGTTCAACCTCAAGGACGCGCTCTCAGTAAGCTCTGGCACCGCGGTCGGTCTGTCGGCAGCAAGCAGCGCGGCGTTGTTCACCGTGGCAACCACGGGGTTTCGCCTGAACCCCATCGGCGCCGTAGCTACAGCTGGCTTCGGCCTGCATAGCAGCATTGCCGAAGCCTACAGGGTGACCGTGCCATTTGTGGCCCAGATGGGCTGGATTCGCCTGCACCGCGAAGCGCCTGCGACACGTTCACCGGCACCGGCACCGGCACCGGCACCGGCACCGGCACCGACCAATGTAGCTCCCGCCTCCACGCCGGGAAACTCAGAGCTGGTTGTGCAGAACGGCCAGGGCGAAACACTGCTGAAACTCAACACGCTGCAGCGACCGCCTGCAGGCGTACATCGTCCGCTACCCACCGACCAGATCAGCGCGCTCAGCCCGTTGCTGGCCAATGTGCCGGGGCTTGCCGCGTTAGGAGAGATGTCCAGGGGCAACTATGTAGTTTGTAGCCTGCCCTTCGAGACATTGACCAAAAACGCCAACAATGATGGCAGCGTCAGAGCTTTCGTCCGTACCGGTGGCAAGATCAGCGAGCAGGCCAGCCTGTCATTACCGGAAGACCTGCAGAACGTGCTGCTCAGCGGTGCGGTGTGGAACGTTGTGTCCTCAGCCGTGGGCCAGAAGCACTTGCACGATATCAACGAGAAGCTGAACGCCATTAAATGCCAGCTCGACAGCGTGCTGCGCGAACTGGACGAAGCCCGCTGGGAATCGCTCGCCGGAATGGTCGACTATACCCAGGACCTGCTCGACCACTACGCGCAAGACGGCATTAGTCACTACGCTGTGCAGACCCTCGAAAGCCAGCACAGCCAGATCACGGCTCTGAGGCAATTCTTCGACCGCAAAATGAAAGAAGAGCTGGACGTCGCCCAGGCTGTCGAGGCCGACAAGCTGTTCGGGGCAGACAGTGCCCGCCAAGCGCTGAAAGGCAGCCTGGCGAAGATGGAAAGTTGGGTGAGCGGATACTTGCAAGCTACTCAGTTGCAGGTTGTGAGCAGCGCCTTGCGCTATATGGCTGATCCGCAGCAACGTCACTGCAGCGCTGCAGCCAAGGTACTTGAAAGTCTGGGGCAGCTCGACGCTATCGCCACCCAGAGTCGCAGTGTGTACAGCTCGCAGATGGAACTGACCAGCTCACGAGTCTTCAGCCTCGATAGCACGCTAAGCCAAAGCTTCACGGCGCAATTGGACAGCATTGCCGGTTCGCTGGCACAAGGTCCATTCGACACCCGCCAGCTGCACCAATCGCTATTCAATCAAGGTGAACACCAGGTGTTGCTGCGTTATCAAGATGGCCAAATCGCCGAGGCGCAGCTGCTCGAGCGGGCGATCTGATCAAGGGTTGCCAGGGTAGCCAGCAGACAGGGGCGTGAACGTCACAACGCGCATGCTCCTGCCGCGTTTCAATCGATGCAAAGCCAAGGCCGCAAAACTGAGCCCGGTGCGCCAGCACCAGTTGCTGGGCCTCGGGCTTGGGGTCGTTGACATTGGAATTGATCTGGAAGCGTTGCACCACGTACTTGACCAGCACATTCTGCCCTTCACCAGCGTCAAGGCTTCCATGGACCCGGACCTATTCGGCAACCTGTGCATCATCGATACACCGGACTATAACCCTGGTACGACCGGTGGGGCTGCTGCTTCAAACCACAGCACTGCAGCTTCCTTGGTCAATCAGGCATAGGTCTGAGTCATCGGGCTTGACCCGGCCGGAACCATCGACCAGTCCGACATTGAATTCATCGAGTCCACGCCGTTCCATGCAGAGTCGCTGTACATCGTGCTGAACAAAGCTGATGTGAAATCTCAAGGTTCAAAGCCCCGTCCTGTACGCAGCTCGATAAAACGGGCGAACTATCACCCACCTATTCTTCAGAATCGTTGCCGCGCCAGTAGCTCCGCGAGCGCCCCTTTGAGCCACCCTGCGTTACGTGTGCTCAACTCCCGGGATATGCCAATTCGATCTGCTGATCGAACTCGCCGCCAACCCCACAGTACTCACGGGGCACGCGCTCAAGATCCTCAGCTACCTGCACAATCACCTCACGCAATTCCAGTTGCTCAAACCATCGAGCAGGAATCGCTGTAGCACCATACTGTGCCCCCAACAAATGCCCGGCGATGAGCCCGGTACTGTCGCTATCACCACCGTGATTCACCGCTCTGATCACGCCCTCTTCTAACGAGGAGGCTGCCAGGGCGCACCACAATCCGATAGCCAGCGTTTCTTCGGCGACCCAGCCACCACCGAGTTCGCCTATTCGTTGCGCGGTGGGCTGGTAGCCCTCGTAAAAGAAGAAGAGAACACGCTCAATGAGGGCTCGTGTTTCTTCCATACCGGGAACTTGACCGTATTGGGCCAGGCTCTGAGTGATCGCGTGTTCCAGGCTGTCTTCTCTATCGACAATGCGCTGGAGAATATCGGCAAACATCCCGGCCGCCAGATAGCCCGTAGGATGCCCGTGAGTCAGGCGTCCTGACTGGGCAGCGTAGTCAAAGGCGTTTGCAAAGAAGGCGCAAGGTGCGGCTCGCATCAGGGCACCACAGCCTTTACTGTTGTTCTCGGCCACAGCGCCCAGCCGTGGACTGGCCTTGAGTGCAGTGAGACAGGTAGTACCAGGTGTGCGCCGAGACCAGAGCGCCGGTTGCTCGAACAACCACCCGTCTCGATCAACCGGTATCGCAGCAGCGTGACCCTGGGTTATCAGCCAGCGCAGTAGTGAATGATGAATGACGTCAGGGACGTGGCAAGCCCCTCGTGAGCTACCGCGCACGTAGGCCCGCAACAAGCCTTCCGCGGTAAAAAGCATCATCTGAGTGTCATCGGTAATGGCGGCGGTGATACCGTACGCCGGAACAAAATCGATGATTCCCTGTGGACCGAACCTGGCTTCGATTACCGACCACTCGAGAAACTCCACTGGGGCGCCTAACGCGTCGCCAACAGCGCCTCCCAGCAGGCAGCCTTTAATCCGTTCAAGTCTGTTCATGTCCATTCCCTTATCCCTCAGCCGGGATCAATTCCTGCAAAATCACCAGCTTTCTTTGCAACTGCTCGATATGTGCTTTTTCAGCGCGCAGTGCCGAACGCAACTCGCGGTTCTCTGCCTCCCAAATCCGCGCCCAGCGCGCATTTTTTTGGCAGCCCATAGCCATCTGCCAGAGCTCACGCAATCTCAGACACTGATGCAGTAACACCAGCAGGATTGCTCCCATCATCAGCAATGCACCCGTCGAAACCGCTTCCGACATACTCATGTCCACTTCCTTTCGTGACTTCAATTCATTTTGAAGACAGACACACGATATGTAGTGTTAAGCGACAGGTCTAGAATGTAGACTTATACAGGTAAAGTATTCGCGCACATGGAGAGGGTATGAAACGCAAGCAGTCCATCGAACAGGTCCGCTGGGATCTGGCACTTCGCTATCGTTTGATTGAGACCGTTGCCTGGTGGGAGGGCCGGTTAACCACGGGACACTTGATGCAGAGCTTCGGTATCAGTCGCCAGCAGGCGTCCAAGGACATCAACACCTACATCACGGAACATGCGCCTAAAAACCTTACATATGACAAAAAAATAAAAGGCTACGTGCCCGGCAAGGCGTTCACGCCGCTGTTCATCGACGACAGCGCAAGCGCCTATTTGCACCTGCTCTACCAGAACAACGAACGCGCTCCTCACATTGATGGGCTCGCCCTGGCTTACGCTCACACCAAGGTGCTGGAAGTCCCGGATCGCCCGATCCGGCCGGAAGTCCTGCGCCCATTGCTCAAGGCCTGTCGCGATGGCCTGCGCCTGGAAACCGAGTACGTATCGCTCAACACACCAAACGTGGAAATTCGACTGATCGCCCCTCACACACTGGTCTACACCGGTATGCGCTGGCATGTGCGGGCTTACTGCGAGAAGAACGGCCAGTACCGCGACTTTGTACTCAGCCGCCTGCGGGGCCAGCCGGATTTGCTCGACGAATCGCAGAACACTCGTGAGCTGGATGAAGACTGGAATACCGAGATACCCGTCATTTTTGCAGCCGATGGACGGCTGAACGCAGCGCAGAAGTCAATCATCGAAACCGACTTTGGCATGACTGATGGCCAGCTGGTAGTGCCCAGTCGTAGAGCGCTGGTGAAGTATGTATTGCAACGCTATCAGATCGACCCGAGAAATCAGGCCACTAACCCCGAGGCACAGCAAATCGTGGCAACCAACCTCAAGGAGTTGCGTCCCTGGCTCATGAATGACTGACGCGCATCTCCCTTTTCCAATGTGCTTCGTTCATGGTCGAGTGTGGGCTAGCGGTCATTGTGGCCAGTCCACGTTCTGCCAAGCCGGGAGCACTCTTCGAGCCAGGTTTGCCTGATAGATGTAAAAGCCCCTTGGGATTGCTATGCACGACGAACAGGGGCGCTGGCAACCGTTCCATACCTGACAGCCATGCACAATCCGTTAACCAGGCTCATGTCGTGCGGAGTCAGACAACGAATGGCTGTCAGATCAGGGCTGGCGACAATACATGCCAGTGACTTCGCCCGACTGACGGCCACATTCAAGCGGTTCTTCGAGTACAGAAAACCAATGTCTCGGGGCAGATAATCCTCATTCGAGGTCGCCATCGACACGATGACGATCTCTGCTTCCTGCCCCTGAAACTTATCCACAGTACCGACTCGAGCACCCGCTGGCAGCACTTGTTTCAACAATTGCACTTGCAGGTTATAGGGGGCTACTACCAGGATGTTTTCGATGCAGATCGCGTGCTCGACGCCCTTATTATCCACATAACGCTGGCGCAAGAAGTATGCGTAAAGGTCTTTGACCCGTGCCGCCTCTTCGGCCGAACTTTGACTGTTGCCATCGTGCTCCACAGAGCAAAACATCAGTCCGCTATTGGGCACTTCCGGTCGCTGGCCATCCAGCACCAATACCCGCTGCTCGGTACCGGGCGCCGAAGAAAGCTGACCTTCGTACACAGCCTGCGAAATGAACGAGCACACGTTGGGGTGCATGCGCCAGGTTTGCGCCAGGAACACTCCGCGATCAGATGCGATAGTGGGTGTGCCATCCAGCAGATAGTCGAGGATGGAATCGCCCGAGCGGCCCGGATGCACGCCTTGCACCGGCTGTGACAATTGCATCTGGTCGCCCATCAGTACGATGTTGCTTGCAACCATACCCATCGTGACCAGGTTCGCCACGCTCACTTGGCCAGCCTCGTCGATAAACAGATAGTCCAGTTGCTCGGTGAAGGCGGGATCGGCAAACAGCCACGCAGTGCCGGCCGTCAAATCAATGTTCGGCCCCCAAGCATCGAGAAATTCGGTTTTGTCCTCGATCGAACGAATGCAGCGGCCAGTGAACTCCGTACCCTCTCCCTCCGAGGATTTTTTCAAACCCTTGAAAGTGAATCCCTCCTCTTGCGCACGAGACTCGACAGCCGCCAGCAGGTTATTGATAGCGTGGTGCGAATTGGATGTCACACCTATGCGATTGCCTGCCTTGAGCAAGTCCACGATGACATGGGAACCGGTATAGGTCTTACCTGCACCCGGCGGTCCTTGAATAAACAGCACGCTGTTATCGAGATTGCGTACCACTTGCTTGATGGCATCAATGGTCGGCAGACCGGGATCAAGCAGTGGCGCACCAGGCTCAACGTCTTTCACCCGTGGGGCGCGTCGATGCAGGAAGTCTGTAACCGCCTGGAAGCGCTGTTCGCCTGCCAGGAGGCTGTCGGCATAACGGAACAACGCCTTGCGCAGCGAAGTGGACGGGATTGGCTTGCCGGGGATCATGTCGAAGTAATCAGGCGGCGCGTTTCTCTCGGTAGCCTTGAATGTCGCCAGACCGTTGTCATGGTCCAGATCAACCAGCTGTGCGCTGACCAGGGACTCGGTGATGACACCTTGAGAGCCGGTACGCATTTTGGTTTCTTGAGGCTCGAAACTGTACTCATACAGATAGGACCGATTGATCGGCTCCGGAGGTGTTTTTGTGCGCTGCAATCCGGCCAGACTCTCGATATCCTCCAGCAGTTCCTCTGTTGTCATGTCCAGACGGCTGAACATCTGCCACCACGTCGGTTTATCTGCGCGGCGGTGGAAGTCGAGTAGCTGGAAAGTGAGCAAGGTGACCTGATCCTCGTCACTCATGGCCTCTTCCTCGATTGGCAGGCCACCGAGCAGACGAACGCGATAACTCTCCAGAAGAATCTCGATTTCCTTTTGCTCCACGACCGACTTCTCGCTTTCGGCCTGAGTTCCGATAAAAACGCCGGAATTTGACGGTTTGATCTTCAGCAGCCAGTTGCGCAAAAGGTACGTGGATAGCACATCGTCTTCGTTATAGCGCTCGATCTGCTCAAGCAACACCGATTCGCCGGTCTCTTTCCACCGCTCATAAAACACGATACTCGCGCCAGCATTGGTGACATCGCCGTCGCGTTGATCCATGTAAAAGTGCTCGATATTCTTGATCGAATAACTGGGCTCCGAAACCCGGATCGCTTCGCGCACGACCTTGTACAGATCGATCAGTTTGCCGTTGCGCAGCAACCAGTCCACTTGTGCTTCACGCGTCCCATGCTGGCTCATCAGGCGCTTGATGGCAGTCTCTTCGTAACTGGCGTAGTGGTAAATATGCGCGTTGGGGTAACGCTTGAAATGACCGATGACCCAGTCGATGAACTGCTCGAAGGCGACCTTTTCTTCTTC
>Ga0247813_10002428_pt1 | contig 12823 bp, 11 predicted proteins | sample UWRJL169409C1_FD_180719 | JGI IMG/M metagenome (GOLD analysis project Ga0247813, IMG submission 180719) | Plant litter microbial communities from Arlington Agricultural Research Station in Wisconsin, United States - UWRJ-L169-409C-1 | ecosystem: Environmental > Terrestrial > Plant litter >... | reverse complement strand
GCTCCTTTATCATGCATACTTAATACCGTAGTGTACCTTGGATCAAGATCTGTGGCGAAGTAAATTCCGCGTTCTTGAATCCATCCATCGAAGTCTTTTGAAGTGATTTTGTTAGGGAAATTTAAGGCTGGATCATTTGTATTTAATAGGGAAACCTTGGCATCCTCCTCTGTAACACGGTCTCTTGAGATTTTAAAAGGATAGGGACCTAATTCAGGAATCTTTAGCGGAGAATTAACATTGTATTGAAGTAACAAGGTTCCTCCGTTATCTACATATTTTAATAGCCTTGTTTGCATCAGGTTAATCTGGTCGTTCACATTATATAAACGAACTCCTGTGATAATTGCGTCAAATTTAGAAAGATCAGTAGTCAATACCTGATGTTCAGCAAGAATGGTTACATCATATCCGACTTGCTTCAAACATTCAGGTATCAAATCACCAGCTCCGGCAAAGTATCCAATGTTTTTACCCGCAAATTTCAGGTCAATTTGTTCCATTCTGGCAGATGCTAAAGGGAATAGTGTCTGCTCCGGGATGTGCGTATATTTAAGTTCTTTTAAGCCTTTATTGTAATGTTTGTCAGAGACGATTAAATCTAAAGAAATCTGACCGCTAATTACACTTCCGGAAGGCGTAACATGGAAAACGACTTCCTTTTCCTCCTCTTTAAGCGCGAAGCTGAAGTTAACCTCTTTAGGAGAAATCTGCCAGCCGGCAGGAATTTGTGGCCTAAGGGTTCCGACAGCTTTATCCTTGAAACTTTTTAAATTAACAACAATGTCTTTAGGCGTTTTACCATTAAACACATACGCTTTCTCTGCAATGGTTGCGGTTACAGGAGGTGCAATTACCAAAGAATGGTAGACCTCTCCACGAACTGGATCTGTATCTTTGAATACGACCGGCCGCTCAAATGACACTATTTTCCCATTAATATTAAAGGTGTAGGTAATAGAAGGCACGTCTGGATTTTCAGGATACCCAATCAATAATGGATCATTGACAGAAAAGGTGCCTAAATGATGAGGATCCTTTAACCAATATGGCTGCGAAAATTCAGTTGCTTTAAGTTCACTGGTGTAAGTCGTGATTTGATTAACATTAGACATAATGTTATTTGTTTTTACCGTTTCATCGCCAATCTTTTCCAGCGATATGGTGTTTTCAGGACGAATTAAAACTTGTGACGTTACCTGGATATCTTCCCCGATAGCATAGTCCGGTTGTTGACTATAACTTTCAAACCACAAACCGGATGCAGCTAAAAGTAGTTTTTTCACTTCCTGACTTTTTTCTGATTTCCAATAGTTATCGGAACTCTTCTCTACTGCTGATAGAATTTCAAGCAGTTCCGGAACACTCTTAGAAGGGTTAGTTATGTCGTAGTTTGCATTTAGCTTTGAAATCATCTGACCAATTGCGGCACCACCCTTTACTCTATTCCAGCTTAAATCAATGCCTTCAAACAAATCATTTTTAGCAGTTGAGCCTTTCAGAAGGCTAAAAAACTCTAAAGAAGATCCACGTTGTTTTGAAGTTCCGAAACCCTGACTTTTATGATTAGATCTGCTATCAGCGGCCATTTCTCCGTATCCTTTACCTAGTAATGGGTTGTAATCGCCTACATCAATTTTCAATTGACTATCTGAAGTCGTATTGGTTCCACCAAAGTTAAATGTATTCCAAAAGATTCGTTTTGCTTGCCAAGGTTTAACATAAGCCAGCTGTTCGGGAAATTGCTTAGGATCCGCTGCGAGGGTAAAAGCTTGTCGTGCAAGAATAGCCGAAGCAGCATGGTGACCATGACCTGCACGGGCGTCCTCTGGAAAACGGGTTATAATGACATCAGGTTGAAATTTACGAATTACCCAAACTACATCTGCTAAGACTTTTTGCTCATCCCAAGTTTTTATACTTTCATCAGAATTTTTAGAAAAACCAAAATCTATAGCCCTGGTAAAGAATTGTTCGGCACCATCAGTTCTTCTGGCAGCCAGTAATTCCTGTGTACGAATCAGACCTAAAAGATCTCCCTGTTCGTTGCCTATTAAATTCTGACCGCCATCACCCCTGGTAAGGGAGAGATATCCTGTCCTTACTTTTTTTCCGTGTGCGAGGTAGGCAAGTAACCTCGTGTTTTCATCATCAGGGTGCGCCGCGATATATAAAACACTTCCAACAACATTTAAAGCCTCAAAACCTTGCTTAATTTCTGCCGAATTAAGTTGAACAGATGTTTGACCTTTGGTTAAAAAGGGTATCAAGAAAAATAATAACAGTAGAGAAGTTCTGCAGCTCATAGAAAATGGTTAATTCCCGAAATTAACTAAAATTCGGGAATCTTATTTTCAAAGATTTATACCTTTAGTAACAATCCTGCAATGGGTGAAGTTCTAAAGAAGTATTTTGCTACTTACTTCCTTGTCTATTGTGATAAAACCAGGATATTTAACAAGTGTATTTCCAACCATAAAACTGGGTTTGATCTTTATGGTGACCATCCCTTTTTGTTCTGCCCCGCCTGATGCTGCTTTGAAGAAACGGGCGACATCGTCCATCACCTTTTGATTGTTGACAAATTGATAGACGTTTGCATTAACAGTAATTGGAACCGTTGTAGACTGACCTGCAGCAATACTGACCAATTGATTTACAAAGCCAGTAGCGATTTCCTGATTGTTAATGGAGACCTTATATTCAAATTCATTGATAGAGGCCTGGTCTGCGCTTGGATTGGTAATCTCCATATTTAATCGTGCCCTTAAAGGAATGTCTTTACTTAAAAGGCCAAAAGCTAATCCTGGCAAGCTGCTTAGATTTAGGGTCTCTCCACTATAGATTTTCTTTACATCTGTCCCGGCAACACTGATGTTGTCGGCTGAAAGAATTTTATACTTACATTTTTCAAGTGCCTTGATCTGTTGAGCTTGTTTATTAACGCCGCAACCCTGGATAATAAGTGCTGTAATGCACAATAAAAGTATCTTCTTCATAATGATGATAACGGAAAACCGTGTGATATAACTAACGTAATGGTTAGAATTAAAAGTATGCCTGAATATGTAATTAGTATTTCCGGCTGGAGCGGTTTAATTTACGACTGATTAAATAATCGAAACTCAATTTACCACTTCCTGTAATTAGAAGAACCAGATAAACCAATAAATAATGCGCTGCCATTTCTTGCTTTCCAAACCCATCTTCTGCATGCGCTATGAAAATTGCAACGAGCATGGTGATTATTAATGGAATTACAGCTAATCTGGTTCCAAGTCCAAAAAGAACAAAGATGGAACAGATCACTTCAGCAAAAATTGCAAGCAACAGAGAAGGTAACATTCCAAGCCCGATTGGGTCCATAAACTGCACTTCACCACCGTCTAATAGTCCATTCAATTTTGGTAATCCGTGGGTGAACATAAAAATGGAAATTCCGACTCTTAAAATCAATAACGCAAGATCCAGGTATTGATGATTATAATTTGTATTAAAAATCCTTTTCATATAATTAAAATTAAAACCGTTATTAAACTCGCTAAAGAGCAATAAGCGGACCTTAATCGTAAATATATAGTATAATCTTTCTTAATCCAATAAGGATTTAATAAAGCCGGTTAGTGCGTCATCAAGAATTAGTTTCTTAACGGCGTCTGGCTTAGATCCTTTTTCGATCATTTGAATAGACACTAAGCCATGTAAAATTGACCAATAGGTATGAAACTTTAAGAAGAAATCTACCTCAGGATTATTACCGGAACTTATTACATCCTTAATTGATCCGATCAGAATTGTAGTCATACTTTTCATCTCAGAAATTTGTTTCACGGTTTCACAAGCGGGTATACCCAAACCAAACATCAACTGGTAATATTCCTTGTGATCAAACGCGAAGTCCCAGTAAGCATTTCCAATAGCCTTTAGCTGATCAACTGGATGAATATGCTGATCCCTCGCAAGTATCAAAACATCAGATAATTTTTCAAAACCTTCCTGCGTAAATTCCAGAAGGATAGAATCCTTGTTCTCAAAGTGATTGTAAATGACGGGAACACTGTATTCAATGGCATCTGCTATCTTTCGAATAGATAAATATTGCCAGCCTTCCGTTAATACTATTTGCCAGGCAGCTTCTAAGATACTGGCTCTTGTCTCCTCTTTATGTCTAATTTTTCGCTCAACAATTCCCATCTTATTTGATAAATCTAACACTGTTAACAAAAGTAAGCCTATTATTATTCTAAAAAAATGTCGTCCTGCTATCTTGACTTAAACTAAACATAAGGAAATTATATCTGACATTAATTTCGACAATTTTTTCTATAACATTGCGTGCTATTTTATGTTATTAATAAGCAGATCAGGTAATCTGTATTAATATTACTTAACACCATCATCTTATATTATTTTGAAAAAAGCACTTCAAATTTTGAACATACTTTCGGTATTGATTGCGATATGGACAAGTTATTATGTAAACGCACAAGAAGATGGATCTTCAATGAAGGACATCTCTGGTAAATATGACAACCTTTTAACCCCTGCCGGATATGCTTTTAGCATTTGGGGTTTGGTGTACCTTGGACTCATTTTATTTTCAGTTTTTCAGCTAGCTGATTTTTTCACGAAAAAGGTTAATACAGATTTTGTAAAGGAGATTGGCGGATGGTTTATCCTTGCAAATTTGGCAAATGCCGCCTGGGTAATCGCTTTTACAAATGATCATGTCGGACTTTCTATGATCATTATGTGTTTAATTTTTTTCGCACTATTAAAAATTGTCTTGAATTTGAATTTGGAAAGATGGGACGCTCCTTTTATTACAATTGCAATGATCTGGTGGCCGGTTAGTTTATACTTTGGGTGGATTAATGTTGCATTAATTGCGAATGCGTCTGCTTATTTGACTTCATTGGGATGGGATGGCTCACCACTGTCTGAGGATATTTGGGCGTATATCGTACTAACGATCGCTGCAATAGTTTTTATTACGATGATTTGGAAACGCAACATGAGAGAATATGCAACCGTTGGGGTGTGGGGAATTGCGGCAATCGGAGTAAAAAATTTGAACGTTAATAGCGGCGTTGCTTACTTCGCTTTTTCTGTAGCAGCGGTGATAGTCTTAAATACTGCTGCACATGGTTACAAAAACAAAGATATGGGGCCTATCAGGAGATTCAGGCCTATAAAAAATAATGGAGAAACTGCGTAAGCGATTTCTCCATTATTTATTTGTAATAAGTAAAGCGTATAGAATTATGCTGTTTGTAATTTCACAGTGTTTCTATATACAAATACGTTGAATATATGTCTTCTTGCGAATCTACCAGGAGAATCAGCGTTTACCAATTTTACGTAAACAGCTCTAGGCACTTCAAAATACTCATAACTGCTGCCGTCTAAGAATTGTACTTTTAATATCTGACGTTCCCAGGTGAAATCCGCAATACCACATGTAGCAGTTGTTTGCGTATATTCTTCCAGGGAAGATGCAAGCGTTTCTGGTGCTATACTCACAAGAAAGTGGTAAGCTTCAATAATGTCTTTACTTTTAACTTCCGCTTCAAGCTTAGCTTCGTCACTCTCCTGGAACTTATCTGGATGCCAGTCCTTCATTAAATTCCTGTAAATGGTCTTTAATTCCTTTAGTTCGGCATTCTTTTGCACACCTAATAACTTTCTGTAATCAGCAATTTTTTTCATAATGTATTTAAAAGCAGTATGTTGACCTTTTGAGTAACAAGGCGCAAAGGTACAATTATAATTGTAATATTCTTAGAATCTATAAAAGTAAAGCCTTAATTAGAAAATAATATTTTAACTGCAGATAACTCGTATTATATTAGGTTAAGGATTAAATTATTTATTTAATATATTAATTAGTCAAATATTGGTTTGGCATAATGGCAAACAGTCGGATTATACTTGAAAATCAAGGAGCGAAAACCAATAAATCATAAGAATTCGTAAAATGAAGTCAAAATTGCAACATTTAGACTCAAATTATTAGAACAAGATTAGAATTGTCGGATTTATTATAAAATATTTAGTGTTTATTAAATAATTTCCTATGTTTAGAAGAATTAACTTCAATCTTAACGCTCCATGTCCTTCAAACCTGATACAATTGATTATCAAATTATGGATTTATTAAAATCCAATGCAAGAATTCCCAATAAAGAAATTTCCTTAATAACTGGAAAATCTTACAGCACAATCGGACTTAGAATTAAACAACTTGAAAAAGAAGGCTATTTAACATTTAAAGTGATCACTAATGATGTCCAGAAAACTACGACAGCCGTTTCCTTAATAACCTTTATTAAATTGAAAGAGTGCTCCCATGAAAATATAATTGCTTTTTCCTCTATGTTAAAAGAGTGTCCAAATGTTTTTAAATGCTTTCATATTGATGGACAAAGGGATTTTTTCGTGTTTTCTATTGTTGAAAATGTTAAGGAGTTCCGAAACTATCTGATTGATAAAATCCTGGATACAGAGAAAATAGAAATGATTGACACACATCTTGTCCTCAATGAAATAAAAACCAGAGGCAATTATCTATTTTGCTTCTTAGCATGTATCCACAAGATTCTTGAAGGAACGTCAGAATACCTTTATATGTCTTAGATACTAGATCATATGCCTTAAAGTATTAAGTTCAACTATCAGTTTCTATAGTCGCTTTAATTTAAAAACACAATTGTCTTCAATCTGTTTATTCTCTAAAGAAACTCAGGTATGAAAACGCAACAAACAAATTTGAAACTACGCTCCGGGAAATTTACTATTGAAAGACAGGATTTACAAAATTTGAGCTTAAATGAACGATTGGCATCTATGTTTATTGGAGGGATTTTGATTAGCAAAGGATTAAGAAATCCATTTAAGTCTAAACTTTTGCAGGGCGCATACCTTACTTATCGAGGAATAACCGGTAAATGCATTATCTATGATCAGCTTGGAATTAATTCTAAAAAACCCCACGCTGTTAATATCAGAGGAGAGTTCATTATAGACAGACCTGCATTAGAGGTTTATTCTTATTGGAGAAACCTGAATAATTTGCCGGGAAGTTTAAAACATTTAATGAATGTTCAAATGATTGATGAGCGACTATCAAGATGGAAATCTACAGCTCTGGGTAATATGTTTTCCCTGCAATGGGATGCTGAGATTGTGAAGGACGAGCCAGGACATTTAATTGGGTGGAGATCTGTAAAAGAATCTTTAATTAAACATGTTGGTAAAGTAGAGTTTTCAGAAACCGAAGATGGATCAGGAACGATATTACAAATTGTATTGTCTTATCACCCACCAGTAGGAGGTTTAGGAATTGGTCTTGCAAGTGTTTTAAATCCTTTCTTTGAAGAAATGTTAAAAAAGGAAATTAATTCTTTTAAACATACGATTGAAAGTCGTCCATTATTAAGCGCCAACAGCCATTAATACACTTGAAATTGTTGCAAGAACATAAAAGGAAATAAAAATGATCATCAATATCCCCCAAAACTTAAAAAAAGATTTAAGCTTTTTCATGGCAACGACCAGGCCTTCCTGATCTGCATACAATACAGCAGTTTTGGCGGCCGTAGAATAATTGTATAGTAACAGGCTCGGGTAAAAATAAAGTAATGCAAAGACTAAAAACATTGCGGTTAAAAAACCTGAGCCTAATTTAATTAACGGGTTTCCTGGTTCAACGGAAGCTAAAGTGGAAAGAAACGCACCGGATCCAAAAGCGAAGAGTATTGTAAAAGCACTAAAAACAAAACCAACTACTGCCAGGAATTGTGTCCATTTCGCAGAATCGTAAATATAACTCCTGATGTCTTCTGTAATTATTAGTTTCTCATCCTGAATTTCAGACTCAAATGCACCATTTCCCTCTTCAGTATTTTCCATTATTATAGACTTGTAATAGGTTTTATTTAGAAGGCTAAACTTAGATATTATTTACTTTAACTACAACTTTATTAAAGAGGGGATATTAAAAAATTGATATCTTTGCGCAAAATCAACAAAATAAATATTCATGGCATTACAATGTGGTATAGTGGGCCTACCAAACGTAGGAAAGTCTACCCTATTTAACTGTTTATCTAACGCAAAAGCTCAAGCAGCGAATTTTCCTTTCTGTACTATTGAACCTAATATCGGTGTGATAACAGTTCCTGATGACAGGCTAACCCAATTGGCTGAACTTGTGAACCCTAATCGTGTGGTACCAAATACCATTGAGATTGTTGACATTGCAGGATTGGTTAAGGGAGCTTCGAAAGGTGAAGGCCTTGGAAATCAGTTTCTGGGTAACATCAGAGCAACAAGTGCAATTATTCATGTATTACGTTGTTTTGATGACGGAAATGTAATTCACGTTGACGGCTCAGTAGACCCAATCAGAGATAAAGAAATTATTGATACAGAATTGCAGTTGAAAGACCTGGATACAGTTGAGAAACGGATTCAAAAGGTAGAAAAACTTGCAAAATCAGATAAGGACGCAAAGCGGACATTTGAAATATTAAGTAAAGTAAAAATTCACCTGGAAGGTGGAAATTCGGTTCGTTCTGCATCTTTGGAAGCAGATGATTTTGATTTTATTATGGATCTTGGTCTGTTGACTCAAAAGCCAGTGATGTATGTGTGTAACGTAGATGAAAATTCTGTTATTACAGGAAACGCATACGTTGATCGTGTTTTAGAAGCAGTTAAAAATGAAAATGCAGAAGTATTGGTCATCTCTGCTAAAATTGAATCAGAGATAGCGGAACTTGAAAGTTACGAAGAACGCCAGGAATTTTTAGCAGACCTGGGATTGACAGAATCTGGTGTAAACAAATTGATTAGAGCTGCCTACAGACTGCTTGACTTATATACTTATTTTACCTCTGGTGTACAGGAAGTAAGAGCCTGGACAATTACAAAAGGATTTACGGCTCCACAAGCGGCTGGCGTGATTCACACAGATTTCGAAAAAGGATTTATCAGAGCTGAAGTTATCAAATATGCTGACTTCATATCCTTGGGATCTGAAAACGCATGTAAAGAAGCAGGAAAATTATCAGTAGAAGGGAAAACCTATGTTGTTGAAGACGGCGACATTATGCATTTCCGTTTCAACGTATAACTTCCGTTTTGCGTATGTTAAAAGCATCAGTTTTAAACATCAGCGTTCACATTTAATTTAAATAAGGGGGGTAATTTTAAAGAATTACGCCCCTTAATATTATAGAAGCTACCGTAAAGTAGATTAGGATACCAGTCACATCAACCATTGTTGCTACAAATGGTGCAGAAGAGGTCGCCGGATCCAGCTTAAGTCTCTTCATAACAATCGGCATCATAGAGCCCATTAAACTTCCCCACAGCACAATTCCAATCAACGTAAAGAATATCGTTAAAGCGATAAGATTAAAATGAGTACCGTAGTCGAAAATATGTAGATTCTGCCATAACATAATTCGCAAATACCCAATGGATCCAAGAATTAAACCTAAGGAAGCTCCAGATATCAACTCTCTACGCATTACTCTCCACCAGGAAGCAATAGTCACCTCTCCTAAAGCCATTGCCTGAATAATCAAGGTTGAGGCCTGAGAGCCGCTATTTCCACCACTACTCATAATTAAAGGAATGAAAAGCGATAGCACAACTGCCTTTTCCAATTCTACCTGAAAATGCTGCATTGCAGTAGCCGTTAACATTTCGCCAAAAAAGAGAATGACAAGCCATCCTGCTCTTTTTTGCACCAGTCTTAATATTGGAATATCAAGATAGGGTTCATTCAGTGCCTGAGTTCCTCCTATTTTATGCATGTCTTCCGTGTACTCTTCATTCGCTATCCAAAGAATATCATCTACGGTCACAATGCCCAGTAATACATTACCATCGTCCACAACAGGCAAGGCGACCCGGTTGTTCATTCTAAAAACATTAATGGCTTCTTCCTGAGGATCATTTACGTTTAATGCAATGGTACGGTTATCTGTTAAGTCGGTAATGGTAGAACCAGGGTCTGCAAGCAGAATTTCCCGGATCCGGATGTCATCCAGTAGCACACCCCCTGCTCCGATTACATATATAACGTCAATAGTTTCTGAATTCTTTCCGAACCTTCTGATGTGCTCCAAAACCCGACTAACGGACCAGTCTTTTTTAACTGCTACATAGTCTGGTGTCATCAAACGGCCGACACTATCTTCCTTGTAACCTAATAAGGCTAAAGCTTCAACTCGTTCTTTTGCGGGCAATAGTTTTAATAATTTGGCAACAGCGTTTCCTTTCAGCTCGCTAAACAAAGAGGTTCTGTCATCTGGTGGCAGCAGGTTGATTAACTCCGCTAATTTTTCCCCGGAAAGTTTTTTAATAATTTTCTCCTGAGTAGGAAAGTCCAGGATTCGAAATACGTTTACTGCTCTTTTTATAGATAAAGTATCAATGAATTTGACGGCATGTTGGGGGAGCTCATCAATTAGATGTTCAACATCTGAAATATTTAAATTATCTAAATAATCTCTTAAATTTTCATCATTGTCATTTTCTACTAATGCTACAACCTCTTCAACAACCAAATCTTCCATAAAAACTATTATTACATACCTAACCTACTTTACCAAGATTGCAAAAGTGGGGTTTTATTTTTTAAAAATTTACTATAAGTGGCTATTATATTGAACGAAGGGCTAAAGCGGGGCAGATTTGCAGATTTCTTTACGAAACCAAGATTAACAATCGTCCAAAAGTTATATATTTGCGCAAATGTTCCCGTAGTTCAATGGATAGAATTATGGTTTCCGGTACCATCGATGGGGGTTCGAATCCCTTCGGGAACACTATTTAAAAGACAAAACGCCTTTAGAAAGTATCTAAAGGCGTTTTGTCTTTTAGTGAAATCGTTAACTAGCTTTGTTTATTTTACATTGAACAGGTCTTGTTATACTGGATACGAAAAAGCAAGCGCTCCGTAGATACCTGCGTTGTTTTTAATGCTTGCCGGAAGATAAACCGTAACCACATTGCCTTTTAGCTCCCACTTCACAGGTTTATTTGTATTTAGCAAAAACATCTTGCTTCCCTTCTTTGGAGTATTTCCCGTCCATTCAATCGTTTTCCCGATCTCATTATCACTTTTAAAGCAATAAATGGCATTGACCGTTTTCTTGTCTTTACTTTTTGTAAACCAGGTGTTTCCATTATGATATTCTTTTGTAATAGTTGTACCATAGATGGCTTTACCGTTGGTCTTCATCCAGGTGCCGATTTGTTCCAGACGCGTAACAACCGTATCAGGAAAAGTTCCATCAGGTGCAGGGCCAACTCCCAATAGAAGACTACCACCTTTAGCTGTCACTTCTACCAATGAACGAATCACTTCAGCAGGCTTTTTATATTTATCATTTTTCACAAAACCCCAGGCATTACCTAAAGTAAGACAACTTTCCCAGGGATGGTCCAGTTGTGTTTCAGGTATCTTATTCTCCGGGGTTTGGTAATTTTCATAAGGACCATGTACTGTCCTATCAACCATCAGCAAACCAGGCTGTGCTTTTCGAGCCATCACAGAGATTTTCGGGATATCAATCTCCTGGTTCCACTCCGGAATAGCTGCACCCCAGCTTCTGACTTCGTCATTTACGGTTTCAAGTGGGCGCACCCAGCCCCCATCAAGCCAAAGAATGTCTATTGAACCATAATTATTCATCAACTCCCCAATCTGGTTGTAAGCAAAGTTTTTGAACTGGTTCCATCGCCATGGATTTTTCCTGATGTCGTAATTGGTATTGCGGTCTGGTGTTGCATATTTTGACCACCAGAAATATTGAGAATGCCAGTCGGGTTTAGAGAAATAGGCACCAATCATAAATCCTTGTTTTCTAAATGCATCAAAAACATATTTTGCTACATCAGCTTTTGGATTATTGGCAAAGGGCCCTGTGGTAATGTTAAAATCGGATTGTTTGGTATCAAACATCGAAAAACCGTCATGATGTTTAGTGGTAAAGATCATGTATTTCATACCAGCGTCCTTACCCGCTTTAGCCCATTGATCCGGGTTAAATTTAACAGGATTGAAGTCTTTTTTTAATCCCCAGTACCATTTTTTATAATCTTCATAAGCAACAGTGCTGTCGGGACGTTCAATCCAGCTTTCATTACAAAGCTCCCAGGATTCAATAATGCCCGGCACAGAATAGAGCCCCCAATGTATCAGCATTCCAAATTTCTGATCCTGCCACTGGTCTAATTTCGTTTTTACGGCCGGATCTTTTGGCCATTCATAGATTGTTGACTGTTGATGAACGCCATTTTGAGCTTGAGATTTTACAGACAGCAGTAATAAACATACAACTACCCAATTCATTTTTTTCATGTTATCCTGAATATTTTATTAGCAAAAACTTTTACAATTAATTTTATAAAAAAACTCCTGCCAGTTATATCATTAAGCAATTTATCTCTTAATGTTAAACCAGCAGGAGTCGTTTTAGTTAGATATTGTCATTTAGTTAGCTACATCCCACCAAACCCTTGAGGTAAGGAAATCGCCACCTTGAAGCCCTGCCACTCCGGCAACGTAGTTTGCTCCGTTTGCTGTTCTCTCTGTCTGAGGATAAATCATTCTTCTGATGATAACACCATTCGTTACATTCCCTGGATAAACTACAGGAGTAAGTACAGGATATCCAGATCTTCTCCAGTTAGACCAGCTTTCAATAAAGCTAAAAGTCGCGTTCTCATTTGCCCAGTATTGCTCATTGATCATTTTCAACTCCTGACCAGCGACTAATGGATGCGCAGTAGCAAAAGTATTTGC
>Ga0247813_10002425_pt1 | contig 12831 bp, 9 predicted proteins | sample UWRJL169409C1_FD_180719 | JGI IMG/M metagenome (GOLD analysis project Ga0247813, IMG submission 180719) | Plant litter microbial communities from Arlington Agricultural Research Station in Wisconsin, United States - UWRJ-L169-409C-1 | ecosystem: Environmental > Terrestrial > Plant litter >... | reverse complement strand
GGCGCTGGATTTCGGTGAGGTCGCCTTGCCGCCTGACTACGGTTACCCGCTGCGGGTGCGGGTACCGACCAAGCTGGGCTTCAAGAACCCAAAACACATCGTCGAGATATTCGTGACCAACGAGAATCCCGGCGGGTATTGGGAGGATCAGGGGTATAACTGGTTTAGCGGGATTTGATTCGATCGGATTGATGGGCTCTGTTGGAGCGAGGCTTGCCCGCGAATCAGGCGACGCGGTGTAACAGATATTTCGCGTGATCGTTCTTCGCGGGCAAGCCTCGCTCCAACAGGTATGGGTCGCCTGCTGGAGCGGAGCTACTCAGTTCAAACCCAACTTGCCACGCAAAGTGGACAGGTCTTCAGCCAGGGTATTGACCGGGCCAACCAGCGCCTTGCGGTCGTTTTCCTTCACTTTGTCATAGGTCTCGAAACCGCCATCCTTGGTTTTGTACTTGGCCAGGATCTTGTCCACGGTGGCGAAGTTCTTGTCGACCTTGGCGGCAAAGACTTTGTCGGACTTCTCGATTTGCGGGCGGAACAGGTCGACGATTTTCTTCGCGCCGTCGATGTTGCCCTGGAAGTCGTACAGATCTGTGTGGCTGTAACGGTCTTCTTCACCGGAGATCTTGGTGGCCGCGACTTCTTCAAGCAGCGCAGCAGCACCGCCGACTACTTTTTCAGGCGGGAAGGTCAGGCCAGTCACACGGGCTTCCAGATCTTTCACGTCAGCCATCAGCTTGTCAGCAATCGGGCCCTGATCCTTGGTGCTGTTCTGGGCGAACAGGGCGTATTCCAGGCGATGGAAGCCGGTGAAATCTTCAGCGTTCACGCCTTGTTCGTGGTCATCGACACGGGAGTCAATGGACGCGTCCAGGTCACTGAACAACTCAGCCATCGGCTCGATTTCTTCGTAGAACACGCGGGTTGGTGCGTAGAGTTTCTTGGCCGTTGCCAGGTCACCTTTCTTCACTGCGTCGGTGAATTTCTGGGTGTGGCTGACCAGCTCACTGATCTGCTCGGACACGTAGATTTTGTAATCCGAAACCGGGCCAACCAGATCCAGTGGCGCGGTGGCGGCGAAGGCTGGGGTCTGGAGCAAACCAACGGTGAGCAGCAAAGCAAAAGGCAACTTTTTCATGGGACTCTTCCTGTTGAGGTGGCTTTTAGCGGGCTAAACGGTTTTGGTGTCGGCCTTGGCCGAAGCCTGGAGCAACGAACGGCCGATAAAATCCTGATCGTTGATCACCCCCGGCAAGGTGAAGAAGTAACCACCGCCGATGGGCTTGAGGTATTCCTCCAGCGGCTCGCCATTGAGGCGGGTCTGGACGGTGATGAAGCCTTTCTCCAGATCGGACTGGTAACAGATGAACAGCAGGCCCATGTCCAATTGGCCGTTCTTGTTCACGCCATTGGAGTAATTGAAAGGGCGGCGCAGGATCAGGTTGCGCTGGCTTTCAGCGGTGCGCGGGTTGGCCAGGCGGATGTGGGAATCCATTTTGGTCTTCTTGCCGTGGGGGTCGGCCGCGTAGTTCGGCACGTCGGTTTCGACCTTGCCGTCCATGGGCGCGCCGGTGGTTTTGACCCGGCCGAAGATGGCTTCCTGTTCCTGCAGCGGCGTGCGGTCCCAGCGTTCGACGAAGTTGCGGATGATCCGCACCGCCTGGTAACTGCCATTGGCGGCCCAGCTCGGCTCGTCGCTGCCCGGCTGGACCCACACCAGTTCGTTCATGGTTTTCTGGTTGTTGGAATCAGGGTTGGCCGAACCGTCACGAAAGCCCAGGAAGTTGCGCGCGCTTTCTGGTGGCTGACCAGGTTTCTTTGGTGCTTGCGGCGGCACGGTGCCTTCCTGCTTCCAGCGCACCAGCAGCAAGTCCGGCAGGTTTTTCACGATGTCGCGCAGGGCGTGAATGTTGCTGTCGGCGGTGTTGGCGCAGAACTGGATGCTCAGATCGCCGTGGCAGCAGTCGGCATCCAAAGCGTCATTGGGGAAGCCGACCATGCGGCTCAGGCGCTTGGGTTTCACCGATTCCAGACCGAAGCGTTCATCGAACAGCGATTCGCCCACCGAAACGGTGATGGTCAGATTGTCCGGGGTGACCACCGGGCCAAGGATGCCCGAATCCAGCGGTGGCAGTTTCGGGTCGACCTGAGGCACGCTGCCGCCGGTCATCAGGAAGGCGATGCGTTCATTCAAGGTGCGAAACAGGCGCTCCAGATCTTCACGATCGGCGGCCAGCACATCGAAGGCCACCAGCATGCCCGCCGCCGGACGCGGGTTGACGATCCCGGTCTGGTGAATGCCGTGGAACTCATTATGGTCCTCGGTCTTTTCGCTTTTCGGCGCTTCCGTGACTTGCGCTGGCGCGGCGGCCAACACGTTGCCGCTCAGGCTGCTGCCCGCCAACGCCGCACCCGCTGCGCCCAGGCCAATCAATACACGACGGCGCTGGGCGGATTGTGGGGCGTTGCTGGTATCTGAATCGTTCATGGTTGGTCTTTTACTCAAAATCAGTTGTAAATGGGGCACCCTGTGGGAGCGGTGCTTGGTCTGGGCCGCATCCGGACGATAAGAGCGACGCGATCTAAAGTGAACCGCTTCCAGCCTTATCGTCCGGATGCGGCCCAGACCAAGCACCGCTCCCACATAGAAATCGCATTTCAAATCAAAGCCCCGACAAACCCAGCGCCGCATCAATCCCATCCAGCGCATCGGCCAATGTCTTGGCTTTGTCGGCGATCAACTTGCGTTGTACGGCATCGACCTGGTCGTAAGGGCGGTAGCCGCTGTCGGTTTTCAGGCCATTGAGTTCAGTGTCCAGCCCGGCGCTGGCCGCATCGATTTTCTCCAGCAGCGGGCCAGAGCTCTTGCTCAGCAACGGGCGCAGCAGGTCGATGACTTTGCGGGTGCCTTCCAGATTGGCGGCAAAACCGTTCAGGTCGCTGTGGCTGTAGCGTTCTTCTTCGCCGTTGCTGCGGATTTCCGCGAGGCTGCGCATGTTGCGCACAACGATGGCGGCCAGTTGCTCGGGGGCCATGTTCTGCGCCAGCAACTGTTGTTTCAGAGAAGTGACATCGGTTTGCAGACGCTGGGCAATCGGGTTCAGCCCTTCGACGCTGTGCTGGTCGAACAGCCCGTACTCGATGCGATGGAAGCCACTGAAGGCCGCATCCTGCTCACGTTTTTCGTAATAGTCGGCGCGGGCGTTGATGGCGTTGTCCAGCTCCGCCAGACGCTGCGCAGCAGGAGCGATCCGTTGATACGCGGCGCGGGCCGGCACATAAGCGGCCTGCGCAGCGCTTAAATCGCCAGCCTCGATAGCCTGCTGCAATGCCGTCACGGCCTTGATCAGCGCCGAACCTTGCAGGCTCAGGTAGACCCGGTATTCAGACAGCGGGCCGATGAACGCGACCATCGACGGCCGCGCCTTGGCGTTGGCCTCGGATTCTGCCGTCGGCGTGACATGCAAGGTGCCGCGCGGGTTGCTCAGCAAGCCGCAGGTAATGGCGTAGTCGCCGGGTTGCAGATTGGCGTTGATCACCTGGCTCAGGCCGGGCGCGATGTTTTCCCGTTCTTCTATCACCAGCACGCCGTCGAGGATTTCCCATTCAACGGCCCGCTCGGAGCGGTTGACGATGCGGAAAGCGTTCTTGCCGGCAGGTACTGTCAGGGCGTTGGGTTCACAGGCATGGGCGTGAATGGTGACCACGGTTTCCGCGCTGTTATTGGCCGCACGTTTCTTCATGGCGGTCTGGGAAGCGTAATAAAACAGCCCGCCGGCAGCGATCATGATCACCACGGAGCCCGCGACTGCCAATTGCAAGGCGCGGGGAGGCTTGGCTTTCTCTGAAAGCCGGTTAGGACGATTCGACATGGATGCCCTTATTCGTTCGTAGCTGAAGATGGGTGCGAGTGCGCCGGTCGGCTGGACTGGCCGGCGTGGGGCATGAAGAACAATGCCAGGGCGAACAGCAGATAAATCAGGTAGACGCTCAGCGTGCTCACGGTCGGCGCATCCTGGTAACCGAACATGCCCGCCAGAACCGAACCGGTCGGCCCGTCCATTGGCAATGTGGCACTGATGTCGAAGACCACACCCTGCAGGTGATTCCACACCCCGGCTTCATGCAGGGCCTGCACCGAGTTTGCAAGAATCCCGGCGGCAACCACCAGAATGAACAGCCCGGTCCAACGGAAGAACAGGCTCAGATTCAGGCGCATGCTGCCGCTGTAGATAGCGAAACCCACAGCGACCGCAAGGACCAGACCGAGCAGGGCGCCCATCGGCGCACCAGCGCCTTCGCTCTGCTGGAACACGGCCAGCAGGAAGAACACGGTCTCCAGACCTTCGCGGGCCACGGCAAAAAACACCATGGCAATCAGCGCGTAGGTCTGGTTTTTCGAACCGGCGAGGGCGGCGTCCAGGGATTCATGCAGCGCGTGCTTGATCGAGCGGGAGACCTTGCGCATCCAGAACACCATGGAGCTGAGGATCACCACGGCGACCAGTCCGACGATACCTTCGAACAGTTCCTGCTGCTTCTGGGGGAATTCGGCACTGACCAGTTCCAGACCGCCGCCGACGAACAGCGCCAGAGCGACGGCGAGGAAAACCCCGATCCACACAGCAGGCATCCACTCGCCGCGGCCGGTCTGTTTCAAATAACTGGCGATGATGCCAACGATAAGCGCGGCTTCAATCCCTTCGCGCAGCATGATCAAAAAAGGAACGAGCATGTTTCACCAGGGTTAAATCGGAAATCTGATCTGCTTCGGAGCGAGGGAAATCGAGTGCATCCGAAACAATGCGTAACATAATGATACTCATTATTGAATGCGTATAGTTGTTTTTTTGTTTTGGATCAGATTCGCAATCGTGTTCAGGCGGGGTTCAGGTGGGGAGGTGCGCGTGCGTCATATGTCTGTGGGAGCGAGCTTGCTCGCGAAGAGGGCGTGACATTCGCCACATTTTTCGAACCTTCGAAATTGCCTTCGCAAGCAAGCTTGCTCCCACAGGGATCTCGGCCTTAATCCAACTCGCCAAGGATTTGATACGCCAATTTCACCCGCGCTTCATTCGGGTAATTCTTGTTGGCGAGGATGACAATGCCCAGTTTCTTCTGCGGGATGAACGCTACATAACCGCCGAAGCCATTGGTGGAGCCGGTCTTGTTGATCCAGGTGTTCTGCTGCGCAGCCAGCGGCGCAGTGATCGCCTGGGCGGGTTGGGTTTCAAGCACCATCTTCGCGGAATTGCCCTCCAGCAGCGTCTCCAGTTTCACCGGGTACGCGTATTGCTCCCAGATCAAGTCCTGAGTGATGGCGCCTGCTTTGAAGTAAGCCACCTGTGTGGCTGCAACCGCCCGTGCCAGGGCAGTGTCGAGCTTGGTCGGGGCGATGTTGGCTTCGACAAAGTGAATCAGGTCCTTGCTGCTGGTTTTCATGCCATAGGCTTCGTCACCGAGCACGCCACCGTTCAGCCGGACGGGCGCATCTTTTTTGTCGTACCCCTGTGCATACAGCGGCAGTTTATTGGCCGGTACCTTCAGGTAGCTGTTGGTCAACCCAAGCTTCGGATACAGCTGCTGTTGCATCGCCTCGACGAAGGGCATGTTCATGGCTTTGGCCGTGATCATCCCCAGCATGCCGATACTGGGGTTGGCATAAGTTCGGGCAGTTCCGGGGGCGTATTCTGGCTGCCAGTTTTTCAGATAAGTCAGCAACTGGTCATTGGTCTGCACTTCGTCCGGTACTTGCAGAGGGAAACCTCCAGCGGTGTGCGTGGCCAGATTCAGGAGGGTGACTTTGTCGAACGCCGTGCCTTTGAGCGTGGGCAGGTATTGGCCAGGATGATCGTTGAGCGATAGCTGGCCGTTAGCCTGGGCATAGGTCGCCAGTGTTGCGGTGAGGGTTTTGCTGATTGAACCGACCTCGAACAGCGTCTCGTCGCTGACCTGTTTTGGAGCCTCTCTGGACGTCACCCCAAAGTTATAAAAGGACTGATGCCCGTTGGCTGTGACCGCGATTGCCATGCCCGGAACCTTGTATTCCTGCATGACTTGCTCGGCGGCGGCGCGAACTTTGGCCTCGATGTTCGGTGTTGGCTGTGCCGCCGTGGCGAGGAGGGGAAACGAGAAGCTGCAGGTCATGAGCAGCAGGCGTGAAATAGTCAGCATTGGATGTCCTTCCGATTGATTCGGAGCCCGGAAACGATCCCCATGGGAGATCGACTCTAATAAACGTGGTGTCTCATAGCGTCTACCGGTGATGACCAACCATCAGGCATCCGGTGGCGCGAATAATACGCCCCCCGGAGGTTAAGGCCCCGACCAGCGTCGCCTCATTGCCAGATCAGTTCAGCCGTGCTGTACATCATTGCGCTTGAGCAACTGTTTGCAGCGGTCCGACAGGTGTACCACGCGCAGATGCTTGCCCGCTTTGGCATAGCGTTCGCGCAGGGTGGTCAGCGCCGATACCGCCGAGTAGTCGACAAAGATCAAGTGGCGGCAGTCCAGGGTGGTGTGCGCAGGGTCTTCCCCAGGGGTGAACTGGTTGAGAAAGCGTGTGGTAGAGGCAAAGAACAGCGTGCCGTGCACGGTATAGATTTTTTGCCCGTCGGCTTCGATATGGCTGTCGGCGTAAAGTTCTCGGGCGTGCTGCCAGGCGAAATTGAGCGCAGCGATGACAATGCCGAACATGACGGCGGTCGCCAGGTCAGTGAGTACGGTGACGATGGTGACGGCGATGATCGCCAGCAGGTCGTTGACCGGGACTTTGTGCAGAATCCGCAGCGAGGCCCAGGCGAACGTCTGTTGAGCGACCACGAACATCACGCCAACCAGTGCCGCCAAAGGAATCTCTTCAATCAGTGGCGACAGGAACAGCACGAATAGCAAGATCATCAGCCCCGCAACTACGCCGGACAGGCGACCTCGGCCACCGGAGCTGAGGTTGATCACCGTCTGGCCGATCATCGCGCAACCGCCCATGCCGCCGCATGCACCAGACACCATGTTGGAAACGCCCAATGCCACACACTCACGGTCCGGATTGCCTCGGCTTTCGGTGATTTCGTCAGTCAGGTTCAGGGTCAGCAGGGTTTCCAGCAAGCCCACCAGCGCCATGAGAATGGCGTACGGGGCGATGATGCGCAGCGTGTCGAAATTCCACGGGATATCCGGCAACGCCAGGGTCGGCAGGCCACCGGCGATGTGCGCCATGTCACCCAGGGTATGAGTGGGCAGGTCCAGTAGATAGACCAGCAGCCCGACGCCGAGGATGGCGATCAATGCCGGTGGCACCGCCCGGGTCAGACGCGGCAGTAGATAGACAATCGCCATGGTCAGCACCACCAGCCCGAGCATCAGGTACAGCGGCTTGCCCGACAACCAGGCGTCGCCCACCTTGAAGTGCTCCAGTTGCGCCATGGCAATGACGATCGCCAGGCCGTTGACGAAGCCGAGCATCACCGAATACGGCACCATGCGCACCAGCTTGCCCAGACGCAACACGCCAAACAGGATCATCAACAAACCGCCCAGCAGCACCGTGGCCAGCAGGTACTGCACCCCGTGTTGCACCACCAGCGCGACGATCACCACGGCCATGGACCCTGCGGCCCCGGAAATCATCCCCGGCCGACCACCGAACAGCGCGGTCAGGGTGCAAATGACGAATGCTCCGTACAAACCCATTAAAGGATTGAGGTGAGCCACCAGCGCGAAGGCAATGCATTCCGGCACGAGGGCGAAAGCGGTGGTGAGGCCTGCCAGAACATCGGCGCGTATACGGGCTGGTTTCATGAACTACCTGACTGCGGGAAGCGTAAAAAGGAGGGGATGTTACTGAATGTGATGCACGGCGGCCAGCGACCCGTTGGAGCGAGGCTTGCCCGCGAACGAGCCGTTGAAGTGTTTCAGGTACATCGCGTAGTCGTCCTTCGCGGGCAAGCCTCGCTCCAACAGGTTTGGTGATCGTCAGTAGGAGCGCGCTTGCCTGCGATATAGGCGACGCGGTTTATCAGGCACACCGCGTAATCGTTCATCGCGGGCAAGCACCGCTCCCACAGGTTCGGTGATCGTCAGTAGGAGCGCGCTTGCCCGCGATATAGGCGACACGGTTTATCAGGCACACCGCGTAATCGTTCATCGCGGGCAAGCCTCGCTCCCACAGGTTCGGTGATCGTCAGTAGGAGCGCGCTTGCCCGCGATATAGGCGACGCGGTTTATCAGGCACACCGCGTAATCGTTCATCGCGGGCAAGCACCGCTCCCACAGGTTCGGTGATCGTCAGTAGGAGCGCGCTTGCCCGCGATATAGGCGGCGCGGTTTATCAGGCAAACTGCGTAATCGTTCATCGCGGGCAAGCACCGCTCCCACAGGTTCGGTGATCGTCAGTAGGAGCGCGCTTGCCCGCGATATAGGCGGCGCGGTTTATCAGGCACACCGCGTAATGGTTCATCGCGGGCAAGCACCGCTCCCACAGATTCTGTTGCTCATATATGCTTGCGCCCCTCATTCCAAACGAGCGATGCCGTACTGATGAATGCCGTGTCTCCCTTGCAGGCCTACGAGCGCGCTGTCGACCAGTTGGGTTTCCAGCCGGACGCCGCGCAGTTGCAGGCCGTTCAACAGCTGCAAGCTTGCTGGCAGGCACTGAGCGACCACCCGCAACGTGCGCAGGGCGTCTATTTGTGGGGGCCGGTGGGGCGGGGCAAAACCTGGTTGATGGACCGTTTTTACGAAAGCCTGAAGGTGCCTGCCCGACGTCAGCATTTTCATCACTTCATGCGCTGGGTTCACAAGCGCATGTTCGAACTGATCGGCACGTCCAACCCGTTGAAGGTGGTGGCCCAGGAGTTGGGCCGCGACGTGCGGGTCATGTGTTTCGATGAACTGTTCGTGACTGACATCGGCGATGCGGTGATTCTCGGCGGGCTTTTGCAGGCGATGTTCGAAGCAGGGGTGGTGCTGGTCTGCACCTCCAATCAGCCCCCGGAGCAACTCTACAGTCATGGTCACAACCGTGAGCGATTCCTGCCCGCTATTGCTGCCATCCAGCGGTACATGCAAGTGGTTGCGGTGGACGGGGGTGAAGATCACCGCCTGCATCCAGGGCTGTTGCATCAGCGTTATTTCGTTACGCAGGCCGGACAACCCAACCCGCTGGCCGCGGTGTTTGACCATCTCAACGGCGAACAGTCAGTGGCCAGTGGCGCCGTGGCGGTGGGGCATCGGAGCATCAACAGCGTGCAGTACAGCGAATCAGTCCTGTGGTGCCGTTATGCAGAACTGTGCGAGCAACCCCTGGCGGCCATGGACTTCATCGAATTGTGCGACCGCTTTTCGGTGATCCTGCTCAGCGAAGTCCCGGCCCTCAGTGCACCCCAGCGTGAGGGGCGGATTGCCCGTGGCACCGAAGATGCGGTTGAGCAAGTGGTGGCCGGTGATCGCGAACTGCCGCAGCTGTCGCCCCATGACGATGGCGTTCGTCGGTTCATCGCTTTGGTGGATGAATGCTACGACCGGCGTGTGCCTTTATATGTCGAGGCGGCGGTGCCGATGCCCGAGTTGTACACCCAGGGTTACCTGTCGTTTGCGTTCCGCCGCACTTTGAGCCGATTGCAGGAAATGCAGTTGGAGCGCTTCATTCAGTAAGCCGGTGCATTGATCAGGTGCGACGTTGCACCAGCACGTGTTTGCAGCCTTCGAAAACCAGCACCAGCACCGCCAGCCAGATCGGCAGATAAGTCGCCCACTCATCCCGGGCGATGCTTTCTCCCAGCAGCAGGGCCACGCCCACCAGCAGTATGGGCTCGACGTAGCTCAGCAGCCCGAACAGGCTGAAGGGCAACAGGCGGCTGGCGACGATGTAGCTGACCAATGCCGACGCGCTGATCAGGCCCAGGACGGGGATCAGCAGGTACAACAGCGGGAACTGCTCGACCACCGCTGCGTTGCCGTTGACGATGAACCAGAGGCTGATGGGCAGCATGAAGGTCATGTCGAACCACAGGCCTCCGAGGTTATCGATCGCCAGTTTGCGCCGCACCACGAAATACAGCGGGTAGCCCACTGCGACCACCAGGGTTTCCCAAGCGAAACTGCCTGCTCGCAGCAATTCATTGAGCACGCCGACCATGGCGCAGAACGCCGCAATTTTCTGCAACCGAGACAGCCGCTCGCCATAGACGATGCGCCCGGTGATGACCATGGTCAGCGGCAACAGGAAGTAGCCCATGGACACCTGGAGGCTACGGCCATGCAGCGGAGCCCACATGAACATCAGCAGTTGCACACCCAACAACAGCGAACACAGGGCAATGCCGAGAACGAGAGCTGGAGCCTGACGAACTCGGGTGGCGATTTTTCTGACCAGATGCCAGTCGCCGCTGAGCCATAGAAACACCGTCACACATGGCACCGTGAGCAGCATGCGCCAGCCAAAAATCTCTTCACCGGTCAGGGGTTTGAGCAACGAGGTATAGAAATACATCACTCCGAAAAGCACGGAAGCCAGCACCGACAACACCACACCTTTATACACAGCAGCCTCTGTCAGTCGTGGGCGATTATGGGGCGGCCCGGGTCAGAATGGTGCGTAGTTTAGCTCGGCCATGTTGATTAATGCGATCCATTGTGGGAGCGGTGCTTGCCCGCGATAGGGCCCCCGCGATCTGAAGTGGGCCGCGTGCAGCCCTATCGCGGGCAAGCACCGCTCCCACAGAAAAAGATCGATCACTGTCAGCCACTTTGGTTAACCGCCGCGACTTTGTTAGGCTGCGGCGATTGCCGGACCGCTTGGTCCGATATTTTTGAAGGAGCCTGCATGACGTCCATCAGCACTTCGGCACCGGTTGTGCCGGGCCGACTGGAGCAATTTTCTACCCGCGTGGCCTTCTTCATTGCCGGCTTCAGCCTCGCCGCATGGGCGCCTCTGGTGCCTTATGCCAAGGCTCGGGTGGGCCTGGACGAAGGGACGCTGGGACTGTTGCTGCTTTGCCTGGGTGTCGGTTCGATCATTGCCATGCCCCTGGCGGGTGCGCTGGCAGCGCGTGTGGGTTGTCGGCGCGTGTTACTGCTGTCCTCGGCAATTATCTGCCTTTGTCTGCCTTTGCTGGCGACGGTCTCCAGCTTGCCTTTGCTGGTCGCCGTGCTGTTTGTCTTCGGCGCGAGCATGGGCGCTCTGGACTGTGCGGTGAATGTGCAGGCGATCATCGTCGAACGGGCCAGCGGCAACACCATGATGTCCGGCTTTCATGGTCTCTTCAGCCTCGGCGGGATCGTTGGCGCTGCGGGAGTTGCGGGTTTATTGAGCCTTGGGGCGTCGCCGCTGATGGCGATGTTCGTGGTGGTGGCAATTGTCCTATTCGCGCTACTCAAGGCTGCTCCGCATTTTCTCACCTACGCCAGTGAAAGCGACGGGCCGGCCTTTGCGGTACCTCGGGGCGTGGTGCTGTTTCTGGGCTTGCTGTGCTTTACGGTCTTTCTGTCTGAAGGAGCGATGCTGGATTGGAGCGCGGTATTCCTCAGCGAGTTGCGCGGCGTTGAAACTTCTTATGCCGGGCTGGGTTACGCAGTGTTCGCCTTTACCATGACGCTGGGCCGCTTGTTCGGTGACCCAGTGGTGCGCCGTGTCGGCCCGCGGCGGGTGGTCATTCTCGGCGGCCTGTGCGCTGCGGCCGGGCTGGCGCTGGCGACGCTGCTGCCAACCTGGCAAGCCGCACTGCTGGGCTACGCACTGGTAGGGGCGGGGTGCTCGAATATCGTGCCGATCTGCTACAGCGCACTGGGCCGGCAGAAAAGCATGCCGGAAAACGTGGCGGTCCCGGCGCTCACCACCTTGGGCTATGCCGGGATTCTGATCGGTCCTGCCGCGATTGGCTTTATCGCTCACGCCAGCAGCCTGGAACTGGCATTCATGATCGTCGCCGGCATGTTGCTGGCGGTGGCGGCAGCGGGCACCCGGCTCAAGGTTTAGAGTTTGCGCGCCATGCCGGAGATACGGATGGAGCTGCCTTTGTGTTCGGTAATCTCTGCCCGCAATCGCGAACGACTGCCCATGTCCTCGCCTTGCACGATGTCGATCAGTCCGCCGTGGGGCCATTCAAGGTCCCGCAGGTAGCCGGCGAATGCCGCAGTGGCTGCACCCGTGGCCGGGTCTTCATAGACCCCGCCCCACGCAAACGCATTGCGGGTATGGAAAAACTGCAGGTTCTCAACGTACACAAGCAGCACCGTGACCCAGCCTTCCTGGGTCATTAATGCGTGGCCGGCCTGCTGGTCGTAGTGCATTGCCTTGAGTTTTTCCCGGGTGTTCAACGCCAGCACCAGATGCTGAGCACCGCCGTTGATGACAGCTGGGGGAATTCGCGCATCCAGATCGTTCTGGTTATAACCGAACAACTCCAGCGCCTGCTCCAGTGCCAATGGGTCCACAGGGGAACTGTGGGTGGGCGGAGACTGTAACGCCGCAGAAATCAGCTCACCCTGGGCATGACCTTCAACGGTAATCTGCGCCTGATTAAGGGTCAGGTTGAACACGCCGTCGCCAAAACGCCCAGCCAGTGCGGCGCCCAGGGCGATGGTGGCGTGGCCGCAAAAAGCCACTTCAGCCTGCGGGGAAAAATAACGCACCCGAAAACCACCCTCGATCGACGCCGCGAACGCCGTCTCGGAAAACCCCACTTCGGCAGCAATACGCTGCATGGTCGCCTCGTCCGGCAATTGATCGCCGATCCACACGCCCGCCGGATTGCCGCCCTGATCGCCGTCACTGAAGGCGGCCAGTTTGAGGATGTCTGTTGTCATTTCATTCAAGCCCGAGTTGGAAAA
>Ga0247813_10002424_pt1 | contig 12835 bp, 11 predicted proteins | sample UWRJL169409C1_FD_180719 | JGI IMG/M metagenome (GOLD analysis project Ga0247813, IMG submission 180719) | Plant litter microbial communities from Arlington Agricultural Research Station in Wisconsin, United States - UWRJ-L169-409C-1 | ecosystem: Environmental > Terrestrial > Plant litter >... | reverse complement strand
TCGCGGGCGTGGCGGCGCTCACCTTTGCCGCCGGCCTGGCCTGGCGCATTGCCGCCGAGAACGAACGCACCCAGCCGATCCCGCGCGAACTGATCGTGCGCGACGCCGACGAGAAGCCGCTGGGCAAGGGCACCGCGATGCGCACCGGCCGGCCCGGCGAGGGGCTGCGCTTCGACGTGACGCTCGACAACGGCCAGGTCTTCAACCTGCAGCTGATGCCGCGCAACCGCGACGATCGCAGCGGACCGCCGCCCTGGTACCGCCCGGAAACCAGCTACCTCTGGATGCTGGGCATCGTCGGCCTGGCCGTGGCGGTCGCGCTGTTTCCGATCGTGCGGCGCCTCACACAGCGGCTGGAGGCGCTGCAGCGCGGCGTGCAGCGCTGGGGCGACGGCGACCTGGGCGCCCGCGTGCCCGAAGGCGGCGAAGACGAGGTGGCCGACCTGGCCAAGCGCTTCAACGCGGCGGCCGGACGCATCGAGACGCTGGTGCGGTCGCACAAGTCGCTGCTGGCCAATGCGTCGCACGAACTGCGCTCGCCGCTCACCCGCATCCGCATGGGCCTCGAACTGATGGGCGAGCACCCGAGCCCCGGGTTTCGCGACGAGATCAACCGCAACATCGGCGAGCTCGACCAGCTGATCGACGAGATCCTGCTGGCGAGCCGGCTCGATGCCAGCGAGGTCGACGTGGGCACGGTCGAAACCGTCGACCTGACCGGCCTGGCCGCCGAGGAATGCGCACGCGTGGGCGCCGAGCTGGACCTCGCCGAAGGCACGCAGAGCGATGCGCTGGCAGTGCAGGGCATTCCGCGCCTGCTGCGGCGCGCCATCCGCAACCTGCTGGAAAACGCGCGCCGCTATGGCGCCGGAGAGATCAGCGTGCAGCTGGAAACGCAGGGCCGCAAGGCGCGCATCCGCGTGAACGACCGCGGCCCGGGCGTGCCGCCCGGCCTGCGCGAGCGCATCTTCGAGCCGTTCTATCGCCTGCCGGGCGCGAGCGAGCGCGACGGCGGCGTGGGCCTGGGTCTGGCGCTGGTGAAATCGATCGTCGGGCGCCACGCCGGCACCGTGCGCTGCGAGAGCCGGCCCGACGGCCTGGCGGGCGCGAGCTTCGTCATCGAGCTGCCCGCCACGCCGGTCTGATGGCGGCGCCCTGGTGGTTCAGCGTCGCCAGGGCAGTGCGCGCGCCTGGCCCTGGATGATGGGCGGCCTGGCGTTCAGGGTTTCGCCGGCGATCACGCGCTCGTAGCAGGCCAGGTAGCCACGCGCCATGGCCTCGGCGCTGAAGTTCTTCATCACATGGGCCTGGCAGGCGCGCATGTCGAAGCGGCGGCTGCGCACGGCCTCGGCCAACACGTGGGCTTGGTCGGACAGCACGCCGCAGTCTTCGGGCACCAATTCGGGCAGCGCGCCGTACGGCGTGGCGAACACGGGGCAGCCGAAGTACATGCTCTCGACGATGGCCAACCCGAAAGGCTCGTGCCAGCGCACCGGAAAGATCATGCCGCGCGAGGCGTTGAGCAGCTGCGCCTTCTGCGCGCCACCGACCATCCCGTGAAAATGCACGCGGCGCGAGAAGGTCAGCCGGATGCCCCGCCGGAAGTTGAAGCGCTCGCCGCCCAGCACGTCGAGCTCCACGCCCGCGCGCCGCGCCACGTCGATCGCGCCCTTGACGTTCTTCACCCGCCAGGCCGCCTTGCCCAGGAAGTGGAAGTGCGTGCGGGTGCTGTCGAAGTCCACCGGGCCGTAGGCGGCCCAGTCCAGGCCATTGGCCACGAACGCCGTCGAGCCGTAGCGCGAAGCCTGGTTGCCAGAGACGAACACGGTGTTCAGCGGCAGCGGCTTGGGCTTGGTGCCGTTGCCGTGTTCGGTGAACAGGTAAGGCTTGCCCAGTTCGTCCTCGGTCGCAAAGCGCGGGTTGAACTGGAAATGCACCACGTCGACGTCGGCCGGCACCTGCTCGCGCCACGGCCGTTCGGGGCGGATCGCCAGCAGTTGCGCGAAGTCGCAGGTCGACCCCTCGGGCACGAGGTAGCTCACCCGGTGGCCCATGGCGACGAGTTGCCTGCCCAGGTCCCAGATGACGCGCTCGGTGCCGCCGTAGGCGAACACAGGGATGACGGAGTTGTTGACCAGCAGGATGTGCATCGCCAGGGACTTTCGCGGAAACGTCGGATCAGGCCGCCGGGACCGAAGGACCCGCCCGGACAGCATCCCTCAGCGACTGCTCATGCCCGCGCAGGCTGGCGTAGATGAGCATGTTGAGGAACAGGTAGTTGAGGTTGCCGCTGTTGTGCGCGGTGAAGACCTGCGTCAGGCCGAAACCGATGCAGCTCAGCGGCACCAGCAGGCCCGAAACACGCAGGCTGAGCGCCGTACAGTCGATGCTGCCGTCGGGCCGACGCATGCGCGCGGCGGTCGGCCAGAAGATCACGATCGGCACGCCGTAGAAGAACAGCAGCACCAGCACGCCGGGCACGCCGTGCTTGACGAACAGGTCCAGGGCCTCGTTGTGGGCATGGGTGAATTCGAGCACGCTCGGGTTGGCCAGGCCGGCCTCGACGCGCCGCTTCTTCTCGTCGATGTAGCCCTTGCGGCCCCAGCCCGTCAGCGGCTTGTCCATGCCCATGCGCCAGGCCAGCTGCCAGTGGTAGAGGCGCTGGCTCACCGAAGTGACCGAGGCATCGCCCGCGTTGAACAGGGCGATTTCCTGCCTGGCCTGCACGATGCGCTCGTCGACCTGGCGGGCCTGCGTGGCCACGAGGAGCACGATGCCCGCCACGCTGAGCACGCCCATCAGCACCATCGTGCGCCGCGGCAGATAGCGCGCGAGCAGCACCGCGAGCACGGGCACCACCAGCACCAGCGCCAGCCAGCCACCGCGCGACTGCGACATCAGGCAGCCCAGCACGCCCAGCGCCGCGCCCAGCGCCAGCAGCACACGCATCTTGCGTTCGACGCCCGGTGGCCTTGCCGCCAGGAACACCAGGCAGATCAGGCCAAAGAGCAGGCTCAGGTCACCGTACTGGATGGCGTTGGTGTAGCCCTCGGCGCGCGGCAGCTTGAGCACCGCCACCTGATAGATCGCAATCAGCCCGGCACCGATGCCGCCCACGGCAAAACCGCTCCAGAGCGCCGCGGGCCGTGGCGCGTAGACGCGCAGGAAGAACACGCAGGGCAAGGCGAGCAGGTACTTCAGCGGCTTTTCGTACGAGCCCTGGCCGTAGCTGGCCGACTCGGCATCGACCAGCCAGAGCAGGCCCATCAGCGCGAAGGACGCCGCCAGCCAGCCCATGGCGCCGAGCGGGCGCATGCGCCGCACCCAGAAAGGCACCGATGCAAGCGCGGCGATCAACAGGACCACCGTGCCGATGGAATAACCCGATGGCAGCCAGAGCCCGAGGCCGGGGAGCAGGAACGCCGCGGCCGTCGCGGCCCCGACCCAGTAACGCTCTACAGGGGAAGTGGAAGGGGCAGCCAGACTCATCGGCCCACGCTTTCGGTCAGTTCCGCGCGGTCGTAATGCAACGCGGCGTAGCGGAAGAAACTCTCCAGCGCCACGAACAAACAATAGAGAAAGCCCGGGCCACCACACAGGAAGCCCAGGCGAACGATGTAGAGCCGCACGAACATCGAGACCGCCGACGCGAGCCCGCGCAGCACGCCGCCGCGCTTGCCCAGCGCCGCGCGCTTGGCGGCGCCGAGCATCGCGTACTGCGTGAGCTTTTCCAGGCTGGCGCGGATGGTCGGGCGCGAATGGTGCAGCAGCGGTGCGCGCAGCGTGTGGCGCGGCGTGCCGGGTTCGGTCAGCACGGCCTCCTCATGCACCACGCCGATGTACTCGATCAGCATGTCGCGCCTGAACAGCCGCTCGACGGTGGACTGCGCGCGGTACCAGGTGAGTTCGCTGCCGAAGGCGACCATGCGCCACCGGATCTTCCACACGCCGCGCTGGTTGGCACGCACCACCGCCTGCAGCTCGGCGCGGCAGGCCGGCGTGATGACTTCGTCGGCGTCCAGGAAGAAAACGTAGTCGCCAGTGACGTGCGACAGCAGGCGATTGCGCTGCACCGCGAAGCCCTGCCAGTCGGGATGGCTGAAGACCTGCGCACCGGCTGCGCTCGCCAGGGCGACCGTGTCGTCGGTGCTGCCGCTGTCGACCACCACGATCTCGTCGGCAAAGGCGGCGCTGCGGATGCATTCGAGAATGCCGTGCGCCTCGTTCTTCGTCAGGATCGCGACCGACAGCCGCGGTGCTGCGGGTAGCAAGGAAGCCAGTGAGCCGCTGCCGCCCTCAGTGGGCGCCATGGACTGTCTCGCCGGCCTTCAGCCGGTAGACCGTGCCGCAATACGGGCACTTGGCTTCGCCGGAGCGCGCCACGTCGAGGTAGACCTTGGGATGGCTGTTCCACAGCTTCATGTCGGCCCGCGGGCTCGGGCAGAAGACGCCTCCCTGGGGGTTCAGGTCTTTGGCGAGCAATTCGATGACGGCATTGGTGGACATGGTGTTCAGACTTTGGTGAGCCAGTGGGCGTACTTGGGATTCTTGCCGTTCACGATGTCGAAGAACGCACTCTGGATCTTCTCGGTGACCGGGCCGCGCGAGCCGCCGTCGCCACGGTTGCCGATCTCGATGCGGTCGAGTTCGCGGATGGGCGTCACTTCGGCGGCGGTGCCGGTGAAGAAGGCTTCGTCGGCGATGTAGACCTCGTCGCGCGTGATGCGCTTTTGCACCAGCTCCAGCCCCAAGTCCTTGCAGATGTGCAGGATGGTGTTGCGGGTGATGCCGTTGAGCGCACCGGCCGACAGGTCGGGCGTGTAGACCACGCCGTCCTTCACCACGAACACGTTCTCGCCGGCACCTTCGGACACGAAGCCGCTCGCGTCGAGCAGCAGCGCTTCGTCGTAGCCGTCGTCCAGCGCTTCCATGTTGGCGAGGATCGAATTGGTGTAGTTGCTGACCGCCTTGGCCTGCGTCATCGTGATGTTGACGTGGTGGCGCGTGTAACTGGACGTTTTCACGCGGATGCCGCGGCGCATGCCTTCCTCGCCCAGGTACGCGCCCCAGGCCCAGGCCGCGACCATGGCGTGGATGGTGTTGCCGCGCGGGCTCACGCCCAGCTTTTCGGAGCCGATCCACACCAGCGGACGCAGGTAGCAGCTTTCGAGCTGGTTCTCGCGCACGACCTGCTTTTGCGCCTCGTTGAGCTCTTCCTTGGTGAAAGGCAAGGTCATGCGCAGGATCTTGGCGCTGTTGAACAGGCGGTCGGTGTGCTCCTGCAGGCGGAAGATGGCCGTGCCGTCGACGGTCTTGTAGGCACGCACGCCCTCGAAGGCGCCGCAGCCGTAGTGCAGGGTGTGGCTCAGGACATGGATCTTGGCATCACGCCATTCGACCAGCTGGCCGTCCATCCAGATCTTGCCGTCACGGTCGTCCAGCGAGGGGGGGAGCACGCTCATTTGTTCATCCTTTGAAGCGACGAGGGGGAAGTCGCAAAAGCTTTCGATTTTACGGCGACGTTGGCGGCCGGGGCGCCGACAATGGAAGGCTTTGCCAACCAGTCTGAAAAGGGTTTCAGTGTCCGTATTCAAGAACGTCATCGTCTATCGCATCGAACCGCAGTGGTCGCCATCGCTCGGCGACGCGGAAGAAGGGATCGGAAAGCTGCGGTACGTCCCGTCCAGTCCGTCGCAGGAAAAGTCGATCGGCTGGATCGAGCCGCGCGGCCAGGAGCACGGGCCGCTGGTCGAATCCATCGGCGGCCAGTGGGTGCTCGAGTTCATGGTCGAGACCAAGGCCGTGCCCGGCGCGGTGGTGCGCCGCAAGGTCGACGAGCGCTGCGCGCAGATCGAGCAGACCACTGGCCGCAAGCCCGGCAAGAAGGAAAAGCGCGACCTGAAGGAAGACATCACGCACGAACTGCTGCCGATGGCTTTTGCGCGCTTCTCGCGCATCGCGGTGTGGATCGACCCGTCCGAACACCGGCTGGTCATCAACTGCAGCAATGCATCGCGCGCCGACGAGGTCATCACCAGCCTCACGCAGGCGCTCGAAGGCTTTGCCGTCGCGCAGGTCAACAGCGCCGTCGAACCCGCCAGCGCCATGGCCGGCTGGCTGGCCAGCCAGGAGCCGCCGCCGGGGTTCACCATCGACCGCGAGTGCGAGCTCAAGGCAACGGACGAATCGAAGTCGGTGGTGCGCTACGCCAAGCACGCGCTCGACATCGAGGAAGTGCGCCAGCACATCGCCGCGGGCAAGCGGCCCACGCGCCTGGCCATGACCTGGGAAGACCGCGTGTCCTTCGAGCTCAGCGAGTCGATGCAGGTGCGCAAGATCGTGTTCCTCGACAGCACCGATGGCGCCAAGGACGGCAAGAAGGAAGACAACTTCGACGCCGACGTGGCCATCGCCACCGGCGAGCTCGGCCAGCTGGTGCCCGCGCTGCTCGAAGCGCTGGGCGGCGAGGCGGCGTTCACGGCCGCCGTGCCGGAGGCGCCAGACGCGCCGTCGGCACGGCCCGCGCCTTCTTCGGCACCGGCACCGGCGCACGAGGACGACTCGCCCTTCTGACTCGCCCTCGTGAAAAAGGCTTGCTGCAGCCTTCGAAAAAAGGCCCAGGCCTCAAGCCACCAGATAGGTCTGGGCCAGTCGGACCCAGCAGGCAGCGCCCAGCGGCAGCACCTGGTCGTTGAAGTCGTAGCCGGGGTTGTGCACCATGCAGCCACCGGCCTCGCCTTCGCCGTTGCCCAGCAGCAGATAGCAGCCGGGCAGTTCAGCCAGCATCCACGCGAAATCCTCGCTGCCGGCAAAGCCCTTGGGCACCTGGGACAGCACGTTGGCTTCGCCCACCAGTTCGGCGCAGACGCGCGCCATCCGTTGCGTTTCGGCCGGCGTGTTGACCACCGGTGGCACCAGGGATCGATAGTCGATCTCGGCCGCCACACCGTGCGCCTGGGCGGTCAGGCTCACAATCTCCCGGATGCGCTGCTCGACCAGTGCGCGCGTTTCGGGCCGCGCCGCGCGCACGTTCAGGCCCAGGGTGACCGACTGGGGAATCACGTTGTGCGTGGCGCCGCCGCGGATGAAGCCGACGGACAGCACAGCCGCATCGTCGGGCGCCACGTTGCGCGCGACCACGGTCTGCAGTGCGGTGACGATCGCGGCCGACGCAGCAATGGGGTCGCGTGCGCGATGCGGCATCGCACCGTGCCCGCCCACGCCGTTGATCGTCACATCGGCCACATCGGACGACAGCGTGACCGGCCCTTCGACGGCCAGCACCGTGCCCACCGGTATGCCGGGCGCGTTGTGCAGTGCATACACGGCATCGCAGGGGAAGCGTTCGAACAGCCCGTCCTCGATCATGGCGCGCGCGCCGCAAAGGTTTTCCTCGTCGGGCTGGAAGATCAGGTTCAGCGTACCGTCGAAATCACGATGGTCCGCCAGCGCCTTGGCGGCGGCGAGCAGGATCGCCGTGTGGCCGTCATGGCCGCAGGCGTGCATGCGTCCCTGCGTCTGGCTCGCATAGGACAGACCCGTGGTTTCGCTGATCGGCAAGGCGTCCATGTCGGCACGAATGCCCAGCTTGCGCGCCCCGGTACCGAGCTTGAGTTGCGCCACGATGCCGGTCTTGCCGATGCCGGTATGCACCTCGTAACCCCAGGAGCGCAGCAGGTCGGCTACAAGACGGCCGGTGGCGCCGACCTCGAAACCGAGTTCGGGATTGGCATGGATCTGGCGCCGGATGCCAATGAAGGTTTCGGTGTCCGCATCGGGCAGGAGCCGCGACAGCAGGCGTTGGGTGTGGGGACTGAGTTGGCGGGTCATGGGGTATTCCTTGTTCAACTGACCTTGCGTTCGCGCAGGGCCAGCAGGGCGAAGAGGCTCAACAGGCCGCAGCCCATCATGTAGAAAGCCGGGGACATCGGATTGCCGGTCTTGGCCAGCAGCCACGTCACGATGAACTGCGACGAGCCACCGAACACCGTCACGCCGATGCTGTAGATCACCGAAATCCCGCTGGCACGCACGCCGATCGGCAGCATCTCCAGCAGCATCAGGAACATCGGCGTGGTGCCGATGTTCACGCTGGCTGTCAGCAGCGCCGACAGTGCCAGAACCAGCGGCACGCTCGGATAGTGACTGATGAGCCAGAACACCGGACCGACGGCGATGACGCTGAACAGGAGCGAGCCGATGACCAGCGGCTTGCGGTTCGGCAGGCGATCGGCCAGCCTCCCGGACACCAGCGAGACCACGAACAGCGTGATGCCCGTGACGCACCCGGAGATCAATGCCAGCGACGGCGGCATGTTCAGCACGCGGATCATGTAGGTCGGCATGAAGAAGACCACGAGGTACATGGTGGCCGTGCCGGCCGTCGTTGCGAGGATGCCTTTCAACACCACCGGGCCGTGTTCGCGCAACAGCCGCCCGACGGGACTGCTTTCGTGCGGATCGGGCGTGTGCGTCTCATGGAGATGAGAGCGGATGTAGAGGCCCACCGGCGCGATCAGCAGCCCAAGCAGGAACGGCAGGCGCCAGCCCCAGCTTTCGAGCGACGCCTGCGGCAGCACGGCGTACAGCGTTGCGCCAGTGAGTGCGCCCAGAAGCGCCGCGATGCCCTGGCTGGCAAGCTGCCAGCTGACGCGAAAGCCGCGCCCCTTGACGCCGCCCGCCTCCATCAACATGGCGGTGGACGCACCCACTTCGCCGCCGAGCGAGAAGCCCTGCAGGAGGCGTCCGCCGACGATCATCAGCGAGCCCAGCACGCCGGCGGTGGCATAGCTCGGCGCCAGGGCGATGGACAGCGTGCCGAGCACCATCAGCCCGATGGTCAGCGTCATGGCCGCCTTGCGGCCCTTGCGGTCGGCGAAATTGCCGATGATCACGCCGCCCAGCGGCCGCATCACGAAGCCAATGCCGAAAGTCGCCACAGCCAGCAGCAGCGAGCCGTAGGGACTGTCGGAAGGAAAGAACAGCTTTCCGATCAACAGCGCGAAAAAGCTGTAGACCGTGAAGTCGTACATCTCCAGCGCATTGCCCAGCGAGCAGGCCGCAATGAGCCTGAATTGGCTCTGCTTGGCGCGGCCAGGCGGCGCGGCGGTGAGGGAAGGCGAGCCTATGACAGGGCTGGCGGACAAGGCGGTGTCGCTCATTGGCTGATCTCCGGGACAAAGGGGTGGCCGGGCCATCGAGGTCCCGATGCGCCGGAGTATTCAGGCAAACGAAGAAGGCGGAGAATCACATATTTTCATGCTGATAACCAAATGGAATCACCTTCGCCGTGACCCCGTCCTGCCTTGAGGAAGCGGCCCGCGCGTGTGCATGAATCCTTCTTTCCGATCACCACTGCACCACGATGAAGCTACAGCAACTCCGCGTCCTGCTGGCCGTCGCGCAGCACGGAAGCATCCATGAAGCGGCGCGCAGCCTGCATACCACGCAGCCTGCGCTGTCCAAGGCGATGGCCGAACTGGAGCGCGAGCTGGGCGTGTCGCTGATGTTGCGCTCTACGCGTGGCGTGAGCCTGACGCCCTGCGGCACCGCGCTGGTCAAGCGCGCCAGCGTCGTCGAACAGGAGCTGCGCCACGCGCTGGAAGACATCGAGACCCTTCGCGGCCACGATGAGGCGCAACTCAACATCGGCTTCACCGCCGTGTCTTCCAGCGGGCCGCTGCCCGACGCCATGGCCTCGTTTCGACAGCGGTTTCCGAAGGTGGCGCTGCGCGCTTTCGAGCTTCGGCCGCAGCAGATCTTCGAAGGGCTTCGAGAAGGACGGCTCGACATGGGGTTCGTCTCGACCTGCAACGGCGCCGGCGCCGGCGGCTTCGAGTGGGAGCCGCTGTTCTCGGTCGCCATGCACCTGGCGGTGCGTGCCGGTCATCCCTTGCGGCGCGTGCGCAGGCTGCAGCCATTGCTCGATGCCGACTGGCTGGTGCTCGACCCCATCGACGATGCCGGCAGTCCGCTGGTCAGCATGATGCGCATGCACGGACTGCCGATGCCCCAGCGCATGGTGCAGAGCGCGTCGAACCTGCTGGGGCTGCAATTGGCCACGCAGACCGACCTCATCAGCATGTGGTCGGATTTCGTCTTTCACGGGGCGGGCCCGCTGCGCCTGCGGCCCGACCTGCTGGAGAAGCTGCCCATCACGGACAAGGTCCCCGATTTCGAAGTCTTCCTGGTCTACCGCTCGGCCAACCTCATGACCCACGTCTGCACCGAATTCGCGAAGGAGGCACGCCACCATGCCAAGGCAAACCCCCGCCCTGGCGCCAGACCCGAGCGTCAGCCCGCCTGATTGCCGGCTTGCGACGTCGCTTCGTCGGCCTGGCTCTCGGGCCGCGTCAGCGCCCAGCTCTGCAGCTTGCCGCCGAGAAACACGGTGTCGACGTACGAGCCGCCGGTGTCGGTCCAGCGGTAGTGCTCGGGTTGCTCGTCACGGGGCGAACGCAGCTCACCAAGTGCGCGCGTCAACGCCATCACATGCATCAGCGTGACGCCCTTCTTGAGCTTGGCGTTGAGCATGACCGCGCTGGCGACGTAGCCGATGGGCTTGTCGGCCGCGCGCTTGAGCACCTGCATCGTGCGGTTGAAATGCATCAGCAGGAACATGACGATGGCGCCCGACACCAGTGCGACGCCGGGCCAGCCATAGCCACGGTAAGCGAAGCCAAGCAGCACGAGGCCGCCGATCGGCACGAGAAATTTCTGAAATTGCATAGGCCGCATTGTCACCGCGCCAGCCGCCGGCTCAATCCAGCCGCCGCACGATGTCCAGGGCTTCCTCGATGCGTTCGACCGCGTGGATGGTCAGGCCCTCGATCTCCTTGCTGCCCTTCTTGGGCGCATTCGCCTTGGGCACCACCGCCACGCTGAACCCCAGCTTGGCGGCTTCGCGCAGGCGCTCCTGGCCACGCGGCGCGGGCCGCACTTCGCCGGCCAGGCCGACCTCGCCGAAAGCGATGAAACCCTTGGGCAAGGGCTTGCCGCGCAGGCTCGAACTGATGGCCAGCATCACGGCCAGGTCGGCGGCCGGTTCGCTGATGCGCACGCCGCCCACCGCGTTCACGAACACGTCCTGGTCCATGCAGGCGACGCCCGCATGGCGGTGCAGCACGGCCAGCAGCATGGCCAGCCGGTCGCGGTCCAGGCCCACGCTCAGGCGGCGCGGGCTGGGTCCGCCGTTATCGACCAGCGCCTGGATCTCCACCAGCATCGGCCGCGTGCCTTCCAGCGTGACCAGCACGACGCTGCCGGGCACCGGCTCGCTGTGCTGGCTCAGGAAGATCGCGCTCGGGTTGGCCACGCCTTTCAGGCCGCGCTCGGTCATCGCGAACACGCCGATCTCGTTGACTGCGCCGAATCGGTTCTTGATGGCGCGCACCAGCCGGAAGCTGGAATTCGTGTCGCCCTCGAAATACAGCACCGTGTCGACCATGTGCTCGAGCACGCGCGGGCCGGCGAGCGCGCCTTCCTTGGTGACGTGGCCGACCAGCACGATGGCCGTGCCGCTGGCCTTGGCAAAGCGCGTGAGATGCGCCGCGCACTCGCGCACCTGCGCCACCGAACCGGGTGCGGAGGTGAGCTGGTCCGAATACACGGTCTGGATCGAGTCGATCACCGCGATGGCCGGCCGGTGCGCGTCGAGCGTGGCGATGATCTTCTCCAGTTGGATCTCGGCGAGCACCTGCACCTGCGAACGGTCCAGGCCGAGCCGGCGCGAGCGCAGCGCCACCTGCGCGCCGCTTTCCTCGCCCGTGACGTACAGCGCGTTCTGCCCCGCCCGCTGCAGCGCATCGACCGCCTGCAGCAGCAACGTCGACTTGCCGATGCCGGGGTCGCCGCCGATCAGTGTGACGCCGCCGGGCACGATGCCGCCGCCGAGCACGCGGTCGAGTTCCTCGATGCCGGTGGACGTGCGGTCGACGTCGCTCGCCTCGATCTCGGACAGCACCGACAGGTCGCCCGTGCCCGCCAGGGACGCGAACTGCGTGCCGAAGCGGTTGTGGGCCGCGCCGCCGGCGGGTTGCGCCACCTGTTCGACGAGGGTGTTCCAGGCATTGCAGCTCGGGCACTTGCCCAGCCATTTCGCGCTGGTGCCGCCGCACTCGGTGCAGACGTAATTGGTTTTTTCCTTGGCCATCGGGCAAGTGTAGGCAGCCAGGGGGAGCGCCCGCCGCACGGCCTGCGGGAAAACCCTGCTCGATTTGCGCCAGGAAGCACGATCGGGATGATTCAATCTACCGCATTCCCCACGACACCCCTGCCATCATGAAGACCCCCCTGAACACCTTCAAGCAAGCCCTGGTCGACCGCAAACCGCAGATCGGCCTGTGGGTCGGGCTGGCCGACGGCTACGCCGCCGAAATCCTCGCAGGCGTCGGCTACGACTGGCTGCTGGTCGACGGCGAGCACGCACCCAACGACGTGCGTTCCATCAGCGCGCAGCTGCAGGGGATCTACAGCGCGTGGTCGGCCCAGCCCGACGCCGCCAGCCGTTCGCAGCCGGTGGTTCGCGTACCCGTCGGCGAGACGGCGCTGATCAAGCAGATGCTCGACATCGGCGCGCAGACCATCCTGGTGCCGATGGTCGACACCGCGGCGCAGGCCGCGCAGCTGGCGCAGGCCATGCGCTACCCGCCCGAGGGCATCCGCGGCATGGGCAGCGCCCTGGCGCGCGCCTCGCGCTGGCAGGCATACCCGAACTACCTGCACGAGGCCAACGCACAGACCTGCCTGCTGGTGCAGGCCGAGACGGTCGAGGCCATGAAGAACCTCGACGCGATCGCGGCCACACCCGGCGTGGACGGCGTCTTCATCGGCCCGG
>Ga0247813_10002423_pt1 | contig 12851 bp, 12 predicted proteins | sample UWRJL169409C1_FD_180719 | JGI IMG/M metagenome (GOLD analysis project Ga0247813, IMG submission 180719) | Plant litter microbial communities from Arlington Agricultural Research Station in Wisconsin, United States - UWRJ-L169-409C-1 | ecosystem: Environmental > Terrestrial > Plant litter >... | reverse complement strand
GGCAAGGTCAAGGGCCACAAGCTCACCGCCCGCATGGTCAAGGACCGTCTCGACAAGGAGCTCGTCGGTAACGTCTCGCTCCGTGTTCTCGACATCGGCCGTCCGGACGCATGGGAAGTCCAGGGCCGTGGCGAGCTCGCTCTCGCCATCCTGGTCGAGCAGATGCGTCGCGAGGGCTTCGAACTCACCGTCGGCAAGCCGCAGGTAGTCGTCAAGCGCGTCGACGGCAAGATCCACGAGCCGTACGAACACCTCACCATCGACTCGCCCGAAGAGTACCTCGGTGCGATCACCCAGCTCCTCGCCGCCCGCAAGGGTCGCATGGAGAACATGGCGAACCACGGCACCGGCTGGGTCCGCATGGAATTCATCGTTCCGTCGCGCGGCCTGATCGGTTTCCGCACCGAGTTCCTCACGGACACCCGCGGTACCGGTATCGCCAACGCGATCTTCTCCGGCTACGAGGCCTGGGCCGGCACCATCAACACCCGCACCAACGGCTCCATCGTGGCCGACCGCGCCGGTGTCGTCACCCCGTTCGCCATCATCGCCCTGCAGGAGCGGATGTCGTTCTTCGTCAACCCGACCGAAGAGGTCTACGAGGGCATGGTCATCGGCGAGAACTCGCGCGCCGACGACATGGACGTGAACATCACCAAGGAAAAGAAACTGACCAACATGCGTCAGTCCACCTCCGACACGTTCGAGTCGATGACCCCGTCGAAGCAGCTCACCCTCGAGCAGTGCCTGGAATTCGCCCGCGAAGACGAGTGCGTCGAGGTCACCCCCGCCGTCGTTCGTATTCGCAAGGTCGAGCTCGCCGCATCCGCTCGTCAGCGCAACGTCTCGCGTCTGAAGAAGCAGGACGCGAACTAGTCCGAGGCAGTATCTGACCGCAGGCATCCTGTTCCGGTTTTCCGGCGGGGTGCCTGCGGTTTTTTGTCAGCCGACGCGGATACCGTGGCGGAGAAGACCGATGAGTGAGGTACGACCATGACAGGATTCAAGACAACCACGTCGCCGCTACGGATGGGCCTGGCCCTGGTCGCCCTGTTGGCTGCCGGCCCGGTGTTGGCCGGTTGCTCGGACGCGCAGGTGCAGGACGCCGTCAACGGCGCCGTGCAGGGAGCCACCGACGGCGACGTGAGCCTGGGCGGCGCGCTGCCCGATGGCTGGCCCGCCGAGATCCCCGTCATCGACGGTGAGATCAAGTTCGGCGCCGGCAACACCACCAACGGCGACCAGGGGTGGGTGGTCACCGTGGCCTCGAGCGCGACCGACCCGCTCGCGGACGCCGAGCAAAAGCTCGTCGATGCCGGGTTCGAGGTCGACACCAGCGCCTCAGCGAACGTGGGCGATGTCGGCGTGGTGGCGATGAAGAGCGCCGGCTACACGGTGAACATCGCAGGCACCCCCGACGGCGTGCTGTACACGGTGGCGCCGGCGTAACCCTCGTCCCGCGAGCCGTGACAAAAGCCTCGAAAATCTGAGATTTTCGGGGCCTTACTCACAGCTCGCGGTATGGCTAGGCGAAGAGGCCCGCGCCGACGAAGGAGCCCTTGGCGGCGCCGGGCGGCACTGCGAAGAGCGCGGAGCCCACGTGCTTGAGGTATTCGTTCATGGCGTCGTTCCGGGCCAGGTTGAGCTGCACGGTGTTGAAGCTCTCCGGGGTGCGCTGGAAGCTGATGAAGAACAGGCCTGCATCCAGACGCCCCAGGGCGTCGTTGCCGTCGACGAAGTTATAACCCCGGCGCAGAATGCGGATACCGTCGTTTTGCGTCGGGTGCGCCAGGCGCACGTGTGAGGCGGCGTCGATCAGCGGTGCGTCACCGCGACCGACCACGGTGAAATCGGGTTCGGTGAATTCGGTCCCGCCGGAGAGCGGCGCGCCCTCGCCCTTGTTCCGGCCGATCACGGTCTCCTGTTCGCGCAGGCTGGTGCGGTCCCAGGTCTCAATGGTCATGCGGATGCGTCGGGCCACCAGGTAGGAGCCGCCCGTCATCCAGGCCGGCCCGTCGTTGCCGCCCACCCAGAGGTGCTCGGTCACCGCGGCCGATTCCTCGGCCTTGATGTTCGCGGTGCCGTCCTTGAAGCCGAAGAGGTTGCGCGGGGTGGCCTGGCTGGTGCTCGTCGACGAGGTGCGGCCGAAGCCGAGCTGCGACCAGCGGATGGCGGCCCGTCCGAAGGCGATGCGGGACAGGTTGCGGATGGCGTGCACGGCCACCTGCGGGTCGTTCGCGCAGGCCTGGATGCAGAGGTCGCCGCCGCTCTTGGCGGCGTCGAGCATATCGCCGGGGAAGTGTGGCAGCTCCACGAGCTCTGTCGGGCGGGAACCGGCCAGGCCGAACCGGTCCTCACCGGCCTCGGTCTGGAACAGGCTGGGTCCGAAGCCGAAGGTGATGGTCAACCCCGACGCCGGTAGACCGACGGCTTCGCCGGTGTCCTCCGGCGGGGCGTCATACGGCCCGCTGTCGGCACCGAAGTCACCGATGTCGTGCCCGGCGGTCATCGCGGCAGCCGCCAGGGTCCAGTCCTGCAGCAGCTCGATCAGCTCGGCGCGGCTGGTGCCGGCGCTTACGTCGAAGGCGGCGAAGTGCAGGCGGTCCTGCGCCGGCGTCACAATTCCGGCCTGGTGGGTGGCGTAGAACGGGTAGACCGCGTTGGCCTCGGTGGCCGCAGCTGTCGCTGCGGCCGCCGCCACCCGGTCGCCGGCCACACCCAGGCCGATACCGGCCACCCCCGCCCCGGCGAGGCCGAGCAGGCCCCGGCGGGACAGCCCGCGCGGAGCGGTCGCCGAGGCCGCCCCCTCGTCGGCAGCACCGTTCTGTGCGGATCCGGAGTCGGGGCTCGGGGAAGGGGTGTCGGTCATACGGGGGATGGTCTTTCCTTCGACGCGTCGGTTAGAGAACGAGCGTAGCGGTCAGCTGGTTGAGCGGCTCGCCGAGAGCGTTCACCTGGTCGGCGAAGGCCTTGATCTCTTCGGGGGTGAGGTCGGTGTAGAGGGTGAAGCCGTCACCGACGCGCTGGGCGTCGAGGAGCACCTGCAGCTGGTCGAACTCCGTGTCCAGCTCGGCGGCCAGGTCGGCGTCTTCCTCCAGCAGGATGTCGCGCACGCCGGCGTAGAGCACCTTGGCGCCGTCGATGTTGGCCTGGAAGTCCCAGAGGTCGGTGTGGGACCAGAATTCTTCCTCACCGGTGACCTTGCCCGTTGCGACTTCGTCGAGCAGGCCGATGGCGCCGTTGGTCTGCTGGGAGAGCGTGAAGGTCAGATCCTGCACTTCATCGTTGAGCGTCGCGGTGTCGGCGACGAGCAGGGTGGCCAGGTTCTCGCGCTGCGCCGGGGTGTAGGCGGTGAAGCCGGCTTCGGCTTCTGCGGGCCAGAGGTCCTTCTCGATGGCGTGCCAGCCGGTCCAGTCCTGGCCCTCTTCGAGGTCGGCCTCGCGCAGGTCGAGCTGCGGGTCGAGGTCGCCGAACGATTCAGCGACCGTCTCCACCCGCTCCCAGTGTGCGCGGGTGCCGGCGTAGAGGGAGCGCGCGGTGTCATCGTCGCCGGCCAGGTAGGCGTCGGCGAACGCGGAGGTGCCGGTGACGAGCTGGGCGACCTGGTCGCGCACATACGCGGCGTAGTTGGTGTTGGCGACCTCGACCTGGGCGTCCAGGTCTTCGTCCACGACGATGTCTTCGCCGGAGTCGGTCACGGTGAACGCGGTCTTGTCGATGCCGTCGCCGACCATGCCTGGCTTGCAGGTGGTGAGGTAGTTGCCGGGGGCGAGTTGCACGACGAGGTCGCGGCTGAGTCCCGGGCCGATGTTCTCGACCTCACCGACGATGCGGAGGCCGTCTTCGGCGAGCAGGTAGAACTCGGTGACCTGGTCACCCGAGTTGGTGACGCTGAAGCTGAGGTTGCCCGACGGCGCCTCGTTCGCCGACACTGCGCAGGCGTCCGCGCTGCTGTCGACGGTGAGCGCGGCATGCTCGGAGTCGCCGGTGTTGTTGGCGACGCAGCCGGTGAGGGCCAGGAGGCCCGCCGCCGAAACGGCGAGGAGGGGGAGGAGACGTGCGCGCATGGGAGTCCTTACCGAAGATGGTGGGAATGTGAGGGGTGGCTGGTGCAGTGCTGTGGAACTAGTGGACGACCGCTGCTGACGCGGTCTGGGGAGGCGTGCTGGCGGGAACGGGTGTGACCCGGCGGCTCTTCACGATGAAGAGGGTCAGGGTGGGCACGATGTAGGCGAGCCAGGCGAACATCTCGAGCCAGGTGGTCGCTGGAGAGAAGTTGAGGGTGCCCTTGAGCAACGTGCCGTACCAGCTGTCCGGAGGGATCACGGCGGAAACATTGAAGGCGAGGGAGTTCAGCCCGGGCAGGATCCCGGCTTCCTGCAGGTCGTGCACGCCGTAGGAGAGCACGCCGGCGGCGACGACGATCAGGATGGCGCCGGTCCAGGTGAAGAACCGGCTGAGGTTGATCTTGAGCATGCCGGCGTAGATCAGCCAGCCGAGGCCGACAGCGGTGAGGATGCCCAGGCCCGCACCGAGAAGCGGCATCGTGGTCTGGCCGGTGGCCTGCACTGCCGCCCAGATGAACAGGGCGGTTTCAATGCCCTCCCGGCCCACGGCGAGGAACGCGACGAGCACGATGCCCATCCCAGCGCCGGCGAGGTGCTTGTCGATACTGCCGTGCAGGTGGCCCTTGAGGTCCTTGGCGGTGCGCAGCATCCAGAAAACCATCCAGGTGACCAGGCCGGTCGCGATGATCGAGAGCAGGCCGCCGATGGTTTCCTGGGCGGCGAAGCTCAGGCCGTAGGTGCCGAAGGTGAGGATGGCACCCAGGGCGAGGGCGAGAAGCACGGCCAGGCCCACTCCGGCCCAGAGCCGGGGGAGCACATCGCGGCGACCGATCTTGACGACGTAGGCGATCAGGATCGTGACGATCAGCGCGGCTTCGAGACCTTCGCGCAGGCCGATCAGGTAATTTGCGAGCACTTGATTCCGGTCGTGGAGGTTGGGTGAGAAAACGTACAGCAATGGTAAGGCTTACCTTACTTAATCAGTGTAGGGCTGGCGTCCCAGGCTGTCCAGTTAGAATTTGGTCTCATGGTCATGTCCGGCAGTGGTGAGCGCGTGGTCTTCGTCGTCGATGCGCCCGGGGATGAATCCCTGCTCGTCGGCGGCTCGATCGCCCGGCTCCTCGCCGACGGCTCAGAGGTCACCGTGCTGTTCGCGGCGCACACGCCGCAGGGAAGTAGTGCGGCGCCGGTGTCGCCGGAGACCGTTGCCGCGGCGCGCGCTGCCCTGGGCGAGAGTGACTCCGCAAAGTGGCGGGTGCTGGCCGGGCTCGGCGACGGTGACCGGCGCGAGGCGTTGGGCCACGCCCTCGCCGAGGCCAACGCGACGGCTGTCGTGGTTGCCAGCACCGACGTGGGCACCCGTCAGGACGCCGTCGACGCTGCCGGAGACGCCGGCGCCCCCGTGTTCCTGAGCAGCAGGGTCTCGGCCGCAGCCGGTCAGCGACTCACTGCCATCGATGTGAGCGACCAGCTCGACCGGAAACTCCGCGCGCTGGCGGCCTACCCGGGACGGTGGAGCGTGGACGATCGGGTCGTGCGTCTCGTCGACGGGGGAGAAATTCTCGTCACCGGCACCGAAACCTTCGTGCGCGGCAGCGGTGCTTCACCCGCCGCCCATCCCGACCCCGAACCATCGACGCCGGCCACCAGGCTGCTCGCCGGTCTGATGGCGCTGGCCGCCGGCATCCTGTTCGGGGTGCTCGGCACAGTGGCCCACCAGACGACTCTGGTCATCGGCACGGTCACCGTACCGATCGGACTGGTGCTCTCGCTGCTCGCCACCGGCACCCTGCTGGTGGGCCTGCGCCTGGTGGTGCACGACCGCCTGGTGGTGCTCGCGGCGGCCATCGGCCTGTTGGCCACCGTTTTCCTGCTGTCGCTGCGCAGCACGGGGGGCTCGGTGCTGGTGCCGGCCGGGGTACTCGGCACAGTCTGGACCGCTGTGCCGGCCCTGGTCGCCGCGCTCGTTCTGGCGTGGCCCCGAATTCCGGCCAGACGACCGACGGCGTAGACTGGTCATCCAGTTCGTGAAGGGAATTCCGCCACTGTGACGTATGTCATCGCTCTGCCCTGCGTGGACGTCAAGGATCGTGCTTGCGTCGACGAATGCCCCGTCGACTGCATTTACGAGGGTGAACGCTCCCTCTATATCCACCCCGACGAATGTGTCGACTGCGGTGCCTGCGAACCGGTCTGCCCGGTCGAGGCCATCTACTACGAAGACGACCTGCCGGAGCAGTGGGCCGACTACTACAAGGCCAACGTGGAGTTCTTCGACGACATCGGGTCGCCGGGCGGCGCGGCCAAGGTCGGCGTCATCGCCAAGGACCACCCGGTCATCTCTGTGCTCCCGCCGCAGGTTCAGCACTAGACGTGCTGAAGCCACTTCCCGACTACCCGTGGGATGCGATGCTGCCGTTCGCGGAGCAGGCCAAGGCCCACGCTGACGGCATCGTCGACCTCTCCATCGGCTCTCCGGTCGACGCCACCCCACCCGTCGTGCAGGCCGCCCTCGCGCACGCGACGGATGCGCACGCCTACCCGCAGACCACCGGAACGCCGGCGCTGCAACGGGCCATCATCGACTGGTACGCCCGGCGCCGCGGTGTGACCGGCCTGGCGGAGAAGAACGTGCTGCCCACCATCGGCTCCAAGGAGCTCGTGGCGCTGCTGCCGTTCATGATCGGGCTCGGCGAGGGCGACACCATCGTGCATCCGCTGGCGGCGTACCCCACCTACGCGATCGGCGCGGCCATGGCCGGCGCCGACGCGTTCCCCTCCGACGACCCGGCCGACTGGCCGGAGTCGACGAAGCTGATCTGGCTGAACAGCCCGGGCAACCCAGACGGCCGGGTGCTGAGCGTCGAATTCCTCCGCACCGCCGTTGCCCGCGCCCGCGAACTCGGTGCCGTCATAGTGAACGACGAGTGCTACGCCGAGCTCGGTTGGGACGCCCCGTGGGCGACCGAACCGATTCCGAGCATTCTCGACCCCCGGGTGACCGACGGTGCCACCCGGAACATCGTGGCCATCTACTCGCTGAGCAAGCAATCCAACATGGCCGGCTACCGCGGTGCCTTCGCGGCCGGCTGCGCCGACGTGCTCGGCCGCCTGCTCACCGTGCGCAAGCATGCCGGACTGATGCTGCCCGCGCCGCTGCAGGCCGCCATGGTGGCCGCCCTGGGCGACGACGCGCACGTGGCCGTGCAGCGTGAGCGCTACCGGGCTCGCCGCGAGGTGCTGCTGCCCGCTCTCGTGGAGGCGGGCTTCACCATCGACCGCAGCGAGGCCGGCTTGTACCTCTGGGCGACAGCGGGCGTTGACGCCTGGGAATCGATCCGGCACCTCGCCGGGCTCGGCATCCTGGCCGGCCCCGGCCCGTTCTACGGCGATTTCTACCCCGAGCACGTGCGGTTCTCCCTGACCGCCGACGACGAGCGCATCGCCGCCGCCGCCGCCCGGCTGCGCGCGTCCGTCGGCGCCTGACCAGGCTCGGCAGGCCGGGGACTGGACGGATCTCCGTTCGCGCCTAGGCTGGCGGCATGGCTGACTTCCCCGCAGCGCACACCGACAGAGACCTGGCCGACCCCTACACGGCCGGGGTCGCCGCCCTGACCGCGCTGGTATGCGAGCTGCCCGCCCTGCCGCCCGTGACCGCAGGGCGGATGTTCAACGGTGACGGCGTGCGGGTGCGTGGCCGGTTCTTCGCCTTCATCGGCCGCAACGGCGACCTCGTCGCCAAGCTGCCCGCCGACCGGGTCGACGACCTCGTCAGCCACCGAACCGGAGGCCCGGTCGTGATGGGAAAGCGCACGATGCGCGAGTGGGTGCGGTTTCCGGCGGAGGCCGGAGTGGGTACCTGGAGCGAGGTCCTGGGCGAGGCACACGCGTTCGTCGCGGGCGCATAGCCCGCGAAAAGCCGGGCAATCGGGACCATGTGCCCTAGCGGTCGCCTGCGCGGCGGTACGCTGAGAGACAGGTCGTCCGCACCATGGAACGGGCTGTAGTGGAGTGTCAACGAACCCCGGTCGATTTTGGCGGATGCAACAGTATGCCTCTCGGCGGAATAGGCTGTAAGCGGGTTATCGTTGCCAAGCACCACGAGCGTGCTGCGGCGGACCGCCATAGACCATCAGCCGAAAGGCTTTGAATCCAGGGAGGCGCCGTGAGCGACGTCGCGCAGCGAACACCATCCAATGAGCCGCAGTTCATTGACAGGCCCGTCGAGGGCCCACAGGTGGCCACACTCACCTACCCGGGGGGATCGGCGCAGTTCCCCATCCTGGGTAGCACGGACGGCCCGTCCAGCATCGATATCGCGACGCTGACCAAGCAGACCGGTTTCACCACGTTCGACTCAGGGTTCGTGAACACGGCGGCAACGAAGTCAGCCATCACCTACATCGACGGCGAACACGGCATCCTGCGTTATCGCGGGTACCCGATCGAACAGATCGCGCAGAACTCCAGCTTTCTCGAAACCGCCTGGCTGCTGATCTACGGTGAGCTGCCCAGCGAGAGCGAACTGAGCGCGTTCGACAACCGCATCCGCCGGCACACCCTGCTGCACGAGGACCTGCGCCGCTTCTTCGACGCCCTGCCGCACAATGCGCACCCGATGTCGGTGCTGTCCGCCGGCGTTTCCGCGCTATCGACCTACTACCAGGACTCCTTGAATCCCAAGGACCCCGAGCAGGTCGAACTGTCGATGATCCGGTTGCTCGCGAAGCTGCCGGTCATGGCCGCGTACGCGCACAAGAAGAGCATCGGCCACGCATTCCTCTATCCGGACAACTCGCTGAGCTTCGTCGACAACTTCATCAAGCTCAACTTCGGCACCCTCGCCGAGCCGTACCTGGTGAACCCCGTCGTGAGCAAGGCCCTCGAACGCCTGCTCATGCTGCACGAGGACCACGAACAGAACGCATCCACATCGGCGGTTCGCCTGGTCGGCTCCACCGAGGCCAACCTGTTCGCCTCCGTCTCCGGCGGCATCAACGCCCTCTCCGGCCCGCTGCACGGCGGCGCCAACGAGGCCGTGCTCACCATGCTCAGCGACATCAAGGCCTCGGGCGAAGGCGTGCAGAAGTACGTCGAACGGGTGAAGAACAAGGAAGCCGGTGTACGCCTGATGGGCTTCGGCCACCGGGTCTACAAGAACTACGACCCGCGCGCCAAGCTGGTCAAGGAGAGCGCCGACGCCGTGCTCGAAGCCCTCGGGGTGAAGGACGACCTGCTCGACATCGCCAAGGAGCTCGAGTTCATCGCCCTGAACGACGACTACTTCAAGGAGCGCAAGCTCTACCCCAATGTGGACTTCTACACCGGCGTGATCTACAAGGCCATGGGCTTCCCGCCGCGAATGTTCACGGTGCTGTTCGCCATCGGCCGACTGCCGGGCTGGATCGCGCACTGGCGCGAGATGAACCTCGACCCGACCACCAAGATCGGCCGCCCGCAGCAGCTCTACACGGGAGCGGTCGCCCGGGACTACCCGCGCGCCTAGCTTCACCAAGAACGGTCCTGTCGTCTCTCCTGGAGGCGGCAGGGCCGTTCTGTTGGGTGCGGCAGGTGATCAGGATTCAAGAAGCGAACCGTGCGGAGTCGGCCTACAGTTCCCGGTATGACAATCTCACTCCAGTACTGCCACATCACCGTGCACGACGTGGACGCGGCGATCGCCTTCTACCGGGACGCGCTGGGACTCACCGTCACGAGCGACGTGCCCGCCGGAAACTACCGCTGGGTCACCCTCGGATTCGACTCCCAACCCGGGCTCGAACTGGTGCTCTCGGTGCCGCACGCCGGCCGGTCCAAGGCCGACGGCGACGCCATGCAGGACCTCCTTGCCCGGGGCGTGCTGCCGATGATCGTCTTCCGCTCCGACGACGTCGACCAGACCTTCGAGACCGTGCGGGCGTCCGGCGCCGAGGTGCTCCAGGAACCCACCGACCAGCCGTGGGGGCCGCGGGACTGCGCGTTCCGCGATCCGTCCGGCAATACCGTGCGGGTCGCCCAGGCGCCCCAGGCCTGACCATAGCCGCGCCGGGCGGATGCTGGGCCTCGGCCGCCCGGCGGCATCCGGGTCAGGCGTGCAGGGCGGCGTTCAGCGTGATGCCGGTGGAGCGGGGGAGAACCTCGACCGCGCCGGTGATCGAATTGCGGCGGAAGAGCAGGTTCGGCACCCCGGACAGGTCCTTGGCCTTGGCCGTCTGCGGTGCGCCGTCCGCGGTGCGGGCGGCGCCGATCAGCACGACCTTGGTGCCGGCCGTGACGTAGAGTCCGGCTTCGACCACGGAGTCGTCGCCGATCGAGATGCCGATGCCGGAGTTGGCGCCGAGCAGCGCCCGTTCGCCGATGGTGATGCGCTGGGTGCCACCGCCGGAGAGGGTGCCCATGATGGAGGCGCCGCCGCCGACGTCGGAGCCGTCGCCGACCAGGACGCCCTGGGAGATGCGGCCCTCGACCATCGACACACCCAGCGTGCCGGCGTTGAAGTTCACGAAGCCGGCGTGCATGACCGTGGTGCCGGGGGAGAGATAGGCGCCCAGGCGCACCCGGGAGGCGTCGGCGATGCGCACCCGCTCCGGGGAGACGTAGTTGAGCAGCGGCGGGAACTTGTCCAGGCTGTTCGCCTGGATGCCGGCGCGCTGCAGGGCCGGCCGCAGCCGGTCGAAGTCGGCGGGCAGCACCGGGCCGGCGTTGGTCCAGACCACGTTCGGCAGGTGGCCGAAGATGCCGTCGAGATTGATGGTGTTGGGCTTGACGAGCAGGTGCGAGAGCAGGTGCAGGCGGAGGTACGCATCCGAGGTGCCGGCGGGCGGGGCCTGCAGGTCGATCTCCACGGTGACGGCTTCGAGGCGCACGTTGCGCCGGGCGTCGGGGCCGGCGTTCTCCTCCAGCTCAGTGGGCACGATCCAGCGGTCGCGGGCCGTGGGCAGCGCGCCGAGCACCGGTGCCGGGTACCAGGTGTCCAGCACCGTGCCGTCGCCGGCGATGGTGGCCAGGCCATACCCCCAGGCGTGCGTGGCAACCGAATCGGCGGCGGACTCTGACAAAGGCTCGGGGGGAAGTGCGGTGACCATGGCTCTAGATTAGTAGGGTGCCTCAGATCCCCACGCCCTCAGCCGAAGACTCCACCCGCCTGCGCCTCGACCTGACCGAGTCGGCGATCGAGCTCACCCGGGCCATCTGTGATGCCGAATCCGTCTCCGGCAATGAGACCGAGCTCGCCGACGCGATCGAAGCTGCCCTCACCGGACTGGCCCACCTGGAAGTCATCCGGGACGGCGACACCATCGTGGCGCGCACCAACCTGGGTCGCGCCCAGCGCGTTGTCATCGCCGGCCACATCGACACCGTGCCGCTGAACGACAACCTGCCCACCCGTTTCGAGACCCTGGACGGCGTCGACTATCTCTGGGGCCGTGGCACTGTCGACATGAAGGCCGGCGTGGCCGTGCAGCTCAAGCTCGCCGCCGAACTCAGCGACCCCAGCGTCGACGTGACCTGGATGTGGTACGACCACGAAGAGGTCAACGCCGCCCTGAACGGCCTCGGCCGGCTGGCCGAAAACCGGCCGGACCTGTTCGTCGGAGATTTCGCCATTCTGGGGGAGCCGAGCAACAGCCAGGTCGAGGGCGGCTGCAACGGCAACGTGCGCATCGAGGTGCGCACCTTCGGCATGCGGGCGCACTCCGCGCGCGCCTGGGTGGGCGAGAACGCGATCCACAAGGCTGCGCCGATCCTCGACATCCTCGCCGCGTACCAGCCCCGCGAGGTGGAGGTGGAGGGCCTGGTCTACCGGGAGGGCCTGAACGCCGTCGGCATCACCGGCGGGATCGCCGGCAACGTCATTCCCGACGAGTGCATGGTGCACATCAACTACCGCTTCGCCCCCAGCCGCACCGCCGCCGAGGCTGTCGCACACCTCGAAGAACTCTTCGCGGGCTTCGACATCACCGTCGTCGACCTCGCTGAGGGCGCCCGCCCCGGCCTGGACGCGCCCCTTGCCCTCGGTTTCCTCGCTGCTGTCGGCGCGGAAGCCAAACCCAAGTACGGCTGGACCGATGTTGCCCGGTTCTCGGCCCTGGGCATCCCCGCTGTGAACTATGGGCCGGGTGACCCGCTCAAGGCACACGCCGATGACGAGCGGGTGGCGCTCTTCCAGATCGACGAGTGCGAAGACGCGCTGCGCGCCTGGCTGACCGCTCCGATCGGCTGATCGTGGCCACGACCCGCACCGGTGTCGCGCCGGAGAGCCGGGGCCGCCTGGTGCCGGCCCGGTGGCGGGCGCGCTACCGGCTGGTGCCGTGGTGGGGCAAGGTCGGGGTCATCTGGGTGCTCTCCCGCCTGGTCACGACGGCGCTGGTGCTGGTGCTGGCCAGTGTGCAGGGGCAGAACGCGTGGACAGCGGCGAAACCCGGCTACGCCGACTTCGCCAATATGTGGGATGGTCGCTGGTACAACATCGTCGCCGTCAGCGGCTACCCGGCGGTGCTGCCGATCACCCTCGACGGTCACATCGGCGAGAACGCCTGGGCGTTCATGCCCGGCTACCCGGCGGTCGTGCGGCTGCTGATGGTGATCTCCGGCGCCCCCTGGGCGCCCACGGCGGTCTTCGTGTCCCTCGCCTGCAGCCTGGGCACCGCCCTGCTTTTCTACCGGCTGATGCGTCGGGTGCAGCCGCACTCCACCGCCCTCTTCGCCGTGGTGCTGTTCTGCGTCGCCCCGCTCTCGCCGTTGCTGCAGTTCGGCTACGCCGAGTCGATGCACCTGTTGCTG
>Ga0247813_10002422_pt1 | contig 12855 bp, 8 predicted proteins | sample UWRJL169409C1_FD_180719 | JGI IMG/M metagenome (GOLD analysis project Ga0247813, IMG submission 180719) | Plant litter microbial communities from Arlington Agricultural Research Station in Wisconsin, United States - UWRJ-L169-409C-1 | ecosystem: Environmental > Terrestrial > Plant litter >... | reverse complement strand
GGAATCAAGAATACAGTCAGTTTACGCCAAAGATTGGTGTTACCTATGATTTAGGAAGAAGCAAAGGATTGTATGCCAATTATGCGCAGGGATTTGCACCTCCTGCATTGACCGCGATTTTTCGTAAGCGTCCCAATACCACTCCTGCTGAATTTTATTACAACTTAGAACCTGCGCAGTTTCAAAATTATGAAATCGGAGGTTGGGCTTCGTTCTGGAAGAATAAAATTTACATCGATGTTGCCGTATACCAAATGAACGGAACAAACGAACTGCTTAATATTCGTCAACCGGATAATTCTTTTGATTACCAATCTGCAGGGAAGACTTTACATAGAGGCATAGAACTTGGTGTGACGGTGAAGCCTACGTCGGAATTCTTTTTCCGTTGGAGCGGAACAACCGCTTTGCATCGCTTCGAAAACTTTCAGGTCAGCAACAAAGCTACGGATGCGGTGCAAAACCTGGACGGTTATGAAATGCCTTCCGCTCCTCGATGGATTTGGAACACAGAATTTTCTTATTATCCTAAATGGTTTAAAAACTTCCGAACCAGTATCGAATGGCAATACGTTTCAGGATACTATCAAAACCAGGTTAATACCGTTCGCTATGAAGGCTATACCTTGTTGAACGCTCGCGCCGGATACCAATGGAAAGGCATAGAAGTATTTGTCAATGTGATGAATGTAACAGATGCGCTGTATGCTACCAACGCATCCAGAGGGAATAACGCTACAGACCGCACCACTTATACCCCTGCGGCACCACGTACCTTTGTCATGGGACTTCAGTATAATTTCAGTGCCAAGCCTAAAAATAAATTATAGTCATGGAAGAAACAGTATCAACGTCTTCTTCGCAAGAAGGATGGACAGGAAAAATAAAAAAACAGGTGAAACGAAACATGTACCAATGGCACAGAGTGTTGGGGATCATCACAATCATCCCCGTCTTGTTTTGGTGCTTGTCAGGATTCATGCATCCTTTTCTGGCACATTGGTTTAAACCCACCATCGCTCATGAAGTGATCAAGCCTGTAGTGCTTGATAAAAATCGTGTACGCTATTCCATACTGGATGTGTCAAAAACTTATCACCTCACGCAAATTAGAAACTTCAGGATGGTTTCGTTCAATGATCAACTGTATTATCAGATCAAAGACACCACAGGAACATTGCATTATGTGAATGCGACCGATGGCCGGTTGCTCCCAAACGGCGATCTGGTATATGCAGAATGGATGGCTCGTTTTTTCTTAAACGATAAAACAAGTAAGATCGCTTCCATCTCCAAGCAAACCAGTTTTTCACAAGAATATAAATATGTCAACCGGCTGTTGCCAGTTTGGAAAGTGAGTTTCGATCGTGAGGATGAAATGGATGTATACGTTGAAACTGCTTCAAGCCGGTTAGGAACATTCAATCCTGTGTCACGCAAAGCTTTTCTTTGGGTATTTGATACGTTTCACAACTGGTCATTTGTAGGAAATATTTCAAATAACACGTTACGCATCTTGGTTATGATTGGCTGTTTAACGGTTATTATTCTATCCGCTTTAAGTGGTATTATCATTTATGGTTTTTTATGGAAAAAGTTTAAAAAGCCAGGTCCAGCCAAGAAAACAGGAATACTTCGCCAGTACCATCGTCAGATAGGAATTGCAATTGCACTGTTCACACTTACGTTTGCCGGCAGTGGAGCATACCATGCTACACGCAAGCTAAGCCCGAATATCTTACCGGCCATGGTGTATCAACCGTCCATCAGTGTAGAGCAAATGCCACTTTCGTTTCTTAGCATGGAGTGGGATTGGAAAAGATTGGAGAATATTTCTGTGGTGCGGATGGGTGAAAAAATATTTTATCAGGCCTCCTATGGAAAGACCGAGCAGCAAAAGCCAGAGAAAGTATATGTGAATGCTGCTACAGGACAAGCATTGCCCAATGGAGACATTGTCTACGCCACTTATTTGACGGACAAATTTGCCGGGATGATGAATCAAACCTCCTGCGAGGTAGCAGCTTCCTGTTGTGAACCGTCAGAGGAAGAGAACTCCTGCTGCTTATCGGGCAGTACTCCTTTATTGAAAACACAAGTCTTGTCGAAGTTTGAAAGCCGGGAGTATGGGTTTGTATTTAAGAGATTACCAGTTGTCCAAATTGCTTACGACACACCGGATAAAAGCGCGTATTACGTGGAAACGGCCACTTCTCGTTTAGCCGCTCATATCACGAATGCGGATCGTTACGAAGGGTATTCTTTTGCGATTTTACATAAATTTCTATTTATGGACTGGGCCGGGAAAACGGTCAGAGATGTAAGTATGCTGCTGGCAGCATTTTCGATCGTGGTGGTAAGTATTATGGGGCTGATTCTTTTTATAAAAAAGTAAAGAATAGCTGGTAAGGTCGAACGGAAGAGAAGGATAGGCTATACTATGGTAGATGAACTCTACCTCTTAGTCTACTTTAAGGCCTTGTTTGTATATTATATCACAACCGAAACGTAGCTTAAGCGTATATTCAAGTAGCTTTTATAGGCTGTTTGATACAAATGCTTGCACTTCCACCTAAAGTATCTGTTATTTTAATCACCTACAATGAAGAAGACAACATTCATCCTTGTTTATCTTCTGTGCAGTGGGCAGATGAGATCATTGTCGTAGACAGCTATAGTAAAGATAAAACAGTAGAAATTGCAAAGGCTTATGACCGTTGTAAAGTGATCAGTGCCACCTGGAAGGGATTCGTACCGGCCAAACAACTGGCCTTAGAGAATACAACAAACGATTGGGTTCTTTGGATTGATGCAGATGAGCGAGTGACGAAAGAACTTCAAGAAGAAATAATTAATGGAATGCAAAAGTCAGATGCATTTGTTGCTTTTGATATTCCGAGAAAAACGTTTTTCATGAATCAATGGATCAAACCCTGGTATCCCGGGCGCGTGATACGTTTATTCAATAAAAATCACTGTGCGTTCAATAACAATATTTTACACGAAGGCTTAGAAATAAGAGAAGCGAATAAGCTGGGTCACCTCAAGTCTGATCTGCTGCATTACAGCTACAATTCGCTTCATCAGTACTTCTGCAAAATGAACCTATATGGAAAGTATGGTGCAGAGGAGTTACTTCGCAGAGATAAAAAATTCCAATCCTGGAAACTGTTACTGAATCCCTTTTCCACGTTCATTCAGTTTTACTTTTTTAAAAAAGGTTTTCTACTCGGTAAATCCGGATTGATATTGGCTATAGGCAGTGCGTATTCCAATTTCATTAAATACGCCAACTTCTATTATTTGGTGAAAGACAAAAACTTTTAAATGGTGATTGATTAAAATGAAAAAACGACTGTCCGTGAGGGCAGTCGTTTTTGTTTGAATCCTTGCTAAGTTAAAGCTTCGGGAAAGCTCCTCTTGAGAATTAAAATTTTCGGATCATCTAACCTTTTTTATTTGACTACGGATAAATCACGGGTTAGCCAACCTTTCTTACTGGCCGTAACAATGGCATATGGAGTGATCCAAAATAAACCAAAAGTATATAAAATACTGTATGAATAGGCCCAAAAGGACTTGGATAGATCATACCTTCTGGCATAAAAGAAAACAGGAAAGGTAGATAGAATCAGGATGCTGAAAAGTGTAGAGCTAAAGAACAGCAAAGGATGCGTCAGTACAAAGAACAGCATAAACAACAGGAATGGATAAGCCATAACGATTTTTATCCATTGATTAAAGAATAAAAGTCTTGTACCGAATTTAGAGTCAGTTCTAAAGTTCTTGAAAACGAATTGTGACATCATAATATTTTCACGCACATTGCTTCTATCCCATCGGATAAACATTTTATACAAACCACTATATTTCTCTGGTACATTCGTAAGTACATAGGCGTTTCTTTGAAACAAAACATGATAGCCTTGCTTCAAAATCATATTGGTTATCGCGCGGTCTTCTCCTATATCTGAAGGTTGTCCCATAAAGGTTTGATTGACCCATTCTTCTAAACACACGAGTACTGCACTCTTACGATAAGCTGCTAAAGCTCCGGGAGTACAAAGGACAGAACCTAGCATGCTTTCTGCGGAACGCACGAATTCAAAACTCAACACAAAACTCACATTTAACATTTTAGGAAGCATGCCTTTGTGATTGTTTAAAACATGCACATTCCCCGCAACAGCACCACAATTTTTATTGACAACAAAAGGGCTGACTAAATTTCTTAAGGTGTCTGTTTTTACAATGGAGTCACTATCTACTGTTACGAAAATTTCACCGGTTCCAAGCTTAAAGCCACGGTAGAGCGCATGGCGCTTTCCTTTGTTTTCAGGTTGTTTATAGATGGACAAGCGATCGCCGATTTTTTCTTTGGCCAGTTGCATCCAGTGCCAGGTATCGTCTTTACTTCCATCATCTACAGCAATCAGTTGTAGTTTTGCTTCCGGATAGTGACTGTCTGCCAGGCTGATTAATGTATCCAAAACCTGTTTGCCTTCGTTGTATGCAGGAACAATGACCGTACAAGTGGGCAATAATTCATCTGTTACTGATGGAATAGATTTGTAGCGAACATGCAGAAATAAGTTATAGAGGAAAAATGCACCTTTGAATAAGAGCAGTGAACTTGTGATCAGCAGGAAATAAAACTCCCATGGGGAATTTGTTTTGTCACTGTTTAACTGGTAAAAATCAGATTGTAGTTCATACACTAAGAAAGCTGCTCCGGTCAACAAGAGGAAAGTACTCAGTAGTACAATAATGCTTAGCGGATTTTGACTCGCCTTTTCTAAATTTTTATTTATAACCTTGCGGATGTTCCAACGTTTGGAATAGATATTCCTTCTTATTGACTTGTTGTAGAGGCGAAAATATTGTTCATTCTCTTTCGAAGAGTATAATGGTTTTGCACCAATTGTTTCACTTTTCATTGTAGCACTTTAAAGGTTTTAATATCTCCTTAACCTTATCTGTTTATGGTATGAAGGAGGTATAATAAAATTTACAGGATCACATTGGCAAGGCCTGTGCCATTACATTGAATGGCGCTTTTTGTGCATTAGGAAGATTAGAGTGAAAGAAAGCTGTAGATTTTCCCTACAGAGTAAGGCGCAATTCCTCAATATAAGAATGCGAATAAGAGGAGACTGTGTTGCTGCAATCAATAAGTTCGCATAGTTCGAGCGAAGTAGTAAAAAAAGGCGACAATAGCTTGCTGCCGTTGTGGAGTGTTTATTAATTAAAAACAAAAACGACTGTCCGAAAGGGCAGTCGTTTTTGTTTATGCGGTGGCAAAAATGATATTAAATTAAAGCCTCATACAATACTTCCAGCGTGTGCTGAGCGCTACGTCCCGTCCCATCTTTAATCTGATGGCGACAGCTTGTACCCGGAGCGGCAATGATGGTGTCAGCACTGCTGTTACGAACGGCAGGGAACAAAACCAATTCACCTACTTTCATTGACACGTCAAAATGTTCTTTTTCGTAACCGAAACTACCGGCCATTCCGCAGCAACCGGAAGGAATGACTTCAACCTTATAGTTAGCAGGAATAGAAAGCAGTTTCTGAGAATGGTTTACAGAAGATAAAGCTTTTTGGTGACAGTGTCCATGCAATTTCACCTGTTTCGTTTCTTTTGTAAAAGCGGAAGCGTTGATTCTTCCCGCGTCTATTTCTGCAGAAATGAACTCATCGATCATGAAGCTGTTTCTGGCGAGTTTGCGCGCATCTTCCTGTTCTGCTTTATCAACGAGTACAGAATACTCGTCTCTGAAACTCAGGATAGCAGAAGGCTCTATACCTATCAATGGTTTATTCGGTCCTATGATGTCTTTGAAAATGGCTACGTTTTGTTGCGCAATCTTTTTCGCTTTCTTCACCAATCCTTTGGACAGGAAGGTACGGCCGCTTTCAGGATGCTCTACCATCTCTACTGTATAGCCCAAACGCGTCAGCAGGCGAATGGCTTTTTCACCAATATCCGATTCGTTGTAATTGCTGTATTCATCGCAGAATAACACCACGCCACCGATCGGATTTTTAGGTTGCAGCGTACTCAGGTTCTTTTTCGCCCAGCTGCGCAAGGTGTGCTTGCTCATGGCGGGTAAAGGCCTTGATGGTGCAATACCGAGTATTTTTTTCAAAACAGTGCCAGTCACCGCATTCTTCATGACGAAGTTAGCCAAGCCAGGCCAGTTGCTGTTGATGGCGTTGGCTTGTGTAAAGTGCGCAATGGCCCAGGAACGGAAAGGTATGCCGTTGCTTTCGTAATATTGTTGCAGAAACTCCGCTTTCAATTTTGCCACGTCCACATTAGAAGGACATTCAGAACGACAGCCTTTGCAAGACAAGCAAAGGTCCATCACCTCTTTGATTTCCTTGTGGTCAAACTTGTTGACTTTCGTAGAACGAGTTAAAAATTCGCGAAGGATATTGGCTCTTGCTCTGGTTGTATCTTTTTCGTCTTTAGTAGCCATGTAACTCGGACACATGGTACCACCGATCACATGTGACTTTCGGCAATCACCCGCTCCGTTACATTGCTCTGCCATACGGACAATACCAAGAGAGCCAGAGAAATCAAATGTTGTCTTGATGTCAGGCGTGACCTGATTCGGTTCGTAACGCAGAAATTCATTCATCGGCGCTGCGTTCACAATTTTACCGGGATTCAAGATGTGATTCGGATCCCAGTTCTTTTTCAGGTCAACGATCAGTTTGTAGTTTTTCTCACCGATCATCTTTTTGATGAAAGGTGCGCGAACCCTGCCGTCGCCGTGTTCACCGCTGAGTGAACCGTTGTATTTTTTTACCAATGTGGCTACTTCATCGGTAATGGTGTAGAACATGTTACGGTCGTCCACCTTTTTCAAATCCAATACTGGGCGCAAGTGAATTTCACCGTCGCCAATGTGAGCATAGAACACACACTTCATGTTGTGACTGTCCAGGATCTGCATGAACTCGTCAATGAAGGCCGGCTGATCCTGTGGATCTACAGCCGTGTCTTCAATACAAGGCACACCTTTAGCATCGCCTGGAATGTTGGCCAATAAGCCCAGCCCAGCTTTGCGCAAAGACCAGACTTTACTGATGTCATTGCCATATAAAATCGGGAAGTGGTAACCGTAGCCATTGGCGCGCATTTCCGCTTCCATGTCTGCCACAAGTTGAGCAATCTCTTCTTTCGTTTCGCGGGCAAACTCCACCACCATCAAAGCAGCAGGATCGCCTTGCACGAAGAAGCGGTTTTTAGATTGTTCGATATTGCTTTTGGTGCATTGCAAGATGATATCGTCCAGCAACTCTACTGCACCAGGCTTGTATTTCAAGGCGATGACATTGGCTCTTGTGGCTTCTGCAATACTGTTCAAGTGTACGGCTACAACAGCCATTTCTTTGGGAGGCAGATCGATCAGGTTGAGTTTGATCTCGTCCATGAACATCAAAGTGCCTTCTGATCCGGCGATCAGTTTGCAGAAATTGAACGATTCTTTTGTGTCTGTGAAGGGAGCTGTTTCCAGCAGCTCATCAATGGCATAACCGGTATTTCTTCTGCGGATAGAACGTTTCGGAAATTCTTTACGGATCTCCGCTGCACGTCCTTCATCAGACAAGACATTTTTAGTGTAGTTATAGAGTTTACTTTCCAAAGAAGAACCCTGGCATTTGGCTTCAAATTCTTCCGGACTCAAATCGTGGAAATGCACGTAACTTCCATCGCTTAGAAATCCTTTGATTTCTTTCACGTGGTCGCGTGTTGTGCCGTAAATCACCGAGTGAGAACCGCAGGAGTTGTTTCCCACCATCCCGCCGATCATGCAACGGTTAGAAGTAGATGTTTCCGGCGCAAAGAAAAGGCCGCTCGGCTTCAGGAATTTATTCAATTCATCCAATACAATTCCGGGCTGTACGCGAATCCATTTTTCGGCTGCATTCAGTTCGATGATATTGGTAAAATATTTAGAAACGTCAACAACAATTCCTTTTCCGACTACTTGTCCGGCCAATGAAGTACCGGCTGTACGAGGGATTAGCGAAGTCTTGTATTTATTGGCAAACGAAATGAGCTTGGAGATATCGGAGGATGATTTCGGTCTTGCAACCGCTAAAGGAAGTTCACGATAAGCTGATGCATCGGTAGCATACAGCGTGCGAAGGGTGGTGTCTGTAAACAAATCGCCCTCCAGCTCTTTTTTCAGTAATTCTAGTTGTGCCAACATGTAAATTGAAATGGGAGATTGGGTGAATATAGGTTATACAAAATTACATTGAATTGTTGTGAAAAGAGCATTCTTTACCAAAAAAGGTAGGTAAACCCGACAATGGTTGGTTATATTTAGGCAATGAAACAATTGGCTGTTTTATACGTAAGAAAATGATTATGAGAATCAAAATCGGCGCACCTTTCTTCTTTATAACCCTTTTTTTAGCGCCACTGTTCCTGCATGCACAGACAAAATCCATTGGATTGAAATTAAATCCAAGTATTGGGTTTATGCGTTCCTCTCATTTAAAACAGGCTTCCAACGAGATACAATCCAATTATCCGGGAATTAAAGAATATGACATCCGTTCGAAGGCGGCTTTCCAGTTTGGACTTGGCGCCTTTTTTCAATACGAGATCAATGAAAAATTCACCTTGCTTACAGATCCTAGTTTCAATTATTTCCGATCCACTTTTACACAAAACCTGGTCGGTGAAAACTTTGTTTCGGGTGGACAGGAGCAACAGATCACAGTGCGCTCAACGGCTAAAATCAATTACTTTTATGCCAATATTCCTATTATAGTGAAATATGAACTATTGCCGTACCAACGTGTTTTTCTTACCGGTGGAGTTTCAGTGAATATCAATACCGGTGCAAGAGTTGTAGCAGATGAAGACTCGGTAGTAAATGTCATTGTGGACGATGAAATAACGGAAACCCAAGTAAGAAACAGCAGCAGTCAGGCTAAAATCGACAAGTTTTCACCCGTGTCTGTGAACCTTAACCTGGGCATTGGAAAGAGTTTTTTGATGGGACGTTATTATAACCTGGATATTGAGTTGAGGTATCAGTTTCCACTAACGTCTTCCAGTTTTTATACCACAGATCAGCAATACCAAACAGAAGTAGGCATCAATAACATTTTTAGTCAGGCAGGTCAACAGAACATGGAAGCTGCATCCGGCAAAAGCATTAATAACTTCAGATCAAGTGTCATCAGCCTGGCGATCAGGTATGTGTTCTGGTCCAAATAGATTTTTCTAAACTTACCGGACGATCTTAAGCACAGATTTGATCCAGATTCTTCCAATATGTTTGTATCATAAGATTAAAAAGATCTAATGATAACAAACGTAGTACTGAAAGACGGCATAGAAGGGCTAAAGCAAAACTGGAGGCAGGATATGCTTTCCGGCTTTTTGGTATTTCTTATTGCTCTGCCGCTGTGTTTAGGAATTTCGTTGGCCAGTGGATTTCCTCCTATATCCGGTATTTTCACAGCAGTCATCGGTGGCATTTTCGTTACATTTATTGGAGGAGCCAACGTCGCCATTAAGGGACCTGCAGCCGGTCTTATCGTCATTGCTGTAGGAGCTGTAGCAGAGCTGGGAGCGGGTAGTTCTGATCCGATGACGGGTTATAAATTAACGCTGGCTACAATTGTTATTTCAGGCATCTTTCAAACATTGTTGGGTATACTTCGTGCGGGCTCATTGAGTGATTTTTTCCCAACCTCTGCCGTACATGGTATGCTTTCGTCCATCGGGATCATCATTGCGGCTAAACAGATTCATACTGCCATAGGCGTTAGACCTGCTGCTGAAGGCGCATGGGAATTGATGGGAGAAATTCCACATAGCATTCTTCACATGAATCCTGAAATTGCTATCATAGGAATAGTGAGCTTATCGATTTTGTTCATTCTTCCTTTAATTAAAAATAAATACATCCGAATGATCCCCGCTCCGATGTTAGTGGTTATTGTCGCTATACCTTTGGGCTTCTATTTTGATCTGGAGCATGCGCATAAATACTTATTCCTGGATGGGCAAGAATATGAAGTAGGCCCTAAATTTTTGGTTATTCTTCCGGAGAACCTGATTGATGGGATCAATTTACCGGATTGGAGCATGATGGGTTCCTGGATTACCTGGAAATACATCATCATGTTTACCCTGGTAGGTAGTTTGGAATCGGTGCTGAGTAGTAAAGCCATTGACATTCTTGATCCGTTCAAGAGAAAAACAAAAATGAACAAAGACTTGGTCGGAGTAGGTATTGGTAATACACTTTGCGGAATGATCGGTGCGCTGCCCATGATCTCTGAAATTGTGCGTAGCTCTGCCAACATCAATAACGGCGGCAGAACCAAATGGTCTAATTTCTTTCACGGTGGTTTCCTGTTGCTTTTTGTAGCCTTGCTTCCAGGCCTTATTCATCAGATTCCTTTGGCTGCGTTGGCTGCGATGCTGATCTTTACCGGTTACAGACTGGCCTCTCCTAAAGTATTCAAAGAAACCTTGCATGTAGGCAAAGGGCAGTTGATCGTATTTGTTTCTACAATTATCATCACGCTGGCCACCGATTTGATCATTGGTATTGCCGCAGGCATTGCGATGGAATTGGTGTTGCAACTGATCAACGGTGCAAAAGTAATATACTTGTTCAGCTCTGATGTAGCTATTCACTCCAAAGACAAGAACGAACATACTTTGGTCGTGAAGGGTGTATTGACGTTCACCAATTATTTGGGACTCAAGAAAAAGCTGGATCAGTTCACGACTAAAGATCGTCTGCAACTGGACTTGTCTCATGTGGAGTACGTCGATCACACCGTGATGGAACACTTGCATCATTTAGGTGAAGACTACCATAGAGATGGAGGAGAACTAAAAGTGATGGGTGTTGAAAAACTGAAACCCATGTCTTCTCACCCGCTGGCAGATCGTGCATTGGACAAAGAGGCAGTGGTTGTGGAAACTCATTTAACAAGAGAAGACCAATTGAAATCATTGGCCTCGAGAATGGGCTTTAGCTACAAAGACTTCCATAAAGACATCACGTCAAACTTTGGTAAGTTGAGCAACGAACATAAAATTATTAAGTACGAAGGCAATGTACTCAGCAAACAAGTGGACGGATTGAATTATGTCATTTCTGATCTTTCGATCGTATCGGGCGGAGATTTCAAAGCAGGAGTAAGCAACCTGACTGTACTTTCAGTTTCAAATCTTCGCTTTAGTATACCGCTGTTTGCCATGAGAGAAGAAAAATTCTTTGACAATGCATTTTTAAGTGATATCAATTTTGCGGATCACCCTAAGTTTTCCAAAACATACAAACTTAATGGATTCAGTGAAGCGCAGGTAAGAGAATTCTTTACAAAGAACCTGATTACTTATTTCGAAAGCCAGGACATTTACCATATTGAAAGTCTGGGATCGGAATTGATCATCTATAAACACGCTCAAGTGGCCTCACCGGAGGAAATCAAAGGGATGCTTGATTTCGCCAAAGGATTGGTAGAAGTGATTGCTAAAAGATAATCAAGCACAGCTTTCGCTCTGTTTCTCCGCTCTCTTTTATTATATTCGTCAAAATACTTGATCATGAAAACGACGGTTAAAATAGGAGGCGTGCCAGAGCACTTTAATTATCCCTGGCACAAGGCGATCGAAGGAGGAATGTTTGCTCAGCATCAGATAGATTTGCAGTGGACGGATTATCCCGGAGGTACAGGAGCACTGGTACAAGACCTGACCGACAAAAAACTCGACATGGCCGTGTTGCTGACAGAAGGAGCAGTAGCAGCGGCATCCAAAGGCAGTGCATTTAAGTTGTTGCATTATACCGTTAAAAGTCCTCTGGTGTGGGGCATTCATACAGGCACTACTTCCGATCTTCAAAGCCTTGCTGACATCCCTGGTAAAACATTTGCCATCAGCCGTTTTGGTTCCGGCTCGCATCTGATGGCGATCGTACAAGCTTTGCTTAATAAGTGGCCGCTGGATCACATGAACTGGCTGGAAGTAAAAAATTTGGAAGGAGCCAAAAAAGCCCTGGTAGGCCATGATGCCGATGTGTTTTTATGGGAGCGTTTTATGACCAAGCCCTTGGTGGATGAAGGTTCTTTTCGCTTGCTGGGCTTACTGCCAACACCCTGGTCTTCCTTTGTATTGGTGGTACGTAACGATTTTTTTCAAGAACACTCCAACACTGTCAAACAAATTTCTTCCGAATTGCTTTCTATTCAGAAGGACTTGAAAGAAGATAAAAAATTGGCGGAAGTATTGGCTCACCGTTATGGTTTGCAGCATGAAGATGTATTGACCTGGTTGGATCAGACGGTTTGGGAGAAGCAAAGTGCTTTGTCTGAAAAGGAAATAAATGAAGTCAGTGAATGCCTGGTACGTGCAGGAGTGCTGGATCAGGTCGTATCGGCAAAAAATCTTATGGCATAAAAAAGCCTTCCACGATAGGTCGTGAAAGGCTTTGTATGATTTTAAAATAAGGCTTAGTAACTGTATGGTGATACCATGATGTACTGACCTGCCAATACCATCAATGATCCGACAACAATAACGATGGCGTATTTTGATTGTTGTTTTTTGCTGGCTTTACCATCAGCGTCTAGCATGACACTAGGTAATGAAAGCATACAGCCACCATAACAACCAATTAAAAAGCCGATAACAATCAATATTTCTCCCATGATATTCTGTTTTTATACGATGCGAATATAATTTACTCTTTTTAAGAAAGCTACTTTTCGGCATAAAAATGACATTATTTTGTATATATTTGAGAGAATTATAATTGTTGTATCATGCGTTTAAGGGTTCAGTTAGCTTTTATT
>Ga0247813_10002420_pt1 | contig 12859 bp, 13 predicted proteins | sample UWRJL169409C1_FD_180719 | JGI IMG/M metagenome (GOLD analysis project Ga0247813, IMG submission 180719) | Plant litter microbial communities from Arlington Agricultural Research Station in Wisconsin, United States - UWRJ-L169-409C-1 | ecosystem: Environmental > Terrestrial > Plant litter >... | reverse complement strand
CCAGCGGCTGGATGCAACGGCCGAAGTGCCCACGGAGATCGGCTCGGTCTTCGACAAGACCGATGTGTGTGGCGCAACGAAACTCGCGAGCTACCTCGACGTGGACACGACCGTGGGGCGCATGTACGCCACGACCTCCGGCATCGCGTCGTACTTCAGTCTCAAGGCGGGCGTCGACACGACCCTCGGAATCGGTGTCTCGGTGAGTGGCAAGTACGGCTCCTACAAACAGTCCGGCACGAGCAAGGTCGAGATCAACGACACCTACACCTGGGGCAAGAAGTCGCTCAGTGGCGGCCGACAGTTCAAGACCGACTTCACCTACGCGAAGTACAGCAACTGGTGCTATCCGCTCGCTGGTGGCCCGTCGCAGAAGAACATCTACAGCTACACGGTGCGACCGATCAAGTGGGAGGGAGGTGGTTTCTACGGAACCGAAACGGCGCCCGCGATCGGTTCGGGCAACTGCCGTCCGTTCGCCGAAAACTCGATGCAGCAGCGCACCACCTCGTCCGCGACGACGACGACCCGCGGCGTGGAGCTGACGAACTTCGTCGGACTCAACCTGAGCTCGCAGGTCGGCTACTCAGCCGGCGCCGTCGCTCGCATCTACAACACCTCCGCTGTGGAGAAGAGCATCTGTGGAACCAACGGTGTGCCAACATCACCCGGACGATACCTGGCGAGAGGGTGAGCGTGTCCCGAGCACTCACGGCGCTCGCAGCGGTGGGGGCGCTCGTCGCCCTCACCGGCTGCGCGCCCAACGCGAACGGGCCGCTCGTCGTTCCCTTCGATCGCGACGGCACGTGCATGGAGAAGGAGTACTACCCCGAGGCAGCTATGGGCACGATCCTCACCAATGAGTCGTCCCAGACACTCACGATCACCGATGTCATCCCGATCAAGAGAAGAAACCTCCAGGTGAGCGCGCAGAAACTCATGCCCTCACCCAACATGAAACTGCTCGCCGACGCATACCCGCCCGTCAAGCAGTTTCCCGAAGAGTGGACGCACGCGACCGACGCTTACGAGGGCATCGTCGAGCCGTGGGAGACCAACCTCGTTCTCGTCACCCAACTGATCATCCCCCATGACATCGACGACGGGAGCATCGCAGGGCTCGAAATCCACTACAAGGATCAGGCCAGCAATCAGTACGTCGAGCGCACTGAACACGAGTTCCGCATCAAAAAGGGAGGCTGCTAGCGGTCCGCGATGACCCTGGCCGCGAGGTAGAGGCCGGGGTCGTCGGCTCCGCACCCGCGACCGGCGAGCGTCATGCCCACGAGCTGGCGCTCGCCGCCCGCGCGCGCGAACACCGGTCCGCCGCTGTCGCCCAGACAGGTGTTGGCTGAGGCATCCCGCGGCACCGCACACAGGTAGTCATCCTCACGGAAGGCGGGGAGGATGCGCGGCCCCTCCAACTCCCGATCGCAGCGGACGGTGCCCACGGAACGCAATGACTTGGGTTCCACGGAACACGGGCTCGCGCCGCCCGGGGTCGCCGCACCCCAGCCCCACGCCTCCAGTTCTGCGCCCGGCGGGAGCGCACCCTCGGCGACGACAACGGGGGAGGCGTGCCCAACCGGACGCGCGAGCTCGAGGAGCGTTGCATCCACGCCGCCGTTGACAGGGCGGAACGCCGAAACTCGAACCCGCTCGCCCACGATCGGTGCGGTCGAACACAGGTTGCGCGCGTCGACGATCACGTCGATGGTCGTGACATCGCGGTCGGCAACGCAGTGCAACGCCGTCGCAACCGTGCGCTCATCGATGAGGATGCCGCCGCAGAACTGGCTCGCCGACACGTCATTCACCGGGGCTGAGGCGTTGATGAGGGCGACGACCCCCGGCGGAACCTCCACCGCTCGTGGAGCGAGCAGCACCCATGCTCCCGCGGCCACGCAGCAGCAGCTTGCGGCAACGCACACCGCAATGACCCCGCGCTTCATGTCGACCACGGTAGCGATTCGGGCGGCGATGCGCAGCGGCTCCGCACAGGGAATGATGGTGGGCGGTGCGTGGTTGCACAGATCGATACGCACGCATGAAAAAGGAGTAGCACCATGGCACAGCAGCTCGAGCTCGGTCTCGACACATTCGGTGACGTGACGAGCCAGGAGGATGGCTCGCCGACGAGCGACCGGCAGGTCATCCGCGACGTGGTCGCTGAGGCGGTTCTCGCTGACCAGGTCGGCGTCGACTTCTTCGGGCTCGGAGAGCACCACCGCAGTGACTTTGCCGTCTCGAGCCCCGAGATGGTGCTCTCGGCGATCGCCGGGCAGACCGAGAAGATCAAGCTCGGATCCGCGGTGACGGTGCTGAGCTCTGATGACTCCGTGCGGGTGTTCCAGCGCTTCGCAACGCTCGACGCCGTGTCGAACGGTCGCGCAGAGGTTATCCTCGGGCGCGGCTCGTTCACCGAGTCGTTTCCGCTCTTCGGATTCGAGCTGAGTGACTACAACGTGCTGTTCGAGGAGAAGCTCGAACTCTTCGCCGAGCTCCTCAAGGAGAAGCCGGTCACCTGGCAGGGCACAACCCGAGCGCCGCTCGTCGACCAGTTGGTGTACCCGACGACAGCGGGCGGATCGATCAAGACCTGGATCGGTGTGGGCGGCAGCCCGGAGTCCGTCGTGCGCGCGGCAAGCTACGGCCTCCCACTCATGCTCGCGATCATCGGCGGCGAGCCCGCGCGATTCGCGCCGTACGCCGACCTCTACCGCCGGGCACTCGCGCAGTTCGAGAAGCCGCTGCAGCCGATCGGCATCCACTCGCCCGGATTCATCGCCGACACCGATGACGAAGCGCGCGAGCTGCTCTGGCCGCACTACAAGGTCATGCGCGACCGCATCGGCAAGGAGCGCGGCTGGGGCGAGATGACCCGCGCCGAGTTCGACTCGGAGGCGTCGACCGGCTCGCTCTATGTCGGTTCCCCCGAGACTGTCGCCCATCGGATCGCCTCGACGATTACCGCGATCGGCGCCCAGCGCTTCGACCTCAAGTACAGCGCTGGTCCGCTGCCCCACGCGGCGATGATGCACGGCATCGAACTCTATGGCACACAGGTCATTCCGATGGTCAGGGAGCTTGTGGCGGAGGCTAACGCCAGCTAGAGAAGTTTTCGCCCTGGGTATTGCACGCCCTCCCGTCATGCGCTAGAAATGACGTAATCGTTTTACGTAAACGTTTACGTTAGCAAACTACAAGGAGGTAGTGTGTCGACCAACATCGCAGGAGTCACCGCAAATGCGGTCTTCAGAAAAGTAACGCTGCGGCTTATTCCTTTTCTCATCCTGATCTATTTCATCGCCTACGTGGATCGCAGCAACGTCGCGGTCGCCAAGCTGACACTCCAGGCAGACCTCGGGCTCTCAGACGCGGCCTACGGGTTCGGTGCCGGTTTGTTCTTCATCGGGTACTTCTTCTTTGAGGTTCCCAGCAACCTGGCTCTCGCCAAGTTCGGTGCCCGACGCTGGATCACCCGCATCATGATCACCTGGGGCATCATTGCGATGGCCTTCGCGCTCGTCAACGGCGAGGTCATGTTCTATGTACTGAGATTCCTCCTCGGGGCTGCCGAGGCCGGACTCTTTCCGGGCCTGATCTACTTCCTTACCCAGTGGTACGGAAGCAAACGACGCACCGCAGTCTTCGGGTACCTCATCTTCGGAAATCCGCTGGCCTCGATCATCGGCGCACCACTCATGGGGCTGATTCTGCTCATGAACAACGTCGGTGGCCTCACCGGCTGGCAGTGGGTCTTCATCATCACTGGTGCGCCCGCAGTCGTCCTGGCATTCGTCGTGCTCAAGTTCCTGCCCGACAGCCCGAACGACGCGAAGTGGCTCACGGACGAAGAGAAAGCCATCGTCAACGGCGAACTCGCAGCGGATGCCGCAATCGACCAGACTCCGCATGGCAACCCGCTCAAAGCACTCAAGGACAAGCGCATCCTGTTCATGTCGGCCCTCTACATCGCCTTCCCGATCGCCGGACTCGGTCTCGGTCTCTGGCTCCCGACGATCATCGCCGACATGGGAGCCGACAACACGACTGCGTCGTTCCTCACCGCCATCCCGTACATCTGCGCGATGGTCGGACTCATCGTGCTGCCGAAGCTCGCCGAGAAGACCGGACAGCGCTACTGGATCATCGCCGGCTCGTGCCTCGTGGGCGCGCTCGCTTTCGTCGGGCTCGTCCTGGTTCCCGAGCAGCCCGTCATCCACCTGATCCTGCTCTGCGTGGCCACGGCCGGACTGCTCTCGTCGCAGCCCATCGCCCTGAGCCTCCCGAGTCGCATCCTTACCGGAGCGTTCTTCGCCGTCGGCATCGCGTGCATCAACTCGATCGCCAATGTCGGTGGATTCATCGGACCGTTCGTTGTCGGAGCGCTCAAAGAGTCGACGGGCAACATCCACGCCTCGATGCTCTTCCTCGCTGGTGTGCTCGTCTACGCGGCGATCATGGCCCTGATTGCGCGCCGCATCTACGAGCCGAAAATCGTGGAACCCGCGCTGACCGTCAACCAGCCGATTCACTAGTCCCCCCCCGCACAACCCACACAACACAAAGGAGTTTTACGTGGCATCCCACAACGCATCCGACTTCGCCGGTCTCTTCCCGGCCTGTCCCACCCTTCTTCTCGAGGGCGAGACGCTCGACGAAGAGGCACAGCGGAGGCTCTTCCGAGCCAATGCCGATGCGGGCGCCAATGGATTCTGGATGTTCGGCTCGGGTGGTGAAGGCGTCACGATCGACGACGCCACCCGGGTGCGAACACTCGAGATCCTGTTCGACGAACTGGGTGAGGAATTCCCCGTCATCGCGGGCATCAGCGCGGAGGGAACCAAGCGCACTCTAGAGCGCTGGAACCCGATCGCACACCTGCCGGTCAAAGGCGTGTTCGCTGTGCCGCCGATCTACTACGGCTACAGCCAGGACGAGCTCTACGACTACTTCGTCTCCCTCATCGACCTCACCGGAAAGCCGGTGTTCCCGTACCACAACCCGTTCTTCACCAAGAATCGGATGACGGTTGCCACGATGCTGCGCCTTGCCGAGACCGATGGCATCGCAGGCACGAAGGACTCGACGAAGGAGATCGCGGAGCTGCAGGAACTCGTCTGGAACACCCCCGACGACTTCGTCGTCTTCCAGGGCCAGGAGGAGCTCATCGCCGCGAGCTTTGCGATGGGCGCTCGATCGGTGGTCTCCGTCGTGAGCTCATCCGCGACGCGACTTTTCGCGGACATCGTCGCAGCGGGCACCGCCGGGGATCTGGCGAAGTCGATCGAGCTGCAGGCCGAGATCAACGCCTACCTCGTTGAGATCGGCACCTCGGTCGCCCAGACTGAGGGTGACTTCGTCGGGGCAGTGAAGAAGCGTCTCGAGTCACAAGGCTACGGCCACGCGGTGCTCACGGCCCCCTGGCGTCCGCGTTCCTGATGGGTGGACCGAACGCCGTGCTGTCTGCCCTCGAGAGAGGGCAGACAGTGCTCGGCACGTTCATCATGGAGTTCCGCACTCCGGGCATCGGGGCGCTCTCCGCATCGGCTGGCGCTGACTTCGTCTTCTTCGATATGCAGCACACCGGCTGGTCGGTCGGCGACATCGCGCCGTCGCTGTGGGGATGTTCGGCTGCCGGAGTACCCGCGGGGATCCGCGTCCCCGCGGCGGTTCCGTGGATGATCGGGGCCGCTCTCGACACCGGGGCCGAACTCATCATGGTTCCGGCCGTCGAGTCCGCGGCTCACGCCCGCGCGATAGTCGCGGCAACGCGGTACCCACCGCTCGGGGAACGCGCCGTGACCTTCAACGTTGCATCCGATGCCTATCAACCACCCGCGAGTCCGCGCATCGAGCTGGAGAGCCGTAACCGCGAAGTTGCGGTTTTCGCCCAGATCGAGACGCGCGAGGGTCTCGACAATGTCGAGGAGATTGCCGCGACCGACGGCATAGACGTGCTCTGGGTGGGTGACAACGACCTCGCCGCTTCCCTCGGCGTCGCCGGAGAGTTCACCCACCCGGAGTACCTCGGTGCGCTCAATCGGGTTGCGGCAGCTGCCGCGGCCTCGGGCAAGACCGCGGGCTTCACTACCGCGAGTCCGGCCGCGGCCGCAGGCATGCTCACGCGGGGCTATCGCGCCTTGTGCTGCGGCAACGACATCAAGGTGTTTCAAAACGCCCTTTCAGCGGGAATCGCTGACTTTCGCGAGTCCGCCCGCGCATTTACCGACAGCAAGTAGAAGGAGTACCACGTGCCACAACAGGATCTGTCAGGAAAGGTCGCCCTCATCACGGGAGCGAGCACGGGAATTGGCGCAGCGATCGCGCACCGACTGTCGGACGCCGGCGTTCACGTCGCGCTCGCGTCGCGCGCGGGATCAGACATCGGAATCGATGATGCGATAGCGCAGTCCGTCGACGTGCGAGATCAGTCACAGTTGGACTCGATCGTGGCGGCAGCTGTCGACCGGTGGGGCCGACTCGATATTCTCGTCGCGAACGCGGGGGTCGGACACTACGGCGAGTTCCTCGACGTGCCGATCGAGCGTGCCCAGGAGATGATCGACGTCAACTTCAGCGGCATCGTCAATTCGGTGCGCGCGGCCCTCCCCGAGTTGAAGAAGCAGAAGAATGCCGACATCATCTCGATTGCCTCAGAAGCCGGTCGGCGAGGACTGCCAGGGGAGGCAGCCTACAGCGGCTCGAAGTTCGGCCAGGTCGGGTTCATCAAGGCGATGGACCACGAACTGCGCCCGCTCGGAATCCGCGCGACGAACCTATGCCCGGGCGGCGTCTCCACCGAGTTCGCTATCGGTGACGGTCGAGGGCGCGAAAAGGGCATGGAGATGCTCGACGGGATGATGCGCGCAGAAGACATCGCCGATCTTGCCGAGTTCGTTCTTACGCGTCCGCCGCACTACCGAATTCTCGAGGTGGCCCTGCGGGCGATGACCGAGGAGAGCTGGGGCTAGACGCCCACGCTTGAGGACTTCCTCACCACGAGAGTGGTGGGGAAGCCCTCAATGGGAACCTCGACCTCGAGACCGCTGACGAGCGCTATGCCGGCGCGAGCGACATCCACGAGCGGCTGTTGGATGCTGGTGAGGTTCGCGGCTGCGGCAAGCAGGGTGTTGTCGAAGCTGACCAGGGCAATGTCTTCGGGAACGCGCAGGCCGCGATCGAGAAGAGAGTCGCGAAGGGACACCGCGATGAGGTCGCTCGAGGTGATGATGGCATCGACGTCGCCAAGGATCTGGTCGAGCCAGCCCGCGGGAACCACCTCGCCGTCACCGATCTCTTCGCGGAGGATGCGTGTGACCGAGTCGGGATCGATGGACTCGGTGTACTTGACGAACGCGTCAACGCGCGCCTCCGATGTCGAGACGCCGCGTGAATAGCCCACGAAGGCGAATCGCGATCGGCCCTGTGCGGCGAGGTGGGCGACGGCGTCCTTGATGGCGCCAGCGTTGTCGACGCCCACGTACGGTGCAGCGGACCCGGCCCTACGGTCGAGTTGCACGACAGGAATCTGCGAGAGCGCCTCGTCGATGATCGCCAGGCTGAGTTCCTCATCGGTCGGGCTGATGAGGAGCGCGTCGATTCGCCGGTCGAGCATCGAGCGCACCCGATCGGTCTCGACGCTCACCGTGCTCTGCGCGTCGGCGAGAAGCAGGCCATCCTGACGTGCCTGAAGTTCGAGTTCGACTGACTGGATGAGGGCGGGAAAGAACGGGTTGGTGATGTTCGGCACGAGCAATCCGAGCATGTTGGATTTGCGGCTGCGCAAGGATCGTGCGACCGAATCGCCCCGATACCCGAGCTGTTGTGCGATTCCCAACACGCGTGCGCGCACGTGTTCTCCCGCGCCCGCGGATCCCGACAGAACGCGAGAGACGGTGGCGATGGACACGCCGGCTTCTCTGGCGACGTCGTGGATCGTCACGCGCGATCTGTCACGATCCATGGGTCAACTCCTGCCGTGCTCGTTCAACGTTCGGCACAGCTTATGGGCTGACTTTCCAACGCGGTGCGTCCCCAGCCGCAATCGATTGGATGTTGGAGAAGCCGTTCACGAGCCGGGTTGTCCAACTGTCCCAGGTTGAGCCGGCGCTGTGCGGTGTCACTATGACTCGCGGGTGCCCGACGAGCGGCGACGAGTCGACGGTGGCGGGCTCGTGCGCGAGCGTGTCGAGTGCGGCGGCACGGAGCCGCCCACTGTCGAGGGCCTCGAGCATGGCGCTCTCGTCAACGAGTTGCCCCCGCGCCGTGTTGACGAGCACGGCGCCCGGCTTCATCGCCGCAAACTGCTCGCGACCGATCATCCGGTCGGTGAGTTCGGAGAACGGAAGATGCAGGGAGACCACGTCGGCGCGAGCGAGGAGGTCGTTGAGCTCGAGGTATTCGACGTCAAGGTCCTTCTCGACGCTGGGGTCTGGGCGGAAGACATCGAAGTACACGACAGTCGCACCGAAGGCCTGGGCAAGATGGGCGACCTTTTTGCCGATCTGGCCCAGCCCGACGAGCCCGAAGGTCTTGCCGCTCAGTTCGAATATGTCGGAGGAGTAGGTGTTGGGCACCGGCCACCTACTGTCGAGAACAGCCTGGCTCAGCGCGGGGAGCCGCTTGAGTGCCGCGAGCGTGAGCAGAATGGCGTGTTCGGAGACCGCGACGGAGTTGGCGCCGCCGTTGGTTGCGACCGGGATGCCGTGCTCCGCCGAGAGGTGCACGTCGATCTCGTCGAAGCCCGCGCTCAGGAGCTGGATCAGCTTCACCGAGCCCGCTGCTGCCTCGAACGCCTCGCGGTCGAGGTGGTACGGAAACCCGAGGAGATAGTCAGCCTTCCTGATGAGGCCGAGTGCGTGTTCTCTGTCAAGGTCGAGGTCAGCAACTTCGACGCGGTAGCCATCGGGGGCGAGTTCTTTCGCGAGTGCTATGACATCGTCGGGAAGGGTGGGCATGAAGACAACGAGCTGGTCAGTCACGACGGTGTGGCCTCTCTCCAGGGGTTACGTAAACGTTTACTGAATTGTAGCGGAAAGCGTGCTCAGCGCTAGAGGGTTGGCCTTGTGGCATCCTGTATCCGAAACCCCGCAGGCAAAGGAGCCGCCAGCATGCCGTTCTTCGACCTTCCGCTCGCCGAACTCGAGCGCTACCGGCCCGACGTTGCCGAGCCGGTGGACTTCGACGCGTTCTGGCAGCGCACGCTCGAGGAGTCCCGTGCCGCTGGCGGCGCCGCCACACTTGAGCCGTATGACGCGCGCCTGAGCACTGTCGATGTGTGGGATGTCACCTTCCCCGGCTTCGCGGGCGACCCGGTCAAGGGGTGGTTCATGCTGCCATCGGGGGCGAGCGGGCGGCTCCCGACAGTGATCGAGTTCAACGGCTACGGCGGAGGTCGGGGACTTCCGCATGAGCGCCTCAACTGGGTCTCGGCAGGCTACGCCTACTTCTTCATGGACACGCGTGGGCAGGGGAGCGGCTGGGGAACCGGTGGGTCAACCGGGGACCCCTCGGGCACCGGTGCGAGCCACCCGGGATTCATGACGCGTGGCATCGATGCTCCGGCCGACTATTACTACCGCCGCGTGTTCACGGACGCTGTGCGCGCCGTCGACGCGGTACGAGGATTTCCCCATGTCGATGCAGGCCGCATCGCTGTCTGCGGAGGCAGCCAGGGTGGAGGCATCACACTCGCGGTCGCGGGGCTCGTCGACGGGCTCATCGGGGTCATGCCCGAGGTGCCGTTCCTGAGCCACTTCGAGCGGGCGGTCGGACTCACCGGCAACGACCCGTACAACGAGATCGTGCGCTACCTCGCGGTGCACCGCGGCGCACAGGAGAGGGTGTTCGAGACCCTCTCCTACTTTGACGGGGTGAACTTCGCCAAGCGTGCCACGGCGCCATCACTGTTCTCGGTCGCGCTGCTCGACCCGGTCTGCCCTCCGTCGACGGTTTTCGCGTCGCACAACCACTACGCGGCCGACTCGGAGATCGAGGTGTACCCGTTCAACGAGCATGAGGGTGGACAGGGCTACCACTGGCTGCGCCAGGCCGACTGGCTGGCGCAGCGCAGCTAGCGGGCTCCAGGCGCGAGACTCAGGCGCCAGACTCAGGCGCGAGCCTTCAGTCGGCGGCGGATGAAGAACCACACGATGCCGCCGATGATGGCGAAGAACACGAGCCACGGCAGCAGCACCCCGGTGAGCACGAGGAGTCCGTTGACGAAAACCACGAATCCACCCCAGCCGGCGCCGAGTCCCGAGAGGAAGGTATCGGGTTCGTCCACGGGTGCGTCGGCAACGGAGACCAGCTCGACGGTGATCGTCGAAAGACTCACCTCGTCGGCGTAGTACCGCTGCTGCGCCTGCATGCTCTCGAGATCGCCCTGCCTCGACGTGATCTCGGTCTCCAGTGTGATGAGGTCTTCGATGCTCTTCGCCTTGGCGAGAAGAGCATGCAGCCGATCGATGGCTGACGAGAGGGCGGAGATCCGCGCATCCAGATCCTGGATCTCGGCTGTCACGTCGGTCGACGAGAGGTCAAGTCTCTCCACCTCGCCGAGCGCCTTGAGCTTATCGAGGGTCGCGGTGAGCGTCTTCGACGGGAGGCGCAGCACGAGGGTTGATCCGCCGTTGTTGCCGTCCGTCGCGGCGTACTCCTCCCTCGAGTCGACACGGCCACCGGATGACTCGGCGATGCGGATTGCCTCGTTCGTCGCATCCACGGGGCTATCGACTGTAACGAGCATGCCGCCCGTCACGATGACGTCGCGATCGGCGAGCTCGACGTCGGCTTGCGATGTGTACTCGTTGGAGTCGGTCTCAGCGGCGGGAGCGCCCGCGCTCTGTTCGCTCGCGGAGAAGCCTCCAGCGGAGCAACCGGTCAGGGACAGGGCGGCCACCAGGAGCGCCGCGGAAACTGCAATTGTTCGCCTCATGTCGCCAACCTAGCTACCGCCCGAGCGAGTCTCTACCCAACGTTCATCACGATGTGAGCGTCACTCGATTGTGCTATCTGGGAGTCTGCTGGACGATCAGTCACAATCAGGGAACCTCAATAACGGAGTCATAACGTCGAAGTAACGGATCACTACCTAAGGAGCAATCATGGGTTTTCTCGATGATGCAAAAGACGCAGCCGAAGCCACGGGCAAGAAGGTCGGCGAGTGGGCGGATGACACCAAGGAGCGCATCGGCGACAAAGTCGACGAGGTGAAGGCCGACGCTGAGGTCAAGCGCGCCGAGGGCGACGTCAAGCGCGCCGAGGCCGAGCGCGACGCGACCCAGGCCAAGAACGAATACAAGGAAAACCTGCGCGACTAGAGTTCTTCTCATGGGCGTACGCGAGTGGCTGAACAAGTCACGGCGTGCGCCCATTCTGCATATTGCGGGGGATGAGGGCGAGGGGCCGGTCGTCATCCTCATCCACGGAATCGCCTCGTCGTCGGTCACCTTCAGTGAACTCGTGCCGCGGCTCACCGGTAGGCATCGCTGCATCTCGATCGATTTGCTGGGGTTCGGTGAATCCCCGGCCCCGCTCGACGCGCGGTACACGATCGAGGAGCACGTCGAGGCGGTGCGGGCGACCATCAAGTCGCTTCGGCTCAAAGCGCCGTTCGTACTCGTCGGTCATTCGATGGGAAGTCTCATCTCGGCCCGGTACGCAGCGCGGTATCCCGGCAAGGTCTCAAAACTTGTGCTCGTGAGCCCGCCGATCTATGTCGCGCCCACCGAGATCGGTGATCCGCTACGTCGAGCAGCGATGAGTGCCTACCTGCGGGCGTACGAATATCTGCGCGGCAACAAAGGATTCACCACTCGGAGCGCCGCATTTCTCGCACGACTCTCACCGATCAAGAACGTGCTCGAGGTCTCCGAGCGCAATTGGAACGCCTTCGTGCTCTCCCTCCAGAACTCGATCGAGTCGCAGACCGCGGTGAGTGATATCGCGTCAGTGCGCGTTCCCGTGCAGATCGTCTACGGCACGTTCGATCCCTTTCTCATGAGTGAGGGGCTTCGCATTGTCGAGCAGTTGCGGCAGGTGACTGTCACGAGAGTCGACGCCAATGACCACCTCGTGCGCAAGAGACTCGCGAAAGCCGTGGCCAAGGCAATCGACTAGCTAGGCTCGCTACATGGACACACGCAACGCAGCGCGCATCGGTCGCGACCTTTCCGTCATCGGCCTCGGCACCTGGCAACTCGGTGCCGACTGGGGTGATGTAACCGAGGCGGATGCCCGCGCGGTACTCGATGCATCTGTCGAGTCCGGCGTGACGATCTTCGACACCGCAGACGTCTACGGCGATGGGCGGAGCGAGCAGTTCATCGGAAGCTACCTCGCCGACAACCCCGACCTCGATGTGTTCGTCGCCACCAAGATGGGGCGTCGCGAAGCGCAGGATCCGGCGAACTTCACGCTCGCGAAGTTCCGCGAGTGGACCGACCGCTCCCGCGCCAACCTCCAGACGGAGACGCTCGACCTCGTGCAGTTGCACTGCCCGCCCACCCCGGTGTTCTCGACGGACGCCGTCTACGACGCGCTCGATACCCTCGTCGCCGACGGTGCGGTCGCGCGCTACGGCGTGAGTGTCGAAACCGTGGATGAAGCGCTCGCGGCCATCGCGCGCCCGAACATCGCGAGCGTGCAGATCATCGTGAACGCGTTCCGGCTCAAGCCGCTCGAGCGCGTTCTCCCCGCTGCGAAGCAAGCAGGGGTTGCCGTCATCGCCCGAGTTCCCCTTGCCTCCGGCCTTCTCACCGGCAAGTACACCGAGCAGACAACCTTTGCCGAGAACGACCACCGCACCTTCAACCGTCACGGTGAGGCATTCGACGTGGGGGAGACCTTCTCG
>Ga0247813_10002419_pt1 | contig 12860 bp, 14 predicted proteins | sample UWRJL169409C1_FD_180719 | JGI IMG/M metagenome (GOLD analysis project Ga0247813, IMG submission 180719) | Plant litter microbial communities from Arlington Agricultural Research Station in Wisconsin, United States - UWRJ-L169-409C-1 | ecosystem: Environmental > Terrestrial > Plant litter >... | reverse complement strand
GGCAAGGGGCTGCGGCACCTCGGCCGGGTCGGCACCGGCTATGCCCAGCCCCTGGTGAAGACCCTGCTGCCGGCGCTTCTGGCCAATGAGGCCGATCACAGCCCCTTCGTCGGCAAGGGGGCGCCGAGAAAGTCATCGGCCGGAGGAATGACCATCCACTGGGTCAAGCCCGTGCTGGTCGCCGAGATCGAACACGGCGGATACACCGATACCGGATCCTTGCGGCAGGCGGCCTTCAAGGGGCTGCGCGAGGACAAGACCGCACCCGAGGTCGACGCCATGCCGCAGGCGCCGGCCGAGCTGAGCCTGGGGCCGAAGCCGAGCCCGAAGACGACTCCGCCGCCGCAACTGACCCTGGCGGGCAAGGGCGGCAAGGTGGTCGTGTCCGGCGTCACCATCTCCAACCCCGACAGGATCCTGTGGCCTGCCCATGACGGCGAGGGCGCCATCACCAAGGCCGATCTGGTCCGCTACTACGAGTTGGCGGCCGAGCGGATCCTGCCCCATGTCGCGGACCGGCCGACCTCGATCATCCGTGCGCCCGAAGGCATCGGCGGCGAGACCTTTTTTCAGCGCCATGCCATGCCGGGCTCCAATCCCCGGCTGAAGTTGATCGACGTGCATGAGCGCAAACCCTATGTCGGCGTCGTCGATGTCGGGGGGCTGGTCGCGATCGGCCAGTCCGGCGGGCTGGAGCTGCATCCCTGGGGCTGCGCGCCGGGCGATCCCGAGACACCGGACCAGATCACCTTCGACCTCGATCCGGACGTCGGCCTGGATTTCGGCGACGTCATCGCGGCCTCGAAGGTGGTGAAGGCGAAGCTGGAGTCGCTCGGGCTGAACCCCTTCGTCAAGACGACCGGCGGCAAGGGTCTGCACGTCGTCGTTGCGATCCGGACGGACGCGAAGTCGAAGGTCAGCTGGGAACAGAACAAGGCCTTCGCCAAGGCCGTATCGGAGGCGGTGCGGGTGGACGCGCCGGACCGGTTCACGACGACGCTGGCCAAGAAGGCGCGGGGGGGAAAGATCTTCCTGGACTATCTGCGCAACGGGCGAATGGCGACGGCCGTCGCGCCTTGGTCGCCGCGCGCGCGGCCCGGCGCCGGCATCGCCTTCCCTCTGTCCTGGGGTCAGGTGAAGGCGGGGCTGGAGCCGAAAGCCTTCAACATCCGCACGGCGCCGGCCCTGCTGAAAAAGGCCGATCCGTGGGCGGACTTCCGCGACGGCGCGGTGAACCTGCGCCCCGCGCTTAAGACGATGGAGGTCAAGTGACCCGTGCTCAAGCCCGCCCCGCCTGGCCCGACAGCATGCCGGCATCGACGCCGAGGCCGGCCAGGGCGCGGCTCCATTTCGTCTCGTGGTCGCCATCGAAGATAACGTCCATGTCGGCGTCGGCGGTCAGCCAGACGTTCTCGCCCAGTTCGTCCTCCAGCTGCCCCTCGCCCCATCCGGCGTAGCCGAGCAACAGCTTCGACCGGCGCGGCCCCGTGGCGACGTCGGTCATGGCCAGAAGCGCGTCCTTGGTCCCGGTCATGGCCAGACCGGTGACGAAGGGCAGGCTGGCGTCGGACGACAGCCAGTCGTCGGTGTGAAGGACGAAGCCTCGCTCGCGATCGACTGGCCCACCGATCAGGACCGAATGACCGATGGTGCTGTCCGGCGCCGGTACGTCCAGTTTCGACAGCACCGACTTCAGGTCGACGGAGGGCGCCGGCCGGTCCAGCCTCAGGCCCATGGCGTGATCCGGCTCATGCACGCAGACCAGGATGACGGCGTGTTCAAAGCGTGGATCGCCGATGCCCGGCATCGCCACCAGCAGCCGGCCGACAAGGGATTGGAAGTCGCTCATGCCTGTATGATCGGTGCGACGGGCCCGGTGCGCAAGGCGCCCGCTTGGCGCGGGCCGTCATCACGCCTATCTGACCCGGACGACCTCATCCAAACCCGTCGGAGAATTCCATGACCATCCAGATCGGCGACGCCATCCCCGCCGCGACCCTGTCCACACCGACGGCGGACGGCCCCAAGCCGATCACCACGGACGAGATATTCAAGGGCAAGACCGTCGCCCTGTTCGCCGTCCCCGGCGCCTTCACCCCGACCTGCTCGGCCCGTCACCTGCCCGGCTATATCGACAACGGCGCCGACCTGAAGGCCAAGGGCGTCGACACCATCGCCTGCATCTCGGTCAACGACCCGTTCGTCATGGGCGCCTGGGCCAAGTCCACCGACGGCGCCGACGACATCCTGATGCTGGCCGACGGCTCGGGCGATCTGACCCGTGAACTGGGTCTGGTTCTGGACGCGCGCGGTTTCGGCATGGGCGAACGCTCGCAACGCTATTCGATGCTGGTCAAGGACGGCGTCGTCACCCAGTTGAACATCGAGAGCGGCGGCGAATTCAAGGTGTCCTCGGCCGAACACCTGCTGGCGCAGCTCTAGTCCGAACCCGCTCACCTCGCCTCGCGGGGTGAGCGGAGCGCGCCATGACCGACGTCTTCACCCCCGAGAAACGCAGCGCCGTCATGCGGCGGGTGAAGAGTCGGGACACCGCGCCCGAACTGGCCGTGCGTCGCATCTTGCGACAGGCCGGCGTCGGCTATCGATTGGGCGGCGCCGGTCTGCCGGGCAGACCCGATGTCGTGATGAAGGGGCGGCGGATCGCCCTGTTCGTCCATGGCTGCTTCTGGCACGGCCACGACTGCGCAAGAGGCGCCCGCCAGCCCAAGGCCAACGCCGACTACTGGCTGGCCAAGATCGGCCGCAACCGCGAGCGCGATATCCGCAACGAGGTGGCGCTGAAGGCCGACGGCTGGACCGTTCTGACCATCTGGGAATGCGACATGCGCCGCCCGGAATTCGCCAAGGACCTGATCGCCTCGATCGTCGGAAGTCAGGCGGCTGCGGATTCCCGCGCAACCTCTTCCTGAGCGGCCATCAGCACCTCGTTCAGCGCACCCAGCAGGGCCGGCGGCGTCAGGGGTTTGGAGACGAAATAGTTCATCCCTGCGGCCATACAGGCTGCGATGTCGTCCGGGGCCGTATCGGCCGTGACGGCGATAACCGGAACGCCGGCATTGACCCCGCCGCCGGCGCGCAGCCGACGCGTAGTCTCGCGACCATCCAACTCGGGCATCCGCACATCCATGAAGATGACGTCGAAAGCGGCGGCCTCGCACTGACGCAGGGCGGCCATGCCGTCCGCGGCCTGGGCGATATCGCAGCCCAGAGGGGCCAGGATCAGCTCGATGGCGCGACGGTTGATGTCGTGATCGTCGACGACCAGCACCCGCAGGGCGCGGCCCTCGTCCTCGTCGCCCTCGTCGACGATTGCCTCGACCACCGGCTCGACAGGTTCCGGGCCGGCCAAGATGGGCGCGGGTTGAGACTCTGCCGGCGCCGAAGTCGGGACAGCGCGGATCGCCGCCGCATTGACAGCCAGGGCGCGGGCGATGTCGACTCGACTCTCGGCGCCGAAGGGCGTGGCCGGGACACGGGCGTCAAGTGCTTCGGCCAAGGTCAGGGAAACGTTGAAACTGGCGCCCTCGCCACGGCGGCTGCGCGCGGTTAGACGACCGCCCATCAGCTCGGTCAGATCGCGGCTGATCGACAGCCCCAGACCCGTCCCGCCATAGGTGGCGCTGACGCCGTCGGCGGTCTGGTCGAAGGGGGTGAACAGGCGCGCGACCTGGGCCTGGGTCATGCCCGGCCCGGTGTCGGACACCTCGATGACCAGAGCATGGCCCGAGGGTTCCTCGGCCCAGCAGCGAAGCCGCAGGGTGATCGCGCCCGTCTCGGTGAACTTCATGGCATTGGACAGCAGATTGTTCAGCACCTGTCGCACGCGCATGGCGTCCCCACGCACCATGGCGGGCACTTCATGGGCGCCCTCGACACGCAGGGCCAGGCCCTTGGCGCGAACCGGCCCCTGCCACAGCCGCAATGTCTGGGCCAGCAGGGCGCGCAGGTTGAAATCGGCGACCTCGACCGTCATCCGGCCCGCGTCGAGCTTGGAATGGTCCATCAGGTCATCGAGCAAGGCCTTCATCATCAGGCCGGCGTCGGTGATCAGGGCGGCGTTGGATCGCGCCGAGGGACCGGCGACGCGCTCCATCTCGGCGGCGCCCGCCAGGATCGCGCTGATCGGGGTGCGCAGGTCGTGACCGACGGCGGCCAGGAACGCGCTGCGGCTGGCCATGGCCCGTTCGGCCTCCAGTCGCCGCCTTTCGGCGTCGACGCGGGCCTCGGTCTCGGAGACATGGGCCTGGGTGATCCGCTGCCAGGTGCTGACGCAGTAGGCGGCGAAGACGACGATGGCGATGGCGACGGCCGTGACGAAGCTGGGGTCCGCGCCGTTGGCGATCATGAACAGGGGCGTCGAGCCCAGATAGAGCAATTGCGGCGCGATGGTCAGGGCGAACACCCGGGCCGACTGGGGCGAGTTGACGATGGCGTAGATGGCGCCCGAGGACAGTAGAATGGCCGCACAGACGCCGCCCATTGGGCCGCCCGTCAGCCACAAGGGGATGGACAGGCTGCCGAAACTGGCCGCGTTGAGGAACAGGATGACGCCGCCGGCCGACGACCGCACAGGGCCCATCCGTTCGGACTTTCCGCTGGTGACGGGGGCGAAGATCCACATGTCCAGCATCTGGACCGCGAAATAGACCCCGACCCAAAGCGCGCTGAGAGCCCAGCCGAACAGCGGGCTGAAGATCATGGCCGTGGCGGCGCCCATGCCGAGGCGCTGCAACAGCGCCTTGCGACGCTGACGCACAGCCGGGGCCCAGCCGGCGGCAGTCTCTACATAGGCCTCCGTCATGCGCAGTCCCGAAAGGGCGGATTCCGCCTGGATGGGCGGATAATGGCGCCCCGGTCCTAACGCTCCGTCAATGCGTTCCCGCGGCCTCGGCGATACTGGAAAAGCCCTCGGCGCGGAGGCGCAGGACCAGATCCCGCTTGATTCTTCCGACCAGCCCGGGCCCTTCGTAGATCAGGGCGGAATATAGCTGGATCGCCGAGGCGCCGGCCCGGATACAGGCCCAGGCGTCGGCGCCCGACCCGATGCCGCCGACCCCGATCAGGGGCAGGCGCCCGTTCGCGGCCTCAGACGCATGCCGCAGGACGCCCAGCGCCCGGTCGCGCAAGGGCGCGCCCGACAGGCCGCCACTTTCCTCGGCGAAGGCGGATTTCAATGTCGCCGGCCGGTCCAGCGTCGTGTTGGACACGATCAGGGCGTCGATCCCGTGGGCGATGGCCGCCTCGACGATCATGGCGATCTCGGCGGCCGTCAGGTCGGGCGCGATCTTGAGAAAGACGGGCGCGGCGGACGCCCGCGCCTCCGCGACCCGGCCCAGCAGGTCGTCCAGCGCCTCGCGTCCCTGCAGGGCGCGCAGGCCGGGCGTGTTGGGTGATGAGATGTTGACGGTGAAATAGTCGGCCAGACCCGCCAGCCGCTTCAATCCGGTGACATAGTCGGCCGCGCGATCCTCGATATCCTTGTTGGCCCCCAGATTGGCGCCCACCACCGTCCCCGCCGGACGCGACGACAGTCGTCCCGCGAACGCTTCGATCCCGGCGTTGTTGAACCCCATCCGGTTGATGATCGCCCGGTCCTCGGACAGGCGGAACAGACGTGGTTTCGGATTTCCTTCCTGGGCGCGCGGCGTGACCGAGCCGCATTCGACGAAGCCGAACCCCAGTCGCGACAGCCCCTTCAGCGCCTCGCCGTTCTTGTCCAGACCGGCGGCCAGACCGACGGGACTGGGCAAGCGCAGGCCGGCGATCTCGACCGCCAGGATCGGATCATCCACCGGGGCCGCCGGCAGGGGCAGGGTCCGCAGGGCCTTGATCGCCAGTCCGTGGGCGGTCTCGGGATCGATCCGTCGCAGAAGGACGGCGCCCAGATCGTTCAGGCTCACACGCTTGCTCCGTCGGCGAAGATCATCGCGCCCTCCTCATCGACGAAAAAGGCGCGTTCGGCGATCACGGCCTTGGTCGGCAGAACGCCATAGATATGGGGAAACAGGTCGCCGCCGCGCGACGGCTCCCACACCACTGTGTCACCCAGCATGGTCAGGTCGACGGTCAGCAGGCTGAGCCCCGACCGGCCGGCGAAATGCCGCCGCACGGTCTCCCCGACCTGTTCCCGGGTCGACAGATGAATATAGCCGTCGGCCAGATCGATCGGCGCGCCAACATAGGCGCTCGTCGGGATCGCAGCGGCCCAGTCGGCGGTGTCGATGATCTTGAAGGCGACGTCGGGTCGTCCGCTCATTCGTCCAGCCCGCCGCCAAAGGCCCGCGGTGTCAGCCAGGCGTCATAGATGCAACGCCCGGCCACATCGACCTCGAACACCGCCGCCGCCGCCGTCGGGAAGCCCCCGGCCATCCGGTCCAGCACCGAGGGTGAGGCGGCGCTCTCGATCAGATATTCATAGGCCAGCTGATGGACGCCCGGATTGTGGGCCAGCACCAGCAAACAGCCGGCCTCTTCCTCCGCCCCCTCGACGAAGCGGCGCAGGACCTCGGCCGAAGCGTTGTACAGGCCGGTCTCGTTGCGGACCTCGACGTCGCCCAGCGCTTCATGAACCGCGTCCCAGGTCTGGCGCGTGCGGGTCGCGGACGACACCAGGGCCAGGTCGGGGCGCAGGCCCTTCTCGGCCAGAGTCCGGCCCATCAGAAGGGCGTCGGAACGGCCGCCGGCCGTCAGTCCGCGATCGCGGTCGAGGCCGGAGGCGGCGGCGCGTTCGGCCGTGGCGTGTCGCATCAGGATCAGGCGGTGCATGGGTTCCGCCTTTACGGTGCTTCGCCATCCGTGCCCAGCGGGCCAAGACCGATCCTTGGGCTACGTGCGGCCGGCTGGGGGGCGAGGGTCTGGTCGGTCGCCCGGACGCGGGCCGCGGCGCCGCTGGGCCGGATACGGGCATAGGCCTGACGCGAGGCCTCTAGCAGGATGACCCCGGCGGCGCCCGGGGCGATGGTCTTCCCGACCTGTTCGATGCCGTCCGCCATCCCCAGCAACAGGGGCCAGGGGGGCGTGTACAAGGTCTGGGACCAGGCCGTCGGCTCCAGCCCGACTTGACGCACCAGTCGCTCCAGCTGGCCGCGCGTGAAGGGCCGGCCATGACCGAACGGCGTCGATTCCGCCCGCGCCCACATGCCGCCCCGGGCAGCCGCCGCCAGAATGATCCGCCCGGCCGGCGCGAGCGCCCGCACCGCCTCGGTCAGGAGACCGGCGGGATCGTCGGCCTCCTCCAACGCATGGATCAACAGGATACGGTCGAAAGCCCCCGCCGCGAACGGCAAGCGACGATCATCGACCAGAAGCGTCCGGTTGCGCCCGGCGACGGGCCACGGCTCGACCCCCTGCCCGCCCGGCATGGCGGCCACGACCCGGCGCGCGCCGACGAAGGCGTCCAGCCACGGCGTCGCATAGCCCAGCCCCATAACATCGCAGCCGACCGCCTCGCCCCAGGCGTCGTCGAGCCGACGCGCCACCAGCCGGCGCACCAGTCCCCCGGTGGGCTCGCCATAGAAGGCGCGAAGGTCTTCGATGCTGCGGCGCATGGGACGCACTATATGTCGTCTGGCGACGCCCGTCGCCCCGTCGTCACTGCTTCCGCCATCGAGATCGCCATGTCCCTGACCGTTCACCTGTTTCCTTGTCTGTCGGACAACTACGGCTTCCTGATCCGCGACGATGCGACCGGAGAGGTGGCGGCCGTCGACACCCCTGACGGCGAGCGGATTCTGGCGGAGCTGGAGGCGCTGGGCTGGGGGCGGCTGGACCTGATCCTGAACACCCACTGGCACCCTGACCACACCCAGGGAAACGCCGCCATCCAGGCCGCGACAGGCTGCGAGATCGTCGGACCGGAAGAGGTGCGTCGCGCGGCGCCGCTGGACCGGGTCATCGTCGGCGGCGACGTGGTCATGCTGGGCGAGACCCGGTTCGAGGTCACGGCCACGCCCGGCCACACCCTGGGCCACATCGTGCTGAGATCGGTCGCCGACGACATCGCCTTCGTCGGCGACACCCTGTTCCCGCTGGGCTGCGGCCGGCTGTTCGAGGGCACGCCCGACCAGATGTGGGACAGTCTTCAGACCCTCGCCGCCTGGCCGGACGCGACGGTCCTGTACGGCGCCCACGAATACACCGCCGCCAATGCCCGCTTCGCCCTGACGCTGGACGACCGGCCAGAGATGGCGGCCCATGCTGCGGCCATCTTCGCGATGCGCGAGCGGGACGAACCCACCGAGCCCACGACCCTGGCGATCGAGAAGGCGTTCAACCCGTTCCTGCGCGCCTCGGACGCCGGCGATTTCGCCGCCCGGCGCGCCGCCAAGGACGCCTTCAAGGGCTGATCCCCGGCTAGTTCTGGCTGATGGTGCGAATGATCCGGGCGGACGACGGCCGGCCGGCCGCGCCCTGCGACGGATTGGTGGTCACGGTCAGGGCGCCGCGCGCAAAGGTCACGCCGGGACGCGCGCCTTCGACGACATTGATGCGGCGGATGCTGGCGGCATGTTCGCGCGTGGTCGATGACCGCGCCATCCGCAACACTGCCTCGCAAATCACCGAGACGGTCTCGGCCACCACGGCCTCGTGGCCCGGCTGTTCCAGATCCAGGGTCACATAGATCAGGTGGCCGACCGCCTGGCTCATGCGGTCGCTCTGCTGGATCGAGAAGCGGAACAGCTGGCTAGGCGAGACCTCGGGCAGGCTCAACGACGGCGCCGCGCCAGACATCGAGGCCGGCGTGCCGTTGGGCGCCCGCACCGTATACAGGGTCATGCCGCCGTCGGGCGTGACCCGCAGAATCTGGTCGCCCGCATCGTTGCGATAGATGATGTCGCCGCGCGGAGCCGGGCTGGGACGCAACACCCAGGTCTCGTTGCGGCTCTCGAAACGGAACAGGGGTCGGGCGCCCGACCGGTCGAAGACGAAGGTCTCGCCGCTTTCGGAAACATAGCGCCCGGTCGGCGGCAGCACGCGGCTGCGTCCCCCGGCTGGGCGGCTGACTGGCGGCTGGTTCTGGGGCGCCTGGGCGTTGCTGCGGATCTGGGCTTCGGCCGCAGCCGGAATCGACAGGATACCGACGGCCATGGCGACAACCGCCATCACCGTCGTGATCGGCATGAACGCCGTCTCGACCCTGACTCCACACTTCATGCTTCTATCGGTGCCGTGACGCAGCGGCGGATTTTGGGCGGACCCGTGTTCAACCGACCAGATATTGGCCGCCATTCAGGCTGAGCGTACAGCCTGTGACATATCCGGCACGCTCGCCGGTCAGCCACGACACCATATCGGCGATTTCCTCGCCTTTTCCGAGTCTTCCCACCGGGATCTGGGCGATGATGGCGTCCAGCACCTTCTGGTCCATGGCGCCGACCATCTCGGTGTCGATATAGCCCGGCGCGATACAGTTCACCGTCACGCCCTTACGAGCGTTTTCCAGCGCCAGCGCCTTGGTGAAGCCGATCATGCCGGCCTTGGCGGCGGAATAGTTGGTCTGGCCGACCTGGCCCTTCTGACCGTTGATCGACGAGATGTTGACGATGCGACCGTGGCCACGGTCGCGCATGCCGTTGATCACCTGCCGTGTCATGTTGAACACGCTGTCCATGTTCACGCGGATGACGTCGGACCACTGGTCGGCGCTCATCTTGTGAAAGAAGCCGTCGCGAGTGATGCCGGCGTTGTTGATCAGGACGTCGATTGGGCCCAGTTCGGCCTCGACCTCGGCGACGGCGCGGGCGCAGTCCTCATAGGAGCCGACGTTGCCCTTGACCACCATGACGCCGAGTTCGCGCGCCGTGGCCTCGGCCGCCGCGTCATTGCCGGAATAGCCCGCGGCAACGGACATGCCGTCTTCTTTCAGCCGCTGGACGATCGCCTTGCCGATGCCCCGGGTGCCGCCGGTTACGAAAGCCACGCGCGCCATGTCGTTTTCCTGTCCTGATCGATCCCGTCTTTCGCGGGGTCGTTGAACGATGGATAGCCGCAGCGTGATTGAGAGAGAAGGGGTCGCCGCCGATTCGTCGCAGGCGAGGCCGGTCTTCGTCGCACGGCGGATGCCGCCCCCCGCGTTTTCGGCGACCCTGGGTCGATGATCCAGGAGCGCCTCATGAAACCGTTCACCGTCCTGGCCGCCGTGGCGGCCTCGCTCACCCTCGCCTCCGCCGCCCGGGCCCAGAGCGGCGACCTCGCGGGCCAATGGGTCCACGAGGGCACCCAGCAGGAGCTGGTGATCCGCTCCAGCATCCAGCAGCGGGGGCCTATTCGATGCCGGGCGACTTCAGCCTGGGCGGCTCCATGGGGGCTGGATCACCCACCAACACCGTCATTTCGACCACGCCGACCCCGACGCAGGTCCATCGCGAGATGGCGCTGATCGTGAAGGAGGACGGCGCCTTCAGCTGGGTCACGGAGAAGACCTGGCTCGAAAGCTCGCGATGCAGCGTGACGGTCCTGCAGGAGAAGCTCGGCGAGGTCTCCGTGCAGGGATCCCAGGCGACATTCGCCATCCGGGAAGGATTCGACCGCTCCAGCCGATCCTGCAACGACCGCACCAGCCAAAGCGACCGGTCGGGCCGCACCGAAACCTATCAGGTGCGCCGTTCGAGCTCGACCCTTCGCATCAGCGACGGGACCACGACCTGGACCTTCACCCCCCATAGCGGCTGATCCGGGCCGGAGCGGGGCTGCATTCGCGCCCGCTCCGGCCGGTCGGCGTCAGGCCGCCAGACGATCGATGTCGATGACGAAACGATAGCGCACGTCCGAGCGATTCATCCGCTCATAGGCGTCGTTGATCTGATCGGGCGCGATCAGTTCGATGTCGCAGGCGATGCCGTGCTCGGCGCAGAAGTCCAGCATTTCCTGGGTCTCGCGAATGCCACCGATCAGCGAACCGGCGACGCTGCGACGACGCCACAGCAGGGGCATGGCGAAAACCGGCATGCCTTCGGTCGACAGACCCAGCATGACCATCGTGCCATCGCGGGCCAAAAGCTGGATATGGTCTACGATTTCGTGGGTGGCCGACACGGTGTTGATGATCAGGTCGAACTTTTCGCCCGCCGCCTTCATCGCGTCCTTGTCCGTGTTGATCAGGAAATGCTTCGCCCCCATCCGCTCGGCGTCGGCCTTTTTGCGGTCCGAGGTCGACAGGACGGTGACTTCCGCGCCCATGGCGGCCGCCAGTTTGACCGCCATATGGCCCAGACCGCCCAGACCGATCACGGCGACCTTCGACCCCGGCCCGACGCCCCAGTGCTTCAGCGGCGAATAGGTCGTGATGCCCGCGCACAGCAGGGGCGCGGCGGCGTCCAGCGGCAGGCTGTCGGGAATGCTGAGCACATAGTTCTGGTCGACCACGATGGCGCTGGAATAGCCGCCCTGGGTGATCTTCTGACCGACCTCGGCGCCCTTGGGATCCGGCGAGCCGTAGGTCTGGGTCATGCCCGGCACGCAATATTGCTCCTCGCCTTCCTTGCAGGACACGCAGACGCGGCAGCTGTCGACCATACATCCGACCCCGACCCGGTCCCCGACCTTGAAGCGGGTGACGTTGGCGCCGATCGCCGAGACCACGCCGGCGATCTCGTGACCCGGCACGATCGGATAGCGGGTGTTGCCCAGCTCGTTCTTCACGATGTGCAGGTCCGAGTGGCAAACGCCCGCGAATTTGATGTCGATGGCCACATCGTCCGCACCCGGATCACGCCGGTCAAAGCTGTAGGGCGCCAGCGGCTGATCGGAAGCAGTCGCGGCGAAGGCGCGGGTGGCGATGGGCATGGCGATGTCCTTGGAATGCAGGAAGTCCGGAATTCGGGGCTCGGCTCAAATGAGGCGGCGACAGCGTGGCCGCAACCGCCTGTCGGAAATGTTTGTCGCCGTGGTTCGACGCACGACTATCCCAGCTTGCCGATCAGCGCCCGGGCCGCGGCCGGGTTCCGCACCTTGGCCCCCGAGATGAAGTAGGCGAACACATCGCCGCGTTTCGCCCAGGTCTTCGTCTGCTTCGCCACGGCGTCAAGCTCCGCCGAGGTCATGCCCGTCTCCTCATCCTCGCGGCTGGACATCAGCCGGGCGTAGGTGAAGTCCGAGGTCGGCTTATCGACCTGGGGCCATGTCGGCTCCTCGTCGTCGACGGCATAGACGATGGCGGCGTCGTACTTGCGGGCCAGGTCATAGAATTCCTGTGTAGCGAAGGTCGGATTGCGAACCTCCAGCGCATGCCTCAGGCGCAGCCCGTCCTTCTCCTTCGGCAACAATTTCAGGAAGCCCTCGAAGTCGACCGGATCGAACTTCTTGGTCCCCATGAACTGCCAGTTGATCGGCCCCAGCTTGTCGCCCAGCTCGGTCAGCCCCTGTGACAGGAATTTGTCGAAGCTTTCCCCGCCCTCGGCCAGCACCTTGCGATTGGTGCAGTAGCGGCTGGCCTTGACCGAGAAGACGAAGCCGTCCGGCGTCTCGTCGCGCCATTTGCGCCAGCTGTCGGGCTTGAAGGTCCCGTAATAGGTGCCGTTGATCTCGATCGAGGTCACGGCCCGGCTGGCGAACTCCAGCTCGCGCTTCTGGACCAGATCCGCCGGATAGAAGACGCCGCGCCACGGCTCGAAGGTCCAGCCGCCGATGCCGATGAATGTTTTTCCGCTCATGGACCGAACGCTACCCCCTCTCCGACGAGCGGAGAAGGGGTAGCCGAAATCGGTCGATCAAGGGGTCAGGCCGACCGCTGTTTGATCGGCGCGGTCCCGTCGGACAGGGACTCGTTCAGATAGACCTCGGCCTCCTGCGCAGGCAGGGCGGGGGCGTAGCCGAAGCCCTGACCATAGTGGCAGCTGGCG
>Ga0247813_10002415_pt1 | contig 12872 bp, 11 predicted proteins | sample UWRJL169409C1_FD_180719 | JGI IMG/M metagenome (GOLD analysis project Ga0247813, IMG submission 180719) | Plant litter microbial communities from Arlington Agricultural Research Station in Wisconsin, United States - UWRJ-L169-409C-1 | ecosystem: Environmental > Terrestrial > Plant litter >... | reverse complement strand
ATGGGCTCGGCGGCTTCGAGGCCGCTCAATGGCTGGCCGGAGCTCCCAATCCGGAAGGCGAAGGCCGCATCCCCAACATCACGCCGGGCTCGAAGAGCATCGGCTCATGGAGCGAGGGCGATATCGCCAACTACCTCCAAACCGGCTTCACGCCCGAATTCGATTCGGCAGGCGGCTCGATGGTCGAGGTCCAGCAGAACATGGCAAAGCTGCCAGCGTCCGACCGCGAGGCGATCGCGGCCTATCTGAAGGCGGCGCCGGCGATTGAGTAAGTTTTTGCGCTGGCTTGCTTCTGTTTGAGGCAACCGCATAATGGTATTATTCGCTGCCGGAGGGGAGTAAAACCATGAACATCATCTCCTATAACGGTTATGCCGCGCGGATCGATAATGATGCAGAAGACGAAATCTTTTTTGGAAGGATAGCCGGCATCACCGATGGTGTCGGCTTTCACGCTGATACGGTCGCGGATTTGAAGGCGGCATTCCACGAGGCCTTGGATGACTATATCGAAGCCTGCGCCAGGATCGGCGTGAACCCGCAAAAGGCTGCCTGAACGGCCTTTAGCTTGCTGACAAACCCTGAAACGATTGTCTGGGGAGAGCGGCACCCTACCGTCATCCTCGCCCTTGTGGCGGGGATCTAGCGACCCGACGTCCGTCGAGTCAAAAGACTCTTTCAGCTCAATGGCTTGAGCTGCTGGATCCCTGTGACGAGCACAGGGATGACGGAGGATTTGGCAATCGCAATGTTTTCCAAATGACCTGCAAAATGCAGAGAAAATGACTTTGTCAGCAGTCTGAAGGCGGCTTGAACTGGGCGGCTTTGATCAAGCCGCGTCGTCGCGGTCGATTTCGTGCAAGGCGGCAAGCGCGATGAACCCGGACCGCGTCAATCCTTTGGCTTCCGCAAAACGGTCGATCTGTCGAAGGACATCTTCCGGCAGTGTCACGTTCACACGCACTGCTTTCTTCGTGTCCGTTTTGACGCCGACCAGAATGGCAACGCCCTTCCTGTTATCCGGATCGGCCATGATCGCTTCGAGACTGGAGGGCTCTGCAATGGCAACTCCGTCCTCGACAAGACCTTCCAGGTGCAAGGCCAGCGCCTCCGCCGCCATCTGCCGGGCGTCGTCAAGATCGGTTCCCGCCGAAATCACGCCGGGAAAATCGGGAAAGGATACGCCATAGTCGCTGTTGGTGTCCTTGTGGATCAGTCCGATGTAATTGCGCATGGGCTACCTCAGTTTCAAGCCGGCCTGCTTTTCGATGCTTTTGAGTGTCCCGATGGGGATGTCGCGTTTGGGGTGGGGGACCGTCACTCGACCGGGCTTGTCCGGGTGCTTGAATTGGACATGACTGCCCTTTCTTGCCACCTCGTACCAGCCGTCCTTCCTCAGTGCGGAAATGACATCGGAGCTCAGCATGTATTAATTTATACACATCGATGTGTATAAATCAAGTTGGAGCTTGCTGGAGAGGGGGAGGGCAATTCACTCTCAGTGACATCTGTCCATGAGTTACGCGGTGGGGCTGAGGGCCAAGGCGCGTTCGTTCCAACGCGCCCATCGCCATAATGCTGCTGCTTGAAAATCGGCCGGCTCAGGCCAGCGTCTGCAGATAGCGCATGCCGGTCACCGGGCCGGGCGTGAAGTTTTCCGATTCGTAGAAGCGGTGCGCCTTGAAGTTGCCGGTGGCGGCGCTGACGGAGAGATAGGTGGCGCCGGCCATGCGGGCCTGCTCGCGGGCCTTGGCGACCAGATGGCGTCCGATGCCGGTGCCGCGGTGGGCGGGGCGAACGTAGAGATGGTGTAGCTCCATGCCGCGCACACCCTGCTGGGCGCGGTAGAGCGGTACGAGGATGGCGTAGCCGATCAGTTCGCCTGCGGCCTCGGCCACCAGTGCGGTGATCCACGGCATCCGGCCGAACAGGTCGCGCTCGAGGTTTTCCGGGGTCACGGCTGCGGCGTCGCCATGATGGGCGGCAAGCTCGGCGATCAATTCGCGCAGCTCGGCCAAGTCGCGCTGCTTGGCGGTGCGGATGGTGACCATCGGCGCGCGTGTGGCGAGAGGAAGAGGGTGTGTCGGGGTAACAGTCTGCAGCATTGAATGGCTCCTTATGGCTTTCCCGCCATCAGGTGCCGTCCAAAAACAAAAGCCGCCTGATGGCGGCTTGTTTGAACGAGATCAGACAGCCGCACCTATGGGAGCAGCGTAAAATACCAACGGGCGATGTTCGCGGTTCTGATCATGGCGGGCAATGTCGCCTTTTCCGGAAAATTGTCAACGGGAAATCGCATGCCCGTTCATTTTTGCGGCTAAAACAAGATTCTGGGATGCCGCTTTTCCGGCCAAGACCGGCCACAATCGCTCTCTACGCATCGTCGCCAGCGGCAACGCATCTGGGTGAGTGATGGCTAATATTCGTCATTGCGATCAAGAGCTTGAAGTCGCCCGCACCATTATCCAAGGAGAACCCATCGCATGTCGTTCACGTTCAATCGCCGGTCGTTCATCATCGGCTCCGGCCTGCTCCTGCCCAGCATCGGTCTGGCGCCGAAAATGGTCTTTGCCGCCGGAAAGGACATCGAAAAACAGCTGACCGCGCTGGAAAAGCAAACCGGCGGCCGTCTCGGCGTCTACGTTCTCGATACCAAGACCAAGGCGTCCTTCGCCCACCGGCAGGACGAACGTTTTGCCATGTGCTCGACCTTCAAGGCGCTGGCGGCGGCCTTCGTTTTGGCGCGCGTCGATAAAGGCGAGGAAAAGCTCGACCGGCGGATTTCGATTTCGAAGAAACACCTTCTGTCCTATTCGCCGGTCGTCGAAAAACAGGTCGGCGGTGGCATGACGGTGGGCGAACTCTGCGATGCCACCGTTACCTATAGCGACAATGCCGCTGCCAACCTGCTTCTGGCGAGCTTCGGAGGCCCGAAGGGTCTGACGGACTGGCTACGCTCGATCGGTGACGGCACGACCCGCCTTGACCGCATCGAGCCGGAACTGAACGAAGCAAAGATCGGCGACCCGCGCGACACGACGACACCGATGGCGATGACGCAGACGCTCGGCAAATTGTTGCTTGAAGATGTTCTGTCGCCCGCATCGCGCGATCAGTTCTCCGCCTGGCTCGTCGCCAACACGACAGGCGACCGTCGCCTGCGGGCAGGGCTTCCGAAGGGCTGGACCATCGGTGAAAAGACCGGCACCAGTGGCCACGGCGAGGCAGGCGACATCGGCTTCATGCGCCCGGCCGAGGGCCATACGGTCCTGGCGTCGGTCTACATCGCCGAGGGCAAGAAGCCGACCAAGGACCTGGAGCCGGTGTTTGGCGAGGTGGGCAAGCTGATCGCGGGAATGGTGGGCTAAGGCAGGCGGCATGCTGGCGGCAACGTCGCTGACAGATCGTTTTGGGAAACCGTGCATCATCTGAAAACTCCGTCATCTCTGTGCTCCTCACAGAGATCCAGCCAGTTCAAGTCCTTGGGCTGAAAGAGTCTTTCGACCCGACGGACGCCGGGTCGCTGGATCCCCGCCACGAGGGCGAGGATGACGGAGGGGTGGAGTGGCTGTTTCGTCAAACAGCAGCTCTTAGAGGTGGCATTGTGCGGCGGCTTTGTTCCGGCTGCCGCCATTTCCAGCCGCGCCTCGCACTGGCCAAGGCTGTAAAACAATCGGCGTCGATCGCCTTCTCCACATCTCAGGCCATGATCCCGAGTGCCCGTGACACCCGCATGGCGGATCGGCCACGTATCGCGCCGGCGTGCAGCGTCGCCGGGAGGCCTTTCCAACCTCGCAAATATAGTATACCCCCCTATACTATAGTGAGGTTTCGATGTCCCATACCGTTCACCAAAAGACAAAACTGCTGGCGCGGGTGCGCCGCTTGAAAGGGCAGCTCGAGGCTGTCGAGCGGGCGGTGGAGGTGGAAACGCCCTGCGGCGATATCCTGCAGCTGCTCTCATCCATTCGCGGCGCCCTGAACGGGCTGACCGGCGAGGTGATGGAAGATCACCTGCGCGAACATGTGCTGCTCGCCGAAAGCGACGCGGAGCGTCTGCGGGCCGTCGATGAACTGTCCGCCGTGTTGCGGACGTACATACGCTAAAAATCCTGATACGCCGATCTTGAGAGGATGGCTCCATGCCGACAGAAAACCTGGTTCACGAACATGTCTTCCTCGGGGCCGGCCACCGGCGCAACGAGCGGCGTGTCTGGCTGGTCATCGCGCTGACCGCAACAATGATGGTCGGGGAGATTGTCGCGGGCAATCTCTACGGCTCGATGGCGCTGGTGGCCGATGGCTGGCACATGTCCACCCATGCCGGTGCCATGCTGATAACGGCGCTCGCCTATCTCTATGCACGGCGCCAGGCCCGCAATCCTCGCTTCACCTTCGGCACCGGCAAGCTCGGCGATCTCGCCGGTTTCGCCAGCGCCATCGTTCTCGCCATGATCGCACTGCTGATCGGCTGGGAAAGCTTGCTGCGGTTCGCCAATCCTGTCCAGATCAGCTTTTCGCAGGCCATTGCCGTGGCGGTCGCCGGCCTTGCCGTCAATCTCATCTCCGCGTTCCTGCTCAAGGATGATCACCAGCATCTTGGCCATTCCCACGGCGGGCATTCCCACGGCGGGCATGCGCATGCTGGTCATTCTCATGCGGCGCATGCGCCTGACACACATGCACATGGTCCTAACGCCCAGCCTGCGGGCGGCCACGATCATCACGACCACACCGGCCATAGCCACGGTCACGACGATCACAGCCACCATGGCCACGCAGCGCACAAGCCCGGCGCCGATAACAACCTGCGCGCCGCCTATCTGCATGTGATGGCGGATGCGCTGACCTCGGTGCTGGCCATTCTGGCGCTGCTGGCCGGAAGCATCTACGGCTGGCTCTGGCTCGATCCGGCCATGGGTGTCGTCGGCGCGCTGGTCATCGCCCGCTGGTCGTGGAGCCTGATCCGCCAAACCGGCCTGATCCTGATCGATGCGACTGATACGGTCAGCGATCTGCAGTCGGAAATCCGTGAGCGGATCGAAACCCCGCAGGAGACGATCACCGATCTGCATGTCTGGCAGGTTGGCCCGGGACACAGTGCCGCCATCGTCGCCATCGCCACGCAAAACCCACACCCGCCAGCCTTCTACAAGGAAAAACTCGCCAAGCTCACCGGGCTGTCGCATCTGACCGTCGAGGTGACGCCAGTCGCGGCGTAACGGGAACGGGGCTGCTGTTTCAGAGGTGAGCGTCCACTGCTGCGGGCAGCAGCAGCAGTTGCGAACGGTCTGTTCTAGAAAGATGCGCCATGGCAAAATCCACCATAGACGACTAAATTCGGGAATCCCGGAGGGTGCTTTCAAACACTCTGGAAGAATTTCGCGACAGCAGCTGACCACAATACTCGGAGAGGAAGATTTGCCCAACAAGCCAACCAACAAATTGCTGTACGACGCCATTAGGGACCGAGGCACGGCCTATCTGATGGTCTTTCGCGAACTCAAGGCCCGCTACGGCGAAGATGAAGCCAAGGATGTGATGCGAAGTGCAAGCCGCGCCCACGGTCTTTATATCGGCAAATCGCTCGCGGCCTGCGCCCCGAGGGACTTCGAATGCATGGTAAGAGGCTTCGCGAAGTCACCAGATGACGGGTCAGTATTTTGCCCGGACATTCGTCGGCTCGACAGCACATGCCTCGAAGTGAAGATGATGGCATGCCCGATCAAGGACGCATGGGTTGACGCCGGATGCAGCCAAGAGGAAATCCTCACCTTGCTTTACTGCGCCTCCGCGCTTGACGAGGCGACTCTGGAAGCGGCGGGCTTCGACTTCGAGATTGAACTCTGGTCCCCCGGACAGGAAGGCTGCTGCCTGACCCGGATTACTGAGAAGACCGAACTGTGAACCCCCTTCGTCCCGCAGAGCTGCTATTTAGCTGTGTAATTCTTACCGAGCGTCCGAAAACTCGGTTCCGGAAAATCTCGTTAGAAAATGATCCTAAGAACCGGGCTCTAAGATTCCAACTGCGCAGATGTGCAGGCGAGTTGGCAAAACGAAATTCTAATGCGTGATTTTCATTTTGAGTTTCCGCACAGTCTGCGAGGTTTTCCCGGCACACCTTGCGCTGAATCAGCAACGCAGGTGGCCAGGTATGTCTGCTCGGGCGTCAGCTTCCCTTTTCTGGCCCCGGGGTTCTGTCCAGCGAGTTCCGGCGCATGCGCAGCAGATATTCCGCCATGTTGAACGGATCGGGACCTGAACGCGGGCGCAAACGCTGGGGACCAGCGATCGGGGCATAATGGTCAAAACTGGCGACCATCGTTCCCATGCCGCTTGTCAGCCCTGGCAGTTGCTGTTGAAAGCTCTGGGTTTTGGCAGAGGCGACCGTGCCTTCCAGCCGCACCACGCCATTGGCGATCACGGTATCAGTCATTGCTGCACCGGCCTTTGCAAGCAAGGTAAGCAGGCCATTCAGGGCACTGACAGGTGCTTCGATGTCGATGCGATCGACCGGCTCGCAGATGACGGTGTGAGCCGCCGATAGCGCTTCAGCCAGCACCAATGGCGTCAACTGGCGAAAGTCAGCGGCGGTGCTCGACGGCGAACTGTGCCGGGCCGCCGTCATCGCCACGTGGCAATCGATGACCTGCCAGCCAAAGACACCCTGCTTCAGCGTTTCCAGCACGGTGTCCTCGACCGCCCGGTAAAAACTTGCCGGCATCTGGCCGACGTCGACGTCCAGGGCGAAGCTGTTGCCTGCACCTTCCGGTCGCGGTTCGATGCGCAGCCCGACGGTGGCAAGAAAGGGGTTCGGCTCCTTGAATATGATCTGAAGACCGGCACCTTTCCCCAGCAGTCTCTCGACGCAGATGACCGTGCTTTCCTCGAACGTTGCTTCAAGACCGAAGTCTGTCAGCAAGGTCGATTGGATGACCTGCTTTTGTACCTCGCCATAGAGGGAGACGTAGACATCGTTCGCATCGTCGTTCCTGCGAAGATTGATCAATGGATCCTGTTCGGCCAGCTGGTTGAGAGCCAGCCAGAGTGCTGCATTGTCGGAGCCACGCTGCGCCAGCACACGGGTTTCAAGGGTCGGCGGGGCAAAGTGAACCCGGCTGGCCGAGGATGGGTCCGTACCGACGATATCGCCGATGCGGGCGCCGTTGAGGCCACTGACGCGGGCAATTTGTCCGGCGCGAAAGCTGGTAACGGTGTGAACCCGGCCGGCCTCGAACAGATGAATTCCGGTCACCCGTGCCTGGCCCTTGGGCAAATCCAGATAGTGCCGGGCTTTGACCGTGCCCGATGTCAGGGAGACGAAGGCTTGTTTTTCGCCGCCCCATCCCCGCTCGATCTTGAAGATCGTGCCCATCACCGGGCCATCCGGATCTGGGCTGCGGGAGGGCAGCATCGTCGCGATCGCCGACATCAGGGCCGGCACGCCGACGCCGGTCGTTGCTGCCCCGCCAAACACCGGGTGCACCAAGCCTTTGGCGACCTGGTCAATCAGAGACTGCGCAAGCGTCTCGCGGCTCAGGCAATCGGGCGACAGGACATAGTCGTCCAGCAGAACATCGTCATTTTCCGCCAGCGTTTCACAGAGAGCTGTAAACAGTGGTTCGCTTCGCAGATCGTATGCTTCGATCCGGGCAAGCTTGCTGCCTGGACCCTGGACGCCCGACATGGCAATGGGCCGAACCGGCAGCTGGCTGCCAAGAACATCCAGCAGCTCATCATAGCGAGCGCCGGCCCGATCGACCTTGTTGATAAAGAAAACGAACGGGACGGCAAGACGCTGCAGCGCGCGTACGAGCACGCGCGTCTGCGCCTGTACGCCCTCGACCGCCGAAACAACGACCACCGCTGCGTCGAGCAATCCAAGCACGCGATCGACTTCGGCGATGAAATCGGGATGACCGGGCGTATCGATGAGATTGACGACCGTATCGCCGATGGTGAAAGACACCACGGCGGCTCGGATGGTGATGCCCCGTTGCCGTTCGAGTTCGAGACTGTCGGTCTGTGTGTTGCCGGCATCGACGTTGCCGAGTTTATCGATCACGCCGGCGTCGAAAAGCAGCCGTTCTGTAAGACTAGTCTTGCCTGCATCCACATGGGCCAGGATACCCAGATTCAAAGTACGCATGTACCCTCAATTTCTCAGAATTTCGAATGTGATTTTCTTGAGAAATGAGTCGGCGCATTGGGAGTTCTCCGTGCTGGCAATCGTGGTGCGATGCGTAACCGTCTGATTGTGCACCGATGGAGGCAAGCCTACAGGCGTTTTCAAAGATATGTCAAGCTAGGCGATGTGCGGCTTTGAGGGCTGGAAAACCACCGGCAATGCGTGGTTCTAAGGGGCAGAATTGGTCTTCCGCAGTCGTCTTTAAAGTGAATGGCCGACAGGCTACCCTGCCTGCACGGACTGCGGACGAAGTTATTTTCTCCTCATTTTGCAGGTCACTTGGGAGATAACGCGATTGCCAAATTCTCCGTCATCCCTGTGCTCGTCACAGGGATCCAGCCAACCCAAGTCTTTGGGCTGAAAGGCTTTTTGACCCGACCGACGTCGGGTCGCTGGATCCCCGCCACAAGGGCGAGGAAGACGGAGAGTGGGGTGGCGCTACCGGCAGGTAATCGTTGCCAGCGTTCTTCAGTAGTCTGAGCCGGCAGGTCGCCCTGCCGGCTTTCGAATGTTTTGGCGCCTACTTCGCCAGCTTATACGCGATCACGTAGTCGCCCGGCTTCGTGCCGACCGAGCCGTGGCCGCCGGCAACGATGAGGACGAACTGGGTGCCGTCGTCGGTGGCGTAGCTCATCGGGGTCGACTGGCCGCCGGCCGGAAGACGGCCCTCCCACAGCACTTTGCCGGTGGTGAGCTCATAGGCGCGGATATAGTTGTCGACCGCAGCACCGAGGAAGGCGATGCCGCCCTTGGTGATCATCGGGCCGCCGATGCCGGGCACGCCGACCTTGAAGGGCAGGGGCAGCCGCGTCATGTCACGCACGGTGCCGTTCCTGTGCTTGTAGGCGATCTGGCCGGTCTTCAGGTCGGCTCCTGCGACATAGCCCCATGGCGGCGCCTGGCAGGGGATGCCGAGCGGTCCGAGGAACGGCCCCATGAAGACGCCGTAGGGTGCGCCGTCATTGCGGTTGAGGCCCTGTTCTGAACCCTTTTCGTCCTGGCCCTTGGCGGGGATCTGGTCGCGCGGTACCAGTCTCGAGGTGAAGGCGAGATAGGTCGGCATGCCGAACATCACCTGGCGTTCCGGATCGACCGCGACCGAGCCCCAGTTGAACGTGCCGAAATTGCCGGGATAGATCAGGCTGCCTTCCAGCGACGGCGGCGTGTAGCGGCCTTCGTATTTCAGCCGCTTGAAGTCGATCCGGCAGGCGAGCTGGTCGAACATCGTCACGCCCCACATGTTCTTGTCCGTCAAAGGCGGCGGCGAGAAGGTGAGGTCGGAGATCGGCTGGGTTGGCGCGGTAAAGTCTTCCGCGATCGCCCCGGTCGGTGCCGGGATTTCCTTGACCGGGATGATCGGTTCGCCGGTTCGCCGGTCAAGCACGTAGATATCGCCCTGCTTGGTCGGGCCGACAAGGGCCGGAACCGGCTGGCCGTCCTTGCCGGTAATGTCGAGCAGCACCGGCTGGGCGGGAACGTCCATGTCCCACAGGTCGTGATGTACGGTCTGGCGCACCCAGCGGACGGCGCCGGTGGCGATATCGAGCGCCACGATCGACGAGGAATATTTCTCGACATGCTCGCTTCTGTTCATGCCGAGCTGGTCGGGCACCTGGTTGCCGAGCGGGATATAGACGAGGTTCAGCTTGTCGTCATAGCTGAACACCGACCAGCTGTTGGGCGAGTTGGTCGTGTAGGTCTGGCCTTCGGGCAGCGGCGTCGTCACGTCCGGATTGCCACTGTCCCAGTTCCAGACCAGCGCGCCGGTATTGACGTCGAAGGCGCGGATGACACCGGATTGTTCCTGCGTCGAGTAATTGTCGTTGACGGCACCGCCGACGATGATCTTGCCGGCGGTGATCACCGGCGGCGAGGTCGAATAATAATAGCCGGCCGGGTTGTATTTCATGCCGGTTTCGAGATGCAGCGTCCCCTTGTCGGCAAAGCTCTCGCAGACCTGGCCAGTGGCGGCATCGAGCGCGATCAGCCGCGCATCGGCGGTTGGCAGATAGACCCGTTCGGCGCAAGCGCTACCGGCCACGGCGGCCGGATCGGCATAGTAGGTGACGCCGCGGCAGGTCTGGTGCTGCCGGTCCGGGTTCATGCCGGAATTGGCATCGAACTTCCACTTTTCCTTGCCGGTCGCCGCATCCAGCGCGATGGCGAGATTGTGCGGCGTGCACATGTAGAGCGTGTCGCGGATTTTCAGCGGCGTCACCTGATAGGTGGTTTCGCCGATATCATCCGGAAGCTTCACATCGCCGGTCTGATATTGCCAAGCGACTTGCAGCGTGCCGACATTCTCAGGCGTGATCTGCGAGAGCGGCGAATAGCGCTGGCCGTAGGGCGTGCGGCCATACTGGTGCCATTCGCTGTCCGGCACGTTGCCACCGAGATCGACGGCTGCCGTCGCAGTACCGACCGGCAGTTCGCCGGCAAGATCGAGCGGATCCTGCGTCATTGAATAGCCGGCAACGACGATCGAGGCGAGAACGGCGAGGCCGAGCGGCAGGGCGCTGGCCTTGTAGGTCTCACCCGTCGGACTGCTGAAGCCGAGGCCGCGGCGGATGGCCGGTAGAAGCAGCCACAGGCCGAGCAGGATGATGACGCCGCCACGCGGCCCAAGTTGCCACCAATCAAAGCCGACTTCCCAGATGGCCCAGGCGAGCGTGCCGATGATCAACAGCGCATAGACGGTCAGCGCCGCGCCGCGCCGCGCAAACAAGAGGAAGGCGGTGATGAGGAAACCCAGCCCGGCAATGGCATAATACCAGCTGCCGCCGAGCACGATGAGCCAGAGCCCGCCACCGCCGAGCGCCAGCCCGATCAGTGCGAAGACGATGGCCGTCAACAAAATCAACATGAATATCTCCCGTTATGGAAAGCCGCGCCGCGCGGATCGTCTCGCTTGCGGTGGGCATCTGGGTCCAACGCCTCAGGGAAAAGGCAGGCCGGTCTCAAGGCTGGCCATCGCGCCGGGTGGTTTGTGCGCGGTGATCCTCTGTCAGATGCGCGGCGGGAAAAAGGTTCAATCCTCGCGCGTATCATCACCGAACATACCGCATGGCCGCCGCCTTTCAATGGCCACATTTCGGCACAGCCATCAAAATTCGGCATGGCAGACAGGCGTTTAACGCACAGCCAGCCGAAGGCGTGCGAAAGGGTTTCGGCCGTGCAGCGAAATAGGATAGGTCAACGGCAGCGTTCACCACAACGAGGTCTGAAATGAAGAAATTGCTGACGGTTCTCATGGTCGCGGTCGTGGCCGTCGCCGGGGTTATCGGCGGACGCTGGCTGCTTTATGTTACCAATACCAATGATCCGCTCGACGAGGTCGGCATCGAGCTGAACAGCCGGATGCCGGACCCGTTGCGCAAATGGGGCTGCGCCCAGCTGAAAACCAATTTCGAAAACCGCCTGCCACCGTTTGGGTGTGTTGCCACGGGCGGGACCGGTTGGGAATAACGGGAGGAGACTCGTACGAGGCTGTCAGACTGCTCACCAAACCTGACGCCGCGAATGTGACGAAAGCGGCACCCACTCTTCGTCATCCTCGCCCTCGTGGCGGGGATCCAGAGACCCGACGTCCGTCGGGTCGAAAGACTTTTTCAGCCCAAGGACTTGGGCTGGCTGGATCTCTGTGACAAGCACAGAGATGACGGAGGATTTGGCACCGCACAATTTCCCATGCGCCCATCAAATGGTGAGAAAATGACTTTATCAGCAGTCTGAGCGTCTCGCACGAGGCTCTCGCTCACGTACCGCAGAACGTTTTAAACACTTCCTCCGACGGTGCTGGTGGGGCGGCATAGGCTGCAAAGCCCGGCTGGTCCTCATAGGGCTTTGCCAACACATCGTTCAAGGCCTCGAACAGAGAGAAATCGCCATCGTCTTCCGCCGCGCGGATCGCCTGCTCGATGCGGTGGTTGCGCGGGATGAAGGCCGGATTGACGGCGCGCATCGCAGCCGCCGTCTGAGCATCCGGCAGGGGCTCGCGTCCGGTCCGCTCGCGCCAGGCAAGAAGCCAGGCATCGATATCGGCGGTGTTGGCGAAAGCGTCGCGAAGCGGGCCGTCCTTGGCGCTGCTTTCAGCCGCATCGCAAAGCCTGCGGAACGTCAAGGTGAAATCGGCCTCGTTGCGATGCATGGCGCTCAACAGCCCCTGAACCAGATCGAGGTCGCCGTCTTCCTCGGTCTGAAGACCGATCTTCGCCGTCATGCCGGCCAGCCAGTGCTTTTGAAACCGCGCCCCGTAGCCGCCGATCGCGTCATTGGCGAGATTGACGGCTTCCGAAGGCTCGGGGTCAAGCAGCGGCAAAAGCGTTTCGGCCAGCCGCGCCATGTTCCACTGGCCGATGGCCGGCTGGCTGGCATAGGCATAGCGCCCACCCCGGTCGATCGAGGAAAACACCTTGGCCGGATCATAGGCATCGAGAAAGGCGCAGGGGCCGAAATCGATGGTTTCACCCGAGATGGCGCAATTGTCGGTGTTCATCACCCCATGGATGAAACCGACGCACAGCCAGCGGGCGATCAGCGCCGCCTGCCGCTCGAGCATGGCTTGAAGCAGCGCCAGATAGGGGCGCTCGCTGTCCTTGATTTCGGGATAATGCCGGTCGATGACATGATCGGCCAAAACCTTCAGGCCCTCGGTATCGCCGCGCGCTGAGAGGAACTGGAACGT
>Ga0247813_10002412_pt1 | contig 12881 bp, 18 predicted proteins | sample UWRJL169409C1_FD_180719 | JGI IMG/M metagenome (GOLD analysis project Ga0247813, IMG submission 180719) | Plant litter microbial communities from Arlington Agricultural Research Station in Wisconsin, United States - UWRJ-L169-409C-1 | ecosystem: Environmental > Terrestrial > Plant litter >... | reverse complement strand
AGTACGGGATGGTTAAGAGTCATGAAGAAGAGAGTTGGAACGCTTGAATATACTAAAAATAGCGACACGTAGCGGCAAGGAATGTATTTTTACATGCCTGCAGTAACATAGAGAAAGATAGAAGAAGAAATTATTTGCCGCAAGGCGGACGCTTGGCCTTGTGGCTATGAAGTCCGTTTTTTGTTCCACCGCAAGCGGTTAATAAAGAAATAAGAAGTACGATCAGCAGGGCGTTTTTCATAACCATCAGATTTTATAATTTAATGTAATTAGAAAATCTGAAATTCAAAACAGCTTCCCCTGGTTTTATTTTATGGGTTGCAACAACGGTGATCGATAAAGATCTTCCGGCGAAACGACTTGTTCTTCCATAGGAATGTTCTTTCCGTAGCGTTCTGTCAAGGCCATTTGTACAAGAGAACTGCTTAAGTCGAAGTCTTTCAGGGCACGTGTCGGACAAAGTTCGAGACCATATACCTGCTGATATAATTTCCATACCAGTTCAGAACAATACAGTTTATCGTCTGTCCATTGGAAAGGAATGTCATAATGTTTGCTGAGGTAAATTTTTTGCAGACTGTCTAGTTTTTTCTGAACGACAGCGTTCACCGGAAGACTTTGTTTGGGACGTTTGACTTCAAAATAGCTCTGATCACCGCGTGCGATCCATGTTTTCAAAGGCGTTAATGAAACAGGCTCTACCGCTTCTAATACAAACGGTTGATTATTCTTCAACACGATAACACCCACATGGCTAAATTTGGAATGCGTGGCAAGTTTGATGGCTTCGCTTTGTGAAGAGTGTGAGTTTTGAAAAATGATGTCGCCCGTTTTGTAGACCGGAGCGGTTTGGTGCAATTTGACCTGAAAGGCAGTAAACAGAATAATGCCGATACAAAAGAGGAAGGTGAATTGGAGGGTCTTTTTCATAGTACCTGTTTCCAGGCTAACGCCAGGTCTATCATTTTATTTTATAAAAATTTTCAGACCAGTTTTACAGCTTCTAATCCTGCCCAGGTGGCAGCCAATCCCACTGCTACACTCAAGGCGATGTAAGCGAAAGCAGAAGCCGTATGGTCCGATTGAAACAGGTTGACATTTTCTATCGCAAAAGCAGAAAAGGTCGTATAACCTCCGCAGAAACCGGTGATGAATAAATACTTGATATCACTCTGGCTGGTCCATTGGAAACGTTCTATGCATCCGAATAAAATACCGATTAGGAAACATCCCGCTACATTGATGAGGAACGTAGCCAATGGAAAAACACCGGCATAATTTTTTTGCACCCATAAAGTAGTCAGGTAACGGAAGATACTTCCAAGACCACCGCCTAGTCCAATCAATAAGAGAATCCGTAAGGTGTTCATCTTACCAATTACATGGTTTTGTTTGAATAAAGAAAGCGTGTTTTACTTTATCTCACGTAACTTTTTAATGAAGGCTAAAAGCAGCATCGCCAATAAGGCACCTGCGAAGGCTAGAAAAATATCTTTCTGTGCATCCCATACATCTCCTTGTGTGCCTAGATACGCCGTTCCCTGATTTTTGAAAAAGATATCTGCTATGGCCCATTCGATCACTTCATAAGCGGCACCCACCGAAAGACATACTTCCACCGGCAGTACCCAGGTCAGCCATTTTTCTAATTTTAATGCTTTCATGAAAAACTCACGCATCGGATAGGCGAGTAGAAAACCAAAATTGAAATGTACAATTCTATCGTAATGATTGCGCTTAGTATGGAAGAGCTCCTGAAGCCAATAGCCAAAAGGATTTTCTGCATAGGTGTAAGTGGAACCGTAAACATGAATGCATAAAAACAGCATGATCAATAGGTAACTAAGATCACTCATCTGGCATTTTCTATAACTGAGAAAGAGGGGAACAAGAAATATAACAACCAATGTGTTTTCAAGCAGCCAGTTGTTGAGGTCCGGAGTTACGATCAAAGTATACGCCCATAGGCTGATGAAAACAAGTAGATACAGTTTGATCCAGTTATTTTTCAGGAAGGGCGTACGGCGGGAAGAAGAGGTGGTTGTAAACGTCATGCCTGCAAAGGTTCAATATGCATGCCGCTTTATTAGAAGGAAGGGAAAGTGACTTCAATGTCTCCATCGACAGGATAAGCCTGGCAGGTCAGTATTCTGCCTTTGGCCACTTCTGTGTCTGTGAGTACTTCGTTGTAAGCCATCCATACTTTTCCTTTTGTGCAGGTAGCCACACAACTCCCACAACGCCCCGCTTCGCAACTATAGGGTAAAGCAATGTGTTGTGCTTTGGCTGCCGCTAAAATGGATTGAGGATATTGCACCTCCAAGGAATACATTTTTTGTTCTAGGTGAAGGATGGCTACATGAGCCGATGTATCCGGAGGTTTAGGTAGGATCAAGCGGGGAAGCGAACTGAAATCTTCTTTGATCAGGTGTGTGGCCGGAATAGACTCGCCCAATAAAGTAATGCGCAGCGTTTGCATGTAATCAAATGGTCCGCACAGGTAGAAATACGTTTTGTCCTTCGATACGATCGGGTATTCTTGTAACAAATGCAGAAGCAACCATTTACTCAGGCGGCTATGGTATACACTGAAACGGTTGCTGTATAAGAAACGAATGGAAAAGCGATCGGCATACTTTGTTTGCAGCGCCATTAGTGCTTCATGGAAGATGGTGTCTTCTTCTGCCTTATTACTGTAAATCAATACGACCTGATGGCTGCTGCTTACTAAAATAGTTTTGATCAGAGAGAAGCAAGGTGTAATGCCGCTGCCCGCTGCAAGAAAAAAGAATTGCCGGATGTCAAGCGCAGGAGGAGGAAGCACAAAGAATCCACTAATGCCTGACGTATGGAGGATATCGCCTTCCTCTACTTCATACACCAGGAAACGGGAGAATTCTCCGTTGTCTACTTTTTTGATGGTAATACTTAATGGTTCATTCAGTTCCGGAGATGAAGAAATAGAATAGGAACGTCTTTTTTCTCCGTATGGCGTTTGAAAAACCAGGGTGAGAAACTGGCCTGCCTGATAGTGGGGCTGCCAACCGTCAAGAGGCTCCAATACAAAAGTCTTCGACTGTGAAGTTTCAATATGAACGGATACAATTTTTACTCTTTTGATAAGGGCAACATCTCCTGACATAGTCGAAGATAAGAAATTTCATCGTGTCGAAAAACTATCGGAATGACCTAGCCGTTGGCTGTTTCCTTCAGGTGCTTCATGTGCGAACGAACGGCGCTTAGAAAAGTAGGAAACTCATGGTAGGTCACCTGCTGTTCTTTGCAGGTTTCGATGACCAGTTTGTTCAAGGCCGGATAATGTACGTGACTGATTTTAGGGAAGAGGTGATGTACCACCTGAAAATTCAGGCCTCCCACATACCAGGTCATCCAGTCGTTGGTGGTGCAAAAGTTAGTCGTTGTTTTCACCTGGTGTACCGCCCATTCATCTTCGATCTTATTGCCGGATAAATGGCTATCTGTAAATTCTGCTTCTTCTACTACGTGCGCCAATTGAAATACGGTAGACAAGATAAGACCCAATACAAAATGGAAGACCAGAAAACCCACCCATGCCGCGGCCCAGCCCCATACCATGGCTGGTACAACGAGGAAAAAAGAGAAGTAGGTAATTTTAGAGAGCCAAAAGATCAGGTGATCTTTGAATTCCATGTTGTTGATTTTGAAATTACCGACTTTACCTTGAAAATATTTGATAAAATCCAGCAGGAATACCCAAAGCAAAGAAGACAAGCCATATACTGCAAAACAGTAAACGTGTTGAAAACGGTGCAGGTAATATTTTTTTTGAAGCGTATTCAAGCGCAGCACCGGCAGTTGTGCGATGTCCTGGTCGTGTCCTTCTATGTTGGTATAAGTATGGTGAATGATGTTGTGTTTGTTTTTCCATAACACCGCATCGCCTCCTAAGATGTTAATGGTATAAGCAGCAAGAACATTGATCCATTTCTTGTCGGAAAAACTTCCATGTGCTCCGTCGTGCATGATGTTGAAGCCGATGGCTGCTGCTGCAACACCCAGGTAGGCACAAAGCAACAAAGCCAGCCACTGAGTAGGATGCGCAAACATCAATATCCCATAAGCAATAAAATAGGTAGAAATAAAAAAAACAGCTTTGATGTAAAGGGTTGTTGTGCCATTTCTGGAAATAGATTCTTCTTCGAAATACTGATTGACTTTATGCTTCAATGCCGTGAAAAAAGGATTCTTATGATTGCCAAATCGAATCCGTGTGTGGGCATCAGACGCTAAAATTTTGGTCGTGCCAGGGGCGAGCTGTGAAGTTTCAATCAAGAGGATAAAGGTTTGATGGAATCAGGTAAGCGAATTGTGTAGCAAGTACGTTCATCTCGGGTATCAATCCAATGTGAAAGCATAACTTCTCGGTTTGCTGCACCAGAATATTCGGCAAGCATACCACAAATATAAGGGCTTATTTTATCAATTCCTCTTGTAGTGGTCTTTATGCTGATTACTCTTCTTGTTCGATAAACTGAGCAATTTCGCTGTTATTCTTCGATTTGGTAATATGAGTAATGGCAGCACCCAGCAGTTCATTCATTTCTCTTGGATTTTCAATCATCGGGAAGTGACTGGTACCTTTCATCTCTAATATTTCATAAGATTTGGCGGCATGCTGATCCAAAGCTTCTTTATTGGTCGGCATGTAATTCACTTGTATCAGGTACATCTTGAAAGGCAGTTGTTGCAGCAACTCTCGTTCTCTTTCGTAATAATGCGATGTTTCTCTTGCCAGTTCTATTCCCATGGGTTCATAGGCTCCTCTATAGGCTTTTACAATGCGCTCTGTAACGGCTGGAGGAGTGGCAGGTGTAAGCAGACCCATCCGGGCATATTTTTCAGAGGTATTCGCAAAATCTGCTTTCAATTGTGATTCGATCTCTTGGACCTGTTGTTGAAACTGTTCAGGCAACGGAGTGCCCGCATTTTTAAAGGTATCCACCCCGATAAAACCAATGATGGGCTGTGGGTAACGCACGGCTGCTTCTAATATGGCGTCTCCTCCCATGGAATGTCCAATCAGAATAACATTCTTTAATTGCAGTACTTTTAACAAAGCAATCACATCTTGGCCAAATTGTTCAATGGTCCAGGTGCTCCTGTTATTCCCGGATTTGCCATGTGCTGCCAGGTCAATGGTAACAACCTGGTAAGAGGAACTGAAATAGTCAACCTGTGCATTCCAAATGGATTCATCCAGAAAGGCACCATGTACAAATAATAAGGTAATCTCACCAATACCTGAAAGGGTATAGTGTAAATGCAGATCGTGATGGATCACAGCCGGTTTGTTGGAGACTTGTGGATTCATAATTCATAGCGGATTTATTTAGATTATACTAAGAAAACCGTGCCACAGGAAAAGGTGAAACTGAAGAGTTGGAGCGAAAGGCATGAACAAAAAAAATGGAGGGTTTTACCCTCCATTTTTTTATAATTCTATTATACTTTGCAACGGTTGCTCCAGTCTATTGTTTGGTATACGTCAATTGTATTTTTCCGCTGTTGGAGTGGATGATCATTTTGTTTTTGGTAAGTGAAATGATCTTATATTTAGAGCCGTCTCCCAGGAAAATGGTGCTGTCTTTTACGCTATAAGTATCTTCCTGCGATTTGAATTTTTGCCTGTCGTTGATCAGGTTGTATTTGCATTTACCTTGAGGGGAAAATTTAAAATAGGACTTCGATAAATATTTTACTTGTTGAATGTATTGTTTTTTCAAAAGGGCAAGACTATCTGCAGGGATATTCGTCGATTGGTTGTCTTCATTCGCCATTTTTGAAACCAGCACATTAAAACTTGAATCCACATTGCTGTTGTCAAACAACATGGTCATTTTCTGATCTTTTCCTCTGAGTTCATACACAGTCAGGTCCCAGTTACCGATTAATTGGTCCTGTTGAATAGTTTGACCATACCCATTATGGGTTAGGCAAATAAATAGAATAAATACAAGGTGTTTTAAATAACTCATAAGGGGGATTCAGTAAAATTTTATCTTCTCAGTACAATTTCTATTCCGGGTTTCAACTCTTGTAAGTGTTCAAGGAATTCTTTTTTACATTTTGGGGAGATCAATACACGGTCTCTTTCCCCATATATTATTTCTAGTCTGTCGAGTGAGCCTGCCGGGGAACTCATCGGATCACGCGATTCCTGTATTTTTTTTATGCTGTCAATAGTAATGTTGATCGGTAAGATCAGTGGAGACTTGATGCTCAATACATCTCCTTCTATGGTATACGTAGTATGCAGGCAAACATAGCAAATCCCTACAATTGCTGTCATGTTAATGATCAAACCTACCCATGCTTCATGATAGATTAATAAGGCAGAAGAAATGCCAAATACTACGATCAAAGGAAGGATCAATTCAAGTCCAATTTTCGTAGGATAGGTCGTTGTTGTCATGTGCATGAAGTTAAATACGAGTGGTATTAGGGATGAATTAACCTTAACCTAAACCCGTTACCTAATTAAATAAGGAGAAAAAAAAGCAGATTTCAAACAGGTTGTATCATAAAATCCCCAAAGGGTGTCTGGTAGAGGTAATAGGCCTAGTCTCTGTTAGCAAAGAAGCGGGAAGGGATTTTTTTTTCTGATGCTGTAATCGTTTTAGAACGTTGGCTTAACCAGGATACTAATGAAAGGAATAGCCATAAATGGTAGATATGCGTTATTATTGGTCCAATACTTTTTTGAGATTGTCCCAGTTCCAATGGTATAAGTAACCGGCTCCTTTGATGCGTGGACACTTGGAATCTTTGTAACCGATGAGCTGAACGACTTTCTTCTTTAAGGCTTTGGCAATGGCGATCTCTTTCAATACACCGGGAGACTTGTGCGTGTAGGAGCCAAGCATCACAATGACAAGGTCGGCTTGTTCAATTTTTTTTCTGGCTTTTTCTTCCCATGCTTCTTCTTTTGATGCTTCTCGTAGTGAACAGTCATGGACTTCAAAAGGGGAGTGTTCTAATTTGGATTGACCGATCAAAGAATCTTTTAAACATTTGTCGTTGTCAAAATCAAAACTGATAAAAACTTTTTTTCGTGACGAAGGCATAGGTAAATCAGAGGTGGGCTTGAAGTAAAGATTGAAAGAGTGACACATATTCGTAATCATGAAGCAGGCGTGCATCTGGAGATTCTGACATTTGTTCGTATATAACTTTTGCAGCCGCTCCCGTACTGGCGACCGGTAATACTAAAGCTTCTGGATGTGCCGTGCGGAAAATATCATACTCTTTTTCTACTCCTTTCATTCCTCCAATGAAAAGGGCCGCCGTAAAATTATTTTCCTTGATCATGCGGTGGCGCATCGCGTTGAGACTAATTTTTTTGTCCGCTGTTTCAGGTACTGCTTGAATCCCTTTAAAGAATTGATGTTCTTTTGGAAACACCGCTTTGAAATAATCCGATTGATACAAGGTGACCTGGCTGCGCAAGTCGGTGCTCATTCTCCCTAGCGTATGATGTATGATGGTAGTAATGGCAGGATGTCCTCCCCAGATGAGTTGCGTTTTAGGAACGACTACTTGTACAGCTGCTCTTACAGCCGCCTGAATGGCCATGGCATCAGCTGTTTCATAATAATCTTCTTTACCTGGTTTTGGAATGCTCGCTGATAAAAATATCATAGGGATAAAACATTCGTTCGTAAGAATGTTTATACAGCTAAAATAAGTGTTTTTATTAAAAGTATAAATACCATTTTTATTTTCAGCTGTTTTTTTGACCAAAATCTTAAAAAGAGTCCACAAGAAAGCTGGTTGTCTATGAATTAAAGCTGATCAATGACTGGGACAGGCAGCGAGTAAAGTGAAAACTAAGGCAATAATGGCAGGAAGTGCTTGTACAAAGAAGATTTTTTTAGACGCAGAATACGCTCCGTATATACCGGCAACAAGGACACAACTAAGAAAAAATACGGCAATATGGCTTTGCCAGATCGAGTCTGTAATGAAAAACGTCCAGATCAAACCGGCGGCAAGAAAACCATTATAAAGCCCCTGGTTGGCCGCGAGTCCTTTTGTGGGTTTAAAGAGCTCGGGAGCCAAGGCTGTTTTGAATGTTTTTTTTCCTAACGTTTCCCAGGCAAACATCTCCATGTATAAAATGTATAAGTGTTCGAGGGCAACAAGTGCAATTAGAATTTGAGAAATGAGTTTCATCGTGGAAGCTGGTTTGGGTAGAACGCCTTTCCAAAAATAATAGAATTTAGGAGTTGACAAGACATTGTGATGAGTTTTATCAGATAGTGTGTAAATACTATCCTTGAAAGCCTTGAAAGCGATGACAGATAGCTGTTTAAACGGCAGCTTTTTGATTTATAAGTAAAGAATTATCATATATAATGTATACATTAGGCAGTCTATAAAACTTGAACTATGAGCTATAACATCATTTTGTTGGACAGCGATGTCCAACATGCTAATCTGATTAAAGACCATTTAAAAGGGTATTCTGAGTATACGATCCACATTTTTACGGACGCAGCGGCTTGTATGGCTCAGGTAAAAACATTGAAACCGTCTGTGATTTTTCTGGATGCAGAACTTAAGCATGATCCAGCTACCATGGAAGCTGAAACCGAATTGTTATTTCAGCTCAAAGAACTTTCACCTGCTTCAGAGATCGTTTTGTATTCAGGAGAAGAAAAAATAGAACTCATGCTCGATAAGGTAAAACAAGGCGCTCATGGGTTTGCAATCAAAGCTACGCATACCAAGGCAAAAGCGGAGATGCTATTATTAAGTGCCATCAGACATTACAAACAAAGTAAAGACGCTCGCTTTTATAAAAAATTAAGCATATTGCTAGTCATCGCCTTGATCGCGGTTGTGATATTCGGGATTGTTGCTTATAAGTATAAGATTGTGAAAGATGATATTGAGAGTCCTTTCGATGTATAAAATAGAGAATAGAGAATAGAAATGGTATAATTGACATTAGTCTCTATTTTCTATTCTCTATTTATCTACTTAATTTCTTCCGCAGCGGCCTTTAATTTTACACTGTCGAGTTTAGTCATCTGCATCATGGCTTGTACGACGCGCTGCACTTTAGCCGGATCTTTATCACTCATCAGTTCGCCTAATACTTGCGGCACAATCTGCCAGGACAAACCAAATTGATCCTTGAGCCAGCCGCATTGAGATTTCTGTCCGTTTTCCGAAAGTCTCTCCCATAAAAAGTCAACTTCTTCCTGGGTAGGGCAATTTATAAATAATGAAATGGCTTCCGTGAATTTGAATATCGGTCCTCCATTCATCACGTAGAATTGCTGACCTTCGATTTCAAAGGTTCCTGTCATCACAGCACCTTCAGGTCCAGGACCGCCTTTACCCCACCGGCGTACGCTGACTATTTTAGAATCTTTGAAAACAGACGTATAAAAGTTCATCGCTTCTTCCGCATTGTCATTGAACCAAAGAAATGGAGTTATCTTTTGCATGGTGTATTCTTTTGAATGTTAAAATGAATGATACCTCTAAGGTAAGATCAAATAGTGAGTAAGGCTTGTGCAAAAACGACATTCCGGCAGGTGCTTTGCGACAAGCTAGACGATGCGAAGCTTTTTATAATAATACTGTTTATCCTCTTCGGTCAGTTCACGGATGACTTTGCAGGGATTGCCCGCTGCAAAAACATTCGATGGAATATCTTTCGTCACGACACTGCCAGAGCCGATCACTACATTATCACCAATGGTAATGCCGGCATTAACGACTACGTTGCCTCCAAGCCACACGCTGTTTCCAATCGTTATGGGAAGGGCATATTCATATTCCTGATCGCGTAGTTCTTTATGAATGGGATGGCCAGCTGTAAACAAACTAACATTGGGACCGATGAACGCATGATCTCCAATCGTTACCTCCGCGCAATCCAATACGATGAAATTGTAGTTGGAATAAAAATGGTTGCCTATTTTAATGTTATAGCCATAGTCGCAACGGAAAGGCGGCTCGAAGTAAAAGTTTTCTCCTGTTTTACCTAGCAGCTTGCGGAGTATCGTGTTACGTTCTTCTATGGCAGAAGGTCTTAAGGCATTAAAATCAAACAGCAATTCTTTCGCGTGTTGACGTTCGTTAAGCAACTCTTCGCCGAAAGCTTTATAAGCCTTTCCAGAGAGCATTTTTTCTTTTTCTGTAGCCATGATAAACTTTTGAAAGTGTATTCACAAGATATAAAAAGCAACGAGAATTATTTTGGTGCTTGCTGCTGATTTATTTTAAAACTGATGAACTGATCGATGGAAGAAACTCACAACTTAACCCGGAATAAGCCCTTTAATCTCCTCCGCCATCTCCGCCACCGTCGCCTGCCATGCTTACTCCGTAGTCATTGCCTCCTGAATCACCATCCGTCCCGCTATCGAAACCTCTTCTTTTTTTATAGCCAGGTGTCGGTTTATAAATCATTCGGATCAGGTAGAACCAAAGTACAGGCAATACCAAGGATAGAATGATGTGCATGGTTTTCTGAAAATTATCCATGATGTCATGACGCACAATCCATCGGATGGATAGGATAGAAACTACCAGATAAAAGAGTAGAAAAAATAAAAGAAACCAATTCATTACCTCTGCCATGGTAAGGGTAAGAAAATCATTTTTTTGAAAATGCTTTATAACTTTTACTGCTGCTGATGATTCTGCCTGTTTTAAAACCCAATTGAGCCGACAATTCTGCGAGAGTACTCACCTTGTGTTGCTCGCACAGTTTCAACGCAATCAAGGCAGAAGCCTTGGCATCGCTTTCCGCATTGTGGTGTTCCAGTTCAATACTGAAGTGATGAGATACACTATTCAATTTATGATTGGCAAGCGGTAAAGATTGCTGAGCGAGCCTGTACGTGCAATGGTAATCGAGGTCAGGATAAGCCAGCCCGGAATGGTCCAGTGTGAAACGCAGCACACTGAAATCAAACGAAGCATTATGCGCAATCACGGTTTGATTGTGGAAATAGGGTTTCAACGCTTCCCACTGTTGGTGAAAGGTACCTTTGTTTTTGGTATGACTGTCGTCTATGCCGTGCAAAAAGGTATTGAAACCGTCGTAATAATTCGGAACCGGTTTGATGAGGATGTGGTTGGTATGAACAAGCGCACCGTTTCTGACAACGGCAACACCCATAGAACAAATACTGCTGCGGTTGCTGTTGGCGGTTTCAAAATCGATGGCGATGAAGTTCATAGGACTTAGGATAATTTGCTGTTAACGTTGATTGTTTTTTGAGTTTCATTAAACACAAGGTCCTCCAGGCGTTTCCATAATAACATTAGCGTTTCCGGTGCGTCGTCGCTAAACAATAGATTTTTAAACTCCGGGTGTTCTTTCAGATACATGGAACTCAAACTCTCATTGTTGTCCAAAAAAGACTGTTGCATGTTCGCTATTCTGTCGCAGAGTTTTACGCACAAGGCGTCGCTGTTGTTTTTGATTTTTGGATAGGTTTTTAGTTTTCGTTCTTTGCGATTTCGTCCTAACTCATCTGTTACGCAAAACACCATTTCGGCCACTTCTTCTCCGCATACATCCTTGACATCCTGAAACGATACCTTGCAATCTTCTATCGTGTCGTGTAACCAGCAAGCGGCAACAATGGTCTCTTTTAGCTTAAATTCTTTAGCTATGGAAACGACCGCTTCTAAGTGAAAAGAGTAGTCTCTTGTGCCGTAAGTTTGTCCTGTATGTGCTTTGAGTGCAAAGTCTTTTGCTGTTGTTTCGAGCATAGATTATTTTGTTTAGAATGGTGTGTATGCACAGCGCCTTCGCTTGTAGCTTTTTTTTCTTGGCAATCCTTTAAGTGATAATAGGCAGCAGTTAAATTGTCGTCAACTTTTTTTCTTTGTCAAGGATAGATGATAAAGAATATAAAGGCAAATAAATTAACCAAAAGCACCGCCCCGTATATGATGTTAGATCTGCCGCTGCTTAATGAAAGCATGACCGTAAATACAGATAGTCCCAATAATATAATGGATTTAATGTCCAGACCCAAAATGATTTTCATGTCGTAGATCATGCAAACTACCGCCACACTGGGAATGGTCAATCCGATACTTGCTAGTGCTGATCCCAAAGACAAGTTCAAACTTGTTTGAAGTTTATTTTTCCTGGCTGCAAGGATAGCCGCAATGCCTTCGGGTAATAGAATGATTGCTGCGATGATAACGCCCACCAGAGCCAAAGGCAGGTGGTAGCTGATGATAATACTTTCAATGGTAGGAGAAAGTGTCTTCGCCAAGAGCACCACTACACCTAAGCTTAGGATAAGAAACAGAAGGCTCGTTGCTAATACCCAGTTACTAATGGTTACAGTTGCCGGAGTGTTATGATCATCCTGTTCCGTGGAAAGAAAATATTCCCGGTGTCTGCTTGTCTGAGCAAATAAAAAGAAAGCATAAATGATCAAGCAGGCGATGGAAGCGAAAATCAGCTGCGGTGTTGAGTAGAAAGAACCCTTGATGCTTTCAGTAAACGTAGGGACAACAAGCGTAAACACTACTATGGAGATTAGAGATACAAGTGCTATGGTGACAGAATGTTTGGAAAAGGTCTGTTCATGATGTTTCAATCCGCCAATTAAAAGACAGGCACCTACAATTCCATTCAGAATGAGCATGGTGGCTGAGTATACGGTATCTCTTGCTAAGGCCACATTGTCTTCTCCACCCGAGAGCATGAGGGATATAATAATGGAAACTTCAATGACTGTTATAGAGATCGCAAGAATGATTGTTCCATAAGGTTCGCCCACTCTGTGCGCAATGATTTCCGAATGATGTACCGCTGACATAACACTCAGAATAAGCAGTAGGCTAGCTACGAT
>Ga0247813_10002411_pt1 | contig 12884 bp, 9 predicted proteins | sample UWRJL169409C1_FD_180719 | JGI IMG/M metagenome (GOLD analysis project Ga0247813, IMG submission 180719) | Plant litter microbial communities from Arlington Agricultural Research Station in Wisconsin, United States - UWRJ-L169-409C-1 | ecosystem: Environmental > Terrestrial > Plant litter >... | reverse complement strand
GTCATTGTCGACGACGTAGACGTCGTTGCCGGTTCCTCCAACCATGTCGTCGGCCCCGGCCCCGCCGTCGAGGCGGTCGTGGCCGATGCCGCCGATCAGGTCGTCCGCGCCGGCGCCGCCGAACAGCTGGTCGTCCTGGCTGCCGCCGTCGAGGAGGTCGTCGCCGTTGCCGCCGTACAGAGTGTCGTTGCGGCCATTCCCCCTGAGGGTGTCGGCGCCGTCCAGACCGGTGATGACGTTGTCGAAGTCGTTGCCGAGGATCAGGTTGTCCAGCGCGTTGCCGGTCCCGTCGATGTTGAGGCCCGAGGCCGTCAGGGTCAGGTTCTCGAGGCCGGCGCCGAGCGTGAAGGTCCGCAGGCTCATCACCAGATCGACGCCGTCGCCGCCGGTCTCGTCGGCCGTGTCGCCCGCGTCGGTGACGACGTAGGTGTCGCCGCCCAGGCCGCCGTGCATGGCGTCCGCGCCGGCGCCGCCGCGCAGGTAGTCATTCCCCGCGCCGCCGGTGAGGATGTCGTCGCCATCGCCGCCGTCGAGGACGTCGTCCCCGTCGCCGCCGTCTATGTCGTCCGCGCCGGTCAGGCCGCCGATGGTGTCGGCGCCGGTTGTGCCGGCGATGACGTCATCGCCCGCCGTCGGGACGCCGCCCTCGGCCTGGGCCGTGACGGTGACGGTCGTGCGGTAGGGGAAGGTGGAGTTATTCAGGACGACGTAGGCGCGGCTGTTGCTGGTCGCCGCGACCACATAATCGAGGTCGCCGTCGCCGTCGTAGTCGACGATGGTGACCGTGCCGCTGTCGACCCCCACCAGCGGATTAGCGGCGCCGGTGCGCTCCACATAGACCGGGGCCGTACGCGTTCCGGTGTTCTCGAAGAAATTGTCCCCGTAGTTCGACCCGCTGCCCACGATCAGATCCAGGTCGCCGTCGCCGTCCAGGTCGCCGAAGGCCGGCGAGCTGTTGCTCCCCACGCTGACGGCGGCGAACGGGTTCGTGGTGGCGAGGGTGAACGCGGCGACCGTGCGGGTGCCGGTGTTCTCGTAGTAGGTCAGGGTCCCGGCCGCGTTACCGCGGATCAGGTCCAGGTCGCCGTCGTTGTCGAGATCGGCGAACACGGGCCGGCTGCCCGTCCCGAAAACGACGCCCTGCAGCGGATTATCTGTCGTCGTCACCCGCGCGAAGGCCGGCGCCGCGTCGGAGCCGTTGTTTCTATAGAAGGCGAGCGTTGTGCCCGTTGCAACCCACAGATCATGGTCCCCATCGCCGTCGAGATCGGCAAGCGTCCCGAAGGTGCCGCTGATGGTGGTCACGGAGTGATCGAATGTTGAGTCATAGACCGGCGCCGTGGCCGTTCCGGTGTTCCAGTATCCCCTTACGACGCCGGCTCCGCCGATCAGCAGGTCCAGATCACCGTCTCCCGCTTGATCGAGGAAGGCCACCCAGCCGTTGCTGGGGAGGGTGAGGCCGATGATCGGCTGACTGCTGTTGCCCATGGCGAACGACAGGCCGGCGGCGAGCTCGTAGCCCGCGCCGTTGTCGAGGTTCAGGTCCAGGGGCCGGCTCGCGGTCGGCGTGTCCGAGACATTGGCGTAGGTGATGTGCTCGATCAGCGCCTCCATCCCGGCCGCCGTGGCGTCGGCGTCGAGGGCGACGGTGAAGGTCGCGCCCATGCCGCCGCTGGCGACGCCGAACACGACGCCGTTGTAGCTGACCTCGCCCGTGCCGCTGTTGAAGGCGATCCCGCCGCCCGCCTGGATCGAAACCCGGTCCTCGGCCAGCAGGCCCGAGATGGTCAGGGCCCCGCCAGCGAAGCCTTCGTCGACGTCCGTGACGCTCACCGCGCTGGTGTAGAGCAACTGCGGAGCGCCGTTGACCAGGTTCTCGCCGAAGGTCACGGCATTGCCGCCGAGCGAAACCACGGGCGCATCGTTGACCGCCGTCACGTCTATGTTCGCCGTGCCCAGATCGACCACGCCCGAGCCGCCGTTGGCGGTGACGTGAAGCGTCGCGGCGTTGTTCCCGTTGGCGTTGAGCGCGGACTCGTAGGCCACGAGACTGGCGGCCAGGTAGGCGTCGATGTTGGCCGCCGTGCCGGTGAGCGTTAGGGTGGTCGTCCCGGCGCCCGCGACGCTGACTCCGGCCCCGTTGCTGCCGGTCAGCAGGCCGGCGTCCACGGTCAGCACGACCGTGACGTTGTTGTTGTCGGGGTCGCTCAGCGACACGCCCGACAAGTCCAGCCCGGTATATTCGTCCTCGACCGCCGTCACGTCCGTCGGCAGGCCCGAGGCGACGAGCGCATCGTTCTGCGGCGTCACCGTGACGGTCACGGTCTGCGGCAGGCCAGTGATCGTCGGCATGTAGTCGATGCGGAAGTCCGCCCGGGCAAGAACGAAGTCGGGCTGCCCGTCGCCGTTGATGTCGCCGACCGAGATATAGGCGGGATAGCCAAACGGAGCGTCATAGCCGTTCGCCGGGTTGGCGGCGCCGGTGAGCTGGACGAAGGAGGCCGCCCCATCGTCGCCGACGTTCTCGAAGTAGGCGACGCCGCCCTGACCCGTACCGAGAAGCAGATCGAGATCGCCGTCACCGTCCAGGTCGTAGAGAGCGGCGCTGCTGAGACCCTGGACGCCGACGCCGCTGAACGGGTTGTCCGTCCCGGTTTTCTCGACGAACTGCGGCGCCGTGGCGGGGCCGGTATTCTCGAGGAAGCGGAGCGTTCCGTTGTTATAGTCGCCGAGGAGCAGGTCGAGGTCGCCGTCGCCGTCGAGATCGCCGAACTCCATCGAGGTGGCATTCTGCAGATTAATGCCGTCGAAGATCGTGACCGGATCGCCGCCCTCGTCGAAATCCGGCGCCGTGACGGTTCCCAGATTCTTGAACGTGTTGATGTCGCCCCCCGACAGGGTGACGAGGTCGAGGTCGCCGTCGGCGTCGAGATCGATCAGCTTGACCTGGCCAGAGGGTGCGCCGCTCTGGCTGTACGGAGGGTCGCTCAGAGCGCCGCCGCCGGTGATCCCATAGAAGGGATTGGTCCCCGCGCCGCCCTGCCGATACTGCGGCGCGGTCGCCGTGCCGATGTTCTCGAGATAGTAGGGCTCGGCGACATTGCCGTTGCCCACAAGATCCAGATCGCCGTCGCCGTCCAGATCCACCAGCGCGACCGGATGGCGTCCGCCGGTGAGGTTGTTGAACGGGTTGGCCGTACCGGTGACCAGCTGGTGGTAGGTCGGGTCGATCGCCAGGCTGTGGCCGGCGGCGTCGATGACGTCGATCGACAGGCTGTGCGAGGTCGTCGGCGCGTCGCTGACGTTGTCGTAGGTCACGCTCTCGATCACCTGCTCGATGAGCGCGGTCGTGGCGGCCGAGTTGAAGGTCACGACCAGCGGCGCGCCGGCGCCGCCGGTGACCGTTCCGATCATCGTCACGCCCGAGCCCGTGCCGGTCGGGTCGTACCAGACCGCGCCATTGACCACGACGATGTACGGACCCGATTGGATTCCGACCACGTCCTGCGTCGTCACGCCCGTGATCACGAGCTTGCCACCGTCGAAGTCGCCCTCGACGTCCGTGAACGTCACATCGCCGAACAGGAGTTGGGGACCGTCATCCTCAAGGAACGGACCGGCCGGCGCGACGCCGGTAAGCACTGGATTAGGCACGATGAAAGTCCCCCGAACTGGTTCGGCGGACATTAGAGAGTGCGTCAATCCGGAAACACTGCAATAAAACGACAGGAATTCTGAGAGTTAGGGGGAAAATCTCTCGCAAATGGCAAGTGCCGCAGGGACAGTCGGCTAGCCGACAGCGGCAGTCGGTCGCACCCCTGAAGTCCCCATTTGGCGAAGGTAAGGTTACCCGGCCCGGGTCGAACGCCGTACTTTGAACATCAGTAACAAGTCGCGGCGCTTCCGAATCGGCGCCGCGCGCCGGAGTTGTCGAGATTAACCCGCACAGATTCTCCACCTCCGTCCGTGCGCTCGCCGACCAGCTCGAGCGGGATAATCCGCACCCGGACACCCGGGCTCACCCGGGCTTCAGCGACATGGCCCGGCGCGTGATCGCCGTCTGGGGTCCGCAGCCGGGCGAGAACGGCGACGTCGCCAGCAAGCTGCAGGACATGGGCCGGCTGGCGGCCGGGGTGTGGGCCTTCTATCTCGAGATCACGCCCGGCGGCCTGACCCTGGCCCGGCTCACCGAGCTGATGGTCCAGACGCGGGTCTCCGGCCCCGGCCGCGCTCGCACCCTGATCGCCTATCTGCGCTTCATTCGTTTCATCGAGCCGGCGCCGCCGGGCGAGGACGGCCGCCGGCGGCTGTTCGTCACCACCCCGTCGCTGAAATCGGCCTTCCGCAACCGCCTCTACAACGAGCTGGAGGCCCGCAAGCATCTCGATCCGGCCGTTGTCTGGGTGCTCGACCGCTTCCACGACGAGCTGGTCTTCACCGCCTACTTCACCGTGATCAGCGAAGTCAGCATGTCGATCATGCAGATCGGCACCAAGCGCAACAGCGCGCTGGACCTGTTCTCCGAACGCTACGCGGGCATGACGGTGCTGGGCGAGATGCTGCTCGGCGGCGGGCCGGAGGACGACTTCCCGCCCCGCCGTCCGGTCCGCTACAGCCTGGCCGACATCGCCAACCGCTGCGGCACCTCGCGGGCCCAGGTGCTGGGCCTGGTCAAGAAGGCGCGGAACGCGGGCCTGCTGATCCAGCAGGACGACGGCGGAGACTTGCTCAGCACCGAGCTGCGCGAGGCCATCGAGGCCTTCGTCGCCGGCACGACCGACATGGTCGTCGGCGGCGCCCGCATCGTCGCGGGCAACCGTCCGCCGGTGATGTAGCGCGGCCGCTACGGGCTACTTGTCCTTGGGATCTTCCGCCGACCTGGGCGCGCCGAGATCGTCGCTCATGCTGCGGACCATGTCGCGCTCCTGCGCCGCGCCGCGCTGCGCGTCCCGACGGGCGGTGTAGAGGCCCTTGAGATAGGCGCGGTCCCAGGACGTCATCTCGTCCACCGGCGCGACGCCGGCGCTGCGGTCGGCAAACAGGTTCAGCACCGTCGAGGCGCCGCCGACATCGGCGTCCGGATCGATCTGGGCCAGGCCGACCATGGTGATGTAGTCGGCGAGCGTCACGAACTTGATCTTCCCGACCCGGCTGACGTCCAGGATGATGATCACATGGTCGAAGTCGTCCCGGGTGGTGGCGGTCAGGCGGCTGACGCTCCGCACACGGATCTGATCGCGCTGCTCGTAGCGCTGGCCATCGGCGGTGGTGCGGGCGGTCACGTGCCACCAGCGCACCGGCGCCGGCGAGGCGATGAAGGCCTTCAGCTTGGTCCGGCTCTGGCGCACGGCGCTGTCGTACTTGGCGAAGGCGTCCGGATAGCCGGCCACCATCTCGTTGGTCAGCTTCGCGGAATCGGGCGTGGCCAGGATGACCATGTTGGGCTTGCAGCCCGGCTCGCCGACGGTCAGGCCGACCTCGACCGCCGTGGCCGCGATGCGGTCGAGCAGCAGCTGGGCATAGTCGGCGCGCATGCCCACCACGCCGGGACAGATGCTGCGGTCCCAGCGGCCGAGACGCTTGGTCGCCGTCTCCGAGGCGATGCTGCTGACGAACGCCGCGATGGCCTCCTTCTCCGGCGCCGGGCGGGCGGTGACGGTCAGGCTTTCGACGGTGGTGTCCGCTTCCGCGGGCGCGGCCTGGGTCGCGGCGGCGGGGGCCGCCGGCTGCATGAAGAGAACCGCGCTCAAGGCCGCGGACATCCAGATCGACATGCCGTTTCTCCCCGTCAGGGCCACACCGAACGCGCGCGACCTCAGGGTCGGCGATATCGGGCCCGCGCCTGTTCTTCAAGTTACGTCGGCGCAATACTCGGCGCGCCTTTGGACGAAAAAGGGGCCGGCGATCTCGCCGGCCCCTCTGGTCGCTTCAGGCCTGACGGCCGGGAGGGCTAGTAGCCTTCCGGCAGGTCGTCGTCGGCCTCGATCTCCTTCTTGGAGACCTTCTTGTCCTTGATGGTGGCCTTCCCGAAGATCAGCTCGACGACCTTGTCCTCGTAGAGGGGCGCGCGCAGCTGGGCCTGGGCCTGGGTGTTGGTGCGGAAAAACTCGAACACCTGCTGGGCCTGCTGGCCGTACTGCATCGCTTCGCGCTGCATCGCCTGGGCCAGTTCCTGGTCGGTGACCTGAACGTTGTTGCGACGGCCGATCTCGGCCAGCACCAGGCCGAGGCGCACGCGGCGGTCGGCGATCTTCATGTACTCTTCGCGCAGCTGCTCGTCGGACTTGTCCGAGTCTTCCGGCGGCAGGTTGCCGGCGGTGCGGTCGGCCTCGACCTGTTGCCAGATGCCGGCGAACTCGGCTTCCACCATGCGCGGCGGCAGCGGGAAGTCGTGGCCCTTGTCCAGCTCGTCCAGCAGGGCGCGCTTGAGCTTGAAGCGCGAGCTGTTGTCGTAGCCCTGCTGCAGGTTCTTGGTCAGGGTTTCCTTCAGGGTCGCCAGGTCCGACAGGCCCAGGCGCTTGGCCAGCTCGTCGTCCGGCTCGGCGTCGACCGGACCGCGCACCTCATGCACCTTCACGGCGAACTCGGCGTCCTTGCCGGCCAGCTCTTCGGATTGATACGGGGTCGGGAAGGTCACCTTCACGATCACGTCCTCACCCGGCTTGGCGCCGACCAGCTGCTCTTCGAAGCCCGGGATGAACTGGCCCGAGCCGAGCGTCAGCTCGAAGTCTTCGCCCTTGCCGCCCGGGAATTCGACGCCGTCGACGCTGCCGACGAAATCGATCTTCACCTGGTCGCCGTCCTTGGCCTTCACGGTCTTGCCGGTGCGCGGCTCGAAGGTGCGGGCCTGCTTGGCCAGGTCGGCCAGCGCGTCGTCGACTTCCTTGTCGGACGGGGCATAGGTCGGACGGGTCAGCTTCAGGGCCGAGATGTCGATCGGCTCGAATTCCGGCATCAGTTCGAGCGACAGTTCGTAGGACAGGTCCGTACCGCCGGCGATGACCGCTTCCATGTCGGATTCGGGCTTCAGCTCGGGCTGGGCGGCCGGGCGCAGGTTGTTGTCGTCGAGGACCTTCTGGGTGGTCTCGTTGAGCGCCTGCTCGACCACTTCCTGCATCAGCGCCTTGCCGTGCACGCGACGAACGTGGGCCGCGGGCACCTTGCCCTTGCGGAAGCCCTTCAGATTCATCTGCGGGGCCAGCTCGGCGATCCGCGCGTCGAGACGCTTGGACAGCTCGTCCGCCGGTACGGTGACGCCGTAAACGCGGCTCAGGCCTTCGCCAGACTTTTCAACGATCTGCATCGACATTTTTGAGTCCCGGACGCGCGGTCGGAGGGCCGCGTGCATCCGCCTTCGAGTGGAAACGGGAAGCGCGCCCGGGTCAGGGGCGGCGCAAAGCGGTGGCCCTTATGTCACGGGCGCCTTTTGCGGCCAAGTCAGAGTTTCGCGGGAGTGTGACAGGCCACAACCTGTGGCACAGTCCACCTCGGGCGCGCGACATGCGGGAACCGGCAAATGATCGCTCTACGGATCGAGATCGACGACCAGCCCTTCGTGACGGCGGGGGTGGAGGACTGGGTGGTGCTGAACGCCATCGTCAGCGGCCTGCGCCGCGCCGAGCGCGACGAGCCCGACCATCTCGAGATTCATATCAGCGGAATGGCGGCGAACGCCCCGGCCGATCAGGGCGAGCATCTGCGCTGGGGCCGCCAGCGCCTGGGCATCGGCAGCAAGGTCACCGTCACCGTCGTGGAGGTCGATACGGCCGATCCGCCGACCGCCAGAGCGCCATCGGACCGTGCCGTGACGACGCCCCCGTTCACGCCGGAAGAGCGCCGCCGGCTGCGCTGGAAAAGCTACATCGATCTGAAGGCCGAATTCGAACCGGACGCGACGTAACGAAGCAGGATGGTGCGGATGAGAGGACTCGAACCTCCACGCCTTGCGGCGCTGGAACCTAAATCCAGTGCGTCTACCAGTTCCGCCACATCCGCAGGTTCCGGGCGGCTTTAGCCAAGGCGCTTCGTCGCGGCAAGCGCCGCGCGCCTCACTCGAACGGCGGCAGGGTCGGGGCCGGCGCGCAAGGAAGCTCGTGAGGATCGATCAGGCAGGCCTGCACGGGATCGGCGAGCGCGCCCGCATCGGCCGCCGCCTGGTCGGCCGCCGCCTCGGCTTCGGCCGTCATCAGGGAGACGTCGGCGATTTCCAACTCGTCGCTGTAGGTGAAGCTGCCCGGGCCGATGGACACGAAAAGCCGACCCCGCGCGGCCCGGCTTTCCTCGCGCGCCAGCAGGGCGTCGAGCGTGTCGAGGCTCGCGCGTTGCGCACCGCTGAGGCCGCTCGCGCCTTGCAGCCGGTCGACATGCCTGCGCGCCTTCTCGAACTGCCCGGCGTTGTAGGCCGCCGAGGCGAGGACCAGTCGGCGATCGGGGGCGAGTTGGTTGTCCGGCGTCTGTTCGATCAGCCGCACGACCTCGCCGAAACGACCGCTGTTCCAGGCCGCCACGATCTCGGCCTTGGCCGTGGCGAAGGCCGGCCCGGCGGTCGCGGCGATCAACACCGCCATGGCCATGGCGGCCAGGACTCTGCCGGAGCTAGTCAAAATCGGGCCTCGCGACAGGCGCCGGCGGCCCCGCGGGCGCGACGGCGGCGGGCCCTTGCTCGACACGAATGGCCGGCGTCGTCATCTCGCTGTGGGGCAGCAGCGCCCAGCCCATCAGGGCGACGCCGAGCAGGACGAACAGCAGGCCCGGCGAGGTGGAGACCAGCTTCAGCTCGACGTCGCTCTTCACCTTGCCGCCGAAGTCGAAGTTGCCGGCGACCCCCTTGATCAGGGCCTCGTAGCCGAGCTTGACGACCCGGTAGCCGAGCACCAGCGCCAGCACGCGCAGGGTCATGACGCCGAGGACCACGAAGATCGGCGTAAGTTGCGCGGTCACCACCGCCATGGACGCGTTATTCGGCACGAGCAGCCCCCAGCCCTGCCTACACCTTAGCGCGCAACGGCCAGTCCGCAACCATGAGGCTTTTCGGCTCGCGCAGGCATGGTCCTTGAAGTCACCCGCGCACGCGATACCTTGGCCGCCTTCTTCAGGGGACTTGCCATGGATCGTCGTCAGTTTTTCGCGGGTGGATCCGCCCTCGCCCTGCTGGCGCTCGCCGGCCACACGCTGGCCTCGACCGGGCCGGAGGACGTCAGGCTGCGGACGCTGCTGGACGCGTTCTGGGAGGAGGATCTCGACGCCTCGCCGGAGACCGCCACCGTGCTGGGGCTCGACACCGGCGTGCGCGCCGCGGCGCGGGGCAAGCTCGGCGATTCCTCGGCCGCCGGCCGCGGGCGCTGGGTCGCCCGGCACAAGACCCGCCTGGAGCGTCTGGCCGCCATCGACGATACGAAGCTGTCGCCGGCCTCGAAGATCGACAAGGAGGTCGTCGCCTACGCCTACGGCCGGATCGTCGAGGGCGGCGCGAAATACGAGTTCGGCGAAAGCCCGGCCGGATTCAGCTATGCCCCCTACTCTCCCTATGTCGTCAGCCAGCTGAGCGGCGCCTACCAGAGCGTGCCGGACTTCCTCGACTCCAACCACCCGGTGAAGACCGCGGCGGACGCCGAGGCCTATCTGTCGCGGCTCGAGGCCTTCGCCGGGGCGCTGGACGACAACACCGCCGGCCTGAAGGCCGACGCCGCGCGCGGCATCCTGGCGCCCGACTTCACGCTGGACGCCACCCTGGCGCAGCTGAAATCGCTGCGCAGTCCCGCGGCGGCCGACAGCGGCCTGGTCAAGTCGCTGACCGGGCGGGCCACGGCCGCGAAGATCGACGGCGACTGGAGTCCGCGCGCCGCCGCCATCGTCGAGACCAAGGTCTACCCCGCCCTCGACCGGCAGATCGCCGCCCTGACCGCGCTGCGGCCCAAGGCGACGCACGACGCCGGCATCTGGAAGATCCCCGGCGGCGACGCCTTCTACGCCGCCGCGCTGGCGTTCCAGACCACCACCACCAAGACGCCGGACGAGGTGCACCAGCTGGGCCTGGACCAGGTCGCGGACCTGTCGGCCCGGCTCGATGTCCTGCTGAAGGCCCAGGGCCTCGCCAAGGGCGCGGTCGGCGCGCGGCTGACCGAGCTGTCGGCCCGTCCGGACCAGCTCTATCCCAACACCGACGCGGGCCGGGCCCAGCTGATCGCGGCGCTGAACGACCAGGTGGCGGCGATCCGCACCAAGATGCCGCTCGTGTTCCGCACCCTGCCCAAGTCGCCTGTCGAGGTGGTGCGGGTGCCGCCGGAGATCCAGGACGGCGCGCCGAACGGCTACGCGACCCCGCCGACGCTGGACGGCTCGCGGCCGGGCCGGTTCTACATCAACCTCAAGGACACGGCCGAGTGGCCGAAGTTCAGCCTGCCGACCCTGACCTACCACGAGGCCCTGCCCGGCCATCAGTGGGAGGGCTCGATCGCGCTGATGTCGACCGACACCCCGATCCTGCGCCGCGTCGGCCTGGGCTTCTCGGCCTATGGCGAGGGCTGGGCGCTCTACGCCGAGCAGCTGGCCGACGAGCTGGGCGCCTACGAGGGCGATCCGCTGGGCAAGATCGGGCTGCTGCAATCGCTGCAGTTCCGCGCCGTGCGAATGGTGGTCGACACCGGCATGCACGCCAAGCGCTGGAGCCGCGAGAAGGCCACCGACTACATGGTCGAGATCACCGGCATGCCGCGCAACCGGGTGCAGCGCGAGATCGACCGCTACTGCATCTGGCCGGGCCAGGCCTGCAGCTACAAGATCGGCCACACAGAGTGGGTCCGCCTGCGCGACAAGACCCGCGCCCGGGCCGGCGCGACGTTCGACATCAAGACCTTCCACGACGTGCTGCGCAACGGCGGCATGCCGCTGGTGGTGCTGGAGAAGGTGGTCGACGGGCTCTTCACGACCTAGCCGCGCCCCGCGTGGTTCGAGACGCCGGCCTGAGGGCCGGCTCCTCACCATGACGATTGAAAAGAGCTCGTCATCCTGAGGAGCGATCCCTCAGGATCGCGTCTCGAAGGACGCAACGCGCCATAAGAAGACCAAGGGGAGACGCCGACCGTGACCACCGAGACCATCCTCGAACCCGACCTGCCGATCGTCGATCCGCATCATCACCTGTGGGACCGGCCGTCACTGCCGCCGGCGCGGGAGGGCGGGCATGCGTTCGAGGATGTGGTCCGGCTGACGCCGCGCTATCTGCTCGACGAGCTGCGGGCCGACGCGGGCAGCGGCCACAACGTGGTCGGCACCGTCTATGTCCAGTGCGGCGCCTTCTATCGCGCCGAGGGGCCGCGTGAGCTGGCGCCGGTCGGCGAGGTCGAGTTCGTGGGCGGCGTGGCGGCGATGAGCGCCAGCGGGATCTACGGCCCGTTCCGCGCCTGCGCCGGCATCGTCGGCCATGCGGACCTGCTGCTGGGCGACGGCGTCGCCCGCGTGCTGGAGGCCGAGATCGCCGCCGGCAACGGCCGTTTCAGAGGGATCCGGCACATGGTCGCCAGCGATCCCGACGCCGCCGTGCTCGGGCCGATGGCGCACACGCCGGGCGGGCTGATGGCGGACGGGAAATGGCGCGAGGGCTTCGCGAAGCTCGCGCCGCTCGGCCTGACCTTCGACGCCTGGCTGCTGGAGCCGCAGTTGCCGGACCTGATCGCCCTGGCCCGCGCCTTCCCGGACCAGGCCATCGTGCTGGACCACGTCGGCACGCCGCTGGGCATCGGCGCCTACGCCGGCAAGCTGGACGAGCGGTTCGACGTCTGGGCGGCCAACATCCGCGAGCTGGCGAAATCGCCGAAGGTGACGGTCAAGCTCGGCGGGCTGGGCATGCCGTTCCCGGGTTTCCCGGGCCTCGACGGCAAGGCGCGGCCGACGTCGCAGGCGCTGGCGGACCTGTGGCGGCCCTATATCGAGACCTGCATCGAGGCGTTCGGCGCGAACCGCTGCATGTTCGAGAGCAACTTCCCGGTCGACCGCTGGGGCTGCGACTACGCCACGCTGTGGAACGCCTTCAAGCGCATCGCCGCCGGCGCCTCGGGCCTCGAGAAGACCGACCTGTTCGCCGGCACGGCGCGGCGGTTTTATAAACTCTGATCCTCTCCCTCTGGGAGAGGGGGCCATGCGGAGCATGGTGGAGCGGGTCAAAGGCAGTCGAGATAAACCCGCCGACTGCTCTGGCCGACAGGCGTTTGGCCCTCTCCACCATCCCTGCGGGATGGTCCCCCTCCCCCAACGGCGAGGAAGATCAGCGCGCCATCCAGGGCTTCGACTTGCCCGTCTGGATCGACGCCGCCTGCTGCCGCTGGAACTTGCCGCCGCGCGGGGCCTTGGGCTTGGCGGCGAGCGCGGCCTTCTTCAGGCGCAGCGCCTTCTGCATCGGGGTCTCGTCGGACGGCGGGACTTGATCGTCGGCCATGGCAGTTTCTCCGGGAGACTCAGCGACGCACGGCGAAATCCCGTGCTAGGCCTAGCATATGGTTGAGACGGCGATCGATTTCATCGGCGTGGACAAGCGCTACGGCGATCACATCGCGCTGGGCGCCGTCACGCTGGGCATAGAGGCCGGGCAGTTCGTGGCGCTGGTCGGCGCCTCGGGCTCGGGCAAGACGACGCTGCTGAAGACGATCAACCGGCTGGTCACGCCCGACGGCGGCCGCGTGCGGATCGCCGGCGAGGACGTCACGGCCCAGCCCCCTCACCTCCTGCGACGCCGGATCGGCTACGTCTTCCAGGAGGTGGGCCTGTTCCCGCACCTGACCGTGGCCGAGAACATCGCCATCACGCCGAAGCTGCTCGGCTGGGACGCGGCCCGCATCGCCGCCCGGGTCGCCGAGTTGCTGGCGCTGGTCGACCTGCCCGCCGCCGTG
>Ga0247813_10002410_pt1 | contig 12886 bp, 13 predicted proteins | sample UWRJL169409C1_FD_180719 | JGI IMG/M metagenome (GOLD analysis project Ga0247813, IMG submission 180719) | Plant litter microbial communities from Arlington Agricultural Research Station in Wisconsin, United States - UWRJ-L169-409C-1 | ecosystem: Environmental > Terrestrial > Plant litter >... | reverse complement strand
GGTCCCGAGATGGAAACAATCACCACCATTGCCGAACTGCGTGCGCGCCTGAGCGACCATCGCCGCGCCGGAAAAACCATCGGTCTCGTCCCGACCATGGGCTATCTGCATGTCGGCCATATGGAACTGGTTGCCCGGGCGCGGGCGGCAAACGACATCGTTGTCGTCAGCCTGTTCGTCAATCCGCTGCAGTTCGGCGCCAATGAGGACCTGACCAAATATCCGCGCGATCTTGCCCGCGATCAGGCAATGCTTGTCGAGGGCGGCGCCGATTTGCTCTTTGCACCCGGCGTCTTGGATATGTATCCGCGGCCGATGGAAACGGTGGTCGATGTGCCGACGCTTGGCAGCGAGCTGGAAGGCTCGGTTCGCCCCGGTCATTTCGCCGGAGTGGCCACCGTCGTCACCAAGCTGTTCAACATCGTCCAGCCGGACCGCGCCTATTTCGGCGAGAAGGATTTCCAGCAGCTGCAGATCATCCGTCGCATGGTCGAGGATATGGCGCAGCCGGTCGAGGTGGTCGGTGTTGCAACGGTGCGCGAGGCTGACGGTCTCGCCTGTTCGTCGCGCAATGTCTACCTGACTCCTGAAGAGCGTAGCGCTGCCGCCATCGTGCCGAAGGCGCTTGATGAGGCCGAACGGCTGATCACCGGCGGGGTGACGGACGTGGCTGCGCTTGAAAAGGCGGTCACCGATTTCATCGCCTCCGAGCCGCTGGCAAAGCCGGAAGTAGTGGCTCTGCGCGATCCGGAAACATTGCACGAATTGACGGAAATCGGCGAGAAACCGGTTCTTCTGTTGCTTTTTATCCGCTTCGGGAGCACGAAGCTGCTCGATAACCGGGTTTTCAGCCCAAAAACCGCAAAATTTGCAAAGGTGGCATGAGCATGAGTGTACAGGCAGTAAAGCGGCGCCTGAGCCCCGGCAGCATTGAGGCATTGAAGGGCGAACGGCCGATCGTCAGCCTGACAGCCTATACGACGCCGATAGCCCGGCTGCTCGATCCGCATGTGGATTTCATGCTGGTTGGCGATTCCCTCGGCATGGTGCTCTACGGTCTCGATTCGACTGTCGGCGTGACGCTCGACATGATGATCGCCCATGGCCAGGCCGTCATGCGCGGCTCTGAAAAGGCCTGCGTCGTCGTCGATCTGCCGTTCGGCTCCTATCAGGAATCCAAGGAACAGGCCTTCAACAGTGCTGCCCGCATCCTCAAGGAAACCGGCTGCAGCGCGGTCAAGCTCGAAGGCGGTGCGGAGATGGCGGAAACCGTCGATTTCCTCACCCAGCGCGGCATTCCGGTGCTCGGCCATGTCGGCCTGATGCCGCAACTGGTCAATACGATGGGCGGTTACCGGTCGCTGGGGCGCAGCGACAAGGAAGCAGCCAAGATCCGGCGCGACGCCAAGGCCATTGATGATGCCGGCGCGTTTGCCATCGTCGTCGAAGGCACGATCGAGCCTTTAGCCCGCGAGATCACCGAAACGCTGAGGGCGCCGACCATTGGCATCGGAGCATCGCCAGCTTGCGATGGCCAGATCCTCGTCACCGACGATATGTTGGGCATCTTCAGCGATTTCAAGCCGCGCTTCGTCAAGCATTTCGTCGAGTTGGCGCCACAGATGTCGGCGGCTTTCGAGGCCTATGCCAACGAAGTCAAGGCCCGCACGTTTCCAGGCATCGAGCATACGTTTCAGGTCAAGCGCTGACGCGCTGGATGGGCCGGGCGTTGCCCGGCTTCCCTCTGATCATAATTTTGGATCACAGCATCAATCTTATTGAATTGTTCGATAGGCCCGCCGGGCCTATCTGTGCGTTTCATCATGAACGCATCTCGGCATGTGTGACCTGGCCAAAGGCCGCCGTCGCTCCGGAAAGTTTCCTTCAATGACAAAAGACGATTTCTGGCAGGGCGTGCGTGGCGGTTTTCCCGTCATGGTGTCCGCCGCGCCCTTCGGAGCGCTGTTTGGTGCGCTCGCGGTCGATAACGGGTTTTCTGTTTTCGACGCGGTGTTCATGAGCGCCACGGTCTATGCCGGCGCCAGCCAGATGGTTGGCCTCGAACTGTTTGGCCACAACGTCCAGCCCTGGCTGATTATCCTGTCGATTTTCGCCGTCAATTTCCGCCATATCCTCTATTCGGCGTCGATTGCCCGGCACATCCGCCATTTCTCCGGCGTGCAAAAGTTCTTTGCATTCTTCCTGCTGGTCGATCCGCAATATGCCGAAACCGAGAAGCGGGCCGAGCGCGGTGAACCGGTGACCTTTGCCTGGTATCTCGGCTTTGGACTGGTCATCTATCTGCCCTGGCAGCTGATGACGCTGCTCGGTGCAATCTTCGGGCAGATGATCGGTGATCCGAAGGCCATTGGTCTCGATGTCCTCCTGCCGATCTATTTCATGGGGCTGGTTCTCGGCTTCCGCAAGCGGGACAACTGGTTGCCGGTCGTGGCGGTCAGCTCGCTGGCATCGATTGCCGCGATGCATTTCGTCGGGTCGCCATGGCATGTCAGCATCGGCGCAATCGCCGGCATCCTGCTTGCCGCCTGCCTGCCGCTGTCGAAACGGCATGAAGAACCGGTGACGCTGGAGCATGAGGTCTGATCATGGATAATGCAGAACACATGCAGCTGATCTATGTGATCTTGGCCGCCGCCGTCGCGACGTTTCTCACCCGCATTGGCGGCTATGTGATGATCACACAGATGAAGCGCATTCCGCCCCGCATGGAGGCGGCGTTGAATGCGGTGCCCGCAGCCGTGCTATCGACGCTGGTTGCGCCTGCCTTCTTCTCCGGTGGCTGGGACGTGGCTTTGGCTATGCTCGTTGCCCTGGCCGTTGGCCTGCGCTTTTCGTCGCTCTGGATGCTGCTGGCCGGTTGGCTGGTGGTGATGGCAATCCGGCATCTCTTGATCTGAGTAAAGAGGCCCGCTCCTTGCGAAGCGGGCCTGATACTTTTAGCGGCTCAGAGGTCCGGTCGCCGCCTTCAGCCAGGTTTGCACCTGTTCATCCGAGATCAGTGGCAAAAGCTTTTCCTGCGTTTCCTGATGATAGGCGTTCAGCCAAGACAGTTCCTCGTCCGTCAGCAGAGCCGCAACGACCAGGCGGCGGTCGATCGGGCAGAAGGTCAGCGTTTCGAAGCCGAGCATCGGCAGATCGCCGCCCTCGATTTCGCTGGCTGCCAGCACATGCACGAGGTTTTCGATGCGGATGCCGAATGCGCCGGGGCGGTAATAGCCGGGCTCGTTGGAGAGAATCATGCCGGGCAGCAGTTCCTGCATCGATGCGCGGGAGATGCGCTGCGGCCCTTCGTGCACCGATAGATAGGAGCCGACGCCGTGGCCTGTGCCATGGGCGAAGTCGGCACCAGCCTTCCACAGCGCGATACGTGCCAAGGGATCGAGATCGATGCCCCGCGAGCCTTTCGGGAAGCGGGCGACGCTGATGGCGATCATGCCCTTCAAGACCAGGGTGAAGAAACGGCGCTGTTCGTCCGGCACGGTGCCGATCGCGACGGTACGGGTGATGTCGGTGGTGCCGTTGATATACTGGCCGCCGGAATCGATCAGGAACATGGTGCCATCGGCGATGGCGAGGTCGCTTTCGGTTGTGACCCGGTAATGCATGATCGCGGCATGTTCGCCAGCACCTGAAATGGTGTCGAAGGAAATGTCCTTTAGCGGGTTCTGCATCCGCTGGCCGACAGCGGCACGGCAGGATTCTAGCTTTTCGACAGCGGCAATCTCGGTGATTGTCCCCGGCTGTGTCTGGTCAAGCCAGGCGAGGAATTCGACCATGGCAGCGCCATCCTGCAGGTGGGCACGGGCCGAGCCTTCAAGCTCGGCAGCATTCTTGCAGGCGCGGGGCAAGCGAGCAGGGTCGATCGCTTCGACGACCGTGCCGCCGCTGACACGGATGCGTTCGACGAGCGCGAAAGGCGCGTGATCGGGATCGATCATAATCTTCTTGCCTGTCGCGGCAAGGGCTGCAATCTTGTCATCGAAGGAGGACGGTGCCTCAAGGTTTGCGAGCTGGGTGAGGTAGGCTTCCTCCTCGATACCGGCCTTGCGTTTGTCGAGGAACAGTTCGGCGCTGCCATCGGCATGGACAACGGCGCGGGCGAGGGGATGCGGCGTGTGCGGCACGTCGCTGCCGCGGATATTGAAGGTCCAGGCGATCGACGACGGGTCGGTCAGAACGACGGCGTCGGCACCGGCCTTGGCGATCTCTGCCGCCATTGTTGCAAGTTTGTCCTTGGCAAGAATGCCGGAATGATCGAGGGGCTGGATCTTCACGCGGCCGAGTGGTGCGGCCGGCCTGTTCTTCCACTGGCGGTCGAGCGGATTGTGGTCGAGGAAGACCAGCGCGCCGCCAAGCCCTTCCAGAGCCTTTTCCAGCTTGCGCACCTCGGCGCCCGTATGCAGCCAGGGATCGATGCCGAGGCGGAAGCCCTTTTTGCCATTGTGCTCCAGCCAGAGATGCGGTGGCTCGCCGACAAGGTCACCGCCGGTGAAAACCGTGCCATCGACCTGTTCCTTGAACTGGGTGACGTAGCGGCCATCCACAAAGACAATCGCCTGACTCTGCGTGACGAGAACAACGCCGGCGGAGCCGGTAAACCCGGTGAGCCAGGACATGCGTTCGGCCGATGCGGGCACGTATTCGCCCTGGAACTCGTCGGCGCGCGGAACGAGGAAACCGTCGACGTTTAGGGCGGCGAGTGCAACACGCAGCGCATTGACGCGCTCCTTGCCGAATTGCGGAGTGGAGGTGACTGCAAAAGACTGGAACATGGGTTTTTCCTGCGATGGGAAGGAACCGGTACCGGGATCGCGCGGTGCGAGGCAGATCGATTCCTCAAGAGGGTGCGCACAGTCTAGCGGAAACAACCGGCGCTGCGAAAGCCCGTCTTTATTGCCTGGGGGTTGTTGAACGATCTTTTCGTTTTGTGGAACGTATGCATCGTGTGCATGGCACCCATGCTGCAATGCAGCTAGCCCGGTTTTCAAAATAGTCTATAATCCCGGTCAACGAACACGGACGCAAATCTGTTGTTCACGCGAATGCCGAAAGGCAAGAGCTGCACGGTCTGAACATGGTTGGTCATCCTTCTCCTCCTCCCTCCCGGGTGGCCAATTTCAGGCTGTGAAGAGTCCGCTTGAGCGCTCCTCCTCCTCAAGCTCGCGGACATGACCGGCTTGCCGGTCAGCGGGCGGTGCTTCGGCATCGCCTTTGTATTGAAAAACCCGCTTGTACATGACGGACAGGCGGGTTTTCCTTTTTAAGGCTTTTGAAATCCCTCCGTCACGGACGGTCGAGATGGATCGTCACCCAGCCATTGCGCCAGATGGTGCGGACATGGCGCAGGTGCTGGCCGTTATAGGCCGAGAGCACCTTCCAGCGCTGCGAGGCCAGAATGCCTGACAGAATGACCGAACCGCCCGGTGCCAGATTGCTGGCGAGTTGCGGTGCCATCTTGATCAGCGGACGGGCCAGGATGTTGGCGATGATCAGGTCGAACGGGCCATGCGCTGCAAAAGCCGGCGAGTGAAAGCCGGGCGCAGTCACGGTGGTGATGCCGTTGGCGATGCCGTTGCGTTTGACATTTTCGGCAGCAACGCGCGTGGCGATCGGGTCGATATCGGTTGCCAGAACCGGAACCGGCTTGATCTTGCGCGCAGCGATCGCCAGCACACCGCTGCCGGTGCCGAGATCAAGCGCGTTGCGGACCTTGCGGGCGCGCATGACGGTTTCGATCACTTCGAGGCAGCCCGCCGTCGTTCCATGATGACCGGTGCCGAATGCCTGACCGGCGTCGATCTCGATGGCAATATCGTTCAGCCGCACCTTGTCGCGGTCGTGCGAGCCATGCACGAGAAAACGTCCGGCGCGCACCGGCGACAGGCCCTCCAGAGACTTGGCAATCCAGTCAACATCCGGAATGACTTCCCGCTCGATCACGGCATCCGGAAACCGGGCGGCGACAACCTCGGAGAAACGCACCCGCATCTCGTCTTCTTCATCGAAGTCGATATAGAGCGAGGCCTCCCAGATATCCTTCTTCTCATCCATTTCCATGGTGGCGATGGCATAGCCTTCGTCCTCGAAAGCATCGGTCATCAAATACAAAACGACTTCGGAAAGCTTTTCGGTCGTGGTGATGAAGAGGCGCAGGTCGCTCAATGTCTTTGTCCTTGTCGGCAAGTGCTTGCCGTCGGGACGGCTTGCGGCGCTCTAGCATGCCGGGCGACGCGAGGTAAAGCGCAGCGCCTATTGTGCGCCGGGAATCCAGGGCGGTGGCGGGGTGTCCTGACCTGCAGCATTGCGCAGAAAAGCCGTCGAGACGCTGGGAATATGATTTGCCAGCGGCAACAGGAGCGAGCGCAGCCGGGTCAGGAGAGGATTTTTCAGGGTGATGAAGGCCGTGTTGCGACGGGTATCCTTGAGCACGGTTTTGACTGCAGGCATTCTGAGGCCCGAATAGTCTTGCTCCCGCCCTTCCGATATCAGAAAGGCGAGCCAGCAGGCGTCCTCGATGCCAAGATTCATGCCGCGCGCACCGGCCGGTGAATGCACATGGGCAGCATCTCCCGCCAGAAACACATTGCCGCGGCTCATGGTCTCGACATGGCGGAAGCTGATCTGAAATTCGGAGCTCCACGTCCGCTCCAGCACCATGGCCGGATGGTCGATGCGGGTTTCGAAATCCGCGTCGGTGGAAAGATAGCGCAGCGTATCCTCGTTCACCGGCAACCGGCCGAGCACGCCGGGATTGAGGAAATTCATCCCGATGAAACCGGTATCGACCGGCTGCGCATAGCGGTAGTCGGCGAGGAAAAAGCGGGTTTCGATGGCATTGCCGGGGAAGGCAAACCCAAAGGCCTGCCGCACCGCGGAGTGGGCTCCGTCTGCGCCAACCAACATGTCTGGCTCCACCGTTTCGGCGCGGCCATCGGCATGTTGAAGGGTGACCATCGGCTTTTTGACATCGCCTGACAATGCGGTGAGTTCGGTCGACCATTCCGGAACAATGCCGAATGCCGACAGCTTTTGCAGCAGCAGCCGTTCCGTTTCGCCCTGCGCCAGGATCTGGATCGGGCAATAGTGGCTGCGGAAGGTCTCGGTCTCGACCGTAACCAGTGGTTTTCCAGCGGCCGATATCTTGAACTTCGTCAGGCGCCGGGCCTTGGCAAGGATCAAGGCACTGACGCCGGAGGCTTCCAGCAGCGTCAGGGTTCTGGCGTTGACGCCGAGTGCCCGGCTTTCGTGGACGGGTGTCGGTCCGGCTGCTTTTGCCACGAGGCGGGATTTCAAACCCCGCCGCGCCAGTTCAAGCGCCAGCGCAAGTCCGGTTGGCCCGGCTCCGGCGATCAGAATGGACTTTCCGCTGCCTTCACCCATCAGCCCCTCGCGACGACCGTTTATTTCTTCGTCAGGTTTTCCAGCTTCTTGACCGCGGTCTCCGGATTTTCCTCGTAGGCGATCGTGCCGGTGAACTTGCCCTTGGAGTCGAGCAGGAACACCGATGCAGTATGATCCATCGTGTAGTCGCCGTCAGGTTTCTTTTCGTCCAGCGGCACCTTCTTGGCATAGACCCGGAAGCCCTTGACCATTTCCATGACCTTTTCCGGCGGACCGGAAATGCCGGTGATGCGCTTGGAGACGTTGGAAACGTATTGCCCGAGGATTTCCGGTGTGTCGCGTTCCGGATCGACGCTGATGAAATAGGCCTGCAGCTTGGTGCCGTCGGGATCGACCTTTTCCAGCCAGCCATTCAGTTCGAACAGGGTGGTCGGGCAGACTTCAGGGCAATGGGTGAAGCCGAAGAACAAGGCCGACGGCTTGCCGGTGAAAGCGGCTTGCGTGATCGGCTGTCCGGTCTGCGAAACCAGTTCGAAGGGGACGCCGAACGGACCGGCTGCAATCTCGTCCTTGCCCGTGGTCATCTGGAAGCTGATCCAGCCAAGTGCGGCTGCGACGACGGCAACGGCCGCCCAAAGAACGATGCGAAGTGTTTTCATGATGATGTCCGCTCAAAACCTGCCAAATATCGCTGTTCAGATAGCGGTTTGGACCAGACGTTGCAAAACATTCACGCTGCCAGCGTCAAAATGCGGCAGGCTTCGTCAGAAACACCATGACATGCCGTTTTCAGCCATCGTCAGCAGCATTTCCGGACCCTGGACGATCCACCCGAGAAAACCGGCAACGCACAGAAGCAGGCCGACACCGCCCAGGGCAGGGACCATCAGGGAACGCGGCTGTTTTTCGGCTTCGTCGCTCATAAAGCAAATGATATCCTGCCGGCTTCGACTTTGAAAGCCGTTTTGCACGGGGTAGGGTGCGGCGGAAGGCCTCTCTAGCCTGTCCCAACCAAGAATTCGGCAATCATTTTAGCAAAAGTTTAATTTGTGTTTGCCATGTTCTAATCGCGTGAAGGGGTGCCTATCCCTTGCTGACATGACGTCGCCGGTTTTTATCCAGTCCGGTCTTCCGCATCATCGCTTCCTTCCCATGCGTGCACATCTTTGCCGCATTCAAGAACTGGATACATGCTGCATGACGTCATCTGAAAAACTGGAACGCAAACTCTCCGTCAGTCAGCGCCTGGGAACGCTCGGCCTTGCAGCCTTTGTCGGCTTCGGTGCGATGCTGGCGGTCGGCGGGTATGAGAATTCGAAAGTTCGCGAGGCTCTCGACAATGCCGCGGTCGCGCAGAATGCCATCAAAAATGCCAGCGCCATGCGGCTGACAGGCATCGAGATCGTTCTGGCCGCCATGGACGCCATTGTCGACCGGGATGACCGCAAGGTTTCGCCGGAGCGGTTGAAGATCATCGCCGATTCGATTGCTACCCTGAATGCCAGTAAGGGCGACGCCGTTGCTCTGGCAGCCTTGGTGGGCAAGCCGGAGATCATGGCGACGTTTGATGCGGACCTTGCCGAACTGACACAGTCCGTCCAAATCGATCTGAAGCGAATGGTGGAAGAGGGTGCGGCGCCCGAGGCCTTCGATGCCATAGATGACACGATCGATGGTGCAGGCGAACGGATGACGCTCTCCTTGAGCAAGCTCTCCGATGAAGCCGGTCATTTGCTGGTTTCGCGTCTCAACGAAGCGACCGGCGTTTCTGCGCAGTCCGTTCTCTTGCAAATCGTACTTGGCCTGGCTGCCATGGCCTCGCTGCTGGGCCTGCTCTATTTTCATGGCAACGTTTTACGTCGCGGCATCTTTTCGGTGCGCGACAGCATGCAGCGCATTCTCAAGGGGGACGATCAGGCATCCGTTGATGGTGTGGCCCGAGGCGACGAACTCGGCGAGATGGCCCGTGCGGTCGAAATGTTCCGCATGGCTGCGATTGAAAAACAGAGCCTTGAACTGTCGGCTGCTGCCAACCGCAATGAGCATGAGGCAGAGCGCGAAGCGCGCGATGCGGCAAGTGCTGAAGAGGCCCGGCAGGTTCAGCGCGCAGTTGTTGCTCTCGGGCAGGGGCTCAACCGCCTCTCCGACGGCAACCTGACGGCAACGATCGACCAGCCGTTCCGGCAAGACCTCGAATCGCTGCGTCAGGACTTCAACCACACCGTCGAGAAGCTTCAGGGCGTCTTGTCCAACGTCCAGGAAAACAGCAGTTCGATCCAATCGAACAGCCGCCAGATGCGCGGTGCCGCCGACGATCTTGCCAAGCGGACCGAACAGCAGGCCGCTTCGCTCGAGGAAACATCCGCGGCTCTCGATCAGATCACCGTCACCGTGCGGACCGCGACGCAGCGTGCCGAAGAAGCCAGCCGGATGGTGGGGGAAACCCGCAACAATGCCGAGGAATCCGGCCGTATCGTCGGCGAAGCCGTCGAAGCCATGGCCCGGATCGAAAACGCATCGTCTGAAATCGGCAAGATCATCAATGTGATCGACGAGATCGCCTTCCAGACCAATCTGCTCGCGCTGAATGCCGGCGTCGAGGCTGCCCGCGCTGGCGAAGCCGGGAAGGGATTTGCCGTCGTCGCTCAGGAAGTCCGCGAACTGGCCCAGCGGGCTGCCGGCGCCGCCAAGGACATCAAGGTGCTCGTCGGCCGTTCCAGCAGCGAAGTCGGTACCGGCGTCAAGCTGGTCCAGGCGACCGGCGAGGCGCTCGGCCGGATCGGCACGGACGTGGTGCGGATCAACGAACACATGACCTCGATCGTCAATGCTGCGCGCGAACAGTCGGTCGGCCTGCAGGAAATCAACACGGCGATCGGGCAACTGGACCAAATGACACAGCAGAACGCCGCCATGGTCGAACAGACCAATGCTGCCAGCCATACTTTGGCGCAGGACGCCGAAGGACTGACCGCACTGATCAGCCAGTTCCAACTTAGCGGCGCGTCTGCCCGTCCCATCCATCAGCCTATTCGCGTCGCCACGCCAGCGACCACGCGCCCCGCACCATCCCCCGCCAAAGCCCTGATGGGCAAGCTGGCGGGGGCCTTCAACAGCCCCGCGTCATCCGTGCCGAAGGCATCGGGTTCCGCCGAAAATTGGGAAGAGTTCTGATCATGTCAAACGCAATCAAGCAGTCCGGTGCCTATCTGGAAATCGTGTCGTTCCATCTGGGCGATCAGGAATTCTGCATCGACATCATGGCGATCCGCGAAATCCGCGGCTGGGCGCCGGTAACGCCGATGCCGCACACGCCGCCTTATGTGCTGGGCCTTATCAACCTGCGTGGCGCCGTTATCCCGGTCATCGACATGGCCTGCCGCCTCGGCATGAAGATGACGGAGCCGTCGGAGCGTTCGGCGATCATCGTCACCGACATTGCCGGCAAGCTGGTCGGCCTGCTGGTCGAGCAGGTGTCCGACATGATGACGATCAAGAGCGAAGCACTGCAGCCGGCGCCGGAAATCATTCCGGAAGCACAGCGCGCCTTCTGCCGCGGCATCGTTGCCCTGGAAAAGACCATGGTCTGCTTCCTCAACCTCGACACGGTCATCGCCGACGAACTGGCGCAGGCTGCTTAATTCAGTCGCTGTGAGCAGAAAAAGACGCCATCGGTGAACCGGTCGGCGTCTTTTGGCGTTTGGGTAGTTGGATGCTTGCCAAATGCGTCGCCCGCATTGTGCGTTGCAGCAGTTGCGAATAGCATTCCTGTGCGATGCGTAACCCCAGGAGATTGCCCGTGAAATGCTTGCTGCTCGTCGATATCCAGAACGGCTTTTGCTCAGGGGGAAACCTTGCTGTCCCGGATGGCGAGGCGGTCGTGCCTGTTGCCAACCGGCTGATGGCAGAGGGCGGCTATGATCTGGTCGTTGCATCGCAGGACTGGCATCCGGCTGACCATGGCAGCTTTGCCTCGCAACATCCCGGCCGCCACCCTTTCGAAATGGGGACGCTTCATGGCCAGCCACAGATGCTCTGGCCGGATCATTGTGTGCAGGGGACGCCTGACGCCGATTTCCATCCGGCACTGGATAGCGCTCGCATAGACCATGTTCAGCGCAAGGGGGAAAACCGTAACGTCGACAGTTATTCCGCTTTTCGCGACAATGATCACGCGGCGCTGACCGGGCTGTCCGTTTATCTGGCCGGCCGTGGCGTCGATCAACTCGATGTCTGCGGTCTTGCCACAGACTATTGCGTCAGGGATTCGGTCCTCGACGCAATTCTGCTGATCCCCGGTATTTCCGTTCGGCTCGTCATCGATGCGTGCCGAGGCATTGATCAGGACGGTGTTACAGCGGCTATCGCCGGGATGTCGGCTGCGGGCGCAACCATCGTCACGTCTGCCGGCGTAATCGCTGAAGCCAAGGCCTCTACTTCGGAGCGCCTTTTTCCCAGGTAACCGGCTGCTCGAACAGTGGAATGGTCGAGATCGACATCTTGGCGGAGCCGTCGGTCAGTTCGCGGGAATGGGCAAGATAGATCAGCGTATTGTTCTTCTTGTCGTAGACGCGGGTGACCACAAGCTTCTTCCAGATCAGGGAAAGCCCCTCGCGAAACACTTCCTCGCCTTCCTGGCCAAGCTCGATATCGCCGATCGTCACCGGTCCGGTCTGGCGGCAGGAGATCGAGTTGTTCGACGGATCCTCGAACCAGTTGCCGTTCTTCAGCCGGTCAATGACGCTGCGGTCGAAATAGGTGACATGGCAGGTGATACCCGCGACCTTCGGATCGCTGACGGCATCGATGGTAATATCGTTGCCGAGCCAATCGACGCCGACTTCGCCGACCGTTTCGGCTTGCGTGGAAAACCCGGCAAGGCTTGTCGCAAGAAAAGCGCAGGCACTGATGAAGCGGATGGGAAACGGCATTGTTGGTTCTCCGGATGCGATGCCACAGACATAGGATGGGCGGCGGGCAATGCAAGCGGCGGGCGCGTGACGGCGCGTCGATGTTGGTGCCGCAGGCCGAAGGCCGGTCAACGCCGTTCGATCGGCGTTTTAGCCGGTATTGGATAGCGGTCGGACCGGTTCCATGCTTCCATCTGCAGCAGCGCGCATCTGCGCTGCTGCCCCTGCCAGCGCCCGGGCACTTGCGGTTGAGGTGACATGCAGGCTTCCGGCGACGCTCAACCTGTCGCGTCCCAGTGCCTTGGCCTCGTAAAGCGCGATATCGGCCTGAACCATGACCTGCGCCAGGGATCCGCCCGGATCGGCCATGGCGATGCCGATGCTGACGGTCAGCGCAATATTTGAGCCTCGATCCGTGCCTGCCGGTGCCGTTCTGACGGCGGTGCACAGCGCGTCGGCAAGTTCGGCTGCCTCCAGCCGGCCAATGCCGTTTAGCGCGACGCCGAATTCCTCGCCCCCCAGCCTCCCGAGAATGCCGCGCCCGGCGAGAGTTTCGCTGATGGTACGGGTAAAATGCCTGAGAGCCGCATCGCCACCGGCGTGGCCATGGGCGT
>Ga0247813_10002409_pt1 | contig 12888 bp, 12 predicted proteins | sample UWRJL169409C1_FD_180719 | JGI IMG/M metagenome (GOLD analysis project Ga0247813, IMG submission 180719) | Plant litter microbial communities from Arlington Agricultural Research Station in Wisconsin, United States - UWRJ-L169-409C-1 | ecosystem: Environmental > Terrestrial > Plant litter >... | reverse complement strand
GTTCTTTTTGTAAAACACACCCAGCACCATTGACACGTGACCGGCAAAACCTTCACCATTTGCAATATCATACTTCGCAAATACTTCAGTCACCCGTTTCGGAGAACCTTCATAAATCCGGATAGACGCAAATGGGATCGTCGCAAAATCCTGACCCTTGAAACTATTTAACAGGAAAGCTACATAAGCCGCGTTTGGTGTAAGCCTGGAGAAATCAACCGTGATTACCTCGTTATCCAGGCCATCATCTCCCCCCGTATCACCAGTAAGGTCATCACCACTATGTTTGACCGCACCGTCTTTAGAACCCAGGTTTCCAAAATAAACAACTTCGATCAGCCTTTTATTTTCATCATATACCGCACAACTTGCATCAAGATCTACCGCAATTGTCGAAGAACCAATTCCGAAAAGCCCTTTTTTCACAATAGCGCCCCAGTTAATTCCTACACAAACCTGCTGTAATTTTGTTCCGTTAGTTTTTTCAAGGCTGATGCGCTGCCCTTTTTGAAGATTAATTGCCATAATTTCTTATTGATATTTATTTAAATAATCCTGCAGTCCGCCTTTCATACCTACGCCTACTGCTTCAAATTTCCATTTACCTTCACGTTTGTATAACCTTCCGAATTCCACTGCCGTTTCGATAGAAAAATCTTCTTCCAGTTCATACTTCAGGATCTCCTGGTTGGTTACCGCGTCAAAAATACGGATGAACGAATTACGGATCTGTCCGAAATTCTGTCTTCTCGCCTCCGCTTCATGGATAGTCACCACGATACAGATTTCTGACAGCCGGGAATCAGCCTTAGACAGGTTTACCTTAATCTGTTCATCATCACCGTCACCATCACCCGTTAAGTTATCACCAGTATGTTCAACAGATCCGTCCGGTGAAACGAGGTTATTATAAAACACAAAATGTTCATCAGATACTATCTTTTTATTATCACCTAATAAGAAAATCGACGCATCAAGATCAAAGTTACTTCCCGTAGAAGAGCTGTTTGTATCCCAACCCAGACCTATTGTAAATTTTGGAGCATCAATATTTTCACGCTGCCCCTTTTGCAAGTTTATAGCCATTTTAAATTAATTTATATTTTTTAGTAAAAATCTGCTCTTTAATGTACCCAAGGTTTTCAGCATAGGCCTCAATCGTATGGTAACCATTTCCTAAAGCGAGATTGTATAACAACTCAATAAAATCTTCTGTTTGATTATTTATAAATATAGAAAAACTATTCAGATCCGTATTCAGGATATATTTCACGATCCGTGTATTAAAAGAGAAAGCACCGCTTTTAATGATACTTTCCAGATCAAATATAGATTTTACCTGGTGATAGTTCAGCATATTTTCTACATTAGGATGGATCTCCAGATTGGCCAGTTCCGCAAAATACAGCAAATGGATATCGTTTTTCATCTCATATGTATCTACCATTTTGAGGATCATGCGTTCATGGCTTCCTGTTATCCGGATATCATCCAGGAATAACAGCGTTTTATGTTCCAAAAACTGTTTATCGATCTGGAAGGAATCATTGCCGATCAGGTTCATCCGTTCTTCCGCACTCAGCGCACCGTAGTCTTCTTTATACGTGATTGTCCGGTGTACTTTCGCTTCCTGAACCACCAATCCTCCATTGTCTACCATCCAGCGGTTCAGCTGGTGTACAAAATAGTTTTTCATCGCAAAGGTCGCTGTCGGTATAAATGAATACGGACTGGAGATCACGACGATCTGGTTATCAATAAAATTATCTTTTAAATAGTTACGGATAAAACCATCCGCCAGGGCAAGCCCAAATTGCTTCGCCACCTGGTCGTCGCCAAACTTAAAGCGGCTGTACGCATCCGGATCAAAACCAAATTCAGCTGTATTGTGAATCTGGTGTAACGCATATGATTTTGGTAAACTCATAACAGGCAAGATATCGTTAAATGATTGGAATTAATTAATACACTGTGGATTCCGAGCCCCTTGGCCCCATGGATATCAGCAACAGGGTTATCACCGATGTGGACTACCTCATGTAGTGCCAGTTCACGGTGTTTATTTCTATCAATTTTGTCCAGCATCAGCTGAAAGAATTGAAGATTAGGTTTAGACATATTTTCTTCATCAGAATATAACTGGAAATTCAGGTATTGTCCGATCTCCAGTTCATTTAATACTTTGCGCAAAGTTGCGCCGCGGATAAATCCTGTGTTGCTTAACAGGCTGACTGTCGACCGGTCCGCTTCCCGCAGCTTTTCCAGCATGTTTTTTGTTTCGCCGCAATAGACAAGTGGTAAATAGTTAAATAATAAATCCTCCATTTCCCGCTCCAGCGCCCGGATGTCTATAGCCGCAAATGAAGGATCGAAATTATTGATCATACTGATGACCATCAGGTACATTTCATCCGCATCTATATTCTTCCCCGTCTTTTCATTCATGCTGTTACACATTAGATCTACTTGCCTGAAAATTGTTGCAACTTCTTCAAAAGATTTTTTACTAAAGTTATATTTTTCATGGAAAATCCTGGACCGCTCCACTTTGAATGCTGGATTAGAGCGGATTAAGGTCAGCCACAAATCAAAAGAATAATGTTTATACAGTTGCATATAGTTTAAAAAGCATAAAATAAGAAAAATAACGACAATTATTGTCTGTTACAGAAAAGGTAACAGATTCTTTATTTAAAATTTATGTCCAATCGCATAAAGTAAAACTTACCATCTCTTTTTTCTTGAATCTGGTAAGACATCTTTAAACAAATAAGTAAATACATTAATAATGGTAAATTTCATATTAAATTAGTAATTTACAGCATGAAGAAACACCTCTTATACAGTTTGTTAATACTTGCTTTCATTGGCCAGTCCTGCGCACAAAAACCTGGAAACGCTTCCCCAATAGTCGAACCAAAGGTTTTCCTCAAAAATTTCATGAGTTATTGGAAGTACTCTACTCAACAGTTAATCTTTACAGACGACTTCAACTGTTACGCTGTAACCGGGGAGCCGATCAGTAAATCAAGTTTTTTAGCTAAGTATGCCAGCGGGGATTATATGCCTGTGAGGCTGCAAACTAAAGGTGAAAAAGCCGCTTACAGGCTGTATAAAGTATCCGCGGCAAATGTAAATTCTGATATTCTGCAGACCATCAAACAGTCTGGCAGTTTTGCATACAATGAATATCTTCAACTAGGTAAACCGCTGACAGGTTTTAATTTTACTGACCTGAACGGCAAAGTTTATACTACGGCAATGTTGAAAGGTAAAATTGTAGCTTTAAAATTCTGGTTTATCAACTGCCACGCCTGCAACAATGAAATGCCTGAATTAAATAAGGTGGTAGAGCAATACAAAAACAGGAAAGATATCCTATTCTTGAGCCTGGCGACAGATTCACCAAAAGAACTGAAGGTATTTTTAAAGAAAACCAAATTCAATTACGCAGTGATCTCCGAGCAAAACGATTACATGACTAAACAATTTAAAACAAACGTTTATCCTACTCATGTACTGATTGATAAAAAAGGAATCGTTCAATTGGTAACGAGCGACTCGAAAATCCTGACTGAAAAATTAAAGAAAGAAGCTATTTAGACGGTAGCTTCTGCTTTCTTTTCTACCAGTTTTGCCGCTAAACCTGCTCCCGCTGCTAGAAGCTCATTCGTAATCGTTCTCGTATATTCAGATATTTCCGCTTTAAAATCTTTTACAGAAGCACCAGAACGGATTTCTTCCAAACGTTTTTCCCATGAACCTGTCAATTCTGCCTGCGCAATCTTCTGGTCCTTCACCACATCATACACCGAAAGACCTTTATGCGTAGGCACCAGGTTCCTCTTTTCACGGATAATGTATTCCCTGGTAATCAGTGTTTCTATAATTGACGCCCGTGTAGCCGGAGTTCCCAAACCACTGTCTTTCATTGCGTAACGCAGCTCTTCATCTTCAATTTCTTTACCTGAAGTCTCCAATGCTTTTAACAGTGAAGCTTCGTTATATAAAGGTTTTGGTTTAGTCTGTTTTTCCAGTAAAGCCTTTTGTACAATCGGCAGTTCCTCCCCTTTTTTCACCTTCGGTAATGATGGATTATCCTCATCCTTTTTATCTTCGTCCTTATCATTTAATACGGAACGCCAACCCGCATGGCGGATAACAGTACCGTTCGCAATAAAGACAGAACCTGATTCTATCGTGATTTTCGTGACCTCTTTCACACATTCCTGATGGAAAGCTTCCAGCATCCGGCCAACCACCATATCATACACCGCTTGTTTGTCATCGCTGAGATATTGAGGTGTGACACCCGTCGGTAATACCGCATGGTGATCCGTAACCTTTTTGGCGTTCACACTTCTTTTGTTCAGTGGAACGGTCATCAGAAACTCAGCCTGTTTACCAAAGTTCGGATGGGTGGTCAATTGTGTGATTAACTGCGGTACTCCCGCAAATACATCATCTCCGATATACCTGCTGCCTGTCCGAGGATAGGACACCAGTTTACTTTCATATAAATTTTGAAGGATATTCAGCGTCTGATCTGCCGTATACCCCTTGCGTTTATTCGCCTCCTGCTGCAGGCTACTTAAATCATGCAGTAGTGGTGGCGGTTCTTTTCTTGGTTTCGCTTCTACATCCAGGATCTTTCCTCCGTTATGAAAACCTGATGCCACATCCTCAATTTTATCAAATAAAACCTGCGCTTCTTCCTTCACATTAAAGTTTGCAATGGAAACCGCTTTGAACAACTGTCCGTCCTTATCCAGCTGTATTCCCAATTGATAAAATAATTGCGGAACAAAGTTTTTGGTCTCCAGATAACGTGAGCAGATCATCGCTAAAGTAGGCGTCTGAACCCTGCCTAAAGATAATACTGATCTGGACCCTGCCGAAATACTCAGCGCCTGTGTGGCATTCATTCCCACCAGCCAGTCAGACTCTGACCGGCAATGTGCAGAATTGAATAAATTATCATAGTCTGTTCCCGGTTTTAAATTCCGGAAACCATCCTTTATCGCCTCATCAGTCTGTGAAGAAATCCACAAACGTTTAAACGGCTTTTTACATTTCAGGAAGTAATAAATATAACGGAAAATGAGTTCACCCTCCCGCCCCGCATCGGTAGCCACAATGATCTCTTCTGCTTCATCAAATAGTTTCCTGATAATTTCCAGCTGTTTCCTTACCCCGGGGTCTTCTACAAAACCATCTTTAGTTTTGATCTTCCGGATGGCCAGCTTAAATTTTGCGGGGAGCATAGGCAAATGTTGCCTTCTCCAACCAATAAAACCGTATTCCTGCGGAGGCGCCAGCTGTAAAAGATGACCAAATGCCCAGGTGAAAGAATAACCTTTTCCCTCGATATATCCGTCTTTCTTTCCCGTCGCTCCAAAAACTTTAGCCAGTTCACGTGCAACGGATGGTTTCTCTGCAATTACAATCTTCATTCAGCACTCATTAATATTAGGAGGTTAAATGTCCTCAAAATTATCTGAAACCGGAACAAATGTGCAAAACTAGTCGCCCAAAATATCGATTCCAATCTTAAAAGTATGACAATGCGCATCTACAATATCCCTGATTTCCGGGGAATAACCACCACCCATGCTGACCTGTACCGGCAATTGATGATCTTTACAGAACTGGAAAACCAGTCGGTCCCGTTCCTTGCACCCTTCTTTAGTCAGCGCCAGCTTACCCAGTTTATCGCTCGACAAAACATCTACACCGGCAAGGTAAAAAATAAACTGCGGACGGTGCTGTTCGTACAATTGGGGTAAAGTAGATGCAAGGATAGACAGATACTCTTCATCTTCCACACCAACATCAAGGCCGATATCCAGATCAGAAACTTCCTTTCTGAAAGGAAAGTTCTTTTCACCATGCATGGAAAAAGTAAATATCTCCGGCTCATCCTGTAAGATTTCCGCAGTCCCGTTTCCCTGGTGCACATCCAGATCAATGATCAAAATACGTTGGTATATTTTATTAACCATCAGATACTTAGCCGCAATAGCCTGATCATTTAGTATACAAAAGCCTTCTCCCCAATCTGATCCTGCATGATGGGTCCCGCCCGCAACATTAAAAGCGATTCTATGTTCCGCGGCAAAAAAAGCACCATCAATTGTACCTTGCGCAATCCGCAGTTCCCGCTCCAGCAATTGTGCGTTTAAAGGAAATCCAATCCTCCGCTGCTCTCTTTCGGGCAGGGTCAGATCACGCACCTGCTTCCAGTAATCCAACTCATGAGCGAGCAGCAATGTACTTTCAGCCAGTTGTTCAGGCTCAAAAAGATTAGCCGCGGTGATTATCCCTTCATGTAATAGTTGCGCAGGGATCAGCTCATATTTCAGCATCGGAAAACGGTGACCTTCCGGCAAGGGGTGAGCATACAGAGGGTGATAAGCGATTTTTACCATTTAGCCAAGGATCTCCCCTACATGTTTTTCAATATTATCACAGATCTGATCCACCGGCAAATCGTTTGCATCCAGTCCGAACGGATCTTCGATCTCTTCCGCAATCAGCTCCAAACTGGCTAATACATACAATACAAACGGAACAATCAGGATCACATAAAAGCCAAGGCTAAATACCCATCCGAAAGGCAATGTGATCACATATAAAAACATAAACTTTTTGATAAAAGCACTGTAAGAAAAAGGGATCGGCGTTTTTTTTATCCTTTCACAACCGCCACAGATATCTGTAAAACGGTTCAGATCTGTACTTAATATAATCAGTTGCTCGCCTGTGATTTTACCTTCAGCATGAAGATCATATGCCCTGGAAAATAAGCGACCGGCAATCTGATTGGGAATATGTTTTCCGGCATCTACCTCGATCAGGAAACTATTCTTTCCGAAGTATAATTTTTCCCGGAGATGTTCTTTGAGGGCAAATGCGTATTTAGGAATGGCATAGTTAAAAAACTCTTCTTCAGCTTTATCCAGCTTTAACGATTTAATTTTGATCGCCAGGTTACGGCTCACATTTGTCAGTTCCCCAAGCAACCTCCGGCCTTCCCACCAGCGATCATAAGAGGTATTGGTACGAAATACCAGCAGCAGCGAAATTACAAAACCAAGGAGACTGTGCACCATGTTGATATTGCTGACTGAATTGCTTTCAGATAATTTGAAAAAATGCAGTTCCAGAAAAGCGACTAATCCGGAGAACACCGCAACGGTCAGCATTAAAGGCCAAAGTTTTCTAAACGTATCTGCCTTATGGATATGAAAAATGAAGGTGAACCACGCTTTTGGATTATAATTTATCATATAACTATCTCTTTGCTAATTTTTAACAACAGCTCTCCAGTACGGAAAACGTCTTCATAGGAGTTATACAAGGGAACCGGACTCAAGCGTATTACGTTAGGCTCACGCCAGTCGCCCAATACATTATGTTCCACCAGCCGGTTAAAAATCCCTTTTGCATCTCCCGAAGCTACGATAGAAACCTGCGCACCACGGTCTTTGTTTTCAGGTGGTGTAATGATTTTGAATTGTTCATAACCAATCGCAAGGTTAACCTGCTCTATTATATAAAACAAATAGTTAGTCAGACCCATACTTTTATAGCGAATCGGCTCCATGAAACCCGCAGATTCAAACAAGAGTAATGAAGCGTGGTAAAGGGCCATTGGCATTACCTGCGAACAACTGATCTGCCATCCATCGGCCCCTTGTTCAGGAATAAAACCTTTTGCCATTTTAAAACGGGTCTCTTCCTGATAACCCCACCATCCCGCAAAGCGATTTAAAGTTTGATCAGCGAAATGTTTTTCGTGTACAAAAATGCCACTGATGCCACCCGGACCGCCATTCTGATATTTATAAGAACACCAGCAAGCAAAATCGATATCCCACTCATGTAGTTTCACCGGCACATTACCTGCGGCATGGGCTAAGTCAAACCCCACCACAGCTCCTGCGGCATGGCCCGCTTTGGTGATAGCTTCCATATCAAACCACTGTCCGGTAAAGTAATTGATACCACCAAAAAGCACCAGTGCAATCTCATTACCGTTCTCTTCAATACGAGAAATGATATCTTCAGTACGCAATGTATATTCACCTTCTCTGGGAGCTACTTCAATAATCGCATCGGCCGGATCATAACCATGAAAGCGGACCTGGCTTTCGATAGCATACTGGTCGGATGGAAAAGCGCCGGCTTCCATGATAATCTTAAACCGTTGCTGAGCTGGTTTGTAAAAGCTGACCAGCAACAGGTGCAGATTTACGGTGAGTGTATTCATCGGACAAACCTCCGCAGGGTTTGCGCCTACAATAGGTGCCATCAGTTTTTTCAGTTCTTTATGGTAAAACATCCAGGGACTATCACCTTCAAACCATCCTTCTACCGCAAGGTTCTGCCAGTTATCCAGTTGTTTGCCCAGCACACTGCGGGCGGATTTCGGCTGTAAGCCTAGTGAATTACCGCAGAGATATATGAACGGGTTACCGTTTTGTTGAGGGAAAAGGAATTCATCACGCAGGTGGTGCAGCGGATCTCGCAGATCTAAAGACTGGGCGTATGCTAGTGTATTTTCAAAATTCATGTTTTCAAATATCAGTAAAAAACCTTCCTGTGCAAAAATTGAGCACTTATTTACCGGGATATTGCTGTAGAGTAAAATATCAGGTTAAACTTAGCCGATTTTAAGCGCTTAAATACCGACTAATAGGATCACCTCTATTTAGGTTTGCAGGAAACATTGTATATATGAGAAAACAGACCCACAAATACCTCGACCTGCTAAATGATTTTTCATTCAAATTCCTTTTCGGACGTGAAGTAAATAAGGATGTTCTAATCGCTTTCCTGAATGCGTTATTTGAAGGAGAGAAATTAATTACCGATCTCAAATACAGCCCTACTGAACATTCAGGTGCGGAGAAGCAAGAGAAAAAAATATTATTTGATCTGTTATGCACCGGTATTGACGGAGAGCAATTTATTATTGAGATGCAGCGGACAGAACAAAAACATTTCCGGGACCGGGCGATTTATTATATGTCAAGACTGATCAGTCAGCAACTTGTCAGAGGTAAACACAATTGGGAAAAGCCCTTAGATGAGATTTATCTGATAGCAATCCTGGACTTCAGTCTGGCCGACAGTGATGCTGAAACGTATTTGCAAGAAGTATGTTTAATGAACAAATACAGCTACAAAGTATTTTACGAGCGGATTGGATATAAGTTTTTGGAATTGACTAACTTTGATAAAAGCGAACAAGAATTAACAACCAACCTTGATAAGTGGGTGTACCTGCTTAAAAACATGCACCTGTTAGATAAATTACCAGAATTCCTGAATGAAGGAATATTTCAAAAAGTATTTAATATTACTGAGATGAGTAAATTAACAAAGGAAGAACGTATGCGTTATGAAAGGGATCTGAAGACCAAATCAGATTATGAAGGCGGGATCGCTTATGCTGTTGAAAAAGCTTTGATTGAAGGAATTGAAAAAGGTCAGAAGGAAGGACGTGAAAAAGCTGTGATTGAAATCGCAAACAAGATGAAAAAGGCTGGATTATCTTCTTCTGCAATCCACTCACTCACAGAAATACCCCTTGAAGAAATTGAGCAACTATAACCAAATAAACTAACTTTCAACTTAAGATGAATAAATTGACTAAGGAAGGACGTATGCGTTATGAAAGGGATCTGAAGACCAAATCAGATTTTGATGGCGGGATGGCTTATTCCGTTGAAAAAGCGGTGATTGAAGGAATTGGAAAAGGTTTAAAGGAAGGACGTGAAAAAGGTCAAAAGGAAGGACGTGAAAAAGGTCAGAAGGAAGGACGTGAAAAAGCTGTCATTGAAATCGCGAACAAGATGAAAAAGGCTGGATTCCCCTCATTTCAAATCCAGCAGTTCACCAAATTATCAATCGAACAAATTAATCAAATATAAAATACCAAATTAACGCTCCTTATATCACTAACAAACATGAAAATCTACCAACAATCATTGCGACTAAGAGAAAGAAAACGCGGCTTCCATTTAATCACAGCAGAAGTTTTAGCCGCTTTCCCGGAAATCGCAAACATTCAGACAGGCATTTGCCAGGTCTTTATCCAGCATACCTCTGCATCATTAAGCATCAATGAAAACGCAGATCCTACAGTACGACACGATTTCGAAGTATTCTTCAATAAAGCAGTACCGGAAAACGACCCTGATTACCTGCACGATGATGAAGGCTCCGATGATATGCCAGCGCATCTTAAAGCATCATTACTGGACTTATCAATAATGATCCCGATCCGTAACGGGCGATTAGCATTGGGTATGTGGCAGGGTATTTATTTATGCGAACACCGCAATCATGGTGGCCCAAGGGATCTGGTAATAACTGCCTGGGGAGAATAAATTCAAAAAACATTCCTCAATATACAAGCTATGCTACATTTGAATATCTTTGGGCACGGAACTCAATACCATACCAATTCAAAAACAAACCTCTCCTTGCCCAATTATAAAATATGAAGAAAATTGTTGAGGTAAAATCAAAAAAAGAACTCGCTGCGTTCATTGATTTTCCACATGAGCTATACAAAAATGATCCTAACTATGTGCCTGAATTATTTATTGCACAAAAGGACCTGCTAACTACCCACCCGTTTCATAAACATTCATCCCTGCAGACATTTTTATTGTATGACGGAGACAAAATAACCGGACGTATCGCTGCGATTTTAAATAACCGCCATAATACAATCAACGGTAAAAATGATGGTTTCTTTGGTTTCTTTGATTGTATCAATGATCAGGCTAGCGCAACATTACTTGTTGATACCGCAGAAAAATGGCTGAAAGAAAAAGGTGTTGAAACTATAGTTGGACCTGTAAACTTTTCTACAAATGAATCCAGCGGACTGTTAGTTAAAGGTTTTGATATGCCTCCTGTAGTCATGATGCCATACAATGCCGCTTATTATGTAGATCTGCTGGAAAAGGCAGGTTTCAAAAAACAGGTAGACCTGATTGCCTGGCGATGGGAAGGCGACGCTTATGATGACCGTTCAGTGCAATTGCTGGATAAACTTCAGGAACGTCTGGTGCGCAGCCGGATCACCATCCGCAAGATCAACATGAAGAAGTTTAAGGCGGAAGCTGAAGGACTTCGTGAGGTTTATAATAAAGCCTGGGATAAAAACATGGGTTTTGTGCCTTTAAATAATGAAGAGTACGACTACCAGGCAAAAGACCTGAAACTGATCCTTGATTCCGATTTCTGTTTTCTTGCAGAGCAGGATGGAAAAATTGTTGGTTTTGGTGCGGCGATCCCGGATATTAACCAGATTCAGCAGAAAATCAAAAAAGGAAGATTGCTGCCTACAGGTATCTTCAAACTTTTATTCGGGCTTAAAAAAGTTACGGGTATAAGGATCCTGTTACTAGGTGTGGTCGAAGGTTACCGTAAGTTGGGTATTGAAGCTTGTCTGTATGGTAATATCATCAAATCTTATAAAGCTAAAGGTTTCAAATACGCAGAAGCATCCTGGACATTAGAGCATAATGATTTAGTAAATAATGCTATTCGTGCGATCAAAGGTGATCCGTATAAAACGTACAGGATTTATGAGAAACCGTTAAAATAAACTTGCCATCGCATAAGTTTATACTGATCAGCGCAAATGAATTACTTTACAACAGGCAGTATCTTTATGGTACTGCCTGTTTTTTTATATCATAATCGGCCCCTATAATCTTTAAATGCAATAAAAGCATTTCTAATGCGTATTATTGTACTAGTTATGTTACGTTTAACATTTATTCCACGCCATTCTTAATGACATCAACATTCTTCCGCTCTGCAGGCCGTACCGCATTATTTTTAAGCTTGCTTTTAGTTTTATTTTCCAGCAGCAACGTACTGGCACAGCGAAGCAAAACTTCGAACAAAACAGACGATATGAGTTATCTTGCGGATTCTACGGTGCTGAACCGGAGCGATTACTTTTCGAGGCTGCAAAAAGTTTTTGAAACCATCAACCAGGTTAAAGTAGTTACGACTTCATTTACAAAACTGCCGTCTATCCAAGCGCATCTGACGCAGGATGAGGAAGCGATTAACCTGCTCAAAAAACGTTTATCTCAAAGTGACCGCTCGCTGAACCTGCAAAACCTGCAGATGTACCAGACTTTGTTAGATGAGCTGGAAACGAATAATGAACAGTGTTTACAAGATCTGGTGGAATATGATAAGGAACTGAATGAAGTTAAAACCCAAATCCTCAGTTTTCGTAAAGACAGTGTGCTGATCAAAATCTTTACGGTAGATTCTTTACGGAAAATTTTCAAACCGCAGCTTATAGAAATCAGGAGCAAGCGTGTCATGATGGATAGCCTGATCAAGGCCAATACAAACCAGATTAACTCTTTCCAGGCAAGAACAGCGGCTAATCTGATTAATGTGAAGGAGCTGATGTACCTTACCGATAGCCAGCTGAAATCCATCAGCGTCAAAGCATTTGGTAAAGAGAAACGATACCTGTGGGAATCAGCCACACAATCAGGCAGAAAAAACGTAGGTTTCCGTAAGTTTTTCAAAAGCGAACAACAGATCTCACAATACTACTTTGTTTATACCCGAAGCAGCAGGGCGCTGCTGCTATTCAGCGGACTGGTATTCTTCTTCTGGATCTTCTTTAATTTCAGAACACTGATCAGACATGATAAACTGGACACAGTACAGTCCTTCAACTTTCTGTTTATCAGACCCCGACCCTACCTGATAACTTTTATATTTATATGCACGCTTGCGCCGATATTTGATATGCTTGCACCGGCATTATATATAGAAGTCATCCATATGATATTGGCCGGGGCGCTGACCGCTTCGTTGTTTAGAAGGCTT
>Ga0247813_10002407_pt1 | contig 12897 bp, 13 predicted proteins | sample UWRJL169409C1_FD_180719 | JGI IMG/M metagenome (GOLD analysis project Ga0247813, IMG submission 180719) | Plant litter microbial communities from Arlington Agricultural Research Station in Wisconsin, United States - UWRJ-L169-409C-1 | ecosystem: Environmental > Terrestrial > Plant litter >... | reverse complement strand
GTGCATGCAGCAGCGACAATGCACACAACACCCGCCAAAATCATTATAAAACTACCATTATTTACACGAAGGTTTCTGAATGCGGCCATCATCGTCAGTACAGCTAAAACTATGATATAGCCCAAAACCGGCAATTTTAACATTCCGAGATAAGGCCTGAAATAGAGGTATGCACCAATAAAGAACAGTGCGCTGACAAAAATTGTAATCCTCGCCCCCGTTTTATCGAGTTCTTTAGCTGATAAAAAATCCAGGTAAAATGCACTGATATAAAAGAGATGGCAAAGCACAAAAGAGACAAGTCCGAAAGAAAAATAAGAAGGGTCGTAATTGCGCAGCATGAATAAAGAACCACCGGTTAGTGCGATAACCAAACCTGTAAACAGACGCTGATGAAAGCGTCCCCTCAAGCGGGTAGTTAAAAACAAAAAGACTAAAAGGGAAATGTGTATAAATGGTTTCAAGATGTAACCTAACATAGCCCACTCCGCGTATACAGAATAGAGCACCAGAATAAAAATCAGGGCATATAGCAGGTTAAAAACCAGGTGTTTTTTTATCATACACTTGTTACGGCAAAGCCATATCAATCATCGGAATAAGAACCAGGATTTATAAAAAAAATTACCTGGTTCTCTATGTGATGATAGAAAATCAATCTAAATAAAAAAGCTGATTAGTAGCTTCTTTCTCTGTTGTTGTTGTTGCGTTTAAAACCACCGCCGCCAGCATTACCGCCGCCAGTACCTGGTTTCTCCTGCGCCTCAGCAACTTTGATCCGGTTACCATTGTAGTCACCACCATTCATTCTCTTGATTGCTTCTTTAGCCTCTTCGTCCACTGGCATCTCTACGAAACCAAAACCACGACTCTGACCAGTTTCACGATCTTTGATAATTCTAAGTGATTTTACCTGACCGAAATCGCCGAATACGGCTGTTAATTCATCTTCCCCTACTTCTAACGGAAGGCCTGTAATAAATATCTTCATTAATGTCTAAAAATTTCCTCAAAGGTACAAAAACCGTACCTTTTTTTTGCACTGTATTGTAAGTAATCAGTAAAATAATTGAATATTTTTTTAAATGATTTTAACAGGTTCAGATAATCATAATCTTTCCAGGGTCCGCTCCATACAGAAATCACGCCCGTCATGGTTCCATTCCAACATTACTTTCCATGAACCAGCAGGTAAATCATCCACAGGAATATCCAGGGAACCCGTGAGGTCACTTCTTAAAAATTTTATCTCACGTTTAATTTTTGGATCAGAAATACAGTTAAAGAAAACTTTTACAGCCACGGGATGGTCAAAACAAAAAGTCATCGTTTCCATAATCATTATAATTTTGGGTTATCTGCTGTGCTATCCAGGCAGATATTCTATTATAGAACAATTTCAACGGACCAATGTTTTAAAAAACAGAAAGCTGTGAAACTTAGGGACGTCCGGCCATCTTAACCATTTTCGCAGAAAGTTCCTTGCCGAGATACCGGTCAATAATCGAATGTACAACATAAAGCAAAGGCGTCATCAGTACAGCAACAAAAAATTTATAGGTATAATTGACCAATCCAATTGCTGCTACCATCTGCCAGCTCCAATGATACTGCGGATTAAGGTAAAACGCAATAAAGATGACCACAAAGCTGTCAATCAGCTGAGAAACTAAGGTAGAACCGGTAGACCTCAGCCACAGTGCGCGTTCACCAGTTATTTTTTTAATCTTGTGAAAGATAAGTACGTCCGCGATCTGGCCAACCAAAAAAGCGAGTACTGACCCGGCGATAATCCACATTCCCTGACCGAAAATCCCGCTGAATGCATTATTCATATCAAGCTCCTGTCCGTTAATAGTCTGCTTTACCCAGAAATCTGAGGCGGTCAGGTGCATTGTCCCCCAGATCACAATAAAGGCGTATGATATGAGTATAGCTGTTAATATGGATAAAAACCTGACTTGTCTGATACCGAAATACTCATTTATAATATCAGTCATGATAAAAATAATCGGCCATGTCACAACACCGGCAGACATATTGAAGGATAAGTCAGGCACACCCAGTAGGTTGATATCAAAACGCTTGATGCCCAGCGTGCCCTCAACACTGAATATTTTAACACCAATGAATTCGGAAAGAATGGCATTGGCGACAAAAAACGTCCCTAAAATGAGCAGCAGTCTGCTTTCTTTTGATTTAAAAGTCATACGCCATCAATTTATTAAATAATTTGGAATATCATATACACTGAAATATTTTATACTTTCGTATTTACATGATAAGTACATACTCGAAACTTCCCGGAACCTCCACTACAATTTTCTCCGTGATGTCCCAGTTAGCGGCAGAGCATAACGCAATAAATCTTTCACAAGGTTTTCCAGATTATGATTGCGACCCCAGACTGATCGAATTCGTAGCTCAGGCTATGAAAGATGGGCATAATCAATATGCACCAATGACAGGGCTGCAGTCGCTTCGTGAGCTGATCGCTAACAAAGTAAACCTTTCTTACGGATCGGATTATCATCCGGATACTGAAGTAACCGTGACCGCAGGAGGTACACAGGCTATCTTTACTGCTTTAACAGCTTGTATTCAGCCAGGAGATGAAGTGATTATTTTCGAACCCGCCTATGATTCTTACGCACCGACGATCAAAATGCTTGGCGGACTGGTTAAGTCATATGAAATGGCACCGCCGGATTATGCTATAGACTGGGAGATGGTAAAAAAACTATTCAGTTCCAGTACGAGAATGATTATTATGAACAGTCCGCAAAATCCGACGGGCACCGTGCTTTCCGAAAATGATATACAATCGCTGATCAAATTGACCAAAGACACTGATGTCCTGATCCTGAGTGACGAGGTTTACGAACACCTCGTGTATGACAGTGATATTCACCGGTCGTTCGCGTCTTATCCGGAACTTCGGGAACGGACTTTTATTGTTGCCTCTTTCGGCAAACTGCTTCATGCCACGGGATGGAAAACGGGCTACTGTATTGCTCCGGAAAATCTGATGAAAGAATTCAGGAAAGTCCACCAGTTCAACGTTTTTAGTGTAAATACACCAATGCAGGCGGGGATTGCGAATTATTTGCAGGACAGCAATACGTATTTGGGCCTCGCATCGTTTTTCCAGGAGAAGCGCGACTTATTCCGGTCCCTCCTCTCACAAACCAAGTTTAAATTATTACCTTGCAAGGGCTCCTACTTTCAATGTGCCAGTTATGCACATTTCAGCGAAGAAGAAGATACGGCGATCGCAAAACGTTTGGTTACAGAATTTGGCGTAGCGTCAATTCCTGTTTCGGCGTTTTATATCCGTAATACCGATCACCATGTCCTGCGTTTTTGTTTTGCTAAAAAACAAGATACACTTGAAAAATCCGTTGAAAGATTGATGAAATTATAATTAACACGTATCCCTTACCAGATTAGCATATATGGAAAGTCCAAATTATCTCACTGTCAATAATCTAAAGATTACTGTTTTTCAGGCTTATTTATTCTGGGAAAATGTGGATAAAAATCTACAGAACCTCAATCTGCGCCTTTCTATGGGTGTGAAGGAAAAGACTGACCTGATTGTGCTTCCAGAAATGTTTAATACCGGATTCAGTATGAATGCGGAAGGCCTTGCGGAAGAAATGGATGGCAAAACCATGACCTGGATGGCCGCAGCAGCTGCCAGGTATGACTGCGCAATTACGGGAAGCCTGATTATTAAGGAAAATAATCTGTATTATAACCGGATGATATGGATGCTCCCATCAGGTGAGTACCAGCAATATGATAAATGGCACCTGTTTGGAATGGGTGAAGAAGATAAAACTTATACCGCAGGCCAGGAGCAGGTGATTGTGGAACTGAAAGGCTGGAAAATCCGCCTGGCGATTTGTTATGATCTCAGATTCCCTGTGTTTCTGAGGAATGAGGAACAAGGTTATGATATCCTGCTGATCATCGCCAGCTGGCCGGATAAGCGGATCGCACACTGGAAGGCACTCATCCCTGCACGGGCAATTGAGAATCAGAGTTACGTAATCGCCGTAAACCGTGTTGGCCACGATGGTAAAGAGGTTTATCATAGCGGACATTCCATGTGTATTGATGCCCTGGGAAATACAATATATTATAAACCAGAAGATGAAGACCTTTACACCTTCACCATCGGTTATGAAGACCTGATAAAAATACGGCGCGGATTTCCTTTTCTTAAAGATGGTGACGATTTTACGATCACTCATCAATAACAATATAAAAAATCCGCCAAATGGTGGATTTTTTCTTTTATAACAGCTTTTAAGAGTAAACTTTTTGGCGTATTCTTGTGCTACACCTCAACCTCAAACCCTTTTTATGTTCGACCGTAGAAAATTCATCAGATGTTCCGCCATTTCGGCGTCTTTATTGGCTATTGATAAAAGCACGATCGCAAATATACTGCCTGTACCTGCCCAAACTGAAAATGCTAAACCAATTGTGATCTCTACCTGGGATTTTGGAATTGCTGCTAACCATGCTGCATGGTCGGTTTTATCAGGTGGCGGACGAGCCCTGGATGCTGTACATCAAGGCGTTCAGGTGCCTGAGGCAGATGAAAAGAACCAGTCTGTAGGTTACGGCGGAATGCCCGACCGGGATGGTAAAGTAACCCTGGATGCGTGTATTATGGATGAGTCAGGAAATATCGGCTCAGTAGCAGCCCTTGAACATATCATGCACCCCATTTCGGTAGCCCGTATGGTGATGGAGAAAACACCACACGTCATGCTGGTTGGCGATGGTGCGCTGCAGTTTGCCCTGGAGAATGGTTTTAAGAAAATGAACCTGCTCACCCCTTCCAGTGAAAAAGCATGGAAAGAATGGCTGAAAACGGCAAAGTATAATCCGGTAATGAATATCGAAAATAAACTCTATGATAAAGCAGCCCCTACCCGTCTTCCCGGTAACCAGTATAACCATGATACTATAGGTATGCTGGCATTAGATGCGAACGGTAATATCTCTGGCGCCTGTACCACCAGCGGAATGGCCTTCAAACTGCACGGGCGTGTGGGCGACAGTCCGATTATTGGCGCAGGGCTGTTCGTAGATAATGAAGTCGGCGGTGCTACATCAACCGGTGTCGGAGAAGAGGTAATCCGCAACGTGGGCAGTTTCCTCGTTGTAGAACTGATGCGTCAGGGCTATCCGCCTGAAGAAGCATGTAAAGAAGCGGTAATGCGCATCATCAGGAAGAAACCAGCAACGGCGAAGGAAATCCAGGTAGGATTTCTTGCCCTGAATAAAAAAGGCCAGTACGGGGCTTATGCCATACAAAAAGGATTCAGTTACGCGGTATGTAATGCAGAAAATAAAGATCTGCTGATCCCTGGGAAAAGTTACTATTAAAAATAACATTATGATCAATATGGAAGTTTGCGCTAATTCTGTTACTTCAGCACTCGCTGCAGAAAAAGGGGGCGCAAAACGTGTGGAACTTTGTGCAGGCTTAAGTGAAGGCGGCACCACTCCCAGTTACGGGGAGATCGCAATGGCAAAAAAAATGTTAGCTATAGAAGTATTTCCGATTATCAGGCCAAGAGGTGGTGACTTCCTCTATTCTGACCTGGAATTTGAACTGATGCAGGAGGATATAAAGATTTGCAAATCGCTGAAATGTGAAGGCATTGTAACGGGTATACTTACTGCGGAAGGAAAAATTGATAAGGAACGTTGTGCTGTCTTAATCAAATTAGCTAAACCCATGGCTGTAGCTTTTCACCGTGCATTTGATATGACCCTAGATCTGGAAGAGGCACTGGAAGACCTGGTAGAACTGGGAGTTGTCCGGGTACTGACATCCGGTGGTAAACCATCTGCTGCTGAGGGGGCTGGGATTATTGAGAAACTGGTATCACAGGCAGGTGACAGGATCACCATCATGCCCGGAGCAGGTATCCGCATAGACAATATAGCCTCCCTGATCGCACAAACCGGCGCCAAGGAATTCCATGGATCCGCACAGCAAAAAGCGGCCAGTGTAATGATTTTCAGGAACAACAACTTAAACATGGGATCAGACAGTGATGAATACTACACCAGGGTAACGGACACCGATACGGTCAAAAAATTACTGGAACTGGCAAACAGTGCTGAATAATCAAGCGAATATTCTATATTTGCGGCACTGATGAAGCACATACGTAATTTTTGCATAATTGCACATATTGACCACGGGAAGAGCACTTTGGCCGACCGTTTATTAGAGTACACAAATACGATCACCCAGCGTGAGTCTCAAGCCCAATTGCTTGATGATATGGACCTGGAGCGTGAAAGGGGTATTACCATTAAAAGCCACGCCATCCAGATGGACTATGTTCAGGATGGACAGCCTTATATTTTCAACCTGATCGATACACCGGGCCACGTGGATTTCTCGTATGAGGTTTCCCGCTCTATCGCTGCCTGTGAAGGTGCTTTATTGATTGTAGATGCTTCACAGGGTATCCAGGCGCAAACAATATCCAACCTTTACCTCGCTTTAGAGCATGACCTGGAAATCATTCCTATTTTAAACAAAATGGACCTTCCCGGTGCAATGCCGGAAGAAGTTAAAGATCAGATCATCGAACTGATCGGTTGTAAAAGAGAAGATATCATTCCAGCTTCAGGAAAAACCGGATTAGGTGTGCATGACATCCTTCGGGCAATTGTTGACCGTGTACCGGCACCGGTCGGGAATCCTGATGGTGAACTGCAGGCATTGATTTTTGATTCAGTATTTGATTCCTTCCGTGGTATTGTTGCCTACTTTAAAGTACTGAACGGCGAGATCCGCAAAAAAGACAAAGTAAAATTCGTAGCTACCGGCAAAGAATATATTGCGGAAGAAGTTGGAACACTGAAATTAAAACAGTCGCCGAAAGATGTGATTAAAACAGGTGATGTAGGTTATATCATTTCAGGAATAAAAGAAGCCAGGGAAGTAAAAGTCGGTGATACAATCACCCATAAAGACCGCCCAAGTTCAGAACCAATCAAAGGTTTTGAGGAAGTTAAGCCTATGGTATTCGCAGGGATTTATCCTGTAGATACGGATGAGTTTGAAGAATTGCGTGAAGCTATGCACAAGCTGCAGTTAAATGATGCTTCAATTGTATTCGAACCAGAATCTTCTGCCGCACTGGGTTTCGGTTTCCGTTGCGGGTTCTTAGGGATGCTGCATATGGAAATTATCCAGGAACGCTTAGAGCGTGAGTTCGATATGACGGTAATTACTACTGTTCCCAATGTATCTTACCAGGCTATGACCACCAAGGGTGAATTGATTATTGTAAACAACCCTTCAGACCTTCCGGATCCAAGTAAAATGGAATATGTGGAAGAGCCTTATATTAAAGCAAACATCATTACCAAATCGGAATTTGTCGGACCGGTAATGTCATTGTGTATCCAGAAACGTGGTATCATCGTTAACCAGTCCTATTTAACTTCGGATCGTGTGGAGCTTGTATTTGAGATCCCTATGGGAGAAATTGTCTTCGACTTTTACGATCGTTTAAAGACAATTTCAAAAGGTTACGCTTCATTTGATTACCACCAGATCGGCTACCGTAAATCCGACCTTGTAAGGTTAGATATCCTTTTAAACGCAGAGCCTGTAGATGCGTTATCTTCCTTAATCCACCGCAGTAATTCATACGATTTCGGTAAAAAAATCTGTGAGAAACTGAGGGAGTTAATTCCCCGTCAGCAGTTCGAAATTATTATACAAGCATCGATCGGCGCAAAAATCATTGCCCGTGAAACAGTTAAAGCATTACGTAAAGATGTAACCGCCAAATGTTATGGTGGTGATATTTCCCGTAAACGTAAGTTACTGGAAAAACAGAAAAAAGGTAAAAAGCGTATGCGCCAGGTAGGTAATGTGGAAATTCCGCAAACTGCATTTATGGCGGTATTGAAATTAGATTAATTAGTTACAAAATATAGCATTCGATATGCAATTACTGGACGGAAAATTCGCATCAGAAAAGATTAAACTGGAAATAGCAGCGGAGGCGGCGGATTTCCTGGCGCAAAGCGGACGTAAACCTCATTTACTGGCAATATTAGTCGGCAATGACGGCGGTAGCGAAACCTACGTGGCCAGCAAAATGAAAAACTGCGAAAAGGTAGGTTTTCAATCCTCGCTGATCAGGTACGACAATACTGTAACAGAAGAAGAACTTTTGCAGAAAATCCGCGAGATCAATGGTGATGCTGGTATAGACGGACTGATTGTTCAGCTTCCCCTTCCCAAACATATTGATCCGGAAAAAGTTACCGAAGCAATCGATCACCGTAAGGATGTGGACGGATTTCACCCGGTTAATTTAGGGAGGATGATGCGTAACCTGCCTTGCTTTATTCCTGCTACACCGTATGGAATTTTGCTTTTATTACAGGCATACGGAATTGATACTGCCGGAAAACATTGCGTAGTGGTTGGCCGGAGCAATATTGTCGGAAGCCCGATGAGTATCCTGATGGCCCGTAATGCAAATCCTGGAAACTGTACGGTTACATTAACACACAGTAAAACCAGCAATTTAAAAGAACTGGCCTTACAGGCCGATATCATTATTGCTGCAATTGGCAGGAAGAATTTTGTCACTGCTGATATGGTTAAACCGGGAGCAATTATTATTGATGTGGGTATCAACAGGGAAACCTCTGAAACTACAAAATCAGGTTACAAGTTATATGGTGATGTAGATTTCGAAAATGTTGCTCCTCTGGCTTCCTGGATTACCCCGGTACCGGGTGGTGTTGGATTAATGACAATTGTCGGATTACTGAAGAACACATTAGCGTCGGCCAAAAAAGAGATTTACGCTTAAATTTTATAAACCTAAATTATACAGGCCTGCAAAAATAAATTTGCAGGCCTTTTTTTATTTTTTTAACCACGCAAGTCAGAATTTGAACTACGTTAGCCAACAAAATAAACGGCTATGGTTAAAAATAAAAATTATAAATTAAAGTTCACTATTAGAGAACTATTACTTACATTTGTAATATCATTATGAGAGTGCATTTGGTAAGGCATAGTACTCTCGAAAATTTCGCTTATATAAATGCGCAGAGCAGGACATGTATTGCCGAATGGTTAGGAAAAATTGCCGCTGCTGATTGGAACCAGCCATGAGATATCAAATTAACATGCCCGTCGGCAGATTTTCTTGGAAGAGGGAGTAATAGGGTAATATTTGATTTGGGAGGCAATAATTACAGGATGATTTGCAAGTATGTATTTGGTAGAAAACAAGTTCATTTGTACATCTGCTGGATCGGCTCACATCCTCATTATGATCAGCTCTGTAAACAATTAAAACAGTATACAATTAACATCTATTAATATGGAAGTTTTGAAATACACAGTAATCAAAAACGTAGAACAGTACAATTCGTATTGTGACATGCTCATAGCAATTTTAGAAACTGAAGAGCAGACACCGGCAATGGAAGACGAAATTGATTTGCTCACGCTGCTGATCGAGAAATATGATGAGGAACACAATACCTTCGCCTACCCCGATCCTATTCAGCTGCTTAAATCTTTCATGACAGATCACCAACTCAGCGCGACAGCTCTTGCAGGACTTTTACAGGTAAGTAAAGGATATGTTTCCGATATCCTGAATTACAAAAAAGGATTATCTAAAGATGTGATCAGAAAATTAGCGGATCACTTTAAAGTCAGGCAGGATGCTTTCAACAGGCACTACGAACTTAAGTTACCGGATAATAAAAAGCATGCAGGGTTTAACCAAAAAAGCGCTTAAAAAAACCTTGTTGGATTCCTGCGTACAAGCCGTCTGGTTCTTGTTTAACTGGGTAGATTTCAATGTAGTCACCTTGCCCATGCGCACCTCTTCCGTTTTCTAAATTATACCCATACCTATGAATGGGACAAATTAAATAACCTTTTTCACACCAGCCTCCGCTCAATACACCGCCGGCATGCGGACAAGTGTTTTGCAGAAGACGCATCCTGTTCTGGTGCCTAAGCAGGCAAAGCTTCTTACCTGCTACAACTACCTGCATAACAAAATCGCCATCAGGAATATGTTCTTCAATTTTATACCAGCGCAAATCAGCCATCATAGTTTGCGTTATTCACAGATTAGTCATTTAACCAAAGCCAATATACAGATATTCCGTTTTCCCGTACATATTTTATTTACCTTTGCACCTTAATATATGGCACATAATATTCCGGCAGACGGCACATTGCTTCCTTTAATGGAAGAATTTTACACAATTCAGGGTGAAGGTTTTAATACAGGCAAAGCGGCCTATTTTATACGTCTTGGAGGATGTGACGTAGGTTGCCACTGGTGCGACGTAAAAGAAAGTTGGGATGCTGAATTGCACCCGCTGACTTCAGCGGATGATATCGCAGCAAAAGCAGATACCTTCCCGGGTAAAGCCGTAGTAATCACTGGCGGTGAACCGCTGATCTACAATATGGATTACCTGACTAAAAAATTGCAGGAAAGAAATATCCTTACATTTATTGAGACTTCCGGTGCTTATCCCCTTTCAGGGTCGTGGGACTGGATCTGTCTTTCACCAAAAAAGTTCAAAGCGCCAAGACCTGATATCACTCCTTTCGCTAACGAGCTCAAGGTAATTATTTTCAATAAAAGTGATTTTGAATGGGCGGAAAAGTATGCGGAGACCGTATCCCCATCCTGTAAATTATACCTGCAGCCGGAATGGTCAAAATCAAAGGAGATTACCCCGTTAATTATTGATTATGTAATGGCTAATCCAAGGTGGGAAATTTCATTACAGACACATAAATATCTCAACATCCCATAATAGCAATAACATCTGGAAAACTCTTTTTAAAAGCAACACCTATCCCGTCAACCCCTGAACAAAAGGAACACCTGCCGGAATAAGGGATTGCTTTTTTTTTGTTAAGTTTATCCATCAGGATTTCCTGCCGGCTTGTTGGATAGATATGAAGAAATTATTCGCCTTATTTTTTGTTTTTTTAATAGGAATGCAGACGGATGCACAGGAATCCGCCAACCGAAAGGCACAACAGTATTTTGAAGTGGCACAAAAATCATTGCAAACCCGTGATTATCCTGGGGCAGCCAGTAAACTCGAAGACGCTACTAGTGCTGACCCGGCTTTTCAAATAGCCTTTATACAGCTCGGGGATGTTTACAAACTGCAGCGCTCTTATGAAAAAGCCAAGACGAATTATCTAAAGGCTGTAGCCATTCCCGGAAAGTTTGACGTAAGGGTGTATTATTCTTTAGGCCTGTCGCAACTAAATACCGGTGATTATGATTTGGCTAAAAAAAACTTCATTTTATTTAAAAAGAATTACGGAGGAAAAGACCAGTCATTTGTATCAAGAGCTGATAAATTTATAAAGGACTGTGATTTTTCTATTTCTGCTATACAAAAACCTGAAAAATATCTGCCGGTTAACTTAGGAAATGCAATCAATTCTGTCAACCGTGAATATTTTCCATCCCTGACCGCAGACGGGAACAGTCTGATCTTTAGTCGCACAGTCTCAGGAAATGAAGATTTTTATATTGCTCACAAAAATAATCAGCAGTGGGAAAAGGCCGTTCCGTTAAGCGACAAAATAAATACGCCATTAAATGAAGGGGCGCAGTCAATTTCTCCCGATGGCATGTTTTTGTTTTTTACAGGTTGCAACAGAGAGGATGGTATGGGCAGTTGCGATCTGTATGTTAGTCACAAAAACGGAAAAGACTGGGATCCGCCTTTTAATCTGGGAGCAGTTGTAAATTCATCCTCATGGGATTCGCAACCTGCGGTGTCACCGGATGGTAGTACCCTGTATTTTGTCAGCAACCGCCCGGGCGGCCTCGGCGGATACGATATCTGGAAAACCACACTCAACAATGCAGGTGAATGGAGCAAACCGGAAAACCTGGGGCCGGATACGAATACAGCTTATGATGAGCACACCCCTTTCGTACATCCCGACGGAAAAACACTTTATTTTTCTTCCGACGGATGGCCGGGCCTCGGTAATATGGATATATTCTACAGCCGGCTACAGTCAGACGGCAAATGGGGTACTCCTGTCAATATTGGTTACCCTATCAACACCTTCAATGAAGAAACAGGGTTGATGGTTACACCAGATGGAACAGAAGGAATGTTTTCTTCTGTGATGAAAGACGGGTTTGGTGATATGGATATTTTCAGCTTTAAGATGCCGGTTGCGGCAAAGCCATTACCCATTACCTATGTAAAAGGAATTGTCAGAGACGCAAATACAAAAAACTTCCTTGAAGCAAAGGTGCAGGTAGTAGATATCAAAAACAAGGAAGTTAAGTTTAATGATTATACTGATGTGGCGACTGGCGAGTTTTTAGCAGTGATGCCTTTAGGAAGTTCGTATGCTTTTAATGCGGTGGCAGACGGTTATTTGTTTTATTCAGCTAATTTTGAGTTAAACGGAAAAGCTTCTGATCAGCCATACATTTTGGAGATCTATTTAAAAAAACTGCAGACCGGTGCGGATGTCGTATTAAAGAATATCTTTTTTGATACGAATAAATATGAATTATTACCGGCTTCAATAACTGAGCTCACCAGCTTGCTGGACTTATTGCAGGTAAATAAAACGATGGCGATTGAAATACAGGGGCACACTGATAATGTAGGTACGATCACAGAAAATCAGCAGCTTTCGGTACAGCGTGCGAAAGCGGTCTATGACTTTCTGCTGGATCATAAAATTGATGTGGATCGATTAAGTTATAAAGGCTTTGGAGCTGGTAAACCGCTGGCAACTAATGCTACAGCCGCTGGTAAACAATACAACAGGCGTACATCTTTTGTAATCAC
>Ga0247813_10002405_pt1 | contig 12905 bp, 15 predicted proteins | sample UWRJL169409C1_FD_180719 | JGI IMG/M metagenome (GOLD analysis project Ga0247813, IMG submission 180719) | Plant litter microbial communities from Arlington Agricultural Research Station in Wisconsin, United States - UWRJ-L169-409C-1 | ecosystem: Environmental > Terrestrial > Plant litter >... | reverse complement strand
TTTCCAACGAAGCAAGATTTCGAAAATTACAAGAAAGAAAATAGTGGAACACTTACAAATGCTTCATTTTATACCCAAAGGGATTATGTGGTGAACCTAGAAATTAAAGTGCCGTCTTCTACGTTTTCAGCCATAAAATCCACATATGGAATGATCGAACTGATCGATTTCAAAGCTACTTCGGCTATAGAAGCCACTTATGGCGGAATAGATGCAAGTATGAATGAAACTCAAATCGGAAAAATTAAATTAACCAATCGTTATGGGAAAATCTATAGTAACCTTCAGTTAACAGCAACCGAAAAAAAAGACAGTAACTTTTTCACATCTATTACTGCTGAACCTGGAAAAGGTCCTTCGTATGATTTCAGTTCGTCGTATGGCAATATCTATTTAAGAAAATCGCATTAAAATTCTTTAATTCATGGTAGGCACATCGTCGGCCATGAATTTTTCTAAAGCAGACATCCATGCAGCAAACATGGTCTCTTCTATCCTAACGATTTCCTTTGCATGTTGCTCCCAATCGGGCGAAAATTCTTTCAATTGATTGAGCATCTCCTCCAAATGTCCTTCTTCTTCCAAAATAATCGACTTCACCGTTACTTTACTTTCGTTTTCTGTTAATACTTCTTGATAAATTGGGTAAAGTTCATCTGCCCTCACTTCGATGGCATAAGTAACAAATAAATAAGCAGCAAACTTCAAGTCAGAACCCGACAATTTAAAATGTTGCTTTAAATACCTACAAACTTCAACATCCAAAGCATTTAGATAAAAACGAGTATGATTTGGAACTAATAGTTCTGCACTTTGATACGTTTTACACAGTGTTTCATCCAGCTTCGCTAATTGTTTTTTCAAGTAATAAGCATGACGATGTTCTTCCGCTGCATGCTTTAAAATTAATAAAGTTACTTCTTCCTTGTGCTCTGAAGCCGAAATTTTCCGGGCTCCAGCATTTTCCATATAAGAAAGTGTATTTAACCATTTCGCATGTGTGTTGGTATCTTTAACAATGCTCGAAAGAAGCTGATGTAAGTGCATATCAAATTTCGTCTAGTGCTTGAATAATTGTGCCGTAAATATACGCCAGTTCTTCATTAGTGATGATATAGGGAGGTAAAATATAAATAATATTCCCTAACGGCCTGAGCACAACTCCCTTATTTAAGAAATAGTTATATAATTTGTCTCTTAGTGAACTTAAATACGTAGTCGATTCACCAGTTTCCCATTCTATCGCAATTATGGTTCCTGTTTGTCGGATGGTTTTAACCTTTGGATGATTAATAATCTTTTCTTTAAACCTAGCATGCTGAATTTTTATCCGTTGAATGTTGACCAGGGTCTCTTTTTCCAAAAGGATATCCAAACTTGCTAAAGACGCCGCGCAGGCTACTGGATTAGCGGTAAACGAGTGGCCGTGATATAAAGTTTTAAGCTTATCATCACTTAAAAAGGCTTCGAAAATTTGTTGATTACAGGTGGTAATTCCTAAGGGCATAGTTCCACCCGTTAAGCCTTTACTTAAACAAAATAAATCGGGTCTTTCGGTTAACTGCTCGCAAGCAAAATAGGTACCCGTGCGACCGAAACCGGTCATCACTTCGTCTGCAATACAGATGATTTCATTTTTCTGACACACTTCAATCAGTTGATCCAAATACTTAGCTTCATACATTTGCATGCCCCCGGCCCCAAGAATCAAAGGTTCGAAGATAAAACACGCTAATTGTGATTGTAGACCTGAGATTTTAGCCACCAGCTCTGAAATGTTTTCTTCATTTGGCAAATCGATGAACTCTACATCAAATAACATCTCGCTAAATGGGTCCGTAAAAATACTTCGCCCACTTACCGACATAGCGCCAAAGGTATCGCCATGATAAGCTTCTTTAAAGGCTAACACCTTCTTTCTTTGCTTATTCCCCTTATTACTCCAGTATTGAAAAGACATTTTCAGCGCCACTTCGACAGCTGTTGATCCATTGTCACTATAAAAAACTTTCTCTTGCTTACCTGGAAGCAACGGCAATAATCGCTCAGCTAGTAAAACAGCGGGTTCATGTGTAAAACCAGCAAATATCACATGCTCTAAGGTTAATAGCTGTGCTGAAACTTTCGCTGCAATATGTGCATTGGCATGGCCATGAATATTTACCCACCAGGAAGAAACCGCATCGATGTATCTCTTCCCTTGCTCGTCTATTAAATAAACACCTTCTCCACTAACTATTGGAATTTGTGGCAAGGCTCCCTTCATTTGTGTATATGGATGCCAAATTACTTTTTTATCTCTTTCTTGTAAACTCATGAATGAATGCTTTCTTTTATCGGTTCAATCTTATATTTCAGGAGTAGACACAGGATAACTACTGCTAAAACAAAAGTACAAATTAATGACCCTTCAACGCCAAACTGACCACCAGAGAGATAGTATATCCCCTTAGGTTGAGCGATTAGAACGCCAGGAGTATCTGTTCCACTTACTTTATAACCAAACAAAATACCTTGAGCGAAATTCCAACCTAAATGAATCCCTATTGCCCAGTTAATACTACCGTAATACAAGGTAAACATAGAGAACAATACTCCTGCCAACGCAATATTAATCATAGCAAATACCGTAAATCCGGGGTTCAAAGCATGCATCAGCCCAAAGAGTAACCCATTTATTAAAACTGCTAAGGCAATTGGATACCTTTCTGCAAATACAAATAGAGGATAAGTTCTGCCCAATAACTCTTCAAACAGCGCAACTACCAAAAAATAAAGGATATAATAGAAAAAAAGAGCAATGCTAATTTTACCTATTGAAAAAGTGACATGTCCAGTCAGCAGCATCAATATAACGCAGATGCTGAGAACAACTATTCCAAACATGGTACCCTTCAAAACGTCTTTGAATACATTTTTTTTTGTTATAAAAAAGCTCTTCAAGGTAGATGGCTGATCCATCAGGTTCATCATCTTCAGGGCGCCCAGCACAGAAACCATCAACAATGGCTCGGTAACCACCGTGTGATATTTGTCATCTAGGTTTTTAACAGCTGGAATCAACTCAAAAAGACCGACCGGCAAAACGCAAATGGCTAAGCAAATAACAAATACCATAAACTTAAGTATCGGCATTGCAAAATATAGCAGTTGTTTACGCATGCATCTTATTTTTAAGCAACTGCGTTACAACTTTATCCGTTTTGAACGTGATCTCTTCCTCCTTAATTTCATTTATTTTAACCCACCTAAACGATTGTGTCGATTCGTCTTCAAAATCAAATGTATTTACTTTGAAGTTCAATTGTAATGGCGAAACTGATTTAACCGTATAATACACACTAATCACCTGACTTTCGTTAAAAGAAGATTTTTCGTAAAAATCGGTCGTGTAAAAATGTGCCAATACCTCAATATCTGCATTGCATTCTTCCATAAACTCTCTTTTCAAGGCTTCAATTAAACCCTCTCCTAACTCCACACCACCACCTGGAAATTTGGTAAAGTCCGTACCATACTCCCGCTCATCGCTCAATAACAACTCATTATGCTCATTAATGAGCAGTCCGTATACCCTTACGTTAAAATAACTCATTGACTGAAGTGCTTTTGATTTTTAGTTGCATTTTCCATGGTCCATTCAATTTCTCCTTTAAACTCCTCTTTTCGAACTGGGCAATTCGGCATTTTACAATAATTGCAGCAGGCTGGCAAACAGGGATCAGCATGAATAAAAAGCTCTGTCTTATAGGCTCCAGAAACATTAATCAAACGATCAATATTCGATATTTCTTGATGCACGGCATTCAGGTCAAAATAATAAGGCAGGGTAACATGACAATCTACATGTAATTCTGCACCATATTGCTGCGCTCTTAGATTATGAACATCTATCCAACTGTATGATCTGTTTTCCTGCAGGATTTTCACAATATCTTTAACTAATTCGATATTACTTTCGTCCATCAAACCGCCTACCGACTTTCGGGTTAACTTATAGCCATTAAAGATGATATAACATCCCAGAATGATAGAGATTACCCCATCTAACCAATAAATTTGAGTAAGTTGGATGAGCACTACACCCACCACTAATCCACCGCTGCTTATCGAATCGGTTAATAAGTGTTTACCATCTGCTTCTAAGGTAATCGACTTGTTCTTTTTTCCTGTATTGATGAGATAAAATCCTACAGCTAAATTAATTAACCCAGTAGCACCGATAATAACTGCACCTTCGTACAACTGCTGAATTTCATTGGGATAAAGAAGGTCGTATCCAGCTTTAAGAATAATGATGATTCCAGCTATACCAATTAACACTCCCTCTACAAAAGCTGAAAAAAATTCGACCTTACCGTGTCCATAGGGATGATTTTCATCTTTAGGCAACGTAGTTAAATAAATACTGTAAAAAGCAAATGAACTCGCTAGAACATTTACGATACTCTCGGCTGCATCGGTTAAAATTGCATTCGAATTCGTTAAAAAATAGGCAACAAATTTGGCTAGCATTAAAATAATACTAACACAAAGTGAAACGAGAATGGCTTTCTTTTTGGTTTGCAATTTGCCGATTTTTGTTTCAAAAGTACAGTTTTAGCTACATTTATTTTATATACAATAGCATTGAGCTGTAAATAAAATAGATATAGCCAATTCTTCTCCACCGTTGGAATTACTATTTTAGAGGAAATTTACACTAAAAAGTATTTTTTTTTACCTACAATTTGCGCTCGATTTTTATATTTGCCCTTTCACAGCAACATTATGACATTTTTATCCGAAAGAATCAATAACTTATCCGAATCTGCTACGCTTAAGATGACCAAACTTGGTCGCGAATTAACAGCTAAGGGCATTAACATTATCAGTTTAAGTATAGGTGAACCTGATTTCAATACGCCTGAGCACGTAAAAGACGCAGCTAAAAAGGCATTGGACGAAAATTATACACGCTACTCCCCTGTTCCCGGCTATCCAGAATTGCGTAAAGCCATTTGCGACAAATTGAAGTCGGAGAATAATTTGGATTATGATATTTCACAAATTGTAGTATCAACAGGTGCAAAACAATCCCTATCGAATGTAATATTAACCTTAATTAACCCTGGAGAGGAAGTTATTATACCTACTCCTTATTGGGTTTCTTATTCAGAAATGGTAATTCTTGCAGAAGGAAAATCCGTTTTTATTGATACTACTATAGATAGTGATTTTAAAATTACGCCAGAACAATTAGAAGCTGCAATTACACCAAAATCTAAGTTGTTCATGTTCTCCTCTCCATGTAACCCTACGGGTTCTGTATATAGTAAGGATGAGTTAGCTGCTTTAGTAAAAGTATTCGAAAAATATCCAAATATCTATATCCTATCGGATGAAATTTACGAGCACATCAATTTCGTAGACAAGCACGAATCTATTGCACAATTTGACAGCATCAAAGATCGCGTTATTATAGTAAATGGCTTTTCAAAAGCATTTGCGATGACAGGTTGGAGACTGGGCTACATTGCTGCCAACAAAGAAATTGCTGCTGCAAATGATAAAATGCAAGGCCAAACTACTTCAGGAACCTGTTCCATTGCACAACGTGCAGGTATTGCCGCATACGAGCAAGGCTTAGCCACTGTGTTAGAGATGAAAAAGGCATTCGCAAGACGTAGACAGCTAGTCTATGATTTATTGAATGATATTCCTGGTGTAAAAACAAACTTGCCTGATGGTGCATTTTATTTTTTCCCAGAAATTAGTTCATTCTTCGGTAAAAAAGATGCTGATGGAAATGTAATTAACGACTCCGCAGATTTAGCTTTATATCTATTAAATGTGGGTCATGTGGCAACAGTTGGCGGAGACTCTTTTGGTAATAACAATTATATCCGCTTATCTTACGCCGCATCCGATGAAAGCTTAATCGAAGCGTTGAGAAGAATCAAAGTGGCTTTAGGTCTATTAAAATAGAAAAAACAAAAGATTTTATTTAAAGGAGAGCTTAGGTTCTCCTTTTTTTATGGTTATTTTAAAACAGGGGTTACAGGGTGCTGAGCTTTAAATTTATGCTTTGATAAACTGCAAAGAACACCAAGGGCACAAAGAAATCTTAAACGTATGCTTTGTGTTCTTCGCAAACTTTGCGGTTAAGATATCCGTTCCCTAAGCTTCACGCTTTTGAACTGCAAACCATGCAGAAGGCCCATAGAAATGTGAGACGCAAGCTTTACTCCGTGGTTAAAATCAGGTTTTATGACCGTATCGCTTCAACTGGATCTAATCTAGATGCGGCAAATGCTGGCCAAAACCCAGAAATCATTCCAATGATAACAGAGATACCTATGCCTAGAACAATATTTTTAAAATATAGGATAATCTCAATCTTTGCACCATACGTAAATACTAAGGTGATGCAATACACTAGGCCTAAGCCTAAAATCCCCCCCATGATACAAAGCGCTACCGCCTCGAACATAAATTGAAGCAAAATAAAATAGTTCTTTGCTCCTAAAGACTTTTGAATACCTATAATATTGGTCCGCTCTTTAACAGAAACGAACATAATGTTGGCAATTCCAAAACCACCCACTAAAATCGAAAATCCACCAATTACCCAACCCGCTATGTTCACCATACCGAACATCACATCGAGCTGATTAGAGATCATTGTGGTTTTATTCAGTGAAAAGTCATCCTCCATACCCGGTGTAATTCGGCGAATGGATCGCATCACACCTTTTAACTCACTTTCAACTTCATCTAAACTCACATGTTCTTTTCCTCTCACCGTTACTTGTAAGTTATAACGTTGACTATTAATATCAAATAAACCTTTGGCAAAATTTAATGGAACCAATACGTTCTTATCTTGCGACATGCCCATCATATCTTCGCCTTCCTTTTTGAAGACCCCCACAACGGTTACTCGTCGGCCCATCACTTTAATTTGCTTGCCGATTGGATCCGCGCCATCAAATAGCCCATCTGCAATTTCTGCTCCTAATATGCATACTGGACTACCCGATCTACCTTCGTTATCCGTAAAATACCTTCCATCTTGAAAATCGAGATTCCAGGTAAGATTGTAATCTTGTGTAGCTGCATTTAATCTTACCCCCTCAATCGAATTGCTTCTATATTTGATAGTTCGGTTATTTGCTGAAACTTCAAAACAAACTCCCTCTGCTAATTCTAGTCTATCTTTTAATCCATTGTAATCTCTTATCGATGGATTAGGTCGATTTACATATTTCCACCATTGATTGCCCCCACTGAAATTCCATGGCCATTTATGAACGAAAAGTGTGTTTGAACCCAATTTATCTACACTTGCCTGAAGCTTATCACGAAGAGTGTCGACTGCTGTAAATACGGTTATAATAGTGAAAATACCAATAGTGATGCCCAATAAAGAGAGCATTGTTCTGAGCTTGTTCTGGCGAAGTGCATCAAATGCAAACCTAAAACTTTCGCCTATTAGTCTAAAAATAATCATAATTAAAGTTTAGACCAAAAATAACCGAAAAGGTTACAGTTAAAGCCTTATAATATAAAAAGATTCAATGTGATAAGAAACACAATTATATTTCGTAAATTTGCGCCCTAATTTACTACATCAAGAAATACGAACCTAGCACAATTAAAATATTTATTTTAATAACAAAAGGCTCCATCTTCCAACTAAAACAAAAAAGAAATAAATGAAATTATCTCAGTTTAAGTTTAATTTACCCGATTCGCTTTTAGCGAACAATCCAGCAGAAAATAGAGACGAAGCCCGTTTAATGGTTTTGCATAAAGATAGTGGCAAGATTGAGCATAAAATTTTTAAGGATGTTTTAGGCTATTTTGATGATCAAGATGTAATGATTTTGAACAACACCAAGGTTTTTCCAGCGCGTTTATATGGAAATAAAGAAAAGACTGGGGCTACCATTGAAGTTTTTTTATTACGCGAACTGAATAAGGAATTACGCTTATGGGATGTATTGGTAGATCCTGCTCGTAAAATTAGAGTGGGTAATAAATTGTATTTTGGCGATGATGATCTTTTAGTTGCTGAAGTAGTAGATAATACAACTTCTCGTGGACGTACTATCCGCTTCTTATTTGATGGAACAGATGAAGAATTCAGAAAAAATGTGGAGATTTTAGGCGAAACACCACTTCCTAAATACATTAAAAGAAAAGCAACTGCTGAAGATAAAGAACGCTATCAAACCATTTTTGCTAAGCACGAAGGTGCCGTAGCTGCTCCAACTGCTGGTTTACACTTCAGCAGAGAGTTGATGAAACGATTGGAACTAAAAGGTGTCGATTTTGCCGAAGTTACTTTACACGTTGGCTTAGGAACGTTTAGACCAGTTGAGGTTGAAGATCTAACCAAACATAAAATGGACTCAGAGCAATTTATCATTGATCAAACTGCTGTGGATACCGTAAACAAAGCTTTGGAAAATAAAAGAAAGATTTGTGCCGTAGGAACTACTTCTATGCGCGCTATCGAATCTGCAGTTTCTTCTGGCAGAAAATTAAAAGCAGCTAACGATTGGACTAGTAAATTTATCTTCCCTCCTTACGATTTCAGTATTGCAAATTGTATGATCACCAATTTCCACACACCCGAGTCTACTTTATTGATGATGGTAAGTGCTTTTGGCGGTTATGAAAATGTAATGAATGCCTATCAAGTAGCCGTTAAAGAAAAATATCGTTTCTATAGCTTTGGCGATGCCATGTTGATTATTTAGTGTAGCTAATGAACATGCATAACTAAAGACCAAAATGAAATACTACGCAATTATAGTCGCAGGCGGTTCTGGAAAAAGAATGCAAAATGTAGTTGCTAAACAATTTTTAATTTTAAAAGATAAGCCGATAATGATGCATACGTTATCGGCTTTTTATTGTTCAATCTTCAAACCCGAGTTAATTGTAGTATTACCAAACGATTTGCACGCGCAGTGGGAGGAACTATGTGTGGCCTACAACTTTAGCCTTCCACATCGTTTAGTTGATGGAGGCGAACAAAGATTTCACTCCGTAAGAAATGGTTTATTAACCATTAAGGGAGAAGGAATTGTAGCCATTCACGACGCAGTTAGACCATTAGTAAGTAGCAACTTAATACAAAAAACTTACGAAGCTGCAATACAGGCTGGAAACGCGATTACCTGTATAAAACCCAGTGATTCTGTTAGAAAAATAAAGCTAAATGGAAGCGAAATTTTGAATAGAGACGAAATTGTGTTAATCCAGACCCCTCAAGCTTTCGATATCAATCAATTAAGAAAAGGTTATCGCCAACCCTATCAATCCGAATTTACGGATGATGCCAGCGTTGTAGAAAGAGCGGGATTTAACGTCAATCTAATTGAAGGAGAAAGAAATAATCTAAAGATAACTTATCCAGAAGATTTAGACCTAGCTAACCTTCTCTGTTAATCAGTACGGTAATTGAACTTTGACAACCTTTAAAAGATTGTCAAAGTAATAATTCTTACGCCGCTCCTCTGATTACTCTTAATAAAATAGCAACAATTGCAATAACTAATAAAGTGTGAATTATACCTCCAGTATAATAACCTCCTAAGAAGCTAATAGCCCAAATGATAACTAGAATAACTGCGATTACATAAAGTAGATTTCCCATGATGTTTTTAGATTAGGTTAATTTTTTATATCTCATTAACAACAGCTAGTCTAAAATTGTTCTGGAAAATAAAAAATCCCGAATTTATCGGGATTTAAAGGTTATAACTAGTATTCGTCTTCGTTAAAGAAAAAATCATCTTTGGTCGGATAATCAGGCCAAATTTCTTCTATGGTTTCGTAAGGCTCACCATCATCTTCCAGCGCCTGTAAATTTTCAATCACCTCTACAGGTGCACCAGAACGTATACCGTAATCAATTAATTCGTCTTTTGTTGCAGGCCATGGAGCGTCTTCCAAGTGCGATGCCAGTTCTAATGTCCAATACATATTCTTATTATTAAATTATTCCTATTTCTGTTTGCGCAAAAGTATGTTAAAAAAAATGAGCAAAACAAATATTTTTTTCCACCATTTATACCCTCGGGATCCAAATGTTTTCTACCGTGCCTCCATCTGCGTTTAGTTTCCTTGCCAAAACAAATAAATAATCGCTCAATCTATTTAAATAAATTGTAATATTGTTGTCAACAAAACTTTCTTCTGCCAAATTAACCGTTAATCTTTCAGCCTTCCTGCAAACACAACGCGCTATATGACAGTAAGATACAATTGTATTCCCACCAGGCAAGATAAAATGTTTTAATGCCGGTAAAACTTCATTCATCTGATCCATCTCTGTTTCCAATACCGTGATATCACTTGCTAAAAGATCCGGAATTTTCATTTTCGCGCGTTCTGGATCCGAAGCAAGAGATGCACCAATTGTGAATAACCTATCTTGAATTTCCTTAAGTACCACTTGATGGTGTTCTTCAATTGCTTGGCATAGGATTAAACCGATGTACGAATTTAATTCATCCACGGTTCCATAAGCTTCAATACGAATATGATATTTAGGAACTCGAGTACCTCCGATTAATGAAGTCTGTCCCTTATCACCGGTTTTAGTATATATTTTCATTCTTGTTAAGCGATAAGTGTATAACTGATAAGCGCTGTAAAACGCCTAATGCCTAAAGCTAAACTATTCTTTCAAAATCATCACCTTTTTCTTTCAGGTTACTTAACCGAGGTGAAACCGTTTTAATATCATCATTTGGATAATCTTTTTCAATCAATCCATCACGCATCCGTACAATTCGATGGGCATGTTGTGCGATATCTTCTTCGTGGGTAACTAAAATAATGGTATTTCCTTTACTATGAATTTCTTCTAAGAGGCCCATAATCTCTATCGAAGTCTTCGTATCTAAATTTCCAGTTGGCTCATCTGCCAATATGATAGACGGATTATTGATTAAAGCCCTAGCTACAGCAACTCGTTGACGCTGACCTCCAGAAAGTTCATTCGGTTTATGGGTAACACGATTGCCAAGCCCTACATTTTCTAATGCTTTGGTAGCCCGCTCATCTCTTTCTTTCTTGCCCGCGCCAGCATAAATTAATGGTAAAGCGACATTGTCTAAAGAAGTAGATCGAGGTAAAAGATTAAAAGTTTGAAACACAAATCCAATTTCTTTATTTCTTACTTCAGCAAGGTCGTTATCGCTCATCTGGCTAACATTAATGCCATTTAAAATATAATCTCCCTTGCTTGGCGTATCTAAACACCCTAATATATTCATTAAGGTAGATTTTCCAGATCCTGATGGCCCCATTAATGCAACAAATTCGCCTTTTTGAATTTCTAAGCTCACTGATTTTAACGCATGGATAACTTCCGAACCGATGACGTATTTACGACCGATATCTTTAATGGTGATGAGTGCTTTTTGCATTTTTATATTTAATGTTCTTATTTTTTAGACCAATGTAACCTTACTAATGTTACAAGTAAATCATCTTTTAGTTACCCTTTGTTTGATGTATCAATAATTTTAGGTACGAAAAAGAAATTTTCATTATGGACAGCTGCATTTTTTAAGCCTTCAGCAGTAGATATTTCATTTTTAGCAATATCTTCCCGCCAAACATTGGATTGTTCATTCATGTACACCAACGGTTTTACCAAAGTAGTATCTAATTCATTCAGCTTCTCCATAAACGTAAGAATCTTATTCATTTCTATCGTCAATGTATCAACTTCACTTTCTTTTATCTCAATTCGAGCTAAATCAGCAACTTTATATACCGTTTTTTGATCAATCTTCATTTTTAGTTAATTTACTATTAATTTTATTAAATACATGATCCCTTAATTCCTCCGCACTCTCTACGCCCAATACCCGAGTCGAAATAGGTTCGTGGATATAAACATGACCAATCCCAGGGCGTGTGCCGTACTTAACACCATCATCCCACATCAATTCCCAAATATTTATACTACTTACCGGAACGATTGGAATATTTTTCTCAATAGCCAATCTAAATGGTCCATTTTTAAATTCATGTAAAATTGGAGGATATAAATCGTCTATTTTTCCTTCTGGAAAAATAATTAAACTCATCCCCCTTTCTAAATTCTCTCCTGCCTTTTTAAACGCTCTGAATGCAGAAATCTTACTTTCTCTAGACACGGCGATATCTATGGTTTTAAAAAACATACCCAATACTGGATTTTTCGTCAACTCCTCTTTTCCCATAAAATGAAACCTACCCTTTGCCAATAAACAAAAAAGCACAATATCTAGATTAGAGGTATGATTAGCACAATAAATATAGGTTTCATTAGCATCAAGCTGCTTCTCAAATTCAAATCTAAAGAAAACTCCGGCAACTGCCGTACATAAAAAGGAATTTAGCGCCCTTAGCTTATTGAGCGTTTGGTAATATTTAGGATGTTTAGTAAATATAAAATAGAATGGCGAAAACAGTACGAAAAGCAAAAGAATCCAAAATATAAAATAGAAATAATGTATCCGTTTAAGCAGCTTCATGAGGATTCAAATTTACGATTTTTTTTAAGATTATGCAGCAAAGAACAAGGTGCAAAAACGGGAATCCACTCCTTAATCTTTGTTCCTTAATCTTTGTTCAGAGAAGCAAAAAACATTACCTTAGTACTTCATGCTAACCGTTAAAGACTTATCCGTTAATTTCTATAACCAAGAAGATAAAACTTGGTTGGAAGCCGTTCATAGAGTGAATTTTTCCATAGCCAAAGGAAAAGTGTTAGGTATTGTTGGCGAATCTGGATCTGGGAAATCAGTTACTTCCTTCTCGATTATGCGCTTACACGACGATAAAAACACAAGCCTCACCGGCGAAGTCGATTTTGAGAAAATTAAATTATTGGATTTATCACCTGCAGAAAT
>Ga0247813_10002403_pt1 | contig 12909 bp, 12 predicted proteins | sample UWRJL169409C1_FD_180719 | JGI IMG/M metagenome (GOLD analysis project Ga0247813, IMG submission 180719) | Plant litter microbial communities from Arlington Agricultural Research Station in Wisconsin, United States - UWRJ-L169-409C-1 | ecosystem: Environmental > Terrestrial > Plant litter >... | reverse complement strand
CGCCATGAGCGACCGCCTGCGGCCGAAAAAGGCCGAGTGGTCGGTGCGCAAAGAGTTCTTGGGGACCGTGTGGTACGAGAGCAAGCGTGCGGGCCTCGAGCCATCGCTGCTGCTGGGTTTGATCCAGGTGGAAAGCAATTTCCGCCAGCACGCCATCAGCTCGGTGGGGGCGCGTGGCTACACCCAAGTGATGCCGTTCTGGACACGGGTGCTGGCCGACGGCGATGCCAACCAGCTGTTTCACATGCAGACCAACTTGCGCTTTGGCTGCGTGATCTTGCGCCACTACCTTGACCGTGAAAATGGCGATCTGTTTATGGCCTTGGGTCGCTACAACGGCTCGCGGGGTAAGGCGCCGTACCCAGACGCGGTGCTGGGCGCACGTTCGCGTTGGGTGTTCGCAGGCGTTTAAGCCAGCTTCAACTGTTAGTTGATCTCGCCGTGATGTAAGGTGAACTTGCCTGCTCGGCGGTCGGCAAAGTAGTGTTCAAGCGTGAGTTTGACGGTGCGGAAGGCAATCTCTTCCCAGGGGATTTCGTCCTCGCCGAAGAGCTGGGCCTCAATGGTTTCATGGCCCGGGTTGAACTCGCCGTCGAGCAGCCGCGCCAGGTAGAACAAGTGCACCTGGCCCACCGGGATGACGCTGATGATGCTGAACAACTCGCCCATCTCGATATGCGCGCCAGCTTCTTCATCGGTCTCGCGCGCCGCGCCTTGGTCGGTGGTTTCACCCAGTTCCATGAAGCCGGCAGGCAGCGTCCATTTGCCAAAACGCGGCTCGATGTTGCGCTTGCACAGTAGCACCTTGTCACCCAAGTAGGGCACGGTGCCCACCACGTTGAGTGGGTTCTCGTAGTGCACCATGCCGCAGGCCGGGCACACCGCGCGCTCTTTGGTGTCGCCATCGTCAGGCACGCGATAGACAACGGCTTGGCCGCAATTGCGGCAGTGTTTGATGGGTGGGCGAAACATCATGGAGTGCAGTGTACGGGCAAAAAAATGGGGCCCGCAGCGTGAATGCTGGGCCCCGTATTCGGCGTGTGGTCGTTAGACGATCTTGATCGACAACTCGCCCAAACCGGCCACGCCGCCAACCAGCAAGTCGCCAGCAACCACTGCACCCACTCCTTCAGGCGTGCCCGAGTAAATCAGGTCGCCAGGCTGCAATTCCCAGGCGGCGGAGAGGTGGGCGATGGTTTCGCCAATGTTCCAGATCAACTTGGACACATGGCTGCGCTGGCGGTCTTCGCCATTTACCTTCAGGTAGATTTCTGCCTGCTCCACACCCGTGGCTTGGGCTGCGGGGGTGATGGGGCCGATAGGTGCCGACTCGTCAAACGCTTTGCCGATGCACCACGGGCGACCTTGCTTCTTCATGTCGTTTTGCAGGTCGCGGCGCGTCATGTCCAGGCCCACGGCGTAGCCGAAGATGTGCTGTGCGGCATCGGCCGCCGCGATGTTTTTGCCACCTTTGCCAATGGCCACCACCAACTCGATTTCGTGGTGCAGGTTCTTGGTGAGGCTTGGGTAATGCATGCTGCCGGTTTCGCCTGCGGGCACCACCACAATTGCGTCGGCCGGCTTCATGAAGAAGAAGGGCGGCTCACGGCCGGTGAAGCCCATTTCCTTGGCGTGATCTTCGTAGTTGCGGCCCACGCAGTAGATGTGGCGCACCGGGAACTGCGCGCTCTGGCCGACAACCGGCACCGAGACAACTGGAGGGGCAGCGAAGACGTAGCTCATGGAAGCCTTTCAAGACAAGCGTAACAACGGGATGATGAGTGTGCCATGGTCGGCGGCGCTTTGCTTTTAGATGCAGACCTCAGCACGAGAGGTTAGTCTTTTGGTCTAAACGTCATGATGAAAAGCGGTGGTACGCCGCGACCGTCTACATCCCGGGGCAGCGTTTGAGTCTTGTCGAGGGCGTTAAGAACCGCCTCATCCCAGGTTTTAACGCCACTAGACTTGACTATGCGACGTCCTGTAATGGTGCCGTCGGGCGCAGCACGCACCTCTACTTCAGCTGCAGGATTCCCGTCCACCTCTGTCGTAAACACAATGTTGGGTTTGACTGCCGCACTAACGCGGCCGGCATAGCTTGCAGACGGGCCAGATGACTTCAACGCAGTGCCCGTGGCGTTGGCGCCGCCCGAGGCACCGGCCAGTCCTTGCATACGCTTCAGGTTCTCTTGACGCAGAGCCTCGGCCTGGCGCGCCTGCGCTTGATCTTTGGCTTTGGCGTCGGCCTGGGCTTTGTCTTTTTGCTCTTGCGCAGCATCGGCCTTGCGCTTGGCATCTGCCTCGGCCTTCTTGCGCTTGGCGTCGGCTTCGGCTTTTTCGCGGCGGTCTTCTTCCTCTTGGGCGCGTTTTTGGTCCTGGCGCTTTTTGTCGTCGGCGAGTTTCTTCAGGCGCTCTTGTTCTTTTTGTTTGGCGAGTTCCTGGCGCTGCTCTTCGAGCTCTTTTTGCTTCTCGATTTCTTTGCGCTTCTTGTCGCGTTCCAGCGCGATGTCGGCATCGTTCACCTTAGGCACGGGCGGCGGCTCCACCTTGGGCTCTACCCTGGGCGGCGGCGGTGTGGGCGTTGGATCTGGCTTGGGTTGAGGAGGGGGCTCAACCTGTTTGATCGGCTCTTCTTGCGCACGTGGTGCCGCTTGCTGCGTGACGGACGACCAGATCTCAGCTTCTACTGCAGGGGTGTCAGTGGATTTCCAATGCACGCCCCAGGTCAGCGCGGCCAGCAACAACAAGTGCGCAAATATCGCCAGGCCCAAGGCGCGTAGATTGGCCTTGGGGCGGGGCGGGGTGAAGTCGATGGCGTCTTGGGTGGCCTGCATGTCGAAAAGGCTTCTGAACGAGAGCTTACTTACCTGCCAACTGAACCGACAAACCCACGCGTTGGATGCCGTTGCGCTGCAGGGTGTCCATCACCTTCACCACAGACTCGTACTTCACGCTGCGGTCGGCGCTGATCACCACCGGCGTGTTGGGCTCGTCGCCCTGCGCCTTCTTCACTTCAGCAGCCACGTCGCGGCTGTTGAGTTGTGTGGTCTTACCGTTGTTGCTCAACTCCAGCGTGTCGTTTTTGTTGATGACGATCTGGATCACGCGGTCTGGCTGTTTGCCAGCCTTGCCCACGCTGGGCAGGTCGATCAGGCTCGGTGTGACCAGCGGCGCGGTCACCATGAAGATGATCAACAGCACCAGCATCACGTCGATGAAGGGCACCATGTTGATCTCGTTGATGGTGCGGCGGCCGCGTCCTCGGGAAATCGTTCCTGGCATGGTGGGGCTCCTTTATCCGGCCGGTCTTAGCGGCCTGGGGTCGATTGACCCGGCGTTGACGTTTGTGCCGACACGTTGCGCTGCAAGATGTTGGAGAACTCTTCGATGAAGGTTTCCAGGCGGATGGCGGTGCGGTCGATGTCGCGCGCAAACCGGTTGTAGGCCACCACGGCCGGAATGGCAGAGAACAGGCCAATGGCCGTGGCCACCAGTGCTTCGGCAATACCGGGCGCCACGGTGGACAAGGTGACTTGCGTCATGCTCGCCAAGCCGGTGAACGCATGCATGATGCCCCACACCGTGCCGAACAAGCCCACATAAGGCGACACAGAACCCACCGACGCCAGGAACGAGAGGTTGGACTCAACCACGTCCATCTCACGCTGGAAGCTGGCGCGCATGGCGCGGCGGGCGCCGTCCATCAAGGTGCCGGGGTCGACGATGCGGCGCTCGCGCAGTTTTTGATATTCACGCATGCCGCTGGCAAAAATGCGTTCCATGGGGCCGGCGCTTTTGGCGTTTTGGGCGGCGCTGGCGAACAGGTCGTTCAGGCTGTTGCCCGACCAGAAATCGCGCTCGAATTCTTCATTCAATGCATGCACACGTTTGAGTGCAAATAGCTTGCGAAAAATCGCCGCCCAACTGGCCACGGAAACACACACCAGCAGCAGCATCACCGCTTGCACGACGATGCTGGCATTCAATACCAGCGTCAGGATGGACAGGTCTTGGCTCATTTCAGGACTTCTAAGATGGAGGACGGAATACGCATGGGTTTGAAGGACTCGGCATGTACCCAGCCGAGACGGATCTGGCCGGAACACAACAATTGCGGGGCATCGGCGCTGCCTGCGCCGCTTGCCAAAAACACTTCCTGGGCAATTGAGATCGAGGCGCGGCCAGTTTGTTCCATGGCAGCTGTAATGATAAGTTGATCGTCCAGGCGTGCTGGGCGATGGTATTGCACGTTGGTGGCGCTGACCACAAACATGCAACCGCTTTGTTCCTTGAGTTGGCTCTGTGCAATGCCAGCTTTGCGCAGCCACTCGGTGCGCGCGCGTTCCATGAACTTTAAGTAGTTGGCGTAGAACACGATGCCGCCTGCGTCTAACGACGGGCGTGGTGACACCCCATGGACATTCGCCAGCATCATGAATTTAAAGGCTTTTTCTTCAATGGGTAATGTCCATGGTTACGCTCTGCTTTTTGCCTAATTATCGCTCCCAATGTCCATGGTCCTCGGGGCCGCCGAAGTTTTTGGAGATCGGAGAGGCAGCAAACGTGCTGTTGGCTGAAGGTCCTCTAGCCTTGCTTCAAGGTCCCTAACCTTCTGAGTCAGAGTTCCAATGTGTGCATTTGCGTCGAGCAGGAGTGAAGTGAGGGAGTCACGCTGTGCCTTGAGGTCACTGCTGATCTTCTTCGAATCACGAGTCCTCTGGCGCTGTTTAAGCAGATGCTGCCTGCTCGAAGGCTTCCGATGCTCCTCATGGGAGAGCACATACGCCTGGATGTCTTCAACAAGGGCTGGGAAGCGTTTCTTTTTTAGTGCCGATTCGTCGCAACCTGCTTCCCTCGAGACATTGTTTTGGCTGACGGGTGTACCAAGGGGGAGAACTTTTGGTACGTTGTGCTTGAGACGTTCAAAGGCCTCCCGGAAGTTAACCTCAGCTGTTTTTGGCTTGGCAGATGTCATAGAACCTTTCAATCGCGCGTTTTTCTGCTTGTAGGCTTTGATACCGAGGGGAACTAGAATGGACCGCTTTAAGCTGTTTTTCGATAACCGTCTCGTAGACCTGGATACCTTCCCCTCGAGAGGTATCCACCATGAGATCGGGGCAGCCCTTTCCGCCATCGCTCCTAAGCAATGGGCAATGCTTTCGATGCCACCGTACGTGCAGGGCAGGTGGTTGACGCAAAAACCTGCTCTTATGCGGCGCGCAGCAACTTTTCCTTGTTGTGCTGCTTTGTCGAGGGAGACGGCATCAGCCTCCCGGATAAACGTAACGATGGACTCTTTGCGGGCCTCACCCAAAGGACTAACGAACTCTGGGGATGACAGCTTTTTTAGGTCGCGTGCAATTTCCTGATACATCGTCTTTAGGAACAACGCGCGAGCTTTTTGATTTAAAGCTAGGCGGGCGTGATTCCTGCCGTAGTACAAGGACATCGCGCGCGTTCGGTGCTTGAGGAGTAGCTGCACTGACGACTCATCTACCACTTCCGATGACAACATATTGACAGCACCAGTTCGACGCAGCTGGTGCCATGCCATGCGCCATGGCTGTCCGACTTTAAACTTTTGTTCGTTCAGGTCGGGCGTCAGTAGCCTAGCGATCCGCAGGTCCTCCTCGGTTAACGTGAGTTGATTTGGGGCCAATAGCAATGGGAAATATCGCAGGACTTGATGGTAGTCCCAGGGTACTGGGCGCGTGCGATATGACATGTGCTTACCTCTGCTCCAGGGTTCGTACTGATAAGAAATCAAGTAAGGATTAGCCACATCTTCGGGAGTCAATCCAATAGCACCGCTTTCCTGCGCACACCGCATTCGAAGGGATGCGACTTGCTTCATGACCTCGATAGCCAACGACACGCTTGAGCTGACTGGCCATCGTGCATCGGAATCCTGGACAGTTTTTGTGGTTTCGCCTCGCAAGATGTGGAAATCTCCGAGCTGCTCGTCTACCTCCAGGATGAGACAGTCTGACCGAAGGTCCCAAGCTTCTTCGATCCGCATGATCGAAAAGCTGAGCAAGTAAGCCAAACCGGCTTTTTGGACAAGGTCCAGATATTGGGATAACTTCGGAAGTTGAGGCAGGCCACTCTCGCGGTCGAAAGGCTCAACCCAGGTCTCGATGAGTTTGGTCACCCCAAACAAATCGGCCGTCTGCTCGAAGGGACCGAGGTATGTGTAGCCATTCTGCTTTTTTGCTTTGAACGGCGACAGTCTGGAATCCACTTTTCTCGAGGTCATCGCTTGCTTTAGGGACCCGAAATTTTGAGCGTAAGCATCTAGGCAATATTGAAAGCAGGCTTCGACTTGAACCTGGTGCTTTAGGTAGTCTTCTAAACACTCCTCCAATCTTCGGACTTGATAGGACCAAATTCTGGGAGGAATGTATGGCGTCTGTCGAAACTCAAATTCAGGCGCTCTTTTTGACAGACGAGCGAGGCCTTCCTTGTCCAACAAGGTGAAACCGAGGTGCTCGGACGCGTCAAGCAACTCGTGAAGAATTGTGATCGCAAACTCGAATGTGGAGCGTCCGAACGAGTCCGCGACTTTGTCAATTACAGCCGGGAATCGGCTTAAGTCAGTGGCGGCGATGCATTCGTTGGTACAAGTAACGAACAGCGGCTTGATCGCCGAGAACTTGTGAGCGAAGGTGGAGGCGGTGCGGCATCCATTCGGCCCCCACATGAACCAGGTGGCGCATAAACGCAGAATGTTGGCGTTCTCGGGTGAGATACGTCGTCCCTTTGTTTTGCCGTCACCGAAGTTGATCTTTAGCGGTGAACCTGCCCACACATCCAGCGGCCAGGAGGCATCAGCATAGAAGCACTGGGCATTGCCCTCAGCATCAATCACTGGCGACCAATCGGCCGGTGGTGGCCAACTTGGTGGGCGAAAATTTAGAGCTCCGCTGAGCGCTAGGGGGGATTCGAGTTGTAGACCCAGTGTGTCAAGTTTCATGGCTGTACTTGTGCGGTTAGAAGCTCTCAATCAACGGACCCCAGGACGGGTGGTACCGGCCTTCTGTCATGCGGAGAAATGCCTCCTTCACCCATTCGTCGCGACGTGGGCTAGAAGCCGAGATGTAGTCGAGCTTTGCATTGACTCGAGCGATGACGACTTCAGCGGGATGCTCTTGTCGGCTCTTATCTGAGTCGGATGCTCCCTGCCTGCTCAGCTCAAACGATCTGAGTTCGCGGAAGCTTACTAGGGACCACACGTGATCTTGGCTATCGATGTCACGCTGATTTGTGCAAAACAAGCAACCGGCCGGTGTCAGACAGTTTGGTACTGGCGCAGCCGCCGGTATGTCGTTAATGGGAGCCGCAAATCCCCCGTGGCAGAGGCCAGGTCCAGCTGCTGCTTTGGATGGGTCATGCTTCGCCCAGAACTTTTTTATTTGTCCCTGTGCTCTATGTAGGCTTGGCTTCTCGTACACGTTGAGAAGTGTCTTGACCGAATGTTGCTTTTCTTCTGCTGTGAGAGATGGGTCTTGTGTGCGTCTAAGCATCCAATTGACATTGGTGCTTCGTAGAGCAGTAGGAGGGATATAGACAATCCCGCCTTGAGCACAAGCGCGTTTAAGCTTGTGGAAGCCGGATGGACTGTCTGAGTGGCGGGTCGTCGGTGCGCCAACCTTGCCAAGCAAGGGGAAAAGCAGCCCATTGGGATCATCTGGGAAGATGGCTTCCCGCCACTGCAAATAGCGTTCGAAGATTGGACGATAAGCGGAGTGGATTTCGAATACCACCGGTCCCCAGCGACGATTCTTATATGTCCTGATCTCGTAGCCATTTGTCGACGGCTTGTAGCGCCACTGGTCCATGCGAAGTTTGATGACTTGTGCCAAGTTCACACCAGGCTGGCCCATTAGCATGAACATCTCGGCTTGGATGCGCAAGTTGATGAGTGGAGCTCGGGTTCGCAAAGTCTTCTCCGCTTCCCACCTCATGCGTTTAAGCGTTGATTGTTTGGCGTGATAGGAGGTTTGGCTAGGGTACTTCGGGTTCGGGAGCTTTCGCGGCACGCGCGAGTATCCAGACCATTCTTCAAGCACCACACCGCTTCTGAGTGGAATAAGAACAGGCAAAGTGCCCCAGATTTTGTCAACCCCTAGCCCATCCGACAGGTCAAGTAAGAAGCGTCCGAAAGCGAAGGTTCGTTCGAGGTTCTGTTTTTCGGCCTGTAGTCCAACTGCTCGAGTTGGCCTTTTGGGCTTTTTAAGCCTGGTTGACCTAACGATGGCCGTAGCACGGTCGAAAATTCGATCTATGACCCACCCGGCGACGCTACCGAAGTCATATGCGGAACCAGCGGATAGGTTTCGAACAATGCGAACTCGATGTATTAGAGAGTCAGTCCAGGACCTGTATTCTTTCTCAATACTGTCAAGGGAAACCTCCACATTCGTTTCGTCGGCCCACTTAAACAAATTGTTCAAAACCTCGATTTGCGTAAAGATAGTTTTACGCTGAACTCCACGGGCTATTGCATTTGAAAGCGCCTCATGAATCTTTCGCACTAACTCTATTCGTTCGGTCAGGGGCTGGCCTAGCGTTCCTTTCTTAATGGAGGCATTAACTTTTTTGATGTGCAAACCTGCACCACCGCTATAAATCCAACGGAGCAAATCTCTTTGCACCTCGCGTGACCCGTAGGTCAAGTCAGGGAATGTGAGGTCCGGAAGGTGGTGCTCAGGCATTGTCGGTTCCGAGGCGCGTGTTTAAACCGACAAAGGCTTGCGTGAACTCGTTAGCGACCTTGATCTTTATGCGAGTCCGCTCGACAAATTTGATGTAACGCAATGTCGTCTCAATGTCCTTGTGCAACATGGCCTCGCAGACAAAGGTGAGGACTGCTTTTGCGTTGTGGCCCTGCTCCAGCAGAACGGATGCCAGCCAAGTGCCAAAGGTGGCGCGAGTCATGTGAAAGTGGAAGTGCTTTGCGAACTTCATCCCCGCGGCAGTTGCCGTGCGCCGGAGTTCAACCATCGCCCGATCTATCGCAGTACCTGACAGTGAGTCCCGATTGGCGTAGCTCCCACCGAACCGTGTCAGAAAGATGAGCTCTTTGTGCTCAGGTTCAGCAAGCGCTTCTCTCTTCAGTCGTGCAGCGCTTCCGGCGTACTCGACCAGAGCGTCATACAGCCAATCTGGAATGATGATGCGGCCGCGCACATCGAACTTTGTGTTTACGTGGGGGCGGTGGCCCGGACCGACTGCAAGGTATAGGAGGCCGGGAGTTCCTGGGTCGGCGACAGCGTTTTGGAGGGTCCCCCGTTTCAGGTCCGTGATGGTCGCCACTCGGGCGCCCGTGTAGAAGCCGAGTAGCAACATCAAGTGAATTTCTTGGGCGACATTTCCGGCTTGCGCGGTGAAAGTCAGCAACTCTCGCATCTGGTCGCGTGTCAGGGGAGTTAATCCGCCTTCGAGCACGAAGCCCTCCCGAGAGCGGTTGGGAATAGAAAGGTCGGTGCTTGATACGAGCATGGCCCTTTCGAATCCCTGAGCATTAGTAAAGCGGTGCAGAACCTGTTTATCGTGCCAGAGCGGTAAGTCACGGCTAACAAGGTTGTGGACTCGAGCATGCCGATAGAACTGGATGGTCGCATTCATCCGATGAGTAGCGGTAGAGGGCTGGAGGAGCCCAAATTCGTCCCGTAAATAAATTAAGTGCTTTCGCCAGCGGTTAAGCACTCGGTCGCGCTCCAACATAGGAAAGTGTCGCCAATCGACTGCTTCGTCTTCAAGCCACTGCGCATACTTGTGGAGGTGTCCCTGGTTAGAGCGAACCGTTTTGATATCGGTCGTGCCGGAGGTAGCTCTGCCATGGGCCCAAGCATTGACTTCCATCCAAGGCGTTCCATCCTCCCAGAAAATTTGGGGTAAGCTTTTGACGAGGCGAGATGCCCTGTCGGGTATCCAGTTCACCTTCCCATCTGGTCCAATAACGGCTCGCTGTGGGGCATAGTCAACGTATTCCAGCGAGGCCATCAGTTGTCGGTCCCTTTCGACCAAAGAAAGCTCGAGATGCAATGCCGAAAGTCTGCGTGTTTTAATCGGGTAACCATGAGAACTGGCCTTATAAATGAGGTGTGTTGTTGGAGTGGATTGGGGCTCCGGTGGAACTAGACCCTCTGGCATAAATCCCAAAGTTCAGCGTACGTCTTGGAGCGTAATGTCGGAGTTCAATGACGCAAAGAGTTGCGCTCTATACCTGTCGACTTGCTTATCCTGAAGATGGCAATTGCCAGCGTCAAAAGTACCCGACCGAGGTGCGGTGTTTCTTTAGGCAGATTGCATATTTCTCGTTATAGCTAGGCCTAGGAATGAGCATTTCGGACTAAAAAGTGTGACGGGAATCCAACGCGCAAGTTGGATAGGTAATGCCCGAAAGACTAATTCAAGTGTCGCAATGCTGACCGCGATTTCCTTGAGTTCACGCAAACCAACTGTGTTTAGATGGGCGCGACTTTGGCGGCGACCTGCGCTGTGGGACGAGCGAAACTTTTCCTGCTCATTACGGTGAGCAATACCGAGGACCTCTCCAGGTCGACATGTACTCGGCTTCTTTGATTGACCCAGAAGTCTCTTGATTTCCTAACTAGGCGTTAGCACAGTATATTGTGCATAATGGCTCTTGTTGGCATTTCGGTGGTCCTCGCGCTTTACCTCTTTGTGTCCAACGATTGTTGAGTTTGAAAGGCGATATCGTGACTGATGCCAGCGTGTCGCATCCGACGTTGAACCTTGAATACTGGTTTGCTCAATCCGCCGGATACGAAATCATTGGAAGTGAGGACGGGCCGTTTGCATTGTGGTCTGAGAGGGAGAGGTCGATCTATGTCTTTGGATCGGCCGAGTCCGTGAAGTTCTCGTCCTTCAAGACAAACTGCATGGATAAGGTTTTGGAAGCGGCCTTGTTCTTCGGTGCCTCGCTTCGCGTGGAGGGGACATCGGTGACTTGTGAACTGGGGCTAATAACCTGCCGTGGGGATGACTACATCGAAGCCATGCTTAAGGCACTCATAGTTCACCAAGCTGCCGGAATTCTCGGCCCGCCCAAACCAAGCGACGGGAGGGCTCTTTCACACGAAAGACTGCTGACGAATCATCGGTCCGCCGGTGCCAACCTGTGATTCGACATCGGTATTGACGCCGGCTGAAGTTCGGCGACCTACGTAGGACTTGCACAATGACAGATTCGCGCCAAATGGACCGTCCGCATAACGTCGGCCTTGCCGCATCATCCGGGGGCGTTGCCGGAACTCAGCCAAAGATTTGTGGCTACCTGCAAGGCGGTATCGTGAAGTGTGGTGAACCTGAATGTTCAACGGAAATGCGGGACGAGATGCTCTGGGACTTGGTGGTCCAACTGGAGCACTATTTCGCTAGGAAGTTGAACCGAGGGCTTCGCATAGAAATACAACGATTCCAAGGAAATATCCGCGCCGGCATTCAACGAAAGGGCTGGGGCCTATCGCTCGCGGAAATCAACTGGGTAATGGGATGCCTCGCGGAGAAAATGTCCTGGACAGCTTCCCCAGAGGTTGAGAACTTCCCACAACCAGGCGTCACTCTGAGTCCCTGCGGCGCCACCGTCTTTGAGCTCACCACCGGTGAAGTCGCCCGATTGCTTGCGCTCGAGCAACGTCCGATCACTCCAGTGAAGTCCGTGGTGGACTTCGCGCGCCGGAGGCTCGCAGAACGAAGCTGGGCTTTGGGTTATCCCGAGCCGCGGTCATGAGTTTGGCCTCGCCATACTTCGCTCCGTCGCCTGCGCGGCGCGCTGAGGTTCTGCTGTATGTCGATTTTGATGGCGTTCTGCACCACGAGGCCGTCCTTTGGCATCACAGGCGAGGGATATACATGAGCCAGAAGGAAGCCGCTGGGCGAGTGCTTTTTGAATGGGTTGGATTTCTCGAGAGCATCGCTCTTGAGTTTCCGCATGTCGGATTGGTGCTCAGCAGCACTTGGTGTGTGAGACCAGGGTTCGGTAAGGCGCTCAAGTTCCTACCCAGAACCTTGGCGGCGAGGTTCATCGGAGGAACGTTCCATCGCCGACATCACGGAGCAGATGAGTGGACGCTGCAAGCGTTCCGCACCACGCCCCGGTGGAAGCAAATCCTAGGTGACGTCGAGCGGCGTCAGCCGCGCGCCTGGTTGGCATTGGACGATGACGTAGAGGACTGGCCGGACCACCTGCGTGAAAACTTGATCGCGTGTGACGGCTCGACAGGCCTCTCGTCGTTTTCAGTGCGTGAGGAGCTGGAAAAGAAACTTCGGTCTTTCGCATCCTCAACGCTACCGCCGCATGCGTAGAGAACAAGATGGCAAACGCCAAGTTGTGCAATCCACGGCGGTGGACAGCCGTGGTCGCCTTACGTTGCCGCGGCTGGTTCGCCAGCACCTCGGGACTCTTCCCGGAAGCCGCTTGACGTTCACCCCCAGTAGCAACGGCAGCTTTATTGTCAGCGTGGTCCTCGATGAAGAACAGTCGCCGGGCAAGGTAGAGCTTACCGAAGCGCTAGGCAAGCGAATGGTCCTTGCTATCGACACCACCTCAGCGTTGATACGCAAAGGCCATTTGATCCCAGTTGCAGAATTCCAGGAGCGTATGGGATGGGCGACGCGACATGCGGTTTGGAACGCCTTGGCCAAGAAGCGTGTTTTCGTCATGGGCCGCGGTGCCGAGCTGTACTTCCCTACGTTCTATTTTGACCGTGCTTATGATCGAAGGCATCTTGAGGCGGTGACGAAGGCGCTTGGCAACTTGCCCGGCGGAGCGAAGCTTCAATTCTTCGTTGCGCGGAAAGGCTCTTTAGGAGGCAAGACCGTGCTCGAGGCCATCGCGGCTGGTCAGATTGAAAAGGTGCTGCGATTGGCCGTCGCATATGC
>Ga0247813_10002401_pt1 | contig 12911 bp, 16 predicted proteins | sample UWRJL169409C1_FD_180719 | JGI IMG/M metagenome (GOLD analysis project Ga0247813, IMG submission 180719) | Plant litter microbial communities from Arlington Agricultural Research Station in Wisconsin, United States - UWRJ-L169-409C-1 | ecosystem: Environmental > Terrestrial > Plant litter >... | reverse complement strand
TCGCGGGATGAAGGAATACGAGATCGGCTTCGACGGCTTCACCGTCCCGGCGGCGAACCTGCTGGGCGGGGTCGAGGGCCAGGGCTTCAAGCAGTTGATGGCGACCTTCGAGAGCGCCCGCATCCAGACCGCCGCCCGCGCCATCGGCGTGGCCCAGCGCGGGCTGGAGCTGGGTCTCAACTACGCCCTCGACCGCAAGCAGTTCGGCGGCCCGATCTTCGGCTTCCCGCGCGTGGCCAACAAGCTGGCCATGATCGCCGCCGAGCTGATGGGCGTGCGCCAGCTGACCTATTACGCCGCCCGCCAGAAGGACGAGGGCAAGCGCTGCGACCTCGAGGCCGGCATGGCCAAGCTGGTCGCCGCCCGCATCGCCTGGGCGGCGGCGGACAACGCGCTGCAGATCCACGGCGGCAACGGTTTCGCGGTCGAGTACGAGATCAGCCGCGTGCTGGCCGACGCCCGCATCCTCAACATCTTCGAGGGCGCCGGCGAGATCCAGGCCCAGGTCATCGCGCGCCGGCTGCTCGAAGACGGGAACTGAGCCAGAGCTCGGCCGCGACCAGGTTCGGGACCCAGCAAAGGAAGGCGATGGCGCGATAGGCGTCCTCGCCGTTCACCGGCAGGACGGCGCCCAGCGGCATATAGAGCCGCAGCGTGACCGCCGCGAAGGTCAGGGCGAAGCTGCGGACCATCCAGCGGCCGTGCGCGGTGTAGCGACCGGCCAGCACCGCCCGCAGGCCCATGGCCGTGGTCCAGACCCAGACGATCGCCAGCAGCCCGAAGCCCACGGTCGAGATCGGACCGGTGGTCGCGCCGAGGGCCAGGAGCAGGCCGGCGGGCGCCGAGCCCAGGCAGCACGCCATGTAGATCCCGCCCGTGACCCGGTGCCAGGGCGCGCGGCGGCCGTCCGTCCGCCGGATGAACTGCAGCGGCCCCACGATCAGCGCCGTCGCGCCCAGCCCCGCATGGATCGGCAGGGCGAAGGGCGCGAATGGATTGGCCATGACGTTCGGCGCGGCGACCGGAATCTCAGGCAGCAGATAGCGCAGGGAGAACAGGCCCACGGCGAGCGCGAGCAGGGCGGCCAGGGCCTGGGCGGAGCGGGAGAGGACGATCGGCATGGATGGGCTCGGGTGTGGTGGCGGACTGACCTTTCGATCCCGGTTCGCCGCCCGCGGGGCAACAGCGCCTTCGCGGTTGGGGCCGTCGCTTCGCGAGTGGGGACGGGGCTTGGCCTGGACCGCTGACTCGGTGTTTATCACCTCATGAACAAGAGCGCCCGGTCATCGATTGCCGCCCTGCTCGGCAGGCCGTTGGCCGGGCGGCTGACGCTGGTCGAGCTCGGCGCGCTGGCGGTGATCGGCGCCTTCCTGGCCCTGATCGGGGCGTTCGACAGCGACCGGATCGATCTGCCCCGGCGGTTCGTCTACTGGGTCTTCGTGCTGGTTGCGGGCGGAGCCTGCGGCGGGCTGATCGAGGCGGGACTGGAGAGGGCGCCGGCGCTGACGCGACGGCCATGGGCCTTCGCCATCGCGCTGACGCTGCTGATGGCTGCGCCGGCCACCGTGATCGTGCTGGCCACCCAGGCGGTGCTGTACGGCGCGCGTCTGGTCCCGAGCTGGCTGGCGATCCTCTACATGCAGGTGGCGCTGGTCTGCGCCGCCCTGGTCGCGATCGCCTGGCTGGCCCGGCGCGAGGTCGAGCGCCGCGCCCCGTCGCCGGAGGGCGTCGCCCCGCCGGCCCTGCGCGAGAAGCTGCCGCCCCGGCAGGCGCGGGCCCGGCTGCTGGCGGTGCAGGCCGAGGACCACTACCTGCGCATCCACACCGAGGCCGGCGACACCCTGACCCTGATGCGCTTCGCCGACGCCCTGGCGGCGCTGGAGGGCATGGACGGCGTTCGCGTCCATCGCTCGTGGTGGGTGGCGAGGTGGGCCGTGGAGGACGCGCACTGGAGCCGCGGACGCGGGGACCTGACGCTGGCGGGCGGTCTGGTCGCGCCGGTCAGCCGTGCCTATGCCGAGAGCGTCAGGGCGCTCGACTGGGCCTAGCGGGGTTCGAGGCCGCTGAAGATCAGGCGGATCTGCCGGTCCATGATGCTGGTCAGGGCGGCGTGGTCGGCGCCGTCGCAGGCGGCCAGCCGGTAGTTCCAGGCATAGGCGGCCATCAGGGTGTCGAGCGTCAGCTCGAGGTCGGCGTTCTTGCAGACCTCGCCGCGTTCCACGCCCTCGGCCAGCATGTCGAGGATCATGGTCCGGAACTGGGCGTTGCGGCCGTAGGGCACGGTGCCGCCGTCGAGCGACGGGCTGTAGGAGGCCGCGATGTGGGCCAGGAACAGCCGTACGCGCCGGCATTCGAAGTCGTAGTGAATGGCGAACAGCGAGCAGAGCCGGTCGAGCGTCGAGCCGCGCATATGCTTGGCGACCCGCTCGAGCTCGACCTGCAGCGCCTCGACCCGGTCGTCCATGACCTGACTGAGGACTTCGGCCTTGGAGGCGAAGGTGGTGAAAACGCTGCCGACGGAGACGCCGGCGCGTTCGGCCACCGCGCGGATGGTCGTTTCTTCGTAGCCGATCTCGTTGAAGAGATCGCGCGCCGACTCGAGCACCTTGCGGCGCGTCTCTAGCTTTTGCGTCTCGCGAACGCCCAATCTCTGTCCCCCCGGACGGACCGCGCCAGCCTGGACGCTGGACGCGGTCTCTTAAGTCCTAGGCCTTGATCGCCGACAGGATCACGTCGATCCGTTCAGCAAGCTTTTCCGTCTGGTTCTCGACGGAGAGGCCATCGAACGCCGCCGGGCGATAGCCGGCGAGGAACATGTCCCAGATCATTTCCGCGATCAGACGGAGGTCGAAACGCTGATTCAGCTCACCGCGTTCCACGGCGCGATCGAGCACGTCCGAAACGAGCGAGCGGATCGGGCGCATCGACTCACGACGCAGGCGCTCGGCTTCCGGCGTGCGGGTCCACGACGCGGCCAGCGCGGCCTGGATCAGCGGCAGCTGGCTGCTGTGGGCGCGGTAGGCGGCGCCGAACATGCCGACCAGGGCGTCCCGCGCGGTGACAGCGCCGGTGATGGCGTCACGCATCGGCTCGGCCAGCTCGGCGAAGTCGTCGTTCAGGATCGCGTCGAACAGTTCGTTCTTGTCCGCGAAGCTGGCGAAGACCGCGCCGGTGGACATGCCGGCGGCGCGGGCGATGTCACGGATGGTGGCGCCTTCGTAGCCCCGCTCGATGAACAGGTCGCGAGCGGCCTGAAGCACCTTCTCTCGGGTCTGCTGCTTGGCGAGAGCCCGACGGGTCATTTTTTGCGGCCGGATAGCCGGCGCGTGCATTCGCATGGGGATATGGTTCATCGGTCCGCCTCCAAACGGGCCAGCGCCGCCTCGGCGCGCATTTCAAATTCGACGCAATACTCTTCGACGACCTTAACGAGGACGTCAGCGTAACGCTTTGCAAGATCCCGGCCGTCTTGTGCGGCGTCGCGTAGATCTTCAATCAACTGCCGAACCTCGGCGATAGTTTCATTTCTGTCCGTCGCCGGGTGGGCGGCGGCGCTTTGGGGTAACCCCATAAGATGCTCCGTCTCCACCTCCCCGCTAGATTGACTGTATAGCACGATCCGCGGTGAGGGGGTGATCGTGTTCAGTGAACGTGCTCAACGAGCGATGTGAGGCGCCGCGTACACCGAACGTTGGTCCTGATCAACACCTTTCTTCCTGGCTCAATTTAGGCAAATACGCGCGAGTAACCGGTGACATCGGGGTTTTTGGTTTCATCTGCGACATTTTCGCTCACTGAACGTGCTCGGCGAATTGGGGGTCGTAGCGGCTGAAACAGCCCGCTGGCCTCTTGTCCCACGGCCTGTCCCGGATTCTAAAAGCCGCTGATTCCCGCCGCGGGACAGCAGCGGTTCCCGAAAACGCCCGGCGGAGCGGCGGTTTGCCACGAAACCGCTCACACTTTCGGCGCGACCACACTAGTTTGCGGACAAATGGACCGGCTTTTCGACTTCCTGATCCCCGTTTCGCTCGCAGCGGTGCTGCTGACCCTGATAGCGGGCCTGTTCGCCCTGCATCGCGGCGGCGACTTCGGACGCTCCTATTCCAACAAGCTGATGCGGCTGCGCGTGCTCCTGCAGTTCGTCGCCATCATCGTGCTGGTCGCCGCCTTCTGGTGGCGGACGAGGACCTAAGCGCCGTGGTCACGCTCAACCGCATCTACACGCGCACCGGCGACGGCGGCAAAACCCGCCTTTCGACCGGCGAGCCTGTGGCCAAGGACAGCCTGCGGGTCGAGGCCTACGGGACGGTCGACGAGACCAACTGCACGCTCGGCCTGGCGCGCCAGCACACGGCGGGCGACCCGGTGCTCGACGGCATCCTGGCCCGCGCCCAGAATGATCTGTTCGACCTCGGCGCCGATCTGGCGACCCCCGACCGTGGCCAGAAACTGGAGTGGGAGCCGCTGCGCATCCTGCAGTCGCAGGTCGACCGGCTGGAGCAGGAGATCGACCTGCTCAACGGCGAGCTGTCGCCGCTGACCTCGTTCGTGCTGCCGGGCGGATCGCCCGCCGCGGCGGCGCTGCATCTGGGCCGCACCATCTGCCGCCGGGCCGAGCGGCTCTGCGTCAGCCTGGCGTCGGCGCCGGACGAGCCGGTCAGCCCCGCGGCGCTGAAATATCTGAACCGCCTGTCGGACCTGCTGTTCGTCGCGGCCCGCTGGGCCAACGACAAGGGCGCGGGCGACGTGCTCTGGGTCCCGGGCGGGACCCGCTAGCCGTCTACTTCTTCGCGGGAACCGCCACGGGCGCCGGCGCCGCGGCCGAGTCCGCCGCCGCCGATCCCTTGGGCAGGGCCGCGCCGGGCTTGGCCGGAACGGCAGCGGCCGGAGCCGGGGCCGCGTCGTCGTCCGAAGGATAGCCCTCGGCGTCGCGCTCGAGCTGCTTGGCGGCCTGCTTTTCCGACCATTCCTTGCGGCTCATGCCGGCCGGACGCCCGGTGATGCTGGGGATGTAGATCGGCTGGGCGCAGACGCGCGTTGACCAGTCCCACCAGGCGCCGTTCTCGTCGCAGCGCTTGGCCGGCATGACCCAGAGAAGCTGGTAGGTCCACAGCGCCACGCAGCCGACGGCGAAGATGATCAGGAAGATGATCTTGAGGCGGTTGATGGTCGGGTTCATGTCCAAGCCTGTACCTGAAGGGAAAGATATAGCCTAGCGGGGGCTCTCACGCATTTTTGCCGCGCCAGATTGACCTTGAGGGAAACTTGCAATGCGCGCCGGAGTCGGTATCAGCCTGTTCGCGCAAGATTTTTCGCAACGCAACACGGGCGGAAGAAACCCATGAAGGTACTGGTCCCGGTCAAACGGGTGATAGACGCTAACGTCAAGGCGCGGGTGAAGACCGATCAATCGGGCGTCGACCTGGCGAACGTCAAAATGGCGATGAATCCCTTCTGCGAGATCGCGGTCGAGGAAGCTGTCCGCCTCAAGGAAAAGGGCGTGGCCACCGAGGTCGTGATCGTCTCGATCGGCCCGGCCCAGGCTCAGGAAACCATCCGCACGGCGCTCGCCATGGGCGGCGACCGCGGCATCCTGATCCAGTCGGACTCGGACGTCGAGCCGCTCGGCGTGGCCAAGCTGCTCGCCGCCGTGGTGGCCGAGGAGAAGCCGGAGCTGGTCCTGATGGGCAAGCAGGCGATCGACGGCGACAACAACGCCGTCGGCCAGATGCTGTCGCAGCTGCTCGACTGGCCGCAGGCGACCTTCGCCAGCAAGGTCGAGATCGCCGGCGGCGTCGCCACCGTGACCCGTGAGGTCGACGGCGGCATGCAGACCATCGAGGTCGACCTGCCGGCGGTGGTGACCGCCGACCTGCGCCTCAACGAGCCGCGCTACGCTTCGCTGCCGAACATCATGAAGGCGAAGAAGAAGGAAATCGCGACCAAGGCGACGTCCGACTACGGCGTCGACGTCTCGCCGCGCCTCAAGGTGCTGAAGGTGACCGAGCCCGCCAAGCGTTCCGCCGGCGTGAAGGTCGAAAACGCCGCCGAGCTGGTGGCCAAGCTGAAAACCGAAGCGGGGGTGCTCTGATGGCCGTTCTCGTCGTCGCCGATAACGACAACGCGCACCTGCGCGACACCACCCACAAGACCGTGACGGCCGCGCTCGCGCTGTCGAAGGATGTCGACATCCTGGTCCTCGGCCAGGGCGCCGACGCCGTCGCCGCCTCGGCCGCCAAGATCGAAGGCGTTCGCAAGGTCATCCTGGCCGAAAGCGCCGACGTCGGTCACGGCGTCGCCGAAGCCATCTCCGACACCATCGTCGGTCTGGCCGGCGGCTACGACGCGATCCTGGTTCCGGCCACCGCCTCGGGCAAGAACTTCGCCCCGCGCGTCGCCGCCAAGCTCGACGCCTCGCCGATCTCGGACGTCATCGAAGTGGTCAGCAATGACACCTTCGTGCGCCCGATCTACGCCGGCAACGCGCTGGAAACCGTCCAGACCTCGGACGCGACCAAGGTCCTGACCGTCCGTCCGACCGCCTTCAAGGCGGCCGGCGAAGGCGGCTCGGCCTCGGTCGAGAAGGTCGCCGGCGCCTCGGCGTCGAAGACCCGCTTCAAGTCCGAAGAGATGGTCAAGTCGGACCGTCCCGAGCTGACCGCGGCCAAGATCGTCGTTTCCGGCGGTCGCGCCATGGGCTCGGCCGAAGAGTTCCAGCGGGTCATCGAGCCCTTGGCCGACAAGCTGGGCGCCGCCGTCGGCGCTTCGCGCGCGGCCGTGGACGCGGGCTACGCCCCGAACGACTACCAGGTCGGCCAGACCGGCAAGGTCGTCGCCCCGGCGCTGTACATCGCCATCGGCATCTCGGGCGCCATCCAGCACCTCGCCGGCATGAAGGACTCCAAGGTGATCGTCGCGATCAACAAGGACGCTGACGCCCCGATCTTCCAGGTCGCCGACTACGGCCTGGTGGGCGACTACAAGACGGTCGTCCCCGAACTGATGACCGCGCTGGGCTAAGCCCGGCGACAGCCAGGCAAGACGAAGGCCCGGAGCGGAAGCTCCGGGCCTTTTTCGTTGCGCAAAAGACGCCGGGGACGGGCGTCCAGACCCGTCCCCGGCCGTGACCCTAGTTGGTCCCGTTCGCGGCTCCGGCGGCAGGCTGGCCCAGGGTGAAGGTGACGCCCCGGCCGCTCAGCTCGACCGGAGGGGCGGTGAGCTTCACGCCCTTGAGGGCGTCGCGGACGGCGACGTCGTAGTCGGCCGAGCCGCTCGAGCGCTCGACCTTCGGCGCATAGCGCTTGTCGTCGCTCGTGGCCTTGATGCGGATGGCCACAGCCTTGCCGTCGTCGGCCAGGCCGGCTTCGGCGACGCGGGCCTGGAGGGCGGCGCGGCTGTCGGCGATCCAGCGATCGGCGGCCGTGGCGGCGAAGGCGGAGGTCAGGGAGGCGACGGACAGCAGGGCGCCGGCCGCCAGCGAGAGGCGCTGGGTCTTCATGGGATCGTCCTTGAGGGATGGGTGCGGGGAGGAGTTCGGCGGCGCGTCGCGATGAGGAACATGGGCCATCGAACACTGCCTTGCGAACGATACCTTTTGGCGAAGGTTGTGAGCTGGGCTAACATGTCGGCATGAGCCGCCTGCCGCCCTTCAACGCCCTGCGCACCCTCGAGGCCGCCGCCCGGCATCGCAGCTACAGCCGCGCGGCCGAGGAGCTGAACGTCACGCACGGGGCGGTCAGCCAGCAGATCCGGCGGCTGGAGGAAGAGTTCGGCACGCGCCTGTTCCTGCGCGCGGGCAACGACATGCATCCGACCGAGGCCGCCCGGAAGCTGGCTCTGCAGGTCGGCCAGGCGATCCGACTGATGCAGGCCGGCGTCGAGGACCTGACGCAGCACGCCCAGTCCTCGCCGCTGGTGCTCAGCTCGGTCCACGCCTTCGCGGGCCGCTGGCTCACGCAGCGGATGAACCGCATGCCGGCGGAGATCGGCGAGCTGGAGCTCAGCGTCGACACCAAACTGTCCAACTTCGTCAGCGACGGCGTCGACGCGGCCGTTCGCTACGGCGTCGGGCCCTGGCCGGGCGTCGAGAGCGTCCACCTGTTCACCGAGAGCTTCTACGTCGTCGCCAGTCCGGCCTTCCTGCAGCGCCATCCGGTCCGGTCGGTCGAGGACATCGCGCGCGTCCCGCTGCTGCATCACGTCCAGTATCCGTGGAACCTGTGGTTCCATGGGCATGACCTGCCGACGCCGGACCTGCCGCGCGGGCCGCGCTTCGACGACTCCGCCGTGCTGACCGACGCCTGCCTGCAGGGCCTCGGTCTGGCGCTGGTGCGCGAATGGCTGGTCGAGCAGGATTTGATCAGCGGACGGCTGGTCAAGCCGATCGCGGGCGCGATTCAGGCCAACTCCGACTACAGCTTCGTCTGGCGCGCGGACTCGCCCAAGCTGGCGCGGATCCTGGCCCTGCGCGACTGGCTGGTGGAAGAGGCGCGGATCGCCATGGCCCAGTGCCCCGACGAAGCCCTGGCTCTGGCGCAGGCGCGCGCCTGACGTCTCAGGCGGCGAGGGCCGCCGGGGTCCGCTCTGACCGCGTGTCGGCCGCAGTTTTCGGCTCGAACGCGTCCGGCAGGGTCGGGTGCAGGAAGCGGAAGCCCAGCGCCCGCAGCAGGTCCGGCTCGACCCGCTGGCTTGCGAGGAACAGGTCCGACATCTCGCCCAGCGCCAGCCGCAGCGGCCAGGCCGGGACCTTCACCCACTGCGGGCGGCGGAAGCGCCAGGCCAGCGCGTGGGTCAGCTCCGACTGGGTGATCAGGTCGGGCGCCACGGCGTTGATCGGCCCGGTGTAGCGGGCGTCGTCCAGCGCCGTCAGGATCAGGCGCAGCGTGTCCTCCAGATGAATCCACGGCGCCCACTGGCGACCGTCGCCCAGCACCGCCGCGCCGCCGAACCGGGCCGGCAGCGCCAGCAGGGGCAGGGGGCCGCCACGCCAGTCGAACACCATGCCGAGCCTCAGGCGGCAGACCCGCACGCCACGGGTCTCGATACGGACCGCCTCGTCCTCCCAGGCGCCGACCAGGTCGGCCATGAAGCCGGTCCCGGCGGGCGCGTCGTCGTTGAGCTGCTCCTCGCTACGATCGCCGTAGAAGCCGACCGCCGAGGCCTGCACCAGCACGGCGGGGCGCCGCTCCAGCCGCGCGATCAGGCCGGCGATGGCGCGGGTGGTGTCGACCCGGCTGGCCAGCAGCGTCTTGCGCCGCGCCACTGTCCAGCGGCCGGCCGTCACCGGCGCGCCGGCCAGGTTCACGACCGCGTCGATGCGCATCTCTGACGGCAGCTCGGCCAGGCTCTGGACGATCGTTGCGCCCCTTGGCCAGCGCAGCCGCGCGGCCATGTCGTCGCGGACCAGCAGGATCAGCCGATCGCCGCGTGCCAGCAGGCGTTCGACCAGCACGGCGCCGATGAAGCCCGTCGCGCCGGTGACCAGCACGGTGCGGCCGCTCGGCCGGGCCGGGGCGACGCCCCGCTCCGGCGCCCGCGTCGCGGCGGCGAGGTCGCGGACGGTCCAGGCCAGCACGCCCAGGCCCAGCGCCGTGGCGATCCACGACAGGGCGCCGTGGCTCTCGACCGCGAACCCGGCGGGTCGCGCGGCCCAGGCCGCCAGCACCGGCCATAGCAGCGCCACGAGTCCGCCGAAGCTGATCGCCATGACCGTGTGCAGCACCCGCTCGCTGGGCGGCAGGCGGCGGGTGCGGTCCTCAAGCAGGAAGTCCTGCAGGGTGATCACGATCTCGATGGCCAGCAGCCCGCCGAGCACGAAGGCCAGCCAGCCCTCCCAGCGCAGCCACGGAAGGCTCAGGAACACCACCGCATAGATCGCCTCGCGCAGCCCGTGGAGCATCAGCTCCTCGCGGGCGGTGGGGCTGGACGGCAGCTTCGCGACCCCCTCGTGATGCCACAGGGTGTCGACCGCTCCGAGGATCCCCTGGCAGACCAGCAGGATCAGCACCGCCGTCATCGTCGTCTCTCCTCGCGTCTATTCAGGGTCCCGGAACAGGCCGTCCTGGAACAGGGTCCGGCCGAGCCAGGGGTGGTGGAAGTCCATCGTGAAGCGGAACCGGCCGCCGCCGGCGTCGGCGTGCACCACGTGCGCGCGGCCGGGCGTCATCAGGTCCGGAATGCGGATCTTCATCGGGCCGAGGCTGGCGAAGTACCAGCGGCTGCGGAAGTGGAGGGCGCCGTCCTCGACCGTGGCCGTCAGCGCCATGCCCAAGCCGCCGCGCACGACCTCCAGCAGGTCGCCGCCGGCCGTCATCAGCTTGGTCGAACTGACCAGGATCGGGGCGTGTCGTTCGAAGCGGTAGGTGCGCGCCCAGACGAGGCCGCCGCGCCGGTCGAGGTGCACGTCGACCGAGGTCGGGACGTCCCTGCCCGTCCACGGCGCCAGCGGCGTCCCGATCAGCCGGCAGATTTGCGCCACCAACCGCCCGAACCACGAGGCCTCGACCACCATCTCGCCGTCGTAGACCGTGCTCAGGCCATCGGCCGCGTGCGGGCCGAAGCGGTGTTGCACCGCCGCCGGCAGCCGGTCCCAGGCCTCGCGGCCGAGCAGCTTCTGAAAGTCGAGCGGGACGATTCCGGGGGCGGCCCGGACGGGCGCCTCCACCGTTCCGTATCCCGCGAGCGCCCGTTCCATCCCCTCGTCCCCTCTAGCGACCTATGAACCCGGCGATCCGGGTGCCCAGACTCATCAGCTTCATCAGGGTCGGCCTGGGGATCTGACGGATCTGCTCGTACCAGCGGTCCAGCCGGCTCATGAAACCCTGCATCTCCTTGAGCCGCGCCTTGACCCCCGAAGGGGTGGACGGGTCGGCCTCGGCCTCCGCCACGCAGGCGGCCAGCATCTCCAGCGTCGGATCGATCTCGCGCTTCTTCCGGCCCTCGACGATGAGGGTCAGCATGTCCCAGGGGTCGGTCTTGCCCTCGAAATGGTCGCGCCGGTCGCCGGGCAGGTGGATCAGCTTGATCAGCCCCCAGCCCTGCAGTTCCTTCAGACTGTTCGACACGTTCGACCGCGCGATGCCCAGCGTCTCGGCGATCTCCTCGGCGTTCATCGGCCGGTCGGCGAGGAACAGCAGCGCCTGGATCTGCGACACCGACCGGTTGGTGCCCCACCGCGTCCCCATCTCCCCCCAGTGGAGGATGTAGCGCTGCATGACGGGGGTGAGGTGCACGGCGGTTCTCTAATTTCTGTCGAGACAGAATTATCAGAAATCGAGAACGTTGCAATCCTCCCCGGTCGCGGGGAGGTGGCCCGGCGGAGCCGGGTCGGAGGGGTAGCGCCGGTGTTTCAGGATGGGGCGTTGGGAGCGCCAGTCACCGACCGGCGGCGCAACCCCTCCACCATGCTCCGCATGGTCCCCCTCCCCGCGAGCGGGGAGGAAGAGAGCGCAGGCTAAGGCCGTATCAGGAACTTCTCGCCGGTGGCCTTGCGGTTGTAGGCGGCGATGACCTGCGGATCGAGCGCCTCGGCCAGCGTGATTTCGCGCGTGTAGCGGCTGGCGAAGGTGGTGGTCAGCTCGGCCACAACCCGGTCGCGGAGTTTCTGCGTCTCGACCGGCCCGATCTTCATCAGGAACGGCGTCAGCAGCCAGCCGCCCAGGCCCCACATCATGCCGAACGCGCGGTTCAGCTCGGTCGGGCCGGTGTCCAGGCCGCCGTAGACATAGACCTGCTTCATCTGGGTCGAGCCGTAGCGGCTGTAGACCTTGGCCGTCTTGTTGGCGGCGACTTCCATGCAGTTCAGAATCTGGCCGGACAGCTTGCCCCCGCCGATGGCGTCGAAGGCCAGGTAGGCGCCGGTCTCGACGATCGCCTGGGTCAGGTCCTCGAGGAAGGTCGGCTTGCTGGAGTCGACGATGTGGGTGGCGCCGATCCCGCGCAGGATCGCCGCCTGCTCGTCGTTGCGCACGATGTTGACCAGCGGGATGCCGTCCTTGAGGCAGATCTTGACCAGCATCTGGCCCAGGTTCGAGGCCGCTGCGGTGTGGATCAGGCCAGTGAAGCCCTCGCGCTTCATGGTCTCGGGGAAGCTCAGGGCGGTCAGCGGATTGACGAAGCAGGAGGCGCCGTCCTTCGGGTCGGTACCGTCCGGCAGGGCCATGACCGAGGCCACGGGCAGGGTGCGGAACTGGCCGTACATCGCACCGCCCAGACAGGCGACGGTCTTGCCGAGCAGCGCCTGGGCTTCCGGCGACGCGCCCGCCGCCACGACGACGCCCGAGCCCTCGTTGCCGACCGGCATGCTCTCGTCGGCCCGCGCGGCCATCATCTTCATGAAGCGCTCGGGGATGTCGGCGGTGACCACCGGGCCCTCGGCATTGGCCGTGACCCGCGCGGTGCTCATGTCGGCCGGGCCGATCAGCAGCCCCAGGTCCGACGGATTGATCGGCGAGGCCTGCACCTGCACGACCACCTCGCCGTCGCCCGGCGCCGGCGTCTCGACCCGCTGCAGCGACAGCTGCAGCTCGCCCGCCGAGGTCACCAGCGACCGAAGTTGAAGGCCCGATTCCCAGGATGTCGCCGCCATGATGTGTCTCTCCCGCTCCCGGTTGATCCGGATTGGCGCGCAATTGAGCGCATCGGCGGCGAGGGGGAAAGGGGCGTTGTCGAAAAGGACGCTCTCGTGCTCAGTCTATGTCGGCGCCCGGAACGGATATGTGTTCCAGGTTCGCGCTTGATCGAGGAGACCGCCATGCCGACCGACGCCGAACCCGACTACGACGCCGTGCTGCGCGCCAACGCGATCGGGGTCTTCAGCGAACCCGATCCGGCCAGGCGGATGGCCGCCCTGTCGGCGCTGTGGGCGCCGGACGGCGTGCTGTTCGAGCCCGGGACCAGCGTCACGGGCCATG